>Ga0265338_10002533_pt1 | contig 27091 bp, 31 predicted proteins | sample 42126metaG_FD_193579 | JGI IMG/M metagenome (GOLD analysis project Ga0265338, IMG submission 193579) | Rhizosphere microbial communities from Carex aquatilis grown in University of Washington, Seatle, WA, United States - 4-21-26 metaG | ecosystem: Host-associated > Plants > Roots > Rhizosphere...
CGGAGGCCCGGCTATGCCGTGAATTCACACGGGCGTTCGAGGGCCGGAGGTCGCAGCCGCAAGAGAGCGAGGCGCAGATCCGGAGGCCCGGCTATGTCGTGAATTCACACGGGCGTTCGAGGGCCGGAGGTCGCAGCCGCAAGAGAAACGTCTACGCTCCCGCACCGGCAACGGGAGGCACTCCGACAAATGAACGCTCCGCTCGACGCCCTGGCCGTGCACGCGCAGCAGTCCGGCGACCGTACCGCGGTGATCGTCGACGACTCCGGCGGTGCGCGCCCGTCGACCACGACGTTCGCCGAGCTCAACCAGCTGGTCAACCGGCTCGCGCACGGCCTCCTCGCCGCCGGCGCCCGACCGGGTGAGCGGTTGGTGTGGTGCGGGCCCAACTCGCTCGAGGTCCTGGCGACGATCCACGCGGCCCGCAAGCTCAACCTGGTTGCGGTGCCGTTGTCGTACCGCTTCAACGCGGAAGAGATGGCGTATGTGATCGACAACTCCGACGCGACGATCGTCGTGGTCGACGCCGACGAGGCGCCACTCTGCGCCGAGGTTCGCGCCGAGATCCCGAACGTCCGAACGGTCGTCGTGTTCGGCGGCGACGTGCCCGACGGCTGCCGGAGCTGGGACGACGTGATCGCCGGCCGGCCCGACACCGAGCCCGACGTCGAACCCGGGAGCGCGGCCGGCTCCGCGATGATCTACACGTCGGGGACGACCGGCAAGCCCAAGGGGGCACTGCGCACGCGCACCGACCGCGACATCGTGTTCGCGCTCCTCGCCGAGCTGAACATGCTGCACGCGGACGCCGTGCACCTCACGACCGGCCCGCTCTACCACTCGGGCCCGCTGGCATTCGCGTCGCTGTCACACACGGTCGGCGCGCCGATCGTCGTGCTGCGCAAGTTCGATGCCTCCCGTTGGATCGAGCTCGTCAAGGCGCACCGCGTCACGAACACGTTCTCGGCGCCCACGCAGCTCAAGCGGATCGTCTCGCTCCCCGACGAGCAACTCGCCGCGGCCGACATGTCGTCGATGGTCACACTGATCGCGAACGCGGCGCCGGTCCCGTACGCGCTGAAGCAGGAGATCATCGAGAAGCTCGGCGACGGGTTCCTCTACGAGGTCTACGGGTCGACCGAGCTCGGCGTCGACACGGTGCTCAAGCCGGAAGACCAGCTGCGCAAGCCGGGCTCGTGCGGGAAGCCGTACGGCGGCATCGAGATGAAGATCGTGAAGGACGACGGCACCGACGCGGGCCCGAACGAGGCGGGCGAGCTGTTCGTGCGCACGGGCCTGGCGATGGACGGCTATCACCGCACCGACGAGCAGCTCACCGAGCTCACGGGCGCGGGCGCGGAGAGCGAGTGGAAATCAGTCGGCGACGTGGCCTACGTCGACGACGAGGGCTACGTGTTCATCTGCGACCGCAAGAAGGACATGATCATCTCGGGCGGCGTGAACATCTATCCCGCCGAGATCGAGGCCGTGCTCTACGCACACCCGCAAGTGCTCGACGTGGCCGTGTTCGGCATCCCCGACGACGAATGGGGCGAGCGGGTGCACGCGATCGTCCAAGCGAAGACCGGCGAGACCATCGACGTCGAGGAATTGCGCGAGTTCGCCGAGCCCCGGCTCGCGAACTACAAGCGGCCGCGCGCGTACGAGCTGCGGGCCGAGCTCCCGCGTACCGACTCGGGCAAGTTGCTCAAGCGCGTCCTGCGCGACGAGTACTGGCAGGGCCGGGGCTCCGCCGTATGACCGAGTCCGGACCCGCGTCGACGTGACGACCCTCTCGGAGACCGCGTCGAAGCAACTGCTCGCACAGTTCGGGGTGCCGGTGCTCGACGAGCGCACCGCCACCGGCGCCGACGTCGCGGCGAGCGCCGCCGACGCGATCGGCTACCCGGTGGTGCTGAAGCTGTGCGGCGACGCGATCGCGCACAAGACCGAGCGCGGCCTCGTGCGCCTCGGCCTGCGCGACGCGAGCTCCGTGCGCGAGGCGGCGGCCGAGCTCCTCGCGGCCGCGACCCCGGCCGACGGTGCGGTCGAGCTCCTCGTCGCACCGATGGTGCGCGGGACACGCGAGCTCATCGCCGGACTCGTCCGCGACCCGCAGTTCGGGCCGTGCGTCATGCTCGGGGTGGGCGGCGTGCTCGCCGAGGCGTTGGGCGACGTCGCGTTCCGCGTCGTCCCCCTCACCGATCTCGACGCCGACGAGCTCATCGACGACCTCCAGACCCAGAAGCTGCTCGGCCCGTTCCGGGGCGAACCGGCGGTCGACCGCGCCGCGCTCCGGGCGACGCTCGTGGGCCTCTCGCGGCTGGCCACCGAGCGCCCCGACGTCGCCGCCGTCGACGTGAACCCGTTGATCGTCGTCGACGGCCGGCCCGTCGCGGTCGACGCGCTCGTCGAGCTTGCCCCGCCCGGCGAACCGGCGCCCCCCAGTGGGCTCGCTGACGGCCCCGTCACCGCGGTCCGGGATCGGGGAGCAGGCTTCGCGGCGCTGTTCGAACCCAGGGGCGTGATCGTGGCGGGCGCTTCCACGCACCCGGGCAAGTTCGGGTTCGTCGCGCTGCACAACATCCTCGCGGGCGGATTCCGGGGAAAGGTCGGCGCGACGAACCTCGAGGGCACGCCCGTGCTCGGCGTCCAAACCGTCGCGACGATCGACGATCTCCCCGACGCCCCGTGGGACCTCGTGTTCGTGTGCACGCCCGCCGCGGCCAACCCCGACCTCCTGCGTGCGTGCGCGCGCCGCGGCGTGCGCGCCGCGTTCCTCACCAGCGCGGGTTACGGCGAGGCGGGCGACGCGGGGCGAGTCGCCGAGCGGGAGCTGGTCGCACTCGCCGACGAGCTCGGGATCCTGCTCGCGGGCCCGAACGGGCAAGGGGTGGTCTCCACGCCCGCGCACCTCTGCGCGCAGATCGTCGCACCCGACCCGCCACCGGGCCGGATCGCGATCGCGAGCCAGTCGGGCAACTTCGTGTCGTCGTTCGAGAACTGGGCGACCCAAACCGGCGTCGGGGTGAGCCGCGCCGTGAGCGCCGGCAACGCGGCCGCGGTCGCGGTCGCCGACTACCTCGACTGGTACGCGACCGACGACGCGACCGCAGTGAGCCTTGCGTACCTCGAAGGCGTGGCCGACGGCCGCGCCCTGTTCGAACGCATGAGCTCCGTCGCGCGCGTCAAGCCGATCGTGCTCGTGAAGGGCGGGACGACAGCCGGCGGTCAGCGCGCCGCCGCGAGCCACACCGGCTCCCTCGCGTCCGACGAGCGCGTGTTCGCGGGCATGTGTCGTCAGGCCGGCATCACCCGCGCGACGACGATCGAGGAGGCCTTCGAGGCCGCGGCGACGTTCGCGACACAGCCGTTGCCCGCGGGCCCCCGCACCGCGGTGGTGACCACCGCCGGTGGATGGGGCGTCGTGACCGCCGACGCGATCGCGCGCGACGGCGACCTGCAGCTCGCGGCGTTGCCGCCCGACCTGCTCGCCGCGATCGACGAGCACCTGCCGCCGCGCTGGAGCCGCAACAACCCGATCGACCTCGCCGGCGGCGAGACTCGCGACACGATCCCGCAAGTGCTCGAGCTGGTCGCCCGGCACCCCGAGATCGACGCGATCGTGTACCTCGGCCTCGGCATCCAGTCGAACCAGGCGCTGCTCGCGCGCGCGGGCGGCTTCTACCCCGAACACGGTCTCGAGCGCATCGTCGCGTACCACGAGCGGCAGGACGCGCGGTTCGCGCAGGCGGCAGCCGACATCGCCGACGCGACCGGCAAGCCGATCCTCACCGCCACCGAGCTGGCGATCGCAACGCCCGACAATCCCGGGCCGGCAACCGTGCGCGCCACGGGCCGGGTCTGTTACCCGTCGGCGAATCGTGCGGTCACCGCACTCGGTCACCTCTGGCGCTACGCCCGCTTCCGCCAGACGCGAGGGCTCGGCTGACGCACCGCACGCGCGCGCCGGCCGTCGCCGCGATATTCGCGATCGCCGGTGCCTGCTGCTTCGCATTCGCCGCGCGCACCGACGGCGGCGTCGCCTCGAGCACGGCGCCGCCGTCGCCGGTGCGACTGGCGACGCCGTTGTGGTCCGCGCGCCGGGTCGCGCCCGTGTTCGAAAACGCCGCGAACGCGGCGAGCCTCGACCGGCAGCTCACCGCGATCACCGCGCCGGTGACGGGCTGCGCCGCCGTGGACACACCGACCGGGCCGGCGGCGAGCATCGCGGCCGATCGCCCGCTGGCCGGCGCGTCCACCCAGAAGCTGCTCGTCGCGGCCGCCGCGCTCGCGGTGCTGGGCCCCCACCACCGGTTCGAGACCCGGGCCATGACGAGTGCCCCGCTGCGCGACGGGACGTTGGCGGGCGACCTCGTCGTGGTCGGCGGTGGCGACCCCGTGCTCACGACGTCGGACGCGCCGAGCACCGCTGCCGCGCCGAACACGCCGCTCGCCGGGTTGGCAGACGCGATCGTCGGGGCCGGGGTGCGTCGCATCGACGGCGCGCTCGTCGCCGACGACAGCCGTTACGACCGGACGCGCGCGGTTGCCGACTGGAAACCCGTGTACGTGGCCGAGGGCGACGTCGGCGCGCTGGGCGCGTTGATCGTCAACGGCGGTCGCAGCGACGACGGGATCGCCGCGGCCGACCCCGCGCTCGACGTCGTGCGGCAGCTCGCGACCTTGCTCGCCGCGCGCGGTGTCACGATCAGCGGCGGCCCGGTCGATCCCGGGCGGCCCGCAGCCGCGGTGCACGAGATCGCACGGGTTGCCTCGCCGCCGCTCGACGAGATCGTCGAGCAGATGCTCACGGTGAGTAACGACGAGACCGCGGAGCTGCTCACGCGTGAGGTCGGCTTGGCACGCGCGCGTACCGGTTCGACGATCGCGGGCACGCGGGTGATTCCCCAGGTGCTCGCCCGAATGGGAGTGCCGGTGCACGGCCTCGTGCTCCACGACGGGTCGGGGCTCGCGCCCGACAACCGGATCACCTGCGCGTCGTTGCTGGGCGTCGTCGCGCTCGGATCGCAACCGAAGTTCTCCGCAATCCTCACCGGGTTGCCCGTCGCCGGACGGACCGGAACGCTGATCGGCCGATTCGACGGGACGTCACTCTTCGGCCGATTGCGGGCCAAGACCGGCCACATCGACGGTGTGGTCGGTCTGGCCGGGATCATCGCGGGCATGCCGCCCCACGATGCGCAGAACGTCCGATTCTCGTTCATGGCGAACGGCAACTTTTCGACGGCGGACGGCGAGACCCTGCAAGATCGCGTCGCCGAGGCGATCGGCGGGTATCTCGACGCGCCCGCCGAACCCCACCTCGTCCCGGCGCCGCGATGAACGCGTCGTTGCCCGATCAAGGCTCGTGAACGGTTGCACCGGGCCGAGCACCGCGACGAGACTCGTACGCCCGACCTGACTGGAGACGAGTGGCCGACAACCCCCAGCAGACAGTGCGCGAGCTCAAGGACCTCGTCGTCGCGTACGCCAAGCAAGAGGCGATGGATCCGCTCAAGGGCATGGCGCGCACTGTCGGTTTCGGACTCGGTGGCGCGCTCCTGATGGGTATCGGCGTCTGCTTTCTCGCGGTCGGCCTGCTGCGCGGGCTGCAGGGCAACCGGGGCTGGCTCGTACACGGCAATTGGTCGTGGGTGCCGTACGTGACGGTGGTTGTCGCGCTGTTGATCGTCGCCGGGTTCGTTTGGTTCGCCCGCTCGAGGAAGTCGCGCAAGTCCCGGAGGAGCAAGCAATCATGAGTGCCAAGACCGCCGTCCTGCCCGACCGCAAGATCACGCGAGACGACATCGAGGCCAAGCTGCAGGAGCTGCGCGGCGAGGTCGACGAGCGCGCCGAGGCCGCGAAGGTCCCGGCGATCGCGGTCGCGATCGGCGTCGTCGTCGTGACCATCGCGGCGGCGTATCTCCTCGGGCGCCGCAAGGGCAAGAAGCGCCAGACCGTGCTCGAGATCCGGCGCATCTGATGCTCGAGTCGCTCCTGCGTCGATTGACGACGACGGGCTGGCGGCGGGGCCGAGCCGGATCGCGGACCTGGCTCGTCGTCGCGACCGTGGCCGGCGGGATACGGCTCGTGCGCTACGTCACGCGCGATCGCGAGGAGATCCTTTACCGCACGCGGGTCGTCGAAGGCGATCAATTCGCGATCACCACGAAAGCGCCCGCCAAGCGGTAACACCGCCCTCCCGCCGGTACCCTGATCACCTCATGATCCTGGGCCGTGCATGAAGGTGCTCCTGCGCAACCCGCGGCGCGAGCTCGAGCTCCCGGCGCCGCGCACCGTCGCGCAGCTGCTGACCCACCTCGACGTCGTGGCGGAGTCGGTGCTCGTGATCAGGAACGACACGCTCGCGACGCCCGACGAGCACCTGCACGAAGACGATGTCGTGGAGATCCGTCCGGTCATGTCGGGAGGCGCGGAGTGAAGTGCCGCCGCTGCCGCGAACCGGCGGTGATCGACGTCCGCCGCCACAACGCCGGGTTCTGCGCCGGCTGCTTCACGCGTCATTGCGGCGAGCAGGTCCGCCGCGCGATCGAAGACCACGAGATGATCGCGCCCGGCGAACGCGTGCTCGTGGCGGTGTCGGGCGGCAAGGACTCACTCGGGCTGTGGCAGCTGCTGCGCGAGCTCGGCTACGACGCCGACGGCCTGTACGTCGGCCTCGGCATCGGCGAGTACTCCGACGAGTCCGGCGACTACGCGCGCGCCTTCGCCGGCAAGCACGGGTGGCCGTTGCTCGAGGTCGACCTGCGCGACAGCTACGGCTTCGACGTCCCGCTCGCGTCGAAGGCCATCCGCCGCGCGCCGTGCTCGGCCTGCGGGATGTCGAAGCGGCATGTGTTCAACGACGCGGCGCGCTCGAACGGCTACGACGTGCTGGCCACCGGCCACAATCTCGACGACGAAGCGGCCGTGCTGCTCGGCAACGTGTTGCGCTGGGACGCGGGGTATCTCGGGCGCCAACACCCGGTGCTGCCCGAGGCACCCGGCTTCGTGCGCAAGGTGAAGCCGCTGGTCCGCCTGAGCGAACGCGAGCTCGCCGCGTATTGCGTGCTCACCGGCATCGACTACATCGTCGAGGAGTGCCCGATGGCCGTCGGCAACCGGCACCTCGGCTACAAGGAGCTGCTCAACGGCATCGAGGAGCGATCGCCGGGCACGAAGGCCGCGTTTCTCTTCGGCTTCATCGAGCACGCCCACGAACGATTCGCGGCCGACGCGGTGGAGGAGCGTGAGGATCTCCACCCGTGCCCGGAGTGCGGTTCGCCGACGCCGGCCGATGTGTGCGCGTTCTGCCGGCTGCGATCGCGCGCGGCCCGCAGCATCCCCGTGCGGGCCGAGACTTGAGCACCTCCGGGAAGGCAGCGGCTTGAACGGTTCCGGGAAGTTCGCGGCCGGCGATCGGGTGTTGCTCGTCGACAACAAGAAGCGTCGGCACCTCGTGACGCTCGAAGTGGGCGGGCAGTTCCATACGCACGCGGGCGTCGTCGCGCACGACGACCTGATCGGCCGGCCCGACGGCACGACGGTGCACACCACGCGCAACGCGCGCCTCGTCGCGGTGCGGCCGACGCTGGCCGAGTACGTGCTCGAGATGCCGCGCGGCGCGCAGGTGATCTACCCGAAGGATCTCGGGCCGATCCTCGTGCTCGCCGACGTGTTCCCCGGCGCGCGGATCCTGGAGTCGGGCGTCGGATCCGGCGCGCTCACGACCGCGCTCCTGCGCGCCATCGGGCCCAGTGGGCACGTGACGGGATACGAGATCCGCGACGACTTCGCGAAGCGCGCGGTGAGCAACGTCCACGGCTTCCTCGGTACCGACGTCCCGCTCTCGGTCGAGGTCCGTGACGTGTACGAGGGCATCGAGGAACGCGAGCTCGACCGGATCATGCTCGATCTGCCCGAGCCGTGGCGCGTCGTGAAGCACGCGCTCGAAGCCCTCCGGCCGGGCGGCATCCTGTTGGCCTACCTGCCGACGATCCTCCAGGTCGGCCGGTTGCGCGAGGAACTCGCGAACGCGCCGTTCGGCATGGTCGAGACGCTCGAGGTGCTGCAGCGCACGTGGCACGTGGAGGGCCAGTCGATCCGTCCCGACCACCGCATGGTGGCGCACACGGGCTTCTTGACCCACGGCCGCCTGCTGGCACGGGATACGTGAGCACGCCGAGCACTCCGTGAACACCCTCGACCTCGTGGTGCTGGTGCTCATCCTCGGCGCGGCAGTCGGGGGTTGGCGGCTCGGGTTCCTCGCGCGCGTGATCGCGTGGGCCGGTGTCGTCGTGGGCCTCGCGATCGGGGTGCACTTCGTGACGCACATCGTCACGACGTTCGGGGGTACCCGACCCGAGAATCGGGCGTCGGTCGCGGTCGCGTTCCTCGTGCTCAGCGCGATCGTCGGCCAGACGATCGGGCTCGCGTTGGGCGCGCTCGCGCACCGCGTCATCCCGATGCGGAGCCCGCTTCCGCGCGTCGACCGGCTCGCCGGCGCCGCGATCGGAGCGGTCGGCGTGCTCGTGTTGCTGTGGATGGTGATCCCGTCGCTCGCGACGGCGAAGGGTTGGCCGGCACGCATGGCGCGCGGCTCGACGATCGTCGCCGCGATCCAGCGATGGGCGCCGCGCCAACCGGCACGATTTGCCGCGTGGGGACGCGAGGTCTCGAACGCGCCGTATCCGTCGGCGCTCGGGTTGCTCAAGTCGCCGCCGAATCCCGGACCGCCTCCGGGAACGTCGATCACGGCCGCGGTCGATCAACGCGTGCGCGCGTCGACCGTGCTCGTCACCGGTCGCGCGTGCAACGAGATCCAAGAGGGCAGCGGCTGGCTCGCCGCTCCGGGTGTCGTCGTGACGAACGCGCACGTCGTGGCGGGGGAGCGCGCCACCACGGTCACCGACACGAGCGGCTCGCGGATGCCGGCCACCGTGATCGCCTTCGACCCGGTGCGAGACGTTGCGGTTCTCGCGGTGCCCGCGCTCGCGGCGAAGACGCCCGCACCTCGCCCGCTCACGATGGCGGCCGCCGGCGCCGGAACGCTCGGAGCGGTCTACGGACATCCGGGCGGCGGCGTGCTCCGGGCCTCACCGGCGCGCGTCGGCGAGGAGATCCTCGCGGTGGGCACCGACATCTACCGGACCGGCAAGAGTCAGCGTCACGTCTACGTGCTCGCGGCCGCGCTCGCGCCGGGTGACTCGGGCGGCGCGGTCGTCAACAGCCGCGGCAACATCATCGGCATGGCGTTCGCGATCGACCCGGGCCGGAGTGCGACGGCCTACGCCGTGACCGACGAGGAGATCAGGCCGGTGTTACGCGACGTACTCCAGAGCGATCAGCGACCGGTCGGAACGGGCCGCTGCCTCGTCGGCTGAGAACTACTCGGCTTCGATGAAGATGCACTCGCCGGGGCACTCCTCGGCGGCTTCGACGACCGCGTCGAGCATGCCGTCGGGGAAGCCGGCCAGGCCCTCGGCCCCACCCGGGTCGGAGAAGACCTTGGCGCCTTCCTTCACGTAGGCGAGACCATCGTCGAGCAGGGTGAACACGTCGGGCGCGATCTCCTCACACAGGCCGTCGCCGGTGCACAGATCCTGGTCGATCCAGACCTTCATCTCGCTGCCCTCACTTTTGCGGTCTCGAGGTCGAAGAAAGGTTCACGGCTTCCGTCGGCAGTTGTCTCGCCACCGGAAGCCCGCATCGGAATTTATCACACTATTGAGTGAGAAATCGAACTCAGCCGGCTGATCGCCCGTTCGAAGTCGTCAAAGTATCGGATGCGCGCTCGGCACCCTGAACACAGGACTAGGGTCCGAGACGACCGAGGAGGTGTCCAGTCATGGCCGCGGAGCACGAGCGCAGGCTGGCCGATTACGAGGGGCAGGTCGCCCAGCTCCAAGAGACGATCAAGGGCCTCGAAGAAGAGGTCGTGGTCCTTCGCCGCCGGTTGCAGGACGCCCCCAAGCGTGTCCGGACCCTCGAAGAACGACTCCTGGAGACCAAGGGGCAGCTCGCCCAGGCGGTCTCCCAGAACGAGAAGCTCTCCGCCACCCTGCGTGAAGCGCGCGAGCACATCGCCGCGCTGCGGGAGGACGTCGAGAAGCTCACGATGCCGCCCTCCGGCTACGGCACGTTCCTCGGCACCAACGAGGACGGCACCGCCGACATCTTCACGGCCGGGCGCAAGATGCGCGTCGCGCTGCACCCGGAGCTCAACGCCGACGACCTCCAACGCGGCCAGGAGGTCGTGCTGAACGAGTCGCTCAACGTCGTGCTCGCCCGCTCGAGCGAGGTCGCGGGCGAAGTCGTCACGTTCAAAGAGCTGCTCGAAGACGGCAAGCGCGCGTTCATCGTGGGCCGCGCCGACGAGGAGCGCATCTGTGAGCTCGCCGAGAGCCTGATCGGCGAGAAGCTCCACGCCGGCGATCACCTGCTGATGGAGGGCCGCTCGGGCCTCTTGCTCGAGAAGCTCCCGCGTCCGGAAGTCGAGGATCTCGTGCTCGAGGAAGTCCCCGACGTGTCGTACGACGATGTCGGCGGTCTCGACGAGCAGATCGAGATGATCAAGGACGCCGTCGAGCTGCCGTACCTCTACGGCGACCTGTTCAAGGAGCACGAGCTCCAGCCGCCCAAGGGCATCCTGCTCTACGGCCCGCCGGGCTGCGGCAAGACGCTGATCGCCAAGGCGGTCGCCAACTCGTTGGCGAAGCGCGTCGCCGAGAAGACCGGAAAGCCCTCGGCCCGCTCGTACTTCCTCAACATCAAGGGCCCCGAGCTCCTCAACAAGTACGTGGGGGAGACCGAGCGCCAGATCCGGCTCATCTTCCAACGCGCACGCGAGAAGAGCGAAGAGGGTTACCCCGTCATCGTGTTCTTCGACGAGATGGACTCCTTGTTCCGCACGAGGGGCACCGGCATCTCCTCCGACATCGAGTCGACGATCGTGCCGCAGCTGCTGGCCGAGATCGACGGTGTCGAGTCGTTGAAGAACGTGATCGTGATCGGCGCGTCCAACCGCGAGGACCTCATCGACCCCGCGATCCTGCGCCCGGGCCGGCTCGACGTGAAGATCAAGATCGAGCGCCCCGACGCCGAGAGCGCCACCAAGATCTTCCACCAGTACCTCACGCCGAACCTGCCGATCGCCGAATCGGAGCTGAAGCGATCGAGCGGCGACCCGGCCCAGGCCGCGACCCGCATGATCGCGACCGCGGTCGAGCACATGTACGCCACCGGCGACGAGAACAAGTTCCTCGAGGTGACCTACCAGAACGGCGACAAGGAGCTCCTGTACTTCAAGGACTTCTCGTCGGGCGCCATGATCGAGAACATCGTGCGGCGGGCGAAGAAGCTCTCCATCAAGCGCACGATCGCCGGCGGCGAGCGCGGCATCGTCTCCGACGACATGCTCGACTCGATCAAGCAGGAGTTCCGCGAGCACGAGGACCTTCCGAACACCACCAACCCCGACGACTGGGCGAAGATCTCGGGCAAGAAGGGTGAACGGATCGTGTACGTGCGCACGATCGTGAACGAGGGCGAGGCGCAAGGTGGTCGTCAGATCGAACGGGTGACCACCGGCCAGTACCTCTAGCGGTCACCCGGGTATCTCGCCGCAAGGGCGGCGCGATGCGTCGGTAGACTGCCCGGGTGGCCGTACCGAAGATCGTCGGCATCGAGACGGAATACGGCGTCGCGCTGCGCGGCGCCCCCGACCCGAACCCGGTCATCGCGTCGAGCCTGCTGATCAACGGGTACGTCGAGCAACACCGTGTCGGCTGGGACTTCGAAGACGAGTCTCCCGGCCGCGACGCGCGTGGCTTCGCCCGAGACGGCTCCCAACCGCCCGAGGTCGAGACCCACCTCGTGAACGCGGTCCTCACCAACGGCGCGCGCTACTACGTCGACCACGCGCATCCCGAGTACTCCACGCCCGAGTGCAGCGACCCGATGCAAGCGGTGCTGTTCGACAAGGCGGGGGAGCGGATCCTCGCCCGCTCGATGGACGCGGCGCGCCAGCTGTTGCCGTCGGGTCAAGAGATCGTCGTCTACAAGAACAACAGCGACGGCAAGGGCAACTCCTACGGATGTCACGAGAACTTCCTCGTCGATCGCGCGGTTCCGTTCGCGATGCTCGTGCGCAACCTGATCCCGTGGTTCGTCACCCGGCAGGTGTTCACCGGAGCCGGCAAGGTCGGCTCGGAGAACGGCGCCGATTCCGTCGACTTCCAGATCAGCCAGCGCGCCGACTTCTTCGAGGAGGAGGTCGGGCTCGAGACCACGCTGAAGCGGCCGATCGTGAACACGCGCGACGAGCCCCACGCCGACCCGCAGAAGTACCGCCGCCTGCACGTGATCGTCGGCGACGCCAATCTCTGCGAGGTCGCCACCTTCTTGAAGGTGGGCACGACCGCGATCGTGCTCGCGATGATCGAAGACGGCTTCATCGACAAGGATCTGTCGATCAGCAGCCCGGTGCCGGCAATGCGCTCCGTGTCGCACGACCCGACGTGCCGGGCGACCGTCGAGGTCGCGTCGCTCGGTCGGTGCACCGCGATCGAGATGCAGTGGGAATTCCTCCGGCTCGCTCGCAAGTACGCCGACGAGACCGGCCTCGAGTCGTGCGGCGGCGACGAGATCTGCGCCCTCGTGCTCGACCGTTGGGAGCATGTGCTCACGGCGCTCGAGCGTGACCCGTCGGAGCTCGACGGCCAGCTCGACTGGGTCACGAAGTCGAACCTGATCCGTGCATACGTCGACCGCGACAACCTGAGCTGGAACGACCCGAAGCTGTCGCTGCTCGATCTCCAGTACCACGACGTACGCCCGGCCCGGTCGCTGTACGAGCGCCTGGTGCGGGCCGGCAAGGTGGAACGCCTGGTGGCAGAGCCCGAAGTGCGCGCCGCGATGGTGGATCCGCCCGAGACCACCCGGGCGTACTTCCGCGGCACCTGCCTCGCGCGGTGGGCCGATTCCGTGGTCGCCGCCAACTGGGACAGTCTCGTGCTCGACGTCGGCAGCGACCCATTGCGGAGGATCCCGATGATGGAGCCCACGCGTGGTAGCAAGTTGCACGTCGAGCAGTTGTTCACAGAGGTGTCGACGCCCCGTCAGCTCGTCGAGCGACTCGCGTCGCCCTAGGAGGAACTCATGCCGGAACGGGAACAGAAGAAGAAGCCGGCTCCCAAGGAACGCGAAGAGGTCGTCGAAGACGCACCCGCCACGTCCGAACGCGGCGAGAAGCTGAAGGAAGACATCGACGATCTCCTGGACGAGATCGACTCCGTGCTCGAGGACAACGCGGAGGAGTTTGTACGAAATTACGTGCAGAAGGGCGGCCAGTAACTCCGTACAAACCCCTTCTTAGAGTGTCTCACGCAGGCCTTATGCTCGATGCATGAAGACCTGCAAGATGTGTGGGGTTTCCAAGCCCGTCGCTGACTTCTACGCGAACAAGAGTGGGCGAGACGGGCTTCGCCCGGAGTGCAAAGCGTGCAATCTTGCAACGCGTCGCGCCAAGTACCTCGAGAATCCGCAGCCCTACATCGATCGCGCTCTGAAGTGGCAGCGCGAGAACCGCGAGCGATACCTCGAGCGCCAGAACTCGTACGCAGGAACTCCTTCGAGAAAGATCTCCAATCGTAAGAGCCACTTGAAGCGGAAGTACGGGCTCACGCTGGAAGCGTTCGATGAGCTGCTTGCCTCGCAGGGTGGCGGCTGTGCAATCTGCGGCAGGCCCGATGCCGACAACGTCGATCACGACCACACGACCGGTCGGGTGCGTGGGATCCTGTGCTTCAACTGCAACATCGCCATCGGACAGGTTGAGGACGACGAGGACCGCCTCGCCGCGGCGATGGCTTATGTCGCCCGCGATGACGAACTGGCAGAGGTCGCCCGGGCCCGGGTGGTCGCACTGACCGGCTGAGATCCGACGGTAGGCTCCGCGGCCGATGCCTGAACCGAGCTCGTTGCCGCTGTTCGCCCCCCACACCGACCCGGGACCGTCGTTCTCGGAGCTCCTGCGCCAGGTGAGCCCGCACCAGCTGCCGGGCGCCGGTGCGGCGGCCGGGACCGCACCGTTCGAGGTGCCCCACGGTACGACCGTGGTCGCGATCCGCTACGCCGACGGCGTGGTCATGGCCGGCGACCGCCGCGCCACGGCGGGCTACTCGATCGCGAACCGCCGCATCGACAAGGTGTTCGCGGCCGACGACTTCTCCGGCGTCGCGATCGCCGGCGCGGCCGGGCCCGCGATCGAGATGGTGAAGCTGTTCCAGACCCAGCTCGAGCACTACGAGAAGGTGCAGGGCGAGGTGCTCAGCCTCGAAGGCAAGGCCAACCAGCTCGGCATGATGGTGCGCGGCAATCTGCCGGCCGCGATGCAGGGCCTCGCGGTGGTGCCGCTGTTCGCCGGGTACGACCAGCACCGCCAACGGGGCCGGGTCTTCTCGTACGACATCACCGGCGGTCGGTACGAGGAACAGGACTACCAGGGCCAGGGCTCGGGCAGCGTCCACGCCCGCAACTGGATCAAGGCGAACTGGTCCGAGGGCATGTCGCTCGACGACACGATCGCCGTCGCGATCCGGGCGCTGTTCGCGGCCGCCGACGAAGACGTCGCAACCGGCGGCCCCGATCTCGTGCGGGGCATCTTCCCGCTCGTCGCCGCCATCGACGCCGACGGCTTCCGGGCGCTCGACGAGGCCGACGTGGAAGCCCGCAGCCGCGCCTTACTCGACGGCCGCGAACGGGGAGGTGCAGAACAATGAACATGCCCTTCTACGTCTCACCCGAACAGGTGATGAAGGACCGCGCGGATTACGCGCGGAAGGGGATCGCCCGGGGTCGGAGCCTGGTGGCGCTCGAGTGCGCCGCCGGCGTCCTCATCGTGGCCGACAACGGCTCCCGCACGTTGTCGAAGATCAGCGAGATCTACGACCGGGTCGCGTTCGCAGCGGTCGGCAAGTACAACGAATTCCAGATGCTGCGCGTCGCCGGTGTGCGCCACGCGGACCTGAAGGGCTACTCGTACTCGCGCGAGGACGTGTCGGCCAAGGAGCTCGCGAACGCGTACGCACAAACCCTCGGGCAGGTCTTCACGCACGAGATGAAGCCGTACGAGGTCGAGCTGCTCGTCGCCGAAGTGGGGCGCACCGGCGACGACCACGCCGAGATGTACCACCTCTTCTACGACGGCGTGGTCATGGACGAGCGCCGCTTCGCGGTGCTGGGCGGCCAGTCCGAGCAGATCACCGAGGCGCTCGAGAGCCAGTTCACCGATGGCATGGAGCTCGGCGACGCGCTGAAGCTGGGAGCGCGCGTCCTCGGGGCCGACGGTGCGTCACTCGGCGCCGAGCACCTCGAAGTCGCGTTGCTGGAGCGAGCCCGCCCGCGGCGCGCCTTCCGCCGTATCAAGAACGCCGAGCTGACCGGCCTGCTCGACTCGAAGTAGCCGAGACCGGGCGATCAGTACCAGCGCAGCACCTGCGCGAGCGGTCCGGCGACGAGCACGAACAGGATCAAGGCCGCGACGACGCGTCCGCTCACGTGGCGGCGCGCTGCTCGCGGCGGACGGTCGTCGTCGAACTGCTCGTCGACCTCGTCGACCTCGGTGACGAGCAACACCATGCTCGCCTCCTCGATCTGGTCGCCGGGGACGTACACGTCGACCCGCGCGAGATCACCGACCGTCAGGCCGTACGGCCCGTCGAGAGCGCCGCGCAGCTCGACGTCGAATCCCTCGTCGAGAAGGCGCGCGGCCAGCACGTGCGCTCGGAACGTTCCCTGGAGCGAAGTGAGTCGGCTCATCGGGACCACGACACGAGTGTATGAGGGCCGAGCCTCCCGCGGCCCGGGCGGCCAGATCGGCCCCGAAACGGAGCGAGGGGCCCGGACCGCACCACGAACTCGTACACTCGCCCCGATGGAACGCCGCATCTTCGGTCTGGAGAACGAGTACGGCGTCACCTGCACCCTCCGCGGCCAGCGCCGGTTGAGTCCCGACGAGGTGGCCCGGTATCTCTTCCGGAGAGTCGTTTCGTGGGGACGGTCGAGCAACGTCTTCCTCGAGAACGGCGCCCGCCTCTACCTCGACGTCGGCAGCCACCCCGAGTACGCGACCCCCGAGTGCGACTCGATCCACGACGTCGTCGTGCACGACAAGGCCGGCGAACGAATCCTCGAAGGCCTCGTGCAGAGCGCCGAGCAGCGACTCCGCGAAGAAGGCATCCGCGGTGAGGTGTTCCTCTTCAAGAACAACACCGACAGCGCGGGCAACTCCTACGGCTGTCACGAGAACTACCTCGTGGAACGCGAAGGCGACTTCTCCAAGTTCACCGACGTGTTGATCCCGTTCCTCGTGACCCGCCAGATCTACGCGGGCGCGGGCAAGGTTCTCCAGACGGCCCGCGGCGCCATGTACTGCATCGCGCAGCGCGCCGAGCACATCTGGGAAGGCGTGTCGAGCGCCACGACGCGCTCGCGGCCGATCATCAACACGCGCGACGAGCCCCACGCCGATGCCGAGCGGTTCCGCCGCCTCCACGTGATCGTCGGCGACTCCAACATGAGCGAGTACGCGACGTTCCTCAAGGTCGGCGCGACCTCCATCATCCTGCGCATGCTCGAAGACGACGGCGCACCCTGGCGCGACCTCACACTCGAGAACCCGATCCGCGCGATCCGCGAGATCAGTCACGACACGACGTGCCGCCGGCGCGTGCGTCTCGCCAACGGTCGCGAGCTCTCGGCCATCGACATCCAGGCCGAGTACCTCAACCGGGCATTGCGCTTCGCCAAGCGCCACGGTCTCCCGCCGCTCGAGCAGAAGGCGCTCGAGATGTGGGAGCACGTGATGAGTCACCTCGAGCAGGATCCGCTCAAGCTCACCACCGAGGTCGACTGGGTGATCAAGCACAACCTGATCGAGTCGTACCGGACGCGTGGCTCGCTGCCGCTCACCCATCCGCGGGTGTCGCTCCTCGACCTCGCGTACCACGACGTGACCAGATCGCGGTCGTTGTACTACCTGCTCGAGCGGCGCGACCAGGTCGAGCGCATGGTCACCGACGAGGAGATCAACGAAGCGATCAACACGCCGCCACAGACGACGCGGGCGCGGTTGCGCGGCGCGTTCATCAAGCGGGCGAAGGAACGCAAGCGCGACTACACGGTCGACTGGGTGCACCTGAAGCTCAACGACCAGGCGCAGCGGACCGTGCTGTGCAAGGACCCGTTCAAGTCGCGCGATGAGCGTGTGGAGCGGTTGATCGCCTCGTTGTAGTCGCGTTCGTCGTCGGGGCGTTGGGGTCGGGTCGGCCGCTCGAACGCCGAACTGTCCCGAAGGCTCGCTATCGCTCGCTTCGGGCCAACTGTTCGGCTTCTCGACCGACCAACCCTTCCTCGGTGCACGCGCTCAGGGTTTGGTGCTGATCCGCCGAGCTCGTTTCAGCGATGGCTCGCCGCGCACCCGTACCTCGCGGTTGTCACGGTCGTATGCATCGTGGTCGTGTTCGCGGAGCCTTCGATGCGGCACTACCGGTACGGACTGGAGTGGGCGATCTTCGGCGCGGTGACCGCCACGGCCGCCCTCGTCACGTTGGCCGCCGCGCTCCTCAGCCGCCGGCGGGTGAAGTACTACGACTCCCGGACGCCCGTAGGTGGTTGGCTCGCCGCGAGGCGGCGACCTCCAGTCGGTGAGCGCGGACCTGAAGCAGGCGACGGCGGCGAACCCGAACACGATCGGGAACGCAAGCATCAACGCGCGTGTGGTCCAGGGCGCATCTCGGACCCACGGCGCGTTCTGGGAAAACACGACTCCGTGGACTTCGGAGGCGGCCAGCAGCCCCAGCAGGCTCCCCACGAGGCAATAGACGACTGCCCTGGGCTTGCGCACTCCCTAATGATGACAGACGGCGCGCCGCTCGCCGCCAGTACCCGGTTCGTCAGGTGCCAGAAGCTGTGCTTCTCGCGGGATACATCGCCTCGGGTGTTACCCGCTCGGAGGGAAAGGTGGCCCGGCGTGTAACGGCTTCGTCGCTCGGCACCAATCGCCAATCGTGAGACCGCTCAACGGTCCCGCGGTAGCCACCTCGGCGACACAAACCGCGCCGGAGGGGCCGCCCACCACACCCTGTGAGAGGAGCAGTTCGAACTTCGGCGCGTAGAGGCACCACGCGGCCGGAGCCGACCCGGCTAGTCCCGCCAGCGCGCGCTCGAGTACAGACGGCGGTACGAAGGGCCTGGCCTGATCGCGGAGCGCCTTGACGGTCGTCAGTCGCGTGTCGGCGAAGTGGCTTCCACCGCCGTAGGTCTGATTGCAGAGCGCCTTGGCGGTGATCGTCGGGCGCGGTCCGGTCGTCGAGGTTGTGTGGGTCGCGCCGGGGGTACCCGCGCCGGAACTACATGCCCCGAATGCGACGAGCATGCCCAACGCGAGCATGAGCCCCGCGAACCGCCGGCCGGGTTGCATCACGCCGATATACACGCCGCGGAGGCACCAACTGTTTGGCTCGTCGTCGGGCGCTACAGCAAGAAATTGTCTGCATGAGCGTTTCTTCGCATGCCTGTTACCGGGATATGGCCCGGAGTTGGAGAACTGTCGGCGCGGCTGTCATGTCGGACCGCCGCTGAAGTACACCCATACATAGGTTCCACCCGCAGTCGCATCGATCCGCCCGGGCCACGGCGGCGACCGCCACGCGCGGAGGACGCTTGCCGTTTGCGCGCCTGCTCCCACAGTGGCTCGCGATCCGACCGAGGCGATGGGCGCACGCCATCCGCAGTTCGAGTCGTAGGAGGTGTGCTCAGCAGAAGCAACTTCACGGCTCACCTGCGCACGGGCCACTGCGCACGCTTCAGGAGGTGGGGCACTCGTTCGGTAGACCTTGGTCACGCCGGGGTGGAAACATGAGATGAAGCACGGAAAGCCTGATCCCGATTCCTGGTAGCTCCCGATGAACGTCCAGCCGGACGGCGTCGTCAGCCGATCCGCCGCCCGTCGCAATCGCGCCGACTCCTGCGCGTGGTCGGAGTAGGCGTAGAGAAGTCCACTCGCGGCCAACGCAAACGCGCACAAGGCCACGAGCACGAACACACGCAGCCCTCGGCGGTGTCGGTGTCGCACATCGTCAGTATCGCCCGATCCCGCCTGTAAGTCCGCGAGCGATCAACGGGCGTCAACCGCCTTCGTGTCATCGTTCTCGAAGCACTGGTTGTCGTTGGGTGAAGGCCTGAGCACCGGGACGAACGCCAGGAAGCAGAGGTGCGTCTGAAGCAACGCGTGGCTCCGAACTGCTTGACTGGTGCCGTGGCGCGGCGACACGTTTCGCTTTCCGAGAGCCTGAAAACCACGTTTGAAAATGCACATGGGAGTACCAGCAACCCGGTTACCGACGCGACGCTGTGCCTCTTCTTGGGCATCTGGTGGTGGATTACCGGCATACCCGGATCGGAAACGAGCTCGAACGCAGCCCCCGACGTAGCGACGGCGGAGCGGCTGGCAGCGCGAGCGACGGCCAAGGACGGCTGGTATCAGCTGGACGGTCGCTGGTACTGCGAAGCGCACGACGCCCCCTTCTGCAAGCGGTGTTCGTCGCTGCGCTGATTGTTCGTCTCGCGGTGCTCGAAGCAGTGGCTGTCGGCTGAGTCCCGGGTGCCGGGTTTCAGCCCTCGGCGCCCACCGGGACCGGGACGTACCCTTTCCGACGATGGAACCGAGAGCGTACAGACACCTTGTCGTGATCTGCGTTCTCGCGGCCGCCCTCTCGGCGTGCGGTGAAAGTGCGTCGAAGCCCGCGTCACTCACGACGACGCCTGTCACCGTCGCACCCGCAACGACCTTGCCCGTTACTGTGCCCGGCGTCACTGTCGTGTTGGATTGCAAGGACTCGGTCGACGGGTACTTGAAGATACTGGCCACGTATGAGCAGGCCGTAGGAATCACCCGCGAGCAACTCAACGCGATGGCGATGCAGTCGTTCAACGCCTGTACGAGCGCAGCCGCCTGGTCGGACGCCGCGACGAGCTACGACGCCGTGTCGATGAGCGGCCCGAACACTCTCGCGGCTACCTGCTCCCGCGTAGACCCGAACGCCACCTCGGCCGTTTGCGCGTCGTTGGCAGGGAGTCGCTGACTGCGTGAGTCCCGGCCACGTCGGCGTCGACAACCAGCGCCGCCGTGTCGGGCGAGCGACCCGAGCAGTGGTTGCAGACGAAATTGCGTTCTGATTGCAGAAGGTTGCGGCACGACGGGTCGCGACATCAGATGACGAAAAACGCGGTGCGCCGCGGACCCCGAGCGCGAAAACAGTTCCGCGGAACCGCCGCGTGAGGCCTTCTCGCGCAGAGTGAGCCACGACCGAAATGCGTCCCGCGGGACGCATGCGTGAGCACTGGTCGCGGAGAGTCACGGCGACGCCGGTAGCGTTCGGCTGTGCCCGCGTTCAAGACCGGCAAAGTCGAGAGGATCCTCCAGGAGCGCGCCGGGTTGCAGCGCGTCGAGGTGAATCTCGACGGCTCGGTCGAGCGCGCATACGTGCTCACACAGCTCACGGGGCCGGTGGAAGCGGGTGATCACGTCGTCGTGAACACCACTGCCGTCGACCTGGGGCTGGGCACCGGGGGATGGCACGTCGTGCACTGGAACCTGGCGCGGGATCACTACTCGGCGCCGGGGCCGGGGCACATCATGAAGGCGCGCTACACGAGCTTGCAGACCGACGTGGGAAGCACCGAGGAGCACTGGGCGGAGCTGGCCGACGTCACGTCGATCAACGGGATGCCGGTGGTCGCGGCCGCGCTGCACAGCCAGGTGCCGGCGATCGCCGCCGCGTTCAAACGGGCGCGGCCGGAGTTGCGACTCGCGTACGTGATGACCGACGGTGCGGCCCTGCCACTCGCACTCTCCGACATCGTCGCCGACCTCCGCGACCGTGCGCTGCTCGACGCCACGATCACGTGCGGTCACGCGTTCGGCGGCGACTACGAGGCCGTCTCGGTGTACAGCGCGCTCGCGATCGCCTGTCACATCATTCACGCCGACGCCGCGATCGTCGCGATGGGGCCCGGCATCGTCGGCACCGCGACCCGGCTCGGGTTCAGCGGCATCGAGGTGGGGCCGGTGCTCGACGCCGCGGCCGGGCTCGGTGGTGTGCCGATCGCGTGCTTGCGCGTCTCCTTCGCCGACCCGCGGGAGCGGCATCGCGGCTTGTCACATCACAGCGCGACCGCGCTCACGATCGCGACGCGCGGGCGCGCGTTGATTCCGGTTCCGTGCGTCGGTGGTGACCACGAGCGCACGCTGCGGGCCGAGCTGCACACGACCGGCCTCACGGAACGCCACGAGCTCGTCGACGTCGAACCGGCCGGTGCGGTGGAGCTGCTCGAGTCGCTCGGTCTGCACATCGTCTCGATGGGGCGTCCGGCCGCCGACGATCCGGTGATGTTCGAAGCGGCCGCCGCCGCGGGCATCACCGCCGCGGCCCGGGTCCCGTGATGTCCGGTCGGCCCTCCGACGTCTCATAGCCTTCCGCTGTGGCCGATGCCCCTTCGCGCGTGGAGCGCGTGCTCAACCTGCTCGCGCTGATGCTCGACACCCAGGTGCCGCGCACGCGCGAGGAGTTCGTGCGCGAGATCGCGGGCTACCCGGCCCAGCCCGAGGCGAACCGCCGCGCGTTCGAGCGCGACAAGGAGATCCTGCGGGGGATGGGCGTTCCCATCACGATGGAGAACATCGGTGACAGCTCCGAGGTCGGCTACCGGGTCAGGCCCGACGACTACTGCCTGCCCGATCTCGGCCTCACGCCCGACGAGACCGCGGCCCTGCGCGTTGCCGTCAGCGCGATCTCGCTCGGCGACCGCACCGGTCACGGCGCGCTGATGAAGCTCGGCGGTGTGGGCGACTACTCCGCGGCGCCGATCGCGTCGCTTCCGATCGCGCCGGCGCTGGCGACCCTGTTCGAAGCTTTCCGCCACCGGGCCGTCGTCGAGTTCGTGTACCGGGGCGAGCGGCGCACGCTCGAGCCGTGGGGCCTGTCGTCGAAACGCGGGCACTGGTACGTCGTCGGCTTCGACCGGGTGCGCGATGCGGTGCGTGCGTTCCGCGCCGACCGGATCGACGGCGATGTCGACGTCGGCGCACCCGACGCGTTCGACGTTCCGGCCGATTTCCGTGCCGACGACCACATCCAAGATCGAGCGTGGCTCCTCGGCGAGGCGCCGCCGGTCTCGGTGCGGCTCGCGGTGGATACCCACCATCTCGACGCGGTGGTCTCCGCGCTCGGTCCCGAGGCGCGCGCCGAACCCGACCCGACTCACGACGGCATCACGATCGTCGAGGTGTCGGTGAACAATCGCCCCGCGTTCCGCAGCTTCGTGCTCGGCTTCCTCGAGCACGCGGAGATCCTCGACCCGCCCGACGTGCGCGCCGACATCATCGAGTGGCTCGAGTCGGTCGCAGCGGGTGGCGCATGAGTGGGCCCGGCGCAGATCCGCAGGCCCGGACGGTCGATCACAGCCGCACGGGCGTTCGAGGGCCGGAGGTCGCAGCCGCATGAGTGGACGCCCGGTCGCCGGCGCGGAGGTGCAGCGGATCCTCGCGATCGTGCCGTGGATCGTCGCGCATCCGGGAGCGTCGAAGACCGAGATCGCGGGTCGGTTCGGGATGGGCGCCGAGCAGCTCGACGACGACCTCGCGCTCGTGCTCATGATCGGGGTGCCGCCGTATTCGCCGGGTGACTATCTCGACGTGGTGGACGACGGCGAGTTCGTGACGATCCGCCTCGCCGATCAGTTCTCCCGTCCGCTGCGCCTCACTCCGGCGGAGGGCCTCGCGCTCCTCGCCGCCGGTCGCGCACTCCTCGCAGTGCCGGGCAGTGATCCCGACGGTCCGCTGGCGACGGCGCTCGGGAAGCTCGAGCGCGCGCTCGACCTCCCCGAGGTGGTCGTGGAGGTGGGCGAGCCGCCCTACCTGGAAGCGGTGCGCGACGCGGCCGCTCGTGGCGAACGCGTCGAGATCGAGTACTGGTCGGCCGGCCGCGACGAGCTCACGACCCGACGGATCGATCCGGCGGTGGCGTTCTTCGCGATGGGCGAGTGGTACGTCAGCGCGTTCTGCCATCGGGCCGACGCCGAGCGCATGTTCCGGGTCGACCGCATTCGCGCGTTGCGCGCCACCGGCGACCACTTCGAGGCCAGTGCCGGCGACGACGAGATCGCCGACGTGTTCCATCCGCACGACGACGACCCACGCGTGACCATCGAGCTGGCGCCGAGCGCCGCGTGGGTGGCCGAGGCATACCCGGCCGAGTCGACCACCACCCGCGCCGACGGCACGATCGAGGTCGTGCTGGCTGTGAGCGAGCCGGCGTGGCTCGAACGGCTCCTGATCCGGTTGGGGCCCGAAGCCCGAGTTACCGGTCCCGAATCTGCCCTGCGGGCGGGCGCCGACGCGGCGCGGCGCGTTCTTGCGCGCTACGCCGAAGGCTCCGGCCACGACCCTGACCCGTTCGCGCATGCCCGCGCATGAGAGGATGACGTGGTGGAGCCCTTATCGAGCAGTCCCGAGCCCGCAGACGACGGCGAACCGTCGGGCTCCCCGGTCGCGACCGACACCCCGAAACGCAGTGGGAGCGACGCGATCCGCGTGGCGTTCGAGTGGGTCGGCCTCGTCGTGCTGGCGCTCATCATCGCGTTGCTCATCAAGACCTTCCTGTTCCAGGCGTTCTACATCCCCTCCGAGTCGATGGTGCCGACCCTGAAGGTCCACGACCGGGTGCTCGTCAACAAGCTCTCCTACAAGCTGCACCCCGTGCACCGCGACGACATCGTCGTGTTCAAGGCGCCGGCCGGCAGCGACCCGGGTATCGACGACTTGGTGAAGCGCGTCATCGGCCTCTCCGGCGAGACCGTCTCCGGGCACGGCGGCCACGTGTACATCGACGGCAAGGAGTTGAACGAGCCGTATCTCCCGAAGGGTATGTACACCTCTGACTTCGCGCCGGTGAAGATCCCCGGCAACGCGTACTGGGTGATGGGCGACAACCGCATCAACTCGAAGGACTCCCGCGTCTTCGGCACGATCCCGAAGAGCAAGATCGTCGGACGCGTGTTCGTCCGGATATGGCCGTTCTCGCGCCTGAACTTCCTTTGACGCGCCCGCGTCAGGTCGCGCGCGGCTCGGTTCGGTCGATGCCGCCCGGCGTGTCGTCGTCGGTCCATTCGGCGACGGTCGCGACCATGCGGTCGGGGCGATCGCAGTAGACCGCGTCCACGTGCATCCGCAGCACGGCTCGAAGCTGGCGAACCTCTTGGGTGTCCCACGCGAATGCCCGTACGTCGAAGCGATGGAACAGTGACACCAGTCCGGCCGTCCACTCGCTGTGATGCATGTTCATCGCGTCGATGCCCATCGAGCCGAGCTCGGACGCGTGGCGCTCGAGCGGCACGGGAATCGCGCGGCGGCGGTCGGAGTGCACGAGCTTGACGGCGGGCTCCGTGCGCAACGGGCGCAGCACGTCGAGGTCGGGGCTGCACACCCAGAGCCGCTCGAGCGCGTCGTAGCGTCGCGCGACGTCGACCAGCGCGCCGGCGGCGTCGGGCGACTTCACGTCGACCGAGCATTCGAACGCGGCGCCGAGCTTCTCGTACACGTCGGCGAGACGAGGTACCGAGAGCTCCGCCAGCTCGGCGGCCGTCGACTCCGAGATGCGGCGCCGGCGCCTCCCGCTCCGCACGACCGCGTCGTGTGAGCACACGACCTCACCGTCGGCCGCGAGCCACACATCGGTCTCGAGACCGGTCGCGCCGGCCGCCAGGGCGCGTTCGAAGGCCGGGATGGTGTTTTCGGGCTCTTCGAGGCGAGCCCCCCGATGGGCGAACGTGATCGTCATGAGTGGTCAAGAGTCGCGCGGAACGCGGTGGCCCGTCAGGCCAAACGCCCCATCCACCGGGGCATCCGGCCACAGGCTCTCAAGCGGCATATGTGGGGTGCCGAAGGGTAGAGCAAGTACCCACGGAGGCGGGCGCAGTCCGAAGCCGTGGGCTCCATGACTACCAAGGACGGAGACGGAGCGGTGACGACGATCAGGGCGAATTGCCCCAGCTGCGGCGACGTACAACTGACCGCGGACGATCTCACGGTTCGCGTCTGCGCCGACGACGAGCGGGGTTCTTACTGTTTCCGCTGTCCGGATTGCCAGGGCGCGGTCGCGAAGGAAGCCAGCCGTCGGATCGTCGACCTGTTGGTGTCGAGCGGCGTCCGCATGCAGGTGTGGCGACTCCCGGCCGAGCTCAGCGAGTCTCGAGTCGGCGCGCCGCTCACTCCCGACGACCTTCTCGACTTCCATCTCCTCCTCGTGGGCGACGACTGGTTCGAGCAGCTCGCGGCCGAAGTGCGTCGCTCGCTCAACCGGTAGCGGTTTCCGACCGCCCCGGCGAACCGGTAGCCTCGTGTCCGTGACTGGAATGCTGGCACTGGCGATCGCGGCGCTCGGAATCAGTGTGCTGGCCGTGCTCTCCGTGCGGGTGCGCCGCGAGATCGCTCCGACCCGGGCCGCCTTCGATCGGCTCGGTCGGGAGCTCCGCCCGGCGCTGGTCGAGTTGCGATCCGAGACTGCACGCGCGCGGGCCGAGATCACACGACGCGACCACCGGGGTTAGGCAGAACTAGGCTCCCGGCCGAGCTCGGATCGGAAGCATGAGCGTCGGACCCGCGGAAATCCTCGTCATCCTGATCGTGGCGCTGCTCGTCTTCGGGCCCGAGCGCCTCCCCCAGGTCGGCCGCCAGGTTGGCGCCGCAGTGCGCGAGCTCCGCAAGATGCAAGACACGGTGCGCGGTGAGCTCGACATGGTGCTGCATCCCGAGCATGGGACCCGGCCCGGCGACGCGCCGTACGAGCCCGGCGATCACCCGACCTATCCGACCTACGACGACGATTCCGGCACCGTCACGCCGGTGGAGATCGAGCCGGCCGCGCCCGACGACGGGACCGACGCCGACGCTCGCTTCCACGGTCCGCCCGACTCGTTCATCTGATCCGTATACCCACTGATGATCCGGCTGAGGCGACGACGGGCGAGGCGCGCGACGGCGGGAACGATGCCGTTGATGGAGCACCTGATCGAGCTCCGCCGGCGGCTCTTGATCGCGTTCGGGGCGATCGCGCTCTGCGGGATCGTCGTGTTCATCCTCTACAACCCCGTGCTGCACTTCCTTTCGGGACCGTACGAGCACGTCTGCCGGCACAGCCAGGGCGGCAACGCCGGGAATTGCAAGCTGATCGTGACCGACCCGCTGGCGCCGTTCCTGGTGCGGCTGAAGATCTCGGGCTACGGGGGCCTCGCGCTCTCCGTCCCGATCGTGATGTGGGAGATCTGGCGGTTCGTGGTGCCGGGCCTGAACCCCCGGGAGAAGCACTACGCGATCGGCTTCGTCGTGTCGGCGATCCTGTTGTTCGGCCTCGGCTGCGTCGTGGCCTGGTTCACGATCAGCAAGGCGTTGTCGTTCCTGCTCGGCGTCGGCGGCCACTCGATCCGGCCGCTCATCGACGCCAACAAGTACCTGACGCTCGTGATGCTGATGTTCGCCGCGTTCGGGTTCGCGTTCGAGTTCCCCCTGCTCCTCGTGTTCCTCATGCTGGTCGGCGTGGTGAACACCCGCCAGCTCCGGAGCACCCGCCGCTGGGCCGCCGTGGGGATCACCACGTTTGCGGCGATCATCACTCCCAGCCAGGATCCATTCTCCCTATTGTTCATGGCCGTTCCCATGTACATCTTCTATGAGGGCGCGATCCTCGTCGGGCGGATGTTGAAGCGATGAGCCCCGCACGCAGCAAGCGGCAACCGGTACCGCACCGGCACAGCCGGGCCGACATCGTGAAGGCCGTCGCGGTGGGGTTCGGCATCGTCGCGGCGACCGCGCTCCTCGTCTGGCTCCTCCGACCGGGCCCGGCCGGGATCCCGGCGACCGGCGGGATCATGAACCGCCAACCGCGCGCCAGCTGGCTCGTCGTCGGCGCGCTGGCGCTGTTCGGCAGCGCAACGTGGTTCATCCTGCGCGAGCGCGTCCAGCGGCGCCCGC
>Ga0265338_10002534_pt1 | contig 27082 bp, 25 predicted proteins | sample 42126metaG_FD_193579 | JGI IMG/M metagenome (GOLD analysis project Ga0265338, IMG submission 193579) | Rhizosphere microbial communities from Carex aquatilis grown in University of Washington, Seatle, WA, United States - 4-21-26 metaG | ecosystem: Host-associated > Plants > Roots > Rhizosphere...
AAAATAGCAAAAGCAATGAATGCACAGCTTAACGAATTGTACAGTACAATATATCAGAATGAAGAGAATCAACAACCACTATCGTTTATATCAATAGTTGATCCGGTTATTGATACTATTGTTTGTTCTGATCTATCGGGTACAATTGATTTCCCTAAAGCAACAAAACTGCTTACCGACTATGGTATTCATTTAGCTAATACAGGAAAATTCGGTCGTGCAATAATATATCTCAATAAAGCAGCAGAACTCTTCGAAAACGATAAAAAGACGAAAGGCAAACCAATAACACAAATACCTGTTTATGAAACCATTCTTCTTTATCGTGGAGTTGCGTTTTTTAATCTTCGTAAATACAAAAAAGCTCGAACAGATCTAAAACGTTTAGCACTTACCTTTCCACAAAATTTTAAATATAAAAACTGGTTCAACAAAACGGTTAATCGAGAAATGACGGTATACCAATTTATTATCGTCTTACTTTTAGCTGTTACAGCTTTAGTCTATTTCTATTCGAAAAATAGTCACGGTTATGCCAATACAATCAGTTATTCTGTTATGGTAGGTTGCGTTGTTTGTGCTTTTGTGGTCGATATCTTAAAACGACGTAGAAAGATAAAATAAGATGAATTAGTAATCTATTATGAATGATAATTCCATTGTTACGAAGTTTCAAGTTATGCGATTAAACTATTAGAATATAGTAATGAGTTAATTATCTTAAAAAAAGTAATTACATATAACGTAACAGCTTAAATCAATTGTAATAATCCCTATATTTATCCGTCAAATTACATAAACTATACATCTAAAATTATGGACATATTAAAAGTATTAAATTGGCGTTATGCTACCAAACGAATGACCGGCAAAAAGGTACCTCAAGAAACTATTGAAACAATCCTTGAATCAATTCGTCTTTCTGCGAGTTCTATAGGATTACAGCCTTATTCAATTTATGTAATACAAAATGAAGCTTTAAGAAAGCAAATTCTTCCAATAGCTAAAGATCAGCCTCAAATTGTTGAATGTTCGCATTTATTAGTTTTTACAGCATGGAATAATCTAACTGAAGACAGGATAGATTCTTGGCTTAACGATGTAAAAGAAGCAAGAGGAACAATTGCAGAACGAACACTTAACTTTGCTAGTTATTTAAAAGGTAAAGCAAAGAATGATACTGAATCTGATAATTTCACTTGGATTTCAAAACAAGTATACATAGCATTAGGAACTGCTCTAATTGCAGCTGCGGCCGAAGGTATTGATGCAACTCCAATGGAAGGTTTCGACCCCAAATCACTTGATTTATTGTTAAACCTTGAAGAAAAAGGATTGAAGAGTGTGTTGCTTTTACCATTAGGTTATCGAGACGAAGTAAACGATTTCTTACTTAATCAAAAGAAAGTAAGACGTGCTTCCGATTCCTTTTTTATACGATTATAAAACACTTTACAAACGAAAAAATCCCGACAGTTAATCACTATCGGGATTTTTTCGTTTGTAAATATCGGTATCTTCTATAAAATCTGTATATCTTCTAAAATCTCTTCTCCTTTATGAAAAGCTTCCATATTAAGAGGAATCATACTGTGACTTCTCTTCGGTAAAGTTTTTTCAAGGGCAATCTTCATATACTGAGGATCGAGCGACGGAATTTTTTTAATTAAAGCTCCAAGTACTATCATATTAAAGATCTTAATATTTTGCATTTTAGTAGCTTCAACATAAGCCGGAATATGAAAGATATTGATATCTTTTCTTTTAGGAAGACTGAGTAATCCATTGCTATCGTAAAATAATGAACCACCCTCTTTAACTGAACTTTCAAATTTATTAAGAGATTGTTGGTTCAATACTACAACAATATCGAAAGTACTGAGAATAGGAGAATTTATACGTTCATCGCCTACAATTACGGTTACATTTGCTGTACCACCTCGCATTTCAGGACCATACGATGGCATCCAACAAACTTCTAAACCTTTTGTCATGGCAGCATATGCAAGCATTTTACCCATAGATAAAACACCCTGTCCACCAAAACCTGCTATTAATATTTCAACATTCATGATCTTGTTTTCTTCGTTTTTTTTCTGTGAAATAATCTATGATTCTTCTTTTGGAACCTTTAAATCACCTAATTTAAATACAGGCAGCATATTTTCTTCCAACCATTTATTCGAATCAATTGGAGACATTTTCCACCCTGAATTACAATTTGAAACAATCTCAACAACTGTTGTTCCGCGATTTAGTTTCTGATATTCAAAGGCTTTTTTAATTGCTGTTTTACATTTACGAACCAAATTTGGAGTATGTACTGCTTGTCGAGTAACATAATAAGTGCCTTCCAAATGCGAAAGCAATGCAGTTATATCCAATGGAAAACCTTCGGTTAATGGATCCCTTCCAGAAGGTGATGTCGATGATTTCATTCCTTTTAATGTTGTTGGAGCCATCTGTCCACCAGTCATTCCATAAATACCATTATTAATAAAAATAATAGTAATATTTTCACCGCGATTACAGGCATGAATTGTTTCACCTGTTCCTATTGCAGCTAAATCTCCATCACCTTGATAGGTGAATACATACTTTTCGGGCATGGTTCGTTTTATTCCGGTAGCTACTGCAGGAGCACGCCCGTGAGCAGCTTGTTGCATATCAATATCAAGAAAATCGTAAGCAACAACAGAACATCCAACAGGTGCAATACCTATAACATCTTCCTGAATATCGAGCTCTTCAATAATTTCCATTAATAGGCGATGAACAACTCCGTGTCCACAACCCGGGCAATATGATAAAGTCGTATCAACGAGGTTTTTCGTTTTCTTAAAAACAACGTTTTCGTCCTTTACTATTTCTAAACGTAATTCATCAATTGTCATTTTCTATTCTTTTAGTAACAATGATTTAAAATTTTCAAACACTTCAGTGGGCGAACATACTGCTCCTCCCATTCTTCCATAATGTTCAACCGGCACTTTGCCATTAACTGCTAAACGTACATCTTCAACCATCTGTCCGGCACTTAACTCTACAGCCAACATTCCTTTTGTTGTCGAAGCCAATTGATTAAGACGGGCAGAAGGAAACGGCCATAGGGTAATTGGACGTAACATTCCTATTTTTATTTCTTCAGCACGTGCAAGTTCTATCACTTTCATACAAATTCGGGCACTTATACCATAAGCAACCAGTATATAATCGGCATCTTCTGTTTGTATTTCCTCATATCGAACTTCATCTCTCGAAATAAGCTTATATTTAGCTTGAAGCGAAATATTTTTCTGCTCCATCGAATCAGTTTTAAGATAGAGCGATGTGATGTAATTTCGTTCCCTATCTTTTGTCTTTCCAGTAGTTGCCCATGGTTGAAGGACTTTAGATCGTTCTTTCTGTTCTGAAACAAAAACTTTTTCCATCATCTGCCCCATGGCTCCATCAGAAAGCATCATTACCGGATTACGATATTTAAATGCTAAGTCGTACGACAATTCAACAAAATCATATTGTTCTTGTACCGATGATGGTGCCAATACAATTAAGCGATAATCGCCATGACCACCACCTTTAACCGATTGAAAATAGTCAGCCTGCGATGGTTGAATGGTTCCTAAACCCGGACCGCCACGCACTACGTTTACTATCAAACAAGGTAATTCGGCACAAGCCAAGAAAGATATTCCTTCTTGTTTTAAACTTATACCAGGACTTGATGATGACGTCATTGCTTTTTTACCACATGCAGCAGCTCCATACACCATATTAATGGCTGCGGTTTCGCTTTCTGCTTGAAGAACGACCATTCCGGTTCGTTCCATTGGATTTTCGAGTGCCAAATACTCTATTATTTCCGATTGCGGAGTAATGGGATAGCCAAAATAAGCATCAACTCCACAGCGAATTGCTGCTTCAGCTATTGCTTCATTACCCTTCATCAATCTCATTTCTTTTCCCATAGTTTATCTTTTATTGACGTATTCTAAGAGGAAGGATTTTGCTTTAAACGATATACAGTTATAACAGCATCAGGACAAACTTGAGCACAATTTGTACAACCGGTACACGCTTCCGGATTCACCATTTCTGAATGATAATAACCTTTTGCATTTACATTTTTAGACATTCCTAACACTTGATTTGGACAAGCAACGGTGCACAATTGACATCCCTTGCAAGCCTCATTGTCTATTTCAACTAGACCTCTTGCTTTTGCCATTTTTATGGATTTAAACGATTCAATATTTAGAACCGAAATTCATGATAACAAAGATACAGTATATTGAAATAGGTTATACAAATATTCCTGCATTTTAAACTTCAAAGCTCCGTACATCCTTTACTTTCGACATTATTTATATTCATTTTAAACAAGCCATTTTACTAGAAATAAAATAGTTATAACAAACAAATATTTTATCAATCTGTTGATATCATTTTGATAATTTTACGCTATCTACGTTTTTACACTTAGCTATTTTAAATTGGAATCGAATATCTTTGCTGTTTTAGACATCGTACCCTTTAATTGAAATTAAATTAGTTATACACAAGTTATAAGAATATATATAATTGATTTTATTCATCTTATATTATTAATTACCTTTCATAGCCGATTTATTTGATTGAGATATTTGGGTACTTGCATTTTTTAGAATATCTTAGATTTATAAAATAAGAAAAACGTATGATGCTTAGTGATAAAGATTTAAAACAATGTGAATCGATTGGAATTAATCCTTCTGAGGTAAATAAGCAGTTGGAACGCTTTAAAACAGGCTTTCCTAACCTCAAAGTTATTAAACCGGCTATTCTTAATGATGGCATTACTTTGGTTGACGATAAAAGAATCTCCAAAATAATCGGAAAATATAATTGCGGAACTAAAGATTTACATATATCTAAATTTGTACCTGCTTCCGGAGCTGCCACCCGTATGTTTAAAATGCCATTCGAATTTATGAATTGGTATGATGGCAGCGAAGAAGCATATGCCAAATTCCTTAACGATAAATCATTCTATTCACCGTACTTTTTCATTGCAAACATCCACCATTTTGCATTTATTGAAGACATTAAATTAATGCTTCGCAATTATACCGAAACATTTGATATTCTCCTTCAATCAAAAAAATATCACACCATATTAAAAATATTATTAACGGATGATGGTTTAGGATATGGAAATCTTCCAAAAGGTATTTTAAAGTTCCATAAATACAAAGTTTATTCCCGTACAGCTGTCGAAGAGCATATAGTAGAAGGTGCGATGCATGCTATCAACAAGAACAAAGAGGTTGATATCCATTTTACTATTTCACCCGATTTTATGGATGAATTTGAGTGTCACATTGAAGAAGTAAAGAAAACCTACGAACCAAAATATAATGTAAAATATAAGACTACCTATTCCGTTCAAAAAACATCGACCAATACAATCGCTGTTGATGAGAATAACGACCCCATCCGTTCCGATGATGGAAGTCTTCTTTTCCGTCCTGGTGGACATGGTGCTTTAATCGAAAACCTTAATGCAATTGATAGTGATATTATTTTCATTAAAAATATCGATAATGTTGTTGCCGATCGTTTTAAAGACCAGACAATATTATATAAGAAACTTATTGGAGGAATACTTATTACCGTTCAAGAAGAAGCACATCATTATGCTAAAAAGCTATCGACAAAAACAAAAATAGCTAATTGGCGAAAAAACAAAATTGTTCGTTTTATTAAAGAGCAGTTGAATGTAATAATGCCTGAAGCATTTGATTCATGGACTCCAGAACAACAAAAAGATTTTTTATTTAAAATACTCAACAGACCTATTCGCGTTTGCGGAATGGTAAAAAATGAAGGCGAACCCGGAGGTGGACCATTTTGGGTTAAAGCAGACGATGGATCGGTTTCACTTCAAATAATTGAGAAAGCACAATTTGACGAGAAAGATGCAACTCAAATGGAAATGCTCAAAAACGCAACTCATTTCAACCCTGTTGATATAGTTTGTTCTGTTAAAGATTTCAAAGGCAATAAATTTAATCTTTCGGAGTTTATAGATCAAAATGCAGGAATTATAACAGTAAAATCTAAAAATGGTAAAGCATTAAAAGCAATAGAATTACCAGGTCTTTGGAATGGGGCTATGGCAAATTGGAATACCATTTTTATTGAAGTACCACTTATTACATTTAATCCGGTAAAAGAAATTAACGATTTATTAAGAGATGAACATCAAGATGTTCCTATTAAACTAAAGGAAGTTTAACGTTTCTTATATAGAAAAAATGGACGACGACGACGACGATATCTATCTCTCAAGCGATGAGCAATCGGGCATTATAACCCGGTGTGAGCGGATGTTTATAACACAAAACGAATTATATTTCGATGTGCATGAATATGAATTCGCTATTGATTATTATATGGATGAACCCAATATTGATAAGGCATTCACACTAGTTCTTGTTGCTTCAAAACAACATCCTAAATCGTCAGAAATAAAATTGCGCAAAGCAAAACTTTATCTAAGTAAAGGTAAACCAGAGAAAGCGTTGCACCTTATTAAGTCCATTCAAGATTTAGAGTCTGAAAAGCATGAAATAGAATCGCTTTGGGGATTCTGTCTTGTGGAAACTGATGCATATCAAGAAGCTGAGATTCATTTCGATAAAGCTATAAATGCAGCTTCCGACGATTTGGATATATCATATTATATAGCCACGAACTTAATAAATAAAGAACAATTCGATTTGGCAATTAAATATTTGGAACAAACCTATTTAATCGACAACACAAATCCATTTGCTATATACGATCTGGCATTTTGCTATGAAAAGACAAATCAACTCGAAATGAGTGTGATATTTTACACAAAGTTTATTGATATTGATCCTTATTCCGATAATGCTTGGTATAACTTGGGAATTCTTTATAATCGATTGGAAGAGTACCAAGATGCTGTTTCATCGTTCGATTATGCATTAGCTATAAATGACAAAAATGCAATGGCGTTGTTTAATAAAGCAAATACCTATGCCAATTGGGGTCAATATGAAATTGCCATTGACTTATATAACGATTTCTTAAAACTTGAGAAAGATAATGTTGTAGCTATATATTATACCGGCGAATGTTATGAAAAACTTGATCGTCTTGATGAAGCAAAAGCTCATTATTTAGCAGCATTATCGTTCGACACAACATTTTCTGAAGCATGGCATGGACTTGGCGTAGTGGCATTTTACGAAAAAAACATTGCCGAAGCAACACAAATGCTTGAAAAAGCCATTCAACTTGATGCAGACAACCCTGAATTTTGGTTTAGTTTCGGTAATATCAACAAATCGATAGAAGGTAATGAACATAAAGCATTATATTGCTATAAACGAGCTACTGAACTTGAACCTTACGATGCTGAATTTTGGCTTAATTATGCCGAAATGGAAAAGATTACTGGGAATACTGAAAAAGCGGCAAAGACATTAGAATCGGCATACGATATGCTTGATGATGATGCTGAACTTGATTTTGTTTTATCGGCATATTATTATGAGTTAGGAAATACAATTCGTTCCATTGAATTATTTAACAAAGCCCGTGGACTAGATGTAGAAATGGCGACTGCATTTTTCTCAAATTGTACATTGAAAGACGAAGACAAAAAAATATATACCACAATAATTACCCACTAATTCAAAAAAATGAATTATCCACTTTCTCACATTCCTCAACGTACGGAAAAACCTCGTGCAACAGGTGTTACAATGGTAATGGACAAAGGTCTTGGCTTACGCGAAGCAGCCGATTTAGCCGAAATAGGTACCGGATTTGTCGATTTCATTAAATTAGGTTTTGGAACAGCTCTCCTTACTACAAAATTAGAAGAAAAGTTACATATTTATCGTCAAAACAATATCATTCCTTATTTTGGAGGAACACTATTTGAAGCGTTTGCAGCTCGTGGTGATTTCGACGGTTTCCGTACATTTGTTAGAAAGCATAACTTAAGTCATGTTGAAGTATCTGATGGTTCGCTCGAGATGCAATCGGATACGAAACTTGGATATATCCAAGAACTGGCAAAAGAATTCGTTGTTCTTTCCGAAGTAGGATCAAAAAAAGCAGATGTAGTTTATACCCTTGAAGAATGGGCTGAAATGATGCGTAACGAACTGCTTGCAGGCTCATGGATGGTTATTGCTGAAGCTCGCGAAAGTGGCAATATAGGTATATATAATGCCGATGGTTCTGCTAATAAAGCATTAATTAATGGTATAATTAAAGAGATTGATATTACTAAAATATTATGGGAAGCTCCCCATAAAGCACAACAAACCATGTTCATTAAACTTTTAGGTCCAAATGTCAGCTTGGGTAATATAGCCACAAACGAAGTTCTCTCGTTAGAAACACTTCGAAGAGGTTTACGAGGAGATACGTTTTCGGATTTTTTATAGTTTTTTTATCGGTTTTACATCACGCTAATACAAAACAAAACTCAGACTAATATCCTACCAAAATACTATAAATAAATAGTTTTAATTTTTATAAACTATCAATAATAATTATTTGTAAATGTAAAACATTTAAGTATTTTTGCTTAATGAATAATTATTATTAACAATTAAAACAAAAACAATGAAAAAAGGTTTATTACTAATTTTAGGAACAGCATTTATTGCTTCTATGTGTTTTACTTCTTGTAAAAAGGATTATACATGTACTTGTACTTACACAGATGCAGCTATGGGAGGGCCTGATGTTTACCCTTTAAACAAACAAAAAAAGAAAGATGCTAAATCTGCTTGTGATGTATTTAATGCAGCTGCATCAGCATTAAATGGTTCATGTGTTTTAAAATAATAGAATCTAACTGAAACCATTAAAGGATGCCAATAACTTGGCATCCTTTTTTTTTAAACGACAGCGTGGAAAATCTTTCTTTTTCAAAACAAATGTTATATTGTTTTTTTTAAGTATTTTTGACACTTATAATAAAAAACGAAATAAATGAACATTCGAATATTATTTCTAACGATTATTGCAATAATCGCTTTTATTTCTTGCAAAAAGAATTATACTTGTATCTGTACCAGCACTTCCGATGCTTCTATAACCTACGAAGATCCGATTAAGGACACAAAACTTAAAGCAAAATCAACTTGTGAAGCTCGTTCTAATGTTTCTGCTTATAGTACCACTAAGTGTGTTATTAAATAAGAAACGTATATATTAAAAGAATGGATATACACTTCACATACATAGAAACATATTGAGATAATTTTGTAAGAAAGGCTTAATTCTGTAATATAAATTATTATATTATCTTCAACAACAATTATTTTGACACAATCGTTCGAAACATTAATTAATACTCTACCCTGCTAAGAATCCTAAAAAAGATAATCATTAGCAATTAAACAATTCCTAATGATCATTGAATAGTATGTAAAAAATACTCTTTTAAGACAACAATTGCTTTACCTTATCCGAAATGGCTTTTCCATCGGTTTTTCCGGTAAGTTTCTTTGATGCAGCTCCAATAACTTTACCCATTTCCTTGATTGTTGCCCCCATTTCACTAATAATAGCTTTTATTTCAGCGGTTAATTCTTCATCGCTCAATTGTTGAGGTAGATAAGCAGCAATAACATTAGCTTCAACGATTTCTTTATCGGCTAAATCGCTGCGATTTTGTGCTGAATATTCAACTGCCGAATCGCGACGTTGTTTTACCAGACGTTGAACTATTTTCAATTCTTCGTCGTTGGTTAAAATATAATCGGAGCCTTTTTCAGAACGGGCTAGAAGAAAGCCTGTTTTTAATGCACGTAAAGCCTCAAGTTTTTCCTTTTCACGATTCAACATTGCTTTTTTCAAATCTTCGGTTACTTGTTCAAATAGTGTCATATGTTTAACATTTAAAGTAAATCATTTCTTTAGAACGGTAAAAGTATACAAAAAAAATGATACAACTATTAATACAAAATAGTACTTTTGATTCATATTTAAACTTGACATTATTTAAAATGTAATAGCAGTGATAAAAAAGCTTTCGCACCTACAGATAATGTTTATTCCATGGCGAATTCCATGTGACCTATTAAAATAATTAAAAAAGAAACACATGAATAGTACAATTAAAAAAGAATTCCAAAAGCTATTTGCTGAACTTCCAAATCAACATTTTAAGAATGAAAAGTTGAATGTTTTCTCTGTTAAACGTAGTGCTCAATTCAATAATAATTTAATGGTCGTGGGACCATATATTATTGGTGCACACAATGATTGTAGATTCGAATCCCGTCATATCTCTCAGATTGGCGACCATCTGATTACAATGCTTGAGAAACATGAAGGGGCAATGAGTTGGGTTGCCGACATGGAAGACCCTAGACGCAAAGTTGCTCCAAATGAAAGAAGATTCAGTACTCGACGAGTACCTTTTTGGCGAGTAAGTCGTCAAGTGGCAATTAAATCGAATCAAACTACTGAAGTGTGTTGGTCAGATCAAATTGCTTGGACTAATTTATATAAGATTTCAAAAGAAGACAAACATCCGAGTCAAGAACTTTTAGATTTTCAATTACAATCGGCTATAACAATCCTTCATCAAGAAATAAAAGATGCAAAACCAAAATATATCCTTTTCTTAACCGGTTGGGAGAATTGGGCACAAGATTTTATCGGTTCTAATATGAAAGATATAACGATTATCAATCAAAATGATGTTTGTTTAAAAGGAACATTGATAATTGACGATTTTAGCTGTAATGTTATTGTTGCCGAAACAGCTAATGGTAAAAGAGAAAGTGTAATGGCTGAAGAAATTTTAAAGCATATTTAATCTTAAAATATCATCCCTTCCAGTAATTGAATCACTGGAAGGGATAGCTATTTTAACCCGATCAATTTCCTAATTTCACTTAATTTATTAAGTGCTTCTATCGGCGTGATATTATTGATATCTAGATTTTTTATTTCATCCTTTATTTGTTCAAGAACAGGATCATCCAATTGAAATATACTAAGTTGATATCCCGAACGATGACTTGCAATATCTGCAACCGGTTTTGAGGGAACTTCGGTCTTATGTGTCTTTTCTAAATCAGCCAATATTTCGTTTGCTCTGTTTACAACGCTTTGTGGCATTCCTGCCATTTTAGCAACATGAATACCAAAACTATGTTCGCTTCCACCTCGCACAAACTTTCGTAAGAAAATCACTTTATTGTTAAGTTCTTTGATTGTTATGTTAAAATTTTTCACCCTCCCAAATGAATTTTCCATTTCGTTGAGTTCGTGATAATGCGTTGCAAACATCGTTTTAGGTCGTACCGTTGGATGCTCGTGTAAATATTCTACAATTGCCCAAGCTATAGAAATGCCATCGTAAGTACTCGTTCCCCGACCCAATTCATCGAGAAGTATCAGACTGCGATTGGTTATATTATTCAAGATACTTGCAGCTTCTGTCATCTCAACCATAAAGGTCGATTCGCCTTGCGAGATATTATCGGATGCTCCTACACGGGTGAATATTTTATCTACAATACCAATCTTTGCAACTTTGGCCGGCACAAAACAACCGCATTGAGCCATGAGAGTTATTAATGCAACTTGACGCAACAAAGCCGACTTACCTGCCATGTTAGGCCCTGTAATGATTATGATTTGTTGTTTCTCGCAATCCAAATAAACATCGTTAGGTATATATGGTTCGCCAATGGGTAAAACAGTTTCGATTACCGGATGACGTCCATCTTTTATTTCAAGAACCAAAGAATCGGTTACTTCGGGTTTGCAATAGCTATTTTCTAACGATACTTTTCCAAACGAAAGTAAACAATCAACTTGTGCAATAAGATTAGCATTCAATTGAATGGCTTCAATATATTCTGAGAGACTTGAAACAAGATCGTTAAATATTCTTGATTCAATAGCCATAATCTTTTCTTCCGCACCGAGTATTTTTGTTTCGTATTCTTTTAATTCCTGCGTTATATAACGTTCTGCATCAACAAGCGTTTGTTTACGAATCCATTCTTCGGGCACACGGTCTTTATAGGTATTACGAACCTCAATATAGTATCCAAATACATTATTGAACGAAACTTTTAATTTTATGCCAGTCCGTTCTTCTTCTCGTTGTTGTATCTTCAACAGAAAATCTTTACCTGCAAATGCTATTTGACGCAGTTCGTCAAGATCGGCATCAACGCCATCGTTAATCACGCCACCTTTTGATATCACATTCGAGGTATCGGGGCGGATTTCTCGTTCAATTCTCTCTCTTATTGCATTACAAGGATTGAGCCGGTCGCCAATTTGAAGCAGAAATTGATTCGTCGTTTGTAGACAGTTGTTTTTAATCGGCTCTATTGCTTCCAATGCCAAACGTAGTTGAACAATCTCGCGAGGCAATATACGTTGGGCGGCAACACGAGAAATGACCCGTTCCAAATCGCAAATCTGTGCAACATGTCCACGAATATCCGAAGCCAGTTGTTCTTCTTTTAGCATATATTCAACCACAGATAAGCGGTTGTTGATTGCCACTACATCTTTCAATGGAAGAGCTATCCAACGTTTTAACATCCGCGAACCCATCGGGGTGATGGTTTTATCTAAAACCTCAACCAACGATTTGCCGCCTTCGTTTACCGTACCATAGAGCTCCAGATTGCGTGCCGTAAATCGATCCAACCACACATGGTTACCCTCTTCGATACGTGATATAGATCGTATATGATCTATTTGTTTATGTTCTGTTAAGTCAAGATAATGAAGTATAGCTCCTGCGGCTATTATTCCATAAGGCATAGCATGAACACCAAAACCTTTGAGTGTTGTTGTTTCAAAATGTTTCAATAATCGTTCACTTGCCGCAGCTTCTTTAAAAGCCCAATCATCGAACTTAAACGTATAATATTTTGAAGAAAACTGTTCGACGAATTCTGTCTCTTTACTTCGTTCATAAAGCACTTCTTTAGGTTGAAAGTTTGATAGCAGTTTATCTATATAATCTATTGTTCCTTCTGCACAAAGAAATTCTCCAGTAGATATATCAAGAAAGGCTATGCCAACAATTTTCTTATCGAAATGAACACAGGCTAAAAAGTTATTTTCTTTATTTTGAAGTATGGTATCGTTATAAGCCACACCGGGGGTAACAAGTTCTGTTACCCCTCGACGTACCAGTTTCTTCGTTTGCGACGGATCTTCGAGTTGTTCGCAAATAGCTACACGCTGACCTGCACGAACAAGTTTTGGTAAATAGGTATCGAGCGAATGGTAGGGAAAGCCTGCTAGTTCTATATATTGAGCGGCTCCATTAGCACGGCGAGTAAGCGTTATGCCTAGTATTTTTGAAGTGAGAATAGCATCATCGGAAAATGTTTCATAAAAATCGCCGACCCTAAACAGTAAAATAGCATCGGGATGTTTCGATTTGATTTGCAGATATTGCTTCATCAAGGGTGTTTCAACTATTGCACTTTTACTCAATGTATTCTTTTTTTAGTTTAAACAAAAGTAGCTTTTATGCGTGGGAATATTTATAAATACATGAATATTTCGACAAACATTTTTTCAACACAAAGCAACGTACCGCTTTCTCAACAGAAGTAAAATCAAAAGCATTACCAAAGACAGCCATATCGAAATTATCCCAATAAAATCGCCATAACAGGCATAAAACGTTTGTTGCGAATGTGAATGGACAATAGCTCCAATACAACCGTTTTTGCCATAATCAATAACATTGGTAATATCGCCACGCTGATTTATCAGACAAGAAATACCGGTATTGGCTGAGCGGGCGATATCTCTTCGAAATTCAATTGCCCGCAAACAACAAAACGACAGATGTTGTTTATAACCGGGAGTATTGCCCCACCAGCCATCGTTTGTTATGGAACATATACTCTCCGCACCGTTCCTAACAAATGCACCGACATAATTACCAAATTCAGCTTCATAACAAATTATTGTAGCAATACTATCGCCATTCCGAGTAAAAACAGTTCGTTCTGTTTGTGTTCCAAAACTACCGAACTGACCTCCAAAATCGAACAATAACTTCGAAATCGATGGAATATATTTTGCCAATGGCATTGTTTCAACTCCCGGCAATAACTTCGATTTACGGGTAATTTGAATGCCTTCTTTTGAAATAAATAATGCTGCATTATAACCAACATAAAAACCATTCTTTCCTGAAATTGTATGATAATTCTGTAAACCATCTCTTTGGACATTATATATTCGTTGCGTTATTGCTCCACAAACGATTGAAATGCCTGGATGCTTTACAATAAAAGTGTGCAAAAGCTTAATCTCATCATTATCATATATCGATTTTTCAAAAACAGGTTCGGGAATAGCTGTTTCCGGCAAAACAAGAATTCGTATATTTTGAGTAACTAATGATTCTGCCTGATTAAGCATTTTCTGTATCTGAACGGATGCCTTCATGCCCGAAAATTTTTCGGTATAGGGATTAATATTAGGCTGTACAATCAGATATCCGGTTTGTTTTCCTTTTTCCACATAGTTTTTATAGCTGATTACAGAATAAACTATTGGTACAGAGATTACGACTAACGTAATAAAAATATAAAACTTCGATGATAGTTTTAAATAGTTTTTCTGCAAACATAGGAACAGAAGTATATTAGAAAGTACTATCCATATTGTTCCACCCAACAATCCGGTAAGGTCGTACCATTGTATTAGCGAAACCGAACGGGCAAAAGCATTTCCCAGCAACAGCCATGGCCAAGCAATATCGCAGCTCAGGGTTAACCATTCGAAGCTGATCCAAAACATCAATAACGAAAAGTATCCTGCAATCATCCCCACTCTTCTTTTTATTATATGCGACAGTAAAAAAGGAAGGGTCATATAGAACGGATAGAAAAACACAGCAATTAACAAACCCCAAAGGGTTGAGTTTACTAACCACCACACCGAACAAAGCGTCCAAACGAAGAGTCCGATATAGATTAGAAAGAAATACCTGATAATAGAAAAGCTTTTAGATTTCCGAAAAACATAATCGTCTACAAATAAAAGAGGTATAAAAGCTATAAGCGAAAGAAGTCCAACCCCATCAAACAACCAAGCTATTGATAAAACAATACCTGTTGATATTGACAAAAGACATAAACGAAAGGTAGATACCATAAGTAACGATGATTCTTTTATTATACGATTAAACAATCATCATCATTTGTAAACCTCGTAATTCGTAATTCGTAATTCGTAATTGAATCACTATTCTTTAACAACAGAACTTGACCATTGACCGTTCCCATTTCGAACAACAACAGAATAGATTCCGGCAGGATATTGCGATAAATCTATTGCTAAATTGCCCGTTGAATTTTGAATTGTCTGTATTACTATTCCTTGGTTATTATACACAGTAATTATATACGATAGAACCGATTCACCCAACAACGAAACTAAGCCTTTGGTTGGATTGGGATAGATTTTAAACGCATTTTTCGATAATAAAGGAACATCGAGTTCAGTAATATTCACCGTATTTGATGTTTGTGTATAGCAGCCTAAGCTGTCGGTAGCAACAAATTTATAATATCCTATTGACTGAGGTTGAAACGAAATAAAATACACATTTGTAGGCATGAAAGGCTTATCATTAAAAAACCATTGTATTGAATCATTTCTAAGAACATTTCGAGCCGATAAAACAGGACTATAACAACATCCCATTAGTGATCCAGATTCTAATACAGGTGCTGTTGGTTGCTTTAAAACACTAAAAACAGCCTTAACCGTTTCGCTCACACAACCGCTTTGTGTTTGATACACATAAATATTTACCGAACTATCGGGTTTGGATGGAATAAGAGTATCGCCGATGATAGTTTGTCCATTTTGTATCCATGTTACGGTACCTTGTGGATTGGTAACTATAAATGTTGGCAGTATCGTACTATTATCGCAGATTGTTTTTGCGGTATCTTTCAATATAGGCGTTGGAGTTGTAATACCTGATTTAACATTAAGTGCTATGGCAACATTATAGCTTGTTGCTGTATGAGGCTCAGCATTTGTTGACGACAGATTAGTACTGTAAACCGTATCGGATGTAACTGTGCCAACGGAAAATGTTGCCGAGCCCGACGAGATTTGACTGCCGGCATAGAAACTCATTTGTTTTACAAGGGCTTGAACACCATTATTAAAAACGATATAATTACCGAAAATCACATTGGGATCCATTTGCGGTTCTGTTGAAACCCACGAATGAAGGGGTGGATAATAAACTTCAACCCAGGAGTGACCTCCAGCTGTTGATGAATTACTTTCCTGATATCCATATATTGAATAATGAACGGGCACACTTGTCAAATAACCATCTACTTTGCGGGCTGCAACACCCAAACTACGAAGCATGGCACACATCAAATTAGAGTAACCTTCGCACAATGCAGTTTTGTATCGAATCACCGACATAGCATCCTGACGGCTATGATTAAAGGTAAAATCATAACTGATATTGGTAGATAACCATTTCACCATACTATCAACCATCTGATTTGTTGTGGTACAGCCTTTGGTAATTTGTAAAGCCAGTTTGACTAACGTATCGTTGTCTTTTTGAATCAAATCGGTAGCCACAAGATACTGGGTGATGGAATCGGGTAATGATTTTACAATACCGGCATTAAAAGAACAATCGGAAAATCCTTTAAACGAAGCTATAGTAGCTATCGAATAGTTTACATCAAACCCAAAATATTCGTTGGTAATATCTTTGAGCGATAATAATTGTATTGTATTACCGAAATTATCGTATGTTTCTTCTATCTGGGTTACGGTACATCCATACGGAACAAAAGCTTGAGAAAATACCTGTTGGGTGAAATCATAGTTTTTGAACGATTTTATTTTGATGTATTCAACAGTCATACTGTCTATTTTCAAATAATCGGGATTCGATAAGTCGGCCTTTATAGTAAGATTAAAGGTATCGGACGATGATTTTGCATTATCGTCGAAATAGAATCTAACAACCGGTGTTTGGGCAAATCCAAGGATAGAGATAACTAAACAGAATAAAAGAGTAAAATATCGCTTCATACAATTACCGTTGAATTAATTACTATTACGTTCTCGCAATTTTAGAAATTGAACATCTAATTAAGATACCTCTTTTTAGTTTTTAGTTTTTAGTTTTTAGTTATATAGTAGACAAATGGAAATATATAGTCCCTATTATCAGCTCCTAAGCCGATTTATTCGGTACTAATAATTTTAAATTCCACCCGGCGATTTTGAGCACGTCCTTCTTCTGTATCATTAGATGCAACCGGAAAATCGAAAGCATAACCTTTAAAAGATAAACGTGACGGATCAATTTTCTTAGCCATATAATCAACAACCGAATGTGCTCGTTTTTCTGAAAGCGTAAGGTTAAAAGCTCGCGAGCTTTTATTATCGGTGTGACCGCCAATCTCGATTTTTAATTTCGGATTCGATTTCATAATTTCAATCAGCTCATCCAATTCGGCAAACGATTCGGGTTGCAACGACGATTTTCCAAATTCAAAGAATACATTCCTTAACACTATTTTAGCTTCTTTTTGAATCTTCATCAATTTAATATCCACATTCACCTCTTGATAAGTAGAAGTTGCCGGTAAGTTAAAGTTTTCGGAATGGAAAAGGAAATCTTGCTTCTTAACCGTGATCGCATAGTTTTTGCCCGATGGTAAGGTTAATAAGAATTTACCACTAGCAGCATTCGATTTATTTGTTGAAATTAATTGACCGGTAGCATTATCTGCTATTTCTATATCTGCTTCAAGAGGACTGAATGTTGCAACGGTTCCATCGGTAATGGTTCCTTTTACAACGGTCAATCGACTTGTTTTAATATCAACCGATTGTTCAATTTCGACTTTTTCCTTTATCGGTTTTGCAAAACCTGCTAAAAGGAAATCTTCGTTACTTAATAACGATTGTTTTTCGGGACCGAGAAAGGTTATTTTATAAATATCATAACCACCCATACCTCCAAGTTTAGCCGAAGAATAATAACCATGCTTTCCGCTTCCCGACATTACAAAGAAACGTTCATTAAGCGGGGTATTGATCGGATATCCCAGATTTTCGGGTTCTGTCCACGTTCCATCGTCTTTCAGCGTTGTTTTAAACACATCAAAACCTCCAATGTTTTTATGTCCGTTGGAGCAGAAATAAAGGGTACGTCCATCGGGATGCATAAAGACATCAACCTCGTCGTACGATGAATTTACTACCGATCCCAGATTAACAGGATTTTCCCATTTCCCTTTTTTATTTTTCTTGCAACTGTAAATATCGTATCCTCCGAAATGGTCTTTGAATTTTTGTGTGTTCGAACAGAAATACACGGTATTATTATCAGGCGAGAACGTTATTGCACATTCGTGATCGGGTGTATTGACTTTTTTAAAATCTTTGGCTTGCATCCATTTATCGCCTTTTCGCTTACTAACAAAGACATCGCCTCCATTGTACGGTTGATATACATATAATTGTTGTCCGTCGGGCGATATCCCTAAAACACCATCGTTCATTTTTGTATTAAATTGTTTAAGATTCTCAGCTTTCTTCCATTTATCGCCGTCTTTAACTGCCGAAAAAACATCTTCATCAAATTCATTAAATTTATTAACGGTTCCACCAACCGAACCTTCTCGTTTTGAAGTAAAGTACATTACCGATTCATCGGTTGTAATGACCGGTGAATATTCGTTGTATTTTGTATTTATCTCTTCTCCTGCATTATCAATAAAAACGCGTACTGAGTCGGCGATCATTCCTTTAGCCTGACCACATTCTTCCAAACGTTTTGTAATTAAATTCTTTTGCGTATTTAACTCTTCGGGCGATAATCCATTTTTAAATTTATTATACTCTTCAACCGCTTCGTCGAATTTATAAATCACTTGATAAGCTTCGCCAAGACGGAAATGAATATCGGGAGCAACATTATAAAGCAATTTCTCTGCTTTAACAAAATATCGTAATGCCTTTTGCTGTTCCGACGATTTTAAATAACAAACGCCTATCTTATAATTTAAGAATCCATTGTCGGCATTGAATATATTTGCTTTCAAATAGTATTCCAAAGCAACAGAAAAGTAACCATCGCCACGATTATAGTATTCGTCGCCATGTTTAATATTTTTCATAGCTTCTTTAAAAGCAGGTTTCCGGCTGGTAAAGTTCTTTTTCTCAAAATCAACATTCTTTTGTGCAAGAACTGATTGTCCGCACAAAAGAGCAATAGATACTAGTAGTAAAAGTATTTTATTCCTCATATCTTCCGTTATTTCTCACAATCTGTAATATAATTTTTTGCTGAATCAAAACCTAAATCAACAGCCTTTTTCCAATCATTGCAAGCTTCATTAGGTTTACGAAGCAATTCGTATGCAGCACCTCTATTAACATAGGCCTGAGCATATTTCTTATCGAGGTTTATTGCTTTTGTAAAAGCATCGACAGCTTCTTGATTCATTTTTAATTTCATCAATGCATTTCCCATATTATTGTAAGCGAAAGCATATCCGGGATTAATTTTAATAGCTTTTTTAAAATCGACAACGGCAGCTTCATAATTCTTATAATCGAAATTTGCACTTCCACGGTTATTGGCTGCTATATAATAGGTTGAATCGCATTTTAACGCTTTATCGTAATTTTGTATTGCTCCTTCTATATCGCCTTGCTTACGAAGAACCGACCCAATATTATTATAGACAAAAGCCAATTTAGGGTCAATTTTCAACGCAGTTCGATAATCGGCAAGTGCACCTGCATAATCTTCCAACATTCGTTTTGCACTACCTCGGTCGTTATAGGCATAAGCATAATCGGGTTTTAAGATAATGGCAATCGAATCGTCGGAAATGGTTTTCTTATATTTTTCCATGGTAAACTCAACCATTGCCCTATTGTAATATACTTCCGCTACTTTATAATCGTGATTGATGGCCGATGCAATATCTTTTAATGCCGACGGATAGTCGTTTAACGAAATATACGATTGACCACGTTTGAAAAACAATTTACCCTGACTCGAATCTAAAGCCAATGCCTTGGTATAATCGTCAACGGCAGCCTTATAATTACCTGCATCGCTGTTGACACCGGCTCTATTAATAAAAGCCTTTTGAAATGAGGGTTTAAATTTTATTGCTTCGGAAAAGCTTGCAATAGCTGCTTTATAATCTTTTTTATCAAATTCGGTTATACCTCTATTATAAGCAATTTCTGCTTCCTGATTCTTTTCAACAACTATTGTGGCATTTGTATCTATTGCGTCCTGATTGGTTTGTGAAAAACCTCCTAACGTAAAGCTTATAATACTAATAACTGTAAATAACCATTTTATCATATCTCTGATTTATTATTCAAATTCCATTTCTAATTTCAGCAGGTATTATTTTAATCAAAAGTATAAAAAAACTTTTTAGCATTTATCTTTTTGTTTGCATTATTTTAGAATCGATGTTTTAAGACCATCTAATTTTATTGAATATACTGGATTTTGAATTATTCGTTTCTCTGTTAAAGTAGTATGTTACACGTTACAAATCATACATTCCTTCGAATATACGTTAAGTCGATTAAATCTCTTTAATTCATTTATTTATTCGCAATTACTATATATTTTATTAACTACCAATTGCAACAGTAAATATCGGGTAACGATTTCGCTCTGTAAACAACAATGCAACGATTCAACTGCTTACCTGTAATTCATAATTCATAATTCACAATTCATAATTAATTCCCCCCTGTTCATTTCTTGTGTAAATCAAAACGCAAATCGGAACAAATTCTTCAGAGCAATTTCCCTACTTTTGTCAGCCTTAATAATATTTGTTTAAATCTTTATACTCGTTTATGATAAAGCAAACTCCCCTTACCCAGTTACATATTGCAATGGGTGCTAGAATGGCTCCATTCGCAGGCTTTGAAATGCCAATTGAATATACTGGAATAAAAGACGAACATTTTACGGTAAGAGAAAAAGCCGGACTATTTGATGTTTCGCATATGGGTGCATTGTGGGTTATGGGAACGAATGCTGTTCCATTTCTTCAAAAGGTTACTTCAAACGATATATCGGTTCTTGTATCGGGTAAAGCCCAATATTCATGTTTCCCTAATGGTAAAGGCGGCATTGTTGACGACATTATTGTTTACAAATATTCAAACGAAAAATTTCTCATCGTGGTAAATGCCTCGAATGTTGATAAAGATTTCGATTGGATTTGTTCGCACAATTCCGAAGGAGTTGAAATCACCAATAAATCGCCCGAAACAGCTCAAATAGCATTACAAGGCCCGTTATCGACCAAGATATTAAAGAAAATATGTAAAGCTCCACTCGACGATATGAAACCTTTTATGTTTCTTGAAGCATCGGTAGCTAATTGTCCTGAAATAATAATAGCAACAACAGGTTATACTGGAGCGGGAGGTTATGAATTATTAATTCCGAAACAATTTGCCGTAACAATATGGAATTCACTACTTGAAGCAGGTGCTGAATTTGGACTTAAACCAATCGGTTTAGGAGCGCGCGACACATTGCGTCTCGAAATGGGATACAACTTATATGGAAACGATATCAACGACGAAACATCGCCTATTGAAGCCGGATTGGCATGGATAACAAAACCAGCAAATAAACCGCAAATGATAGATCGCGAGCTTATTATGTTGCAATTAGAAAATGGAGTCTCGAAAAAACTTGTTGGTTTCGAAATGATAGATCGTGGAATACCTCGTCACGATTATGAAATATGCGACGCAAAGGGAAATAGCATTGGAAAAGTTACATCAGGATCAATTTCGCCTATGACCAATGCCGGAATAGGTATGGGTTATGTCAATAAACCCTTCTTTACCCTTGGTTCTGAAATCTATATTTCAATACGTGGCAAATTATTGAAAGCCGTGGTTGTAAAACCTCCGTTTTATAAAGCATAAATTAATGGTGAATGGTGAATTATGAATTATGAATGGTAAATGATGAATTGGAAAAATGAGTAAGATTAAGTGCTTAATAAAAAGACAATTTATTTTTTAAGACATTCAGACTTTAAGACATTCAGACTAAAAAAACAATCGAATACAACAAATGAACAAAAACAATATAGAAGTTTGTATCAGTCCGGCTCTTTTCGATTTACATAAAAACGAAGAGGCTGTTGCTGTAGTTGTCGATATATTACGAGCCACGTCTTCGATATGCAATGCTTTTGCCAATGGAGTCGATAAGATTATGCCCGTTGAAACGCGAAATATAGCTCTCGACATGAAAAACAAAGGCTATACTGTAGCTGCCGAACGAAATGGACATAAACTTGATTTTGCCGATTTCGGTAATTCACCGTTTCATTTTTCACGTGAAAATGTAGAAGGAAAAACCATAGTATATTCAACAACCAATGGCACACGTACCATACATTTGGCATCGGAATGTTTTGAGGTTATTATTGCAGCATTTTTAAATAACAAAGCTGTTGCCGATTATCTGGTAAAAGCAAATCGCGATGTTGTAATCGTATGTGCGGGTTGGAAGAACAAAAACAACATCGAAGATACTGTTTATGCAGGATGCCTGGTTGAAAGTCTTTTAGAAACAGGTCAATTTACCACTAACTGTGACTCGGCATTAATGGCACTCGATTTATGGAGCAATTGGAAAAACAATCTTCGAACATTGATCGATAAAAGTGCACAACGCTATCGTCTTCAAGAGAAAGGGCTTGACGATTGCATCGATTTTTGTTTACAATTAGACCAAACCGATATTGTACCCCTTTTTAAAGACGACGTAATTGTTTCAAACTTAAATCAATAAAATCATCATTTACAATCTTCACACAAACGTTAATATAAATTTAAAAAAAGAATCGCAATTCTGAAAATTTATTTGCAAATTTGCATGCTTTCAAAAAAAGATACATAAACTTCTAATCGAATGAAAAAACATAATTTTAATGCGGGACCATCTGAATTACATGAATCTGTAATTCGTCAGACAGCAGAAGCAATAGAAAACTTCGCAGGAACCGGTTTATCACTTTTAACGATTTCGCATCGTAGTAAAGAGTTTGTTGCAGTAATGGAAAACGCTTGCAGCTTGGTAAAAGAATTATTAGAAGTTCCATCCGGATATTCCGTGCTTTTTCTTCAAGGAGGTGCCAGCTTACAATTCAGCATGGTTCCATTCAACTTATTCGAAAAAAAAGCAGGATACCTCAACACTGGTGTTTGGGCATCGAAAGCTATGAAAGAAGCTAAATATTTTGGCGAAACAATTGAACTTGCATCATCTAAAGATAGAAACTTCGGATACATTCCAAAAGGATGGGAAAAGAACGTTACCGCCGATATGGATTATGTTCATATCACAACAAACAACACTATATACGGCACTCAATTAAAAGCCGATCCTATTGTATCTAAATTGATGGTTGCCGATATGTCGTCTGACATTTTAAGCCGTCCGGTAGACGTATCGAAATATGCCGTTATATATGCAGGAGCTCAAAAGAACATAGGACCATCAGGAGCAACATTAGTTATTGTAAAAGACGAATTACTTGGAAAAGTAACCCGCCCAATGCCTACCATGATGAGTTACAAAATTCATATTGAAAACGAATCGATGTTTAATACTCCATCAACTGTAGCGGTATTTGGATGTTTAAAATCGCTTGAATGGTTAAAAAGCATTGGAGGCATAAAAGCTATTCAAAAAATAAACGCATTGAAAAGCAAAACATTATACGACGAAATCGACAGTAACCGCCTCTTCAAAGGAACCGTAGAATCGACTGAAGATCGTTCGGATATGAATGTTTGTTTTGTAATGAACGACCAATTCAAAGATCTTGAAGACGAATTCTTAAAATTTGCAAAATCACGTGGATGTGAAGGTCTAAAAGGACATCGCAGCGTTGGTGGTTTCCGTGCATCTATATACAATGCCGTGACTCTCGAAGATGTTCAAGCTTTAACACAAGCAATGAAAGATTTCGAACAATCGAAATAAGATTACTAATAAAGAAATGAAACCTGCCTGGATTTAAAAACTTGGCAGGTTTTTTTATGTTAAACGAGAGATATTCAACCTTCGAGGTTGTGGTTGCCGCATTCATACTAGCAATGGATTACATTAGGGGTTAATCACATATATTGCATTTATTCTTTATTTTTTGCTTATTCTTCAAATAAACGTTTTAAAAGAATATCAATTCCAACCTATAAACGAGCCAAACTAGGGGTACTATCTATTTTTTTGTATATTTGTCTATAAAAATCCAATTTGTAATGGATCAAGATAAAATTACTAATACAGAAACGATCATTTTATCTTGGATAAAATCGTCGGACGATAATTTTGATACAATGCTAGACTTATATGGCGTTAAAAGATATAATTGGGCACTGTTTTTAGGTCATCTATGTCTTGAAAAACTACTAAAAGCATATTTTGTTAAAGTGAATAAAATGCATGCTCCATTACTTCATAATCTTTCAAGAATAGCAGAGTTATCTGAATTACAATTGTCAAAAGAACAAAAAAACAATTTTGCAACGATTACAACATTTAACATCAATGCAAGATATGACGATTATAAACAAAGTTTTGATCAAAAATGCACAAAAGAATTTGCTGATGTCTGGATTATAATAATAAAACAATATCGACAATGGATAAAGGAATTGCTATAATCATACATAGCTATTTAAAATATTTACAAGCCGAACGAATTCCGTTTGTAAATGCATATTTATTTGGTTCTTATGCTAAATCGAAGGAAACATCAATAAGTGATATCGATATAGCACTTATTTTTAATGCCGAAAATATACCCGATCGTTTCGAGTTACAAGCTCAACTATTATCATTAGCTACAGATATTGATACAAGAATTGAACCGCATCCCATAAATAAAGATGATTTCAATACAGCCAATCCATTTGCATACGAAATACTTACATCAGGAAAACAGATTTCGATGACTTCAAAGAAGTTATTTTTTAAATAAATTAAGGTTTAACCTGCTAGGTTTGGAATCTATTCAATGATGTTTTTAATGTTCATAGAAATCTATTCAACCCCATTCGGGGTTGGGGTTACCGCGTTTATATTAACCACGGATTACATCCGTGGCTACTCACATTCAAGCCTTTCAGGCTTGTTGCATTGCGAATACCGAAGGGATTACAATGAATAGTCCTGCATGGAATATGGTGTTATATGCAATGCCACCAATTATATCCAAGGTTAACTCATTTATACATAGCTGCTTTGTCTTTTGCGAATCCCGAAGGGATTAAATGTGAATAGCCCTGCATGAAATGCATGGTTATATGCAATGCCTTTTCCCCAACCACGGAGTGGTTGAACAACTAATGTATATATTTCTCATCAAAATCAATCTTGTGTTCAAATAATAATTCTAATAACTCTTCTTTGAACGTTTTAGTCTTGTGATGTTGTTCTTGATTTTTAACATATTCTATTAATCGGTCTTTGTCTTTAATAGAATAGGTAAATGCACCATAACCATCTTGCCATCCATTAAATTTTTCAAACAAATGCAACGATTTAATTTGTTCTGAACTTGCAATTTTTAAATCTTTCACTAATAATGCCAATGATACTGAAGGATGTAGATCGGTGATGATATGAATATGATCACTCACACCTCCTATACGATACAAATGACATTTTTTATTTTTTATTATTCCCCACATGTATTTATATAGGTTTTCTCTATGCTCGTCGGTTAAGGTAGGTTCTCTATTTTTGGTGCTAAACACTATTTGATAGAGAATTTGAGTGTAGGTGCTCATGGTTTGTATTTTTTACATAATCTATTCAACCCCATTCGGGGTTGGGATTCCCGCGTTTATTCTAACCACGGATTACATCCGTGGCTAACTCACATTCAAGCCTTTCAGGCTTGTTGCATTGTACCTAATAGAAATTATTTCGAAGTAACAGATCCTGGAGTAGTATTGTCAACCGGTGCTACAGGTTTAGATATCGCATTAGCAGCAGCTGCTTTATTTCTTCCAAGATGTTTTGCAAGAGTATCGGCATATTGCTTACGAGTAGCGTTGATTGTTGACAAGAGGGTTACAAACTCAGTTGTGTTGTGAGCTTTTACCATTGCAAGTACATAATGATTTAAATCGTCGTAAACACTCAGCATATTAGCACGTAAAGTTTTAGAATCGAACAACATTTTCTGAGCCTTCGTCGTTGAACGATCTATAGCTAGGAGTTTATAAGCCTCATTACAGGCACGGAGACGATCGATATAACGTTGTAATCCTAAAGTTTTAATTTTATCGGTTAATGCCGGAACTGAAAGATCGGTCAATAGTTTATCGATATTAATGGTTTCTGATTCGTAATTAATGTTTTTCTTCTTATTGTGTGCATCGAAAATGATACTTAAGCTTGTGTGAGCTGCTAACTCGGCTTCATTGTCTGATACCGATGCTTGATCAATACACTTACTCATAGCCGATAAGGCTAATTTACGATTGACATCGGATTCTTTAAGCTTAATGGAATCTTCATGTTTCACAATTGGAACCAAGGCCGATTCGAAATTGGTTAATCCGGTTGTTAAATCCGAAACATACTTTATCACTATTTCATCTTTGATAGCTGGATTTATAACAGCAATATCGCCAAGAAGATGCTTAACTAATTGACCTGTTTCAAGATTAGTTAACATTGATACTTTTAAAAGACTGATTTCTGGTTTCATAGTGTTTGTTTTTTAATTGTTATTAATAAAATTAGGGATAATCGAATAAATAAATGTGTTTTCCTTTTTTTTGCATTTTTGCCTATTTATTGTTTGTTTTATGTATGTATTGGTATTCGGTTTATTTTGGATTTAAGCTCTGATCAATGAGTATTAACGAGTGATTCGTTTCTCAATTGTATTAAATGTAACAGATCAGATAATAAGTTTGATGTACTCTTTTAAAAAAGCTA
>Ga0265338_10002535_pt1 | contig 27079 bp, 20 predicted proteins | sample 42126metaG_FD_193579 | JGI IMG/M metagenome (GOLD analysis project Ga0265338, IMG submission 193579) | Rhizosphere microbial communities from Carex aquatilis grown in University of Washington, Seatle, WA, United States - 4-21-26 metaG | ecosystem: Host-associated > Plants > Roots > Rhizosphere...
ATGCGCAAGGCGAGAGGCACCGTCATGATTATCTCCCGCTGCGCCACCATCGTTGCCATGCACGCTGCGCCTGAGAGCGCCAGCAGCGGGATTTTTTCAAGGATCAGGCGCCGGGGAACCCAAAAATGGTTCACGGGATAATCCCTCCCGCCAAAACGGTTCAGCGGCCAGTAATCGAGGAGCAGCAATACGAAGGGCAGCGTGACCAGCATCGGCTTGGACATTAATCCCAACGTGAACAGCCCTGCCACCCACAGGTAACGAACCACGGAAAATGGGTGACGCGCATAGCGCACATACGCCCAGAGCGTCAGCATGAAGAACACACCGCTGAGCACATCCTTGCGCTCCGCCACCCACGCCACCGATTCCACCCGCAACGGATGGATGGCGAACACCGTCGCCACCAAGGCGCTCCGCCATGTCGCCCCCGTCATTTCCCGCATCACCAGGAACAACAGAATCACGGCGGTCGTATGCAGTAAAACACTGGTCAGATGATGGCCGCCGGCATTCAGTCCATAAAGCCGGCAGTCCAGCATGTCCGACATCACCGTCAACGGATGCCAGTTGCCATTCACACAGTGGGTAAACGCCCACGCGATTCCCTTCCAGCTCAACCCCTGAATGACGTGAGGATTGCCATACACGTAACGATCGTCGTCGTAGTTGACAAACTCGTGGTGAACTGTCCGGACAAACACCATCAACGTGATCACCGCCAGGAAGACGCAGAGGCCAAGGGTGGTCCGGCGGTCATCCAGACCGGCGGAAAGGCCCGGTTGCGAGCCGGCGGCTTTTGAATGCAGGGGCGTATTCTTTTTTGACGGACGATTCTTCTTCCCGTTTGGACTCATGCGTTCGAATGGGTGCGTTTCCGGCATCCATTGGAACCAATACGGCTCAATCCTGTCGAGCGGCGAAATTCAACGTGAGCAACATCGGTACGGCGGAAACGTCCGGTTCGTTCCGCCGGTTACCTGCTCGCCGCCTCCGCCACGGATTTCATCTGCGCCAGACCCTTTACAAAATCGTTGCCGATCATTTTGTCGAAGTCCACGAACAAGTGGAATGCCTTTGCCATGAAATTGTTTTTGCCGGACATGCTCCAGGTCACGGTGGTTTGATTGCCCTTAGGGTTGAACACGAATTCCGCGGTATTGGTGGCTTTGAAGGGCCTTAGAAATTCAAGTTTGATTTGGATCAGTTCGTTTGGACGGCTCTCCGTGATGGTCATGCGCCCTTCCCCCACCTTTTTGTTGCCGGCCCATGAATAACTCGCGCCGGTTCCCGCCAATGGACCTTCGAAAGTTCTCTTGAGCGCGGGATCCTTTTTTTCCCACGGCGACCACGCCTCCCATTCGTGGAGGTCGTCCACCAGCGCGAATACCACCGCCACCGGAGTTGAGACGTTGGCCGTCCGCGTGATGCGAAAATCGGACGGCTGCAAGGTAACGACGATGACAAACGAGACGGCGATTACTGCTACGACCATGAGGATTGCGGTTAACATAGGATTTTCAATGGGTGCTGGTTTGTTCTCATCTTTTTCCGGCGGGCTCAGCCTCCCGCCATGGCCCCGACAATCAGGAATGGCTCGGCGCCGCTGACGATCGCGTCGGGTAATTCGGTCTCCGGAGGTTCAAGTGACAGATCTTCCTTGCAGGCGAAGAATCGGACGAACGGCCGGCGTTTCAGGGTGCCATGTTCACGGATTGTTCCACGCAACACCGGATGGCGTGCTTCGAGCGCATCGAGAACCGCGCGCGTCGTGACCGGACCCGCGATCTCAAGCTGCACCTCGCCGTCCACGCGGGCCAGGTTTCGCAAGTGATAGGGAAGCACCACGCGAATCATGGCAAGATTTGCACTTCGACGGAATAAACCGCGGGCAGGTCGTGGACGATGGCGTTCCACGAGTTGCCGCCGTCGGCTGAGCCGTAAACCTGTCCGCCCGTTGTGCCGAAATACACGCCGCACGGTTCGAGAGAATCCACGGCCATGGAATCGCGCAGCACATTCACATAACAGTCCTTTTGCGGCAGGCCCTTGGTCAGGGCTTGCCATTCATTGCCTCCCGTCTTGCTGCGGTAAACGCGCAGCTTGCCGTCCGGCGGGAAATGCTCTGAATCGCTCTTGATGGGAACAACAAAAATGGTCTCCGGTTCGTGGGCGTGGACGTCAATCGGGAAACCGAAGTCGGACGGCAGATTGCCCCCCACATCGGTCCACCGTTCACCCGCATTGTCCGTGCGCAATACGTCCCAGTGCTTTTGCATGAACAATACGTTCGGACGGGACGGGTGCAGGGCAATGCGATGAACGCAGTGGCCGACTTCCGCATCCGGGTCGGGCAGCTCGTATGGGGACTTCAGGCCGCGATTCATGGGTTTCCACGTTTTACCACCGTCATCGGTGCGAAAGACGCCTGCCGCCGAGATGGCGACGAAGATCCGGTTCGCATTTTTCGGGTCGAGTAGAATCGTATGCACGGCCATGCCGCCGGCGCCGGGCTGCCAGAGATGGCCTTTGGCGCGGCGCAGTCCGGGAAGCTCCTTCCACGACTTGCCGCCATCCACCGTTTTGAAAATCGCCGCGTCCTCGGCGCCGGCGTAAACCGTGTCCGGGTCGTTAAGCGAGGGTTCGAGATGCCAGATGCGTTTGAACTCCCACGGATGCTGTGTGCCGTCGTACCATTTGTGCGTGCCCACCTCGCCCTCATAAACAAACTTGTTGCCCTCGCCTTTGGGCATGCCATCCGGGCTTTTCAATTCGTCGGGGCTGCTGCCGGGCGTCGCCCAGGTCTTGCCGCCGTCATCCGAACGCTGGATGATTTGCCCGAACCAGCCGCTCGTCTGGGACGCGTAGATGCGATTCGGCTCCACCGGCGAACCTTTGAGATGATACATCTCCCAGCCCGCAAAGTGTGGGCCGCTGACTTTCCATTTCTGGCGTTTGCCATCGGCGGTCAGGATGAACGCGCCCTTCTTGGTACCGACCAGGATTCGAACTTTGCTCATAGGCTTCTGGTGTTGGTTTTTCGGAATTTCTCAAACCTTAGGACGCCACGAGGATCATCCATAACACGCCGAAGCGGTCGTTAACCATGCCGAAGCGCGGTGAAAAGAACGTCTTGGCGAGCGGCATCTGCACCTTTCCTCCATCGGCCAGGGCCGCGAACCGCCGGTCCGCCTCGGCTTCGGTGGACACCGTGATTGACAGTGCAAAGCCCTCGAAATTTGGTTTACCCATGCACCGTCCATCGGACGCCATTATTTCAGAGTCGCCGATGCGCAAGTTTGCGTGCATCACTTTGTTCTCGGAACCGGGCGGGTGCATGCCCGGCTGGGGCGGTTCGGGGCTGTCCTTGAAGCGCATCAGCATGGTCACCTCCGCGCCGAGCGCCTTGCGGTAGAATTCGATCGCCTCTTCGCAGCGCCCGTCAAAGAACAGATAGGGTTGAACAATGGCGTTTTTTGTTGTGGTCATCGTTTTGGCTCCTCTCGGTTAATCTCGATTTGATTTACTGGTTCCTTTGGCAAATGTTGCCGGAATATTCCGCAACAACGGAGGTGCGTCAAGGCACAGTGCGTTACTTTTTCAACACTGTTTTCATCTTCGGCAAATGCTTCAAGACACGTTCCAGCGGTTGTTTGCCGCCTTCAATCGCCCCGATCGGAGCAATAATTCCGCTTCCTCCTTCACCCCCGACACGGTATGGGGCAGGCCGGAGTTGGTTAAGAGTCGTTTCGGTGAATTCTTCCGGCGGGCGCGTCAATTTCCTCCCGGACATTTTCATCCATCCAGACATCGGCGGATAGTTTCCAGAAGCTGATCGGACGCGAACGGTTTTTGGAGAAAGGTCTCGCCGCTGCGCAACTGCAATTCCCGACCGGCAATCTCGGCACTGTAACCGCTGGTAAAGACGACCTTGAGGTCCGGCTTTTCCACATGAATCTGCCGCGCCAGTTGCTGGCCGCTCATGCCGGCCGGCATCACCAGGTCGGTCAGGAGCAGCGCCACCGCTTCACGCTGTTCCCGCCACACATGGAGGGCTTCGACGCCGTTGACCGCTTCCAGCACCTTGTAACCATGTCGTTCGAGAATCACTCGAGTCAATGAACGTACCGCCGATTCGTCCTCGACCAGGAGGATGGTTTCCGTGCCCCCGCGCGGTTTGGGCCGGGCTGCGGCTCGCGCCAGTTCCGCGTCGGTCGCGGTGCTGGCGGGGAGGAAAATCTGGAAATGCGTGCCCTGGCCCGGTTCGCTGTACACCTTGAGCCAGCCCTGGTGTTGTTTGACGATGCCAAAGACCGTCGCCAGACCCAGGCCCGTGCCTTTGCCCGGTGCTTTGGTCGTGAAAAATGGCTCGAAAATCCGCGGCATGACCTCCGGCGGGATGCCATGGCCAGTGTCACTGACGCTAAAACAGGCGAAGCGCCCCGGCGCGGCGTCCGGATTCTGACCCGCCATATGCTCGTCCACGATTTTTTCCGACGTTTCAATGAGCAGCTGTCCGCCCCCGGGCATGGCGTCACGCGCGTTCACGGCGAGGTTCACCAGCACTTGATCGAGCATGCCCGCGTCAGCATGGATGATGAGCGGCGCAGAGTGGAGGTGCAGTTGCAATTGCACGTCCTCGCCAATGATGCGCTGGAGCATCTTGGCCAGACTGGTGATAATTTCGTTCAAATCCAGATCGCGCGGCTGCATTATTTGGCGGCGGCTGAACAGCAGCAACTGCCGCGTGAGATTGGCGGCCCTTTCGGCAGCGGCGCGGATTTCGTGCAGTCCTTCCCGGACTTCCTCGGGCGTGTTTTCAACCATCGCCGCCATTTCGGCCTGCATCATCATCGCGCCGAGAATGTTGTTGAAGTCATGCGCCACGCCGCCAGCGAGCTGGCCGATGGCATCCATTTTTTGCGACTGGCGGAGTTGGGCCTCGAGTTGCACCTCGCGGGTCACGTCGCGCTTGACGGCCACGTAATTGACGACGTTGTTTGCAGCGTCCCGTACCGGCGAGATGGTGGCCTCCTCCTCGTACAGCGTGCCATCCTTGCGCCGGTTGACAAAATGGCCGCTCCAGGTCTGCCCGTGCACGAGAACGTCCCACATCCGGCGGTAAAATTCGGCGTCCTGCTTGCCGCTCTTGAGAAGGCGGGAATTCTGGCCGAGAGCCTCGGCGCAGGTATAGCCGGACGTTTTCTCAAACGCCGGGTTGCCATAGACGATCGTACCGTCGGTATCGGTGATCAAGATGGTCTCGGCGGCTTGTTCGACGGCCTTCGCCAGCCGGGCATGGGATTCCTCGGCGTGTTTGCGCTCCGTGATGTCGCGCGAAATACCCACGATGCCGATGATCTTTCCGCTGTTGTCACGCAACGGCAACTTCGTGCTGGACGCCCAGGTCACGTGCCCGTCCGGCCAATCTTCCTGCTCCTCCTTGCTAACCATCGGCTCGCCGGTGGCCATGATCCGCTGTTCGTCCTCGTAGGCCTGGCGCGCATGCCGGCCCCCGAAAATATCGAAATCGGTCTTTCCCAGCAGCGTGCGGGGATCGGATACTTCTTGCATCCGGGTAAACGCTTCGTTGACTTTGATGAAGCGACTTTGCCGGTCCTTGAAATAAATCCGGTCGGGAGTGGTCGTGAGCAAACTGTTTAAGAGATGTTGTTCCGCCGCCAGTTTCTCCTCCGCCTCCTTGCGCTCGGTGATATCACGCCCGTAGCCCAACACGCCGATGATTTTTCCATTGCTGTCCCGGAACGGCAGCTTGGTGGTCAGAATCACCTGCTTCCTCCCGTTGAGGCGGGTAATCGTCTCCTCCTTGTCGATCAGGGGTGTTCCGGCAAGCACCTTCAGTTCATCCGCTCGAAACTGCGCCGCCAGCTCGGGCGGGTGGAAGTCGGCGTCGGTCTTGCCAATCAGTTCCTCGGCGGATTGTTTCGTGTCGTTGTCTGTGCGCCAGTTGCACACCACAAACCGGCTCTGCTCGTCCTTGAGATAAATGTAGTCGGGGAGGACATCGAACATCATGCGCAGCAGGTTGCGCTCGCGGGCGAGCGCCTCCTCGGTCTGTTTGCGCTCGGTAATGTCGCGGGAAATACCCATGATGCCGATGATCTTCCCGCCGGAGTCAATCATCGGCAGCTTGGTGGTGGTCGCCCACGTGACCCGCCCGTCCGGCCAGTCTTCGCGTTCTTCCTTGTTAATCATCGGCTCGCCCGTGGCTATGATTTGTTGTTCATCATCGTAAGCCTGGCGCGCGTGCTGATCTCCAAAGATGTCGAAATCGGTCTTTCCCACCGCTGCGTAGGCATCGGCCAACCCCGCCCTGCGGACATACGCCTCGTTGATTCGGATAAAGCGGCTTTCCCGGTCCTTGAAATATATCAGGTCGGGAACGGCTTCTATCAGACTGTCCAACAACCTCTGTGGTGTTGCATATGTTTCCTCCGCGTGCTTGGGCTCGGTGGTGCCTCCCCCTCGCGCTGCCGGGGTTTCCGCACCGGCCATAGACTTGGTCAGGCCCGGTTTGTTCGCGGCCTTTGGCGTGGGTTTGGATTTTTTCTTCACGGCTTCAGCTTTCGGAGCCTTGGGCAACGTGTTGGCGGGCGAAGCCCGGCTCGTCCACCAGCAGTGACGGCAAGAAAACGGGCGTTGCGCGAATACAGGCCAGCCGCGCAGTCAGGTCGTCTAAAGAGTGATCCGGCGATGGATGCAGAAACTCGTATCGTCGAAGCGCCTCCAGGCGTGTGACCTTGTCGGTCAATGGCCACGGGCTTTTCATTAAAATCTTGCCCCTTTATACTATCCGGCCAGGAACGATGCCAGTGAATAAACTGCTAATCCTGAGCAGCCTGCGTTCCTGCCGGCTGTGTGGTATTTCCTGCCTTGTGAACTAAGGGCATCCACCTTCGAATTCACCACTTCATCCTTCCGAATCAATGGCATGGAGCGGATTGTGGACTTGCCAGCCGGTACGTAGCAACAGAACATCACCGCCCATATTTATGAATCCAATCCAAATCCCGTCCGATGGTGGCAAGAAAGTAAACATCCTCGGCATTCCGATGGTCATCCGCATCCACGGGCGCGATACGGGCGGCGTGGTCAGCGTGGTGGAATCGCACGACGTGCCCGGCGGCGGGCCGCCACCGCACATCCATCATCGCGAGGACGAGACGTTTCAAATCCTCGAAGGCGAATATGAATGGACGGTTGGCGGTAAAACGTTCATGGCCAAAAACGGCACGACAATTTTTGCGCCGCGCGGCGTTCCGCACACCTACCGTTACCTCGGCCAGACACCCGGCCGGCTTATGTGCGTCATCACGCCGGCGGGGTTTGAAGGATTCTTCGACGAAATTGGCGCACTGAGCCCGCAGCAACAGCAGGAAATCCCGCGCGTGATGGAGATTGCAAAAAAATTCGGGCTGGAAATTCTGCCGCCGCCTGGCGCGTAAGATCGGTAGCGACGAGCCAGGGCTGGCGCAGGCGCCTGGTCACAAGCGCGAAGCCCGGCGCTTCTGTACGTTGGCCGCGCGGGGGGACCGAACCGCCCGGGCCGGTCTCCGTCTTCGAAAAATTGGTCAAACAATTCACCAGTGCAGCTTGAATTACGCCCGTTTCGCAACGGGCCGGTCAAAACATGAGCTGGTGGCTTACGGCGGTGTAAGCGCCCGGTAGAATCGGACCGGCAGACCATTGGTCGTGTAATCGGCAATAACCAATGAGTTCGTGTCACTCGTGCCCAGGGCGAAGAAGTTCCAGTCCGACAGATTAGTGGAGGATTGAATCACATAATGTGTCCAAGGTTGCACCGTTGCGTTCAGGACGGTGGGTGACGCCGGGCCGGCGATGATCGAATGGAAGACCAAAGGCGGCCGGCCGAGCGCGCCGAACGCATTGGTCGCCACCATCAGCGTGGCATCGGCACGACCGCACAACAGCAGGTTTCCGTTGGGCGAATACGCCAGACAGGAAGCCTGAAACGTTTCCTGGGTAATAGCGTCGCTCAGCGTGCCGGCGGCAACATTCCAGAGTTTGATGGTATCCAGATCGGCAGAGGCCAGCGTGCTGCCATCCGGAGAAAACGCGATAAAGAAAACCGGATTGGCGCCGGCACCAAATATCCGCGATGAACCATCCAATACCCGCCAAACGATGAGCGAATTTGTTCCACTGCTGCCGGAAGCGACCGTATCGCCATCGGGCGCGAAGGCGACCGACTCCACATTGTTCGAATGACCGTAGAACGTCCGGACCAGGCTGTTGTTGGTCAGTGCCCAGATTTTTATCGCATTGTCAAATCGCCGCCCGCCGGATGCCAGAAGATTGCCTCGCGGAGAAAACGCCAGGGCGGTGACACCATTGGAATGGCCGGCCAGCGTCCCCAGCAAAGACCCGTCGTTCGGGTTCAACAACTGGATAGTTTTATCGTCGTAATCTCCACCGGCCGCCAGCATCGAGCCATCGAGCGAGAATGCCAGCGCCATCGCGCCATTCGTGCCTGCGGTGATGGTGCGCAATACCACCCCGTCGCTCACCCGCCACAATTTGATGGCCGGATCCAGCGGGCCGCCACTCGACGCCAGCACCGCGCTGTCTGGCGCGAAGGAGATCGCGCTGACAAAACCGGTGGTGCCCGAAAGTGTTTGCAGCAAGACGCCGTCGGTTGCGCGGCGCACTTCGATGGATGAATCATGGCTGGCGCTGGCGCAAAGCGTTCCGTCCGGTGAAATGGCCACCTCCCTGACGTAATCCGAATGGCCGCCCAGGGTTTGAACCAGGGTTCCATCCGTCACCGACCAGATTTTCACGGTGTTATCTTCGCCACCGGAAACCACGCGCGTACCGTCCGGCGAAAAAGCGATTGCGTTCACTGCGCCATGGTGTGCGGCGATGGGTTCCGCGCAGGTTCCGCCCGCCCAACTCCACAGTTTAACGAGTCCATCGAGGCTGCCCGAAACGAGCGTTTGCCCGTCAGGACTGAAAGCAAGCGTGGTAAAAGCGTTCGTTGGGCTGGTCAGCGTTTGCAGGCAAGTCCAGTTGGTCGTGGACCAAATCCGGATGGTCTGGTCCAGGCTGGCGGACGCCAGCAATCTGCCATCGGGTGAAAAGGCGATAGCGGTCACGTTGCTCGCATGGGACGAGTTCGTTGTCCAGACCTGGATCCACGAAGAGTCCCATACGCGGAGCGTTGCGTCGTCACACCCCGACGCCAGCAAACCGGCTGAGGAAAAGGCGATGGACGTGACTGCGGCCGGCCCGACCGAAGTGTTGTAGGCAGGCCGGGTCGTGAGCACGGAACCGTTGCTGACCTGGTAAACGTAATTGCTGCCGGAGCCGTTGCCGGAGGCCAGATTGGCTCCATTGGAGGAAAAGGCCAAGCCGGTGATTTTGCCGTACCGGTTGGTACTGACACGCACCAGGCTGACATCGGCGGCCGTCCATCCACTCGGCGCCTGCCACAAGTACACCAGACCCAGCCCAGGGTCGTTATAGCCGTAATAGGGAACGCTGCCAGAAGCGAAACCGCCGTAGTACGTGCCGGCGGCAATTTTGGTTCCATCCGGCGACAGAGCGAGGGCGGTGGCCTGGGACAGTCCGGTGCTGAGGGTTCGCAACAGCGTGCCGTTTGTGGACCACACCTTGATGGTTTTATCGTCACTGGCCGACACAATGAAAGTGCCGTTCGCCGAGCAGGCCAGGCCGGTAATTCGCGCGGAATGCCCGCCCTGCATCCAGACCGGATTGGCCGCCGATGCCATGGCATTGGCAAAAGCAAAGGCCAACGCGGCAACGAGGCCGAACCTCGCTCGACGGGCATTATGACGATTGAACAGCCTGGTTGTCATTTGCAGTGCGACTGTGACACGCGGGTTGGAACGCACATGATCATTGGCGCGGTTGTTTACTCTCGCTTAAGTGGGTCCAATCCCAATTGGCTGCTGTCGAGGGTAGGGTTGGCCGCATAGCCTCCTGGAACAGGGTTTCCTTGCGTATCTTTTAAAAGGTTGTCAGCAATGGTTTCGCCGATGACCCGGATTTTGTTGATGTCCCATTCACCCATCTTCGCCTGCCAGCAGTAATTCAGACAGGCCGGGTAAGGCTGGGTATTGAGCAGGCGATAGTTGTTCGAACCCATCAATGCCAGTCCCACCCGGTCCGCCGCCAGCCAGTCCAGGGAAACGATACCCAGTTTCTGCGGTACTTTGACGCCGGTACCGCTGACCGGACCGTTCCCTTCCATGCCCTGGTAGCCGTCAATCACCGCGAGGTCAGGATGAATGCCGACCTTGGCCATGCGATAGACGTTGTCGTTGAGCACCTGATAGTTGCCCGGCGCGCTGCCACCCGATCCATGCATCCAGGCCTTGTCCGCCCGGACGCCGGTTTGCGACCACGCCGTGCCGATGTCAATGATCGGCGCGCTCATGGCGATGTTTTTCAAGGAAAGGGTCACGACCGCCGTGTTGTGGGTCTTGATCGGCGCGCAGGAGATGATGAAGTTGTTCGGGTTCAGGTAAAGCCGGCTGATGCGAATTGTCCGCATCGTGTCGTTACCTCTGCCTGCCTGCCAGATTTGGGCGTTGGCGGAACCTTCCTGGTTCAGGTCGGTCAATTTGACCGGGTAACGTTTGGTAAGACTCCAGTAGTTGTTCAGGTCATAACCCGCCATCGCGCTGCCGGCCGCCGAGGATTCGGCAATGATAATGTTCGTCTTGCCGATGGATTTCAAAAACTCCAGCACGCCTTCGACCCAACTCACGTGCGTACACGACAACAGAGTCGAGTAATAGACGAAATTGGGTTTGACGATGATGCGCTTGTTGTCGATGGCGGCGGCGATTTCCTTTTTGAACATCTGCAACGCCCGGAACGCGTTGTCGGCGCGGTCGTCGCCCTTGGTAATGCCGACGGTGGCGGTATAGTCAACGTCGTCCGCGTGAGCCATGCCGCCGAGACTGGCAGTCCGCCACCCGGCGGCCAGCCCGAGGCCGCCGGCGATGGATTTCTTTAGAAAATTCCGGCGGGTGGTGGCAGAAGAATTCATAGAATCATGAAAAATACACAGATTGATTTCAGGACTACTGAAGTATTCTAATGGACCTGAACCCGCATTTCAATCAAATAACTTGGCATGTCTGTGGCAACGCCAGTACGGCTGTTTATTGCATCTGTAACCATAGCCCCCCAGAACACCCCGTGGTGGATTTCAATTCAAACGCAGCCGGAAAAACATCGCGACGTTGGTGGTTGGCACGTTGATCACATTCAATCCGTTGGTGACCGTCGGCAGTTGCGACATAACCGTCCAATCCGCCAGGTCACCTGACGAATCGGATTGCTGCAGGTTGAAACCGCTGGACGGCGCGGGCCAGGAAATGTTCACCTGACTGCCGTCAAAGGTGAAGGCCAGTTTCTTGATTGAGACAGCGCCGGGCACGCGCACGGGGAAGGAACTCACGTAAGGCTGGCCCACGGTATAAAGCGTTTTATACTCCGGTCCGCCGAAACACAGATTGGACGTTCGGGTCAGCAACAATTTTCCGATTAAATGACCGTCCGGCGCGAAGATTTCCACGCCATCTCCGGCGCTTGACCAGACGCGTCCGTCCGCATCGCAACGGATGCCGTCGGCGATGCCGTTGCCGACGGTGCAAAAAATGGCTCCGCCGGTCAACGTGTCGTTGCTGGTCACGTTGTAAACCATGATTTTCCCCGGCGTGGTGCCGCTATCGGCCACGTAAAGCCTGGTTTCATCCGGCGACAAACAAATGCCATTGGGCCGCAACAGATTGGTGATCATTTGCAGGACGGTGGCATTGCCGTTCGTTTCAAAAAAGCGATACACATACAAACCCGGTTGAAATCCCGACGGGACCGAAGCGCCATAGGGCGGCGGCAGGGGCAAGCCACTGTCGTAGCCCGGATCGGTGAACCAGACCGAGCCGTCCGACTTTGGGCAAAGATCGTTGGGCGAATAAAACTTTAAACCGTGGTAATCCGTTACCAGCGGAGTCACCACGCCATTGGTGGTGAGCACAACTTTGAGTCCGTTGCTGCCGCACTGGCAGGAAATCAAACGCTCCTGCAAATCCAGAATATCGCCGTTGAACTTTGTCTGTGACGGCGGCAGGAGAAAATTCGAAAGCGTGCCCGGAGGATCCAATCTCCAGAGCTTGTTGGCGTCCCGGTCGCTGAACACCAGGTAACCACCGGACGGAACCCAGACCGGCCCTTCAATCCAGGAATTGACCACGGCGTTGGTCGTCAGGACAGAATTGGTATCAATGATTTTGTTGAACTCCACCGGGTCGGAAATCACAAAGCCGGTCGCGCCCGCGTTTTCAAATCCGCCCACCATCAGAACCGCCAGCAACAGTTTTAAAAAGGAAGCGGCCGGCAAACTGCATGATGGCGAACGGGCCGGCAGGTTCCGTGCTCGACTCAAAAAACCGATGTTTCGCATAAGGGTAAGCCAGTCTTTACCCGAATGGCGCTGACATCAACATATTTTCAAGGCGGCCGTGAAAAAATGAGGATTGAATCCGTTGGAATTCTCAATTGGCACGGTGACGCCAGTGCAACCGCAGATCATGCCGCGCGTGATGGAGGTTGCGAAAAAAAACAGGCTGGAATTCCTGCTGCCGCCTGACGCGTGAGGGCAGCAGGATAGCAGTTGTTTGTCTGGCTTAGCGTCCGACCAGCTTCTGCAAATGTTCCGGATAGCGCGCTCCCTGAAGCGTAATCTTATCGGCGGCGGCGTTGATTTCACGGAGGTCGCCCGGCGCCAATTCGACGGTGGCGGCTCCGAGGTTTTCGAGCAGGCGTGGCAGCTTCGTCGTGCCGGGAATCGGAACAATCCACGGCTTTTGCGCCAGCAGCCAGGCGAGCGCGACCTGGGCAGGTGTCACCTTTATCCGCGAGGCGATTGAGCTGAGCAGATCGACCACGGCCAGGTTCGCCTTCCGGGCCTCGGGCGAAAACCGCGGCACGATGTTCCGGAAATCGGTGGCGTCGAACTTGGTGTTTTCGTCGATCTTGCCCGTGAGAAACCCTTTGCCGAGCGGGCTGAAGGGCACGAAGCCGATCCCGAGTTCCTCGAGCAGCGGCATGATCTCCGTCTCCGGCTCCCGCCAGAACAGGGAGTATTCGCTCTGCAGTGCGGTGACCGGCTGGACGGCGTGTGCACGCCGGATGGTCTTCGCCCCGGCCTCCGAAAGGCCGAAATGCCGCACCTTGCCGGCATGGATCAGTTCCTTTACCGCCCCGGCCACGTCCTCGATCGGCACGTCTGGATCAACGCGGTGCTGGTAGAACAGGTCGATCACATCGGTCCGCAGCCGCTTAAGCGAAGCCTCCGCGACTTCCTTGATGTGGGCAGGCCGGCTGTCCAGGCCGTCCATGCGCTCCCCGTTTGGCCCGATCCTGAACCCAAACTTCGTGGTGATTTTCACCCGCCCGCGGAAGGGAGCGAGGGCCTCGCCCACGAGTTCCTCGTTCTTGAACGGACCGTAGATTTCCGCGGTGTCGAAGAAAGTGACGCCGTTTTCGACCGCCGAGCGAATCACCGCGATCATCGCCTGCTTTTCTCCCGCCGGGCCGTAGCCGGAGCTCATGCCCATGCAGCCCAGCCCGAGGGCCGAGACTTCCAGATTACTCTTACCAAGTTTGCGCTTTTGCATAATTGAATCCTTTCCTTCAGTTAAATGTTGAAGCGAGTTTACATCACGTGGGCGCGTCTGTCGCCTGTGGTCTTGCAGCAACGGTTGTGGGATTGCTCAAAATCCGCAGCCGCTGCCGGACATCCCGCGCGTGATGGAGATGGCGAAAAAATTCGGACTGGAGTTCCTGTCGCCGTCCGGCGCGTGAGCCGTTCTGCACAATATTACATTCTGGATTGCAGCCACCAGCCAACCGCTTCAAGCTTGGTAGTTCAGTTCCGGATGATTGAGCGTTGTCCGGCGCCGCCGCGGAGGCGTCGCAATCACATGAGCAGGGTGACCGGCATCCTTCTTCATCAGTAACTCCAACTTGAGCTTCTTGAAGTGGCGCGGGCAAATGCCGTGCGAAATCGGGTTGAGATTTGTGCCCGGCTCTACGCCACGCCTCTTTGGTTTGCACCAGGCACAAACCGCCACGCGCAATGGAAATTCACTTTGTAAAGGGTCGATCATCAACGCTTGAATCGTTATCAGTGAACGCCCGTGGTTTGTCCACAAAATTGTTGCACTGATAAACGCAATACGGGCAAAGGAGACCGTCACCCACCGTCAAATCACCAGGGACACTTGAAGCCTTCGCCCGGAATTTTCTTCGCGGCGTCAATGCCCGGCTTGCTGACGACGGCAATTTTGCTCATAGTGGCAGCACGCCATTGCTCTTGGCGATTATTCTATAAAATAAATGGAGATGTGTTGAAGGTGCCTTCACAAGCTGCCTCATCCCGGCGGTATCGTGTCGAGCTGATCACCGCGGAATCCGAGGCATCGCGCCTGGTGCGTCACCGGCGTTTGATTCGGTTTCCGCAACTCACGATGCCGCTGTTGGCGGGCTGCACGCCAGACCACTGGGAGGTGAGCCATACGGATGAGATCGTCCAGCGCGTGGATTTCGACAAGCGCGTGGATTTGGCAGGCATCACCGCGAACACCCCGGCCGCCCCGCATGCTTACTCATTAGCCGCGGAATTTCGCCGGCGCGGTGTGCCGGTGGTGATTGGTGGGCCTCACGCGACGCTGCTACCCGGGGAGGTGCTAGAACATGCCGATGCGGTGGTGATTGGCGAAGGCGAGTTGGTCTGGCCCGAACTTCTGGCGGACGTTGAGCGCGGCGAACTCAAGTGCATTTACCAATCCTGCGCCCTGCCGGATCTGAAGAAAATGCCGGCGCCACGCTGGGATTTGATCAAGGGCCGCGGGTATGGCAAGGGCGTGACCATTGCCACGCGCGGCTGCCCGTTTGCCTGCGACTATTGCACGATTCCCCAGATGTATCAGCGCCGCATGCGCTACCGGCCCGTGGGCGAAGTCGTGGATGAAATCCGGCGGATGCCCGGGCGCGCTCTGATCCTGTGGGACGACAACCTCGGCGCCAATCACGACTACGCGAAGGAACTGTTCGCGGCCATCGCGCCGCTGAAACGCTGGTGGACGAGCCAATGCACCGCGGACGCTACGTTCGACGACGAGTTCCTTTCGCTGGCGGCGCACAGCGGATGCAAAGCGCTGTTCCTGGGTCTGGAAACTATTTCTCAGGCGAGCTTGAACGTCGCCAACAAGCGGCACAACCGCGCGGACGAATATCGCGAAGTCATCCGGCGTTTTCACCATCATGGCATGGCGGTGCAGGCCGGCGTCGTCTTCGGATTCGATCATGACGACCGCTCGATCTTCCGGACGACGGTCGAGTTTTTTCGCTCGGCCGGGCTGGATTCCGCCACGGTGAGTGTGTTGATTCCCTTTCCGAATACCCCGCTGTTCCGGCGGCTCGATGCCGAGGGACGGATCCTCACGCGGGACTGGTCAAAGTATAACGGCAAGAAAGATGTGGTCTATCAGCCGGCGATGATGTCGCCGCGCGAATTACTGATGGGCATGGAATGGGCGGCCCGGCAGTTCTATTCCCTTCCTGCCATCATCGAACGAATGGCCCGTTCCCGCACGGGCCTGTGGTGGAATATTCCGCGAAACGTGGGCTATCATCTGGCTCTGCGAAATTTTGGCGAGGTGGGCTTCAATCCCGAATGCGTTCCGGAAGGACAAACCGGCGGCCCGCAGGAATTGGAGACGATCCATGCGGTGATGAACCAGTGACCCAGGGTAGCTCGATCCTCGCAACCCTGGGCTTTGGGCCGGAATCCCGTTGGGATTCTCGGATAGTGGAGCCGAGTCAGCCGCGACCGCAGGACATCCCGCGCGTGATGGAGAGTAAATTCGGGCTGAAAATCCTGCCACCGCCCGGCGCGTGAGCGCGACACTCGCCGCCATCGCGTTTTTACAATCCCAACGGGATTGCGGCTTCCAGCCCAAGGTTGCCGAGCTTGCGAGGCTACCTTGGGTCACGTTCGGAAATAAATTCAACCGCAACGCGGTTGTGGCACCATGCATCCAATACGATTCAATCCCAAACGTATTTCTCATCCCATTCAATTTCATGGCGGCGCAATAACGCGCGCAACTCGTCCTGAAATCCAACTTTGCGATGATGAACTTCCTGCCCGGCGATGTATTGCTTCACCGGCTCGAGATTGGATTGGCTCACGGAAAAATCCGCGTAGCCGCGTTGCCATTCGAAGTCGTCATAGTCGCGGCTTTGTTCCTTCAGCCAGATGTTTGAAACACGTTTCAATTCTTTCACCCATTCGGCCTGGGTGGCGGTACGACCAAATCTTGCGAGCAAATGGACATGATCTTCCACGCCGCCGATTTGGATCGGTGCACAATCAAGTTGCTTGGAAATGCCGCCAAGATACGCATGCAGCGCGTCGCGCGTGGGTTTATCGCGCAGAAACGGACGGCGGTCTTTGGTGGAAAAGACGAGGTGAATGTAAACGGCGGAAAGGGATTGGGGCATGGCCAGCGTTATGCCCAAACAGGGCGTTTTTGCCAATCCCAAAGGGATTGCGTCCTCCAGCCCAAGGTTGGCGCGTCAGCGCCTACCTTGGGTTCACGTTCCAAAATTGAAACAACCTCAACGAGGTTGTGGCCGTTTATGCGCGGTTGAAAATGGCATGGCCACAACCGCGTTGCGGTTGGAAATTATTTACGAACGATGACCCAGGGTAGCTCGTGCCTCGCAACCCTGGGCTTTGAGACGGAATCCCGTTGGGATTCTCGGATGGCGCCAACACGCAGCGGCGACTCTAGCCGGAAATGGTGAACCGCTTGTGCTCAAGTTCAGCGTGAATCGTCCAGATGCCTTCAGGTTCATCACGCATCTGTCCTCTGATCTGTTTCGCCAGACTGTAGCCAGACCTGTAAGCAGCGACGGTTTCGTTCAGCAGGCTGAAGAAGGTAATGCCGCGTTCAAGAAACCCGCTGAATTCAGGCCACGCCACCTTGCGAGACTGACCTCCATTGCGTTTCGGCAACCGAATACCGTCTTCCCAAATCACATAGTCCGCGTGGGCATAGCCATTCCGAATGTCGCCGTCGAACGCATCACGGAACACTTCAGCCAACTCAACAAATCCGAGCTCTTGCGAATGCCCCGCAAGGTCACGAAGAACTTTATTTGCATTGGGCGCAATCAGCGCGCCGGTGAGTTTGTGTCTTTCGACAAGCTTCTGAAATGGCCAGACATTGTATCGCTCACCGCCAGCGACTCGGAGCATGTTCTTGGGCACTTCGTAAAATCCGCTCGCTTCGGCCAAGTGACTGTAAAAGGCAAGGGCAACCCGCGCCTTGAAAGCGTCGTCGGGATTCGCTTGGATAAACTGGAGATACTGTTGAAACGCAACTTGAGCTTCCATTGCAGTGTTCCATCCCGCGTCCTGCGTTCCTCGGAATTCAGCAGCTAACGACAACGCGAAATGTAATTCGTTCTTCGCCTTGGCAGAATCAAACAGCTTGTGAAAAGCCAACTTCGCTTTCTCATAAAATGCAGAATTATCTTTCATCTGCTGCCAAACAGCTTTTCCACCTTCGCCTTCACCGCTGCATCCATTTTGATGAGCGGCGGCCAGACGCGCTTGTGGCCTTCGCCCGGCAGTTTCTTCGTCGCGTCAATGCCGAGCTTGCTGCCGATGGCCATTTCGCTGGTGGCGTGGTCGAGCACGTCGGCGGGGCCTTTGGTGAAAATTGAATCGCGTTGCGGGTCGGTGTTGGCACAGAGGCGGAACAGCACCTCGCTCGTGTTGTGCACGTCCACGTCGTCGTCCACCACCACAATATATTTGGTGAACATCATCTGGCCCATGCCCCACAAGCCGTGCATGATTTTGTAGGCCTGCATCGGGTAGGTCTTCTTGATGCTCACGAAAACCAGGTTGTGAAACACGCCTTCCGCCGGCAACGCGATGTCCACGATTTCCGGGGAGTTCATCTTAAAGATCGGCAGGAACAATTTCACGCTGGCGCCGCCGATGTAAAAATCCTCCATTGGCGGCATGCCGACAATCGTCGCCGGATACACCGCGTCCTTGCGATGCGTAATGGCGGTGACGTGAAAAACCGGGTACGGCTCGGGTAACGTGTAATAGCCGGTGTGATCGCCGAACGGTCCTTCCTCCCGCAACGGCTCCTTCGGGTCCACGTACCCTTCGATGACAAAATCCGCGTTGGCGGGCACTTCCAAGTCGTTGGTCTCGCATTTCACCAGCTCGACGGATTTCTTTCGGAGATAACCAGCCAGCAGAAATTCGTCCAGCCCATCCGGCAACGGCGCGGTGGCGGCGAAGGTGAACACAGGGTCGCCGCCGATGAAAATGCTGACGGGCATGCGCGTGCCGGTTTCGTAATAGCGTCGGCCATGTCGCGCGCCGACTTTTTGCAATTGCCAGTGCATCCCGGTGGTGCGGTCATCGTAAATCTGGATGCGGTACATGCCGACGTTGCGTTCGCCGGTGTCGGGGTCTTTGGTAACGACGCACGGCAGCGTGATGAAACGGCCGCCGTCCAAAGGCCAGCACTTTTGAATTGGCAAGTTGAGAACAGTTGAGAGTCCGCCCTCACCCCAGCCCTCTCCCCCAGGAGAGGGAGAAACATTCACCGCCCCCGGCGAATGCGTAGCATTGATGTTCGGCGCAATGGGCCATGGTGCCGTGCGGGTGGGTGGGGCATCGAATTTACGAATCACCTCTTTGCACGGCCCGTCTTTCACAACTTTCGGTTTGGCATGGCGCAGATCGAGGGCCTGACCGAGCAATTTGATGGCTTCGCGAAAACTGGTCGGCGGTTTGGCCTTCATCAGCGAACCCAGTTCGGCGGCAACTTCATCCACGGAATTCGCGCCCATGCTCATGGCCATGCGTTTCCAGGAACCCATGGTGTTGATGGCGAGCGGGAACGGCGAGACTTCGCCATTGACGGTCGGTTTCTCGAACAGCAACGCCTTGCCGCCATTGGGCAATTTCATTTCGCGGTCAGCGATTTCGGTGATTTCGAGTTCGGTGGCGACGGGTTGGGCGATGCGCTTGAGTTCGCCGGCGCGGTCGAGTTGCCCGACAAAATCGCGGAAGGATTCAAAAGCCATACGCGCGCGAAGCTGGCAGAAAACGGTGCGAGTAGCAATGCGAGGAAATTTTCTACCACGCTTTGAAATTGACACTTTAGATAATTTGGTGTTATTCTGCTGATTATCAGAAGAATATGAACCCACCGTTTCTCGCTCGCCGTCTATTCCCGGCGATCATTTATGTCGTTCTGTCAACATCTTCCATCCAAGCGCAGTTCCTCTGGTCCGATCGCGTGGCCACCAGCGCCAGCCTTATCAGCGGACCCAACGGAGGATTGTGCGTGGATGCCAATGATAGCTGCTATGTGGCCGGACACTTCGATGGCACAAACGATTTCGGCAGCGTCATCCTCACGAACCAAAGCATCGGCGGTTCAGACATTTTTCTGGCTAAATACAATTCCGCTGGCGCGCTTCAATGGGCGCAACGCGCAGGCGGCACCAATTTCAATAACGGGCGTGGAATTGGCGCGGATACCAACGGAAATGTTTACGTCACGGGCGGTGTTTACGGCCCGGCGACCTTTGGCAGCATCAACCTGCCCGTGTCCTTGTATGAAAACTTCTTTCTAGCCAAATATAACAATGCCGGTGCGGTCCAATGGGTCCGGCAATCCGCCGGCGGAGTCGGCAATATTTATGGCACCGACCTGGTGGCGGACGGCGCGGGAAACTCCTACGCCCTCATGTTTGTGGACAACTACCAAGGCGGCGCAACCCTTACCTTCGGGTCGGTGAATGTGCCTATTCCGATCCAGGACGGCTTGGTTACCATTCTGGTCAAGTGTGACAGCGCCGGCACCGCACAATGGGCGCAATTGCTGGGCAGTTCCAACGAAGTTTTCTCCACGGCGGTTGCCATAGACTCCGTCGGGAACGTTTATATAAACGGCATTTTCGAAGCGGATATGGAGGTCGGAAGCAGCCAACTGGCTGGCAGCCCCGGCGCAACGAAAGACCTGTTCGTTGCCAAGTTCAACAACTCCGGCGCGCTTACTTGGATTCAGCAGCCACAAGGCGGCGTCACAGACGGCGGCGGAGTGGCGGTGGATCCGGCCGGAAATGTTATCGCTACGGGGGCGTTTAACACCAACCTGAATTTTGGCGGCGGGATCATTCTGACGAACCGGGCAAATAACAACGCCCTTTTTGGCGACGCTTTTGTCGCTAAATACAACAGTTCCGGGGTGATCCAGTGGGCGCAGCCGGCCGGCGGCACGAACGGAGGGGTTTACCTCGATGTCGGCGTGGACGGGCAGACCAACATTTATGCGGCTGGGGCCTTTAATTCCCAAGCCGTGGTTGCGAAATCCAACCCAGCGGGACTGCTCCAATGGATTTATTCAGCGGGCGGCGATCAAATGCGCGCTTGACCCTGCCGGCCACTGTTATTTGGATGGATGGTATCAGGTGCCGACCACCTTTGGCACGACTACTTTGCAACCGCAGGAATCGTGGAATTTCTTCCTCACCGAAGTTGGAGTGAAAATGGCAATCGTTCTTTCCGGTAACAATGTGATTCTAACGTGGCCGACCAACGCCACGGGTTACACGCTGCAATCCACCACAAACCTTTCAACAGCGGTCTGGACAACCAATTCTTCCGCACCCGTCGTCGTCAACGGGCAGAATACTGTGACCAATCCCATTATCAGCGCACAGAAGTTTTATCGATTAAACCAGTAGTGCTCGCTTTGGTGTCAGACACAACTTTATTTCGGCAACAGATCGGCAACCAACGCGCGTTCTTCCTTCAATTCGTTCACGGTCGCGTCAATCTTGCTGCGGCTGAAGTCGTTCACCGGTACACCCTGGACAATTTCCAGCTTCTGGCCGTTGCTGCGGACCGGGAAGGAACAAATCAATCCTTTCTCAATACTATAACTGCCATCCGAACAAACGCACACACTGTGCCAATTACCAGCAGGCGTCGGCGTGATGATGGAACGGACACTGTCCACGACGGCATTGGCCGCGCTGGCGGCGCTGGATGAACCGCGCGCCTTGATGATGGCTGCGCCGCGCTGCTGCACGGTGGAGATGAACTCGCCCTTGAGCCATGCCTCGTCGGTGATGGCGCTGGTCGCCGGTTTGCCGTTGATTTTGGCGTTGTAAAAATCCGGATATTGCGTGGCGGAATGGTTTCCCCAAATAGCGACATTACTGACAGCGGTGATATCCACGCCGGCCTTTTTTGCGAGCTGCGCCTTGGCGCGATTTTCATCCAGACGTGTCATGGCAAAGAACCGGTCGCGCGCAATATCCGGGGCGTTGTGCATGGCGATGAGGCTGTTGGTATTGCACGGATTGCCGACGACGTGGATGCGCACATCGGCGGCAGCGTTTTTTTGAATCGCCTTCCCCTGGCCAATGAAGATTTTGCCGTTGATACCGAGCAAATCCTTGCGCTCCATGCCGGCTTTGCGCGGCACGCTGCCGACGAGCAACGCCCAGTTTACATCGCGAAAACCCTCGTCGAGATTCGCCGTGGGCACGAGGCCTTTGAGCAGCGGGAAAGCGCAATCATCCAATTCCATGCAAACGCCGTTCAACGCAGGTAGTGCGGGTTCGATTTCGAGCAAATGGAGAATGACGGGCTGGTCCGGCCCGAACATGGCGCCGGAGGCGATGCGGAACAGGAGGGAATAACCGATTTGGCCGGCGGCGCCGGTGACTGCGACTCGAATGGGTGTCTGGCTCATAATAAAATGGGGTGCGATTATAGATGTCGCCGATAACACCGCGCAAGCGCGGAGCATCTGCGCACTGCCGCTGTTTTTCTCCCTCTCCTCCCAAAAGGAGGAGAGGGCCGGGGTGAGGAACCTCATTGTTTTTCAGATCAAATCCCCTCGCCCCAGCCCTCTCCCCGCTCAGGCGGGGAGAGGGAGTCGGCGCAGTGCGCGGTTGCGCCGCTTCTAACTCGCCGGTTCCTCCGTCACATCAAATCGCTCGAACAGCTTGCCGAGCAGCATCACGCCGAAGCCGGCTTCCACTGCCAGAATAATGGTCGCCGCGAGTGATGCCAGCGGCACGGCGGCGGCCGGGCCGACCATGAAATTCACCAGAAAAAAGATACCCACGAACGCGGCGGCGGCGGGCAGGAGCGCCAGCAGCAGAACGAGCAGTTGGCCCAGCGCAACGATCAGCCGCTGGCCGGTGGCTTCGATGCCGCGCGGGCTGTCCTTGCCGGATCGGATCCAGGACGGGAACAGCAGCACGGCGGCGTTCGGAATCAGCAAGAGGAGCAAATCGAGCACCGGCAACAGGACCGCCGCACCGAGGGCGATGGCCAGGAACAGGGCTTCCTGTTTGACGGGCAGATAAAAAAGGAGCCCGGCGACAACCAGCAACAGCAGCCATTGAAGCACTGCCAGCACGGCTACCGGCGCGAGGATTTCGCCCAAGGCAATCTGCCAGCCGCGCATCGGGAAAGTTTTCAGGATGTCCGCCAGCGGCAGGTCGTGCCTAAAATCCAGCCGCAACAGTTGCGGTCCCAGCAGCAAGGAATAGCCCAAAGCCATGGCAATGAAGGAGGCCACGATGATGGAAACTCCATGACTTTGCGCTTTCCCGGCAAACGCGGCACCAAGAATGACCACGACAACGAAGATGGAAATCCAGAGGCGAACGGACAAGACCTGGCCCACGCCGATGAGATTTTTCCAGAGCAACGCCGTGGCGGACGGGCCGGTTGCCGCCAGCTTGAACCAGGGACGCCTGGCTTTTTGATTTTTTTTCACGCCCTGCCAGTTACCGGCGCGCACGGCGGCGAGGCGCACGGCCAGTTTTTGTGATGCTGCCACCGAAGCCTCCTCGAAGGCCACGTCGGAATAAATGACCCAGAGGTAGTGAAGCACCAAGAGCAGCAGCGCCGGGGCCAGCGCGGCGAAAAACGCCGCGGCATCGGGCGCAAGAAATGGCCGTACCACGAGCCGGAACGGATAAAGCAGATACAACGCCGGGCCGGCGGTCAAAACCCGCTGCGCATAATCCAGAATCGCACTGAGATTGGCGGTGTCGGCAGGACTCAGTTCCGGCAGTGTCCGTTTTGCCCAAATCCAAACAAACCCGGCCATCACCACCACCAGCCCTGAGACCAGCAGCCGCCGGAGCCAGTTGGAAATGCCGCGGTCGAGCAGTATCGTTCGGGCGAACGAGGAGCCGAGGAAATGCAGGTTCAACATCGAGAGTATCAGCCACCAGCTAACGGCGTGGATCCAGGCATTGCCGCCAAGGCGCCGCGAAAAAAACGCGAATAAAAGCGCGGTGAAAAGAATTCCCAACTGCGACCGCAGGAGTTTGAAGTCAATCAGGTTCCGCCGGGTGATGGGGGCGGGAAACAGAAACGCCACTTCGGCTTCGGTAAACGTCAGCGCGGCGCGTTCGTGGGGAATAATCCACGCCAGCAGCACGATGACGAAGAGCACCAGCGCGCCCAGCGATTCAAAAAGCTGCAGCTGTTCCGTCGGGAAGGTCAGGTTCGCCCCCGGCCGCCCGCCGCTGGCGTAGCCTCGGAACAAATAACGGAAGAAGTAAAAGTAGAAATACAGCCCGCCCACGATGGCGCCGATGAGATATTTTGGCCGTTTCAACCGCTTGACCCGGTTGACCAGCCGGTTGCGGATGGTGTGATATTGCAGATAGAACAGCGCGGAAATCATCGTTCGTCTCAACGTGCCAGCGTTGGCGGCGCAGCCGGCGCATTCACCGCGGTGTCACTCGTGGCGCGGAAGAAAATCTCCTCGAGATTCACGTCGCCAGGTTGTTCGGAAAACTTCCGGGTCACTTCCTCAAGCGTGCCGTCGATAACCTTCCGCCCGTTCTTCAAAATCAGGAGGCGCGAGCAGATTTCCTCGACCAGATGCAGCAAATGCGAGCTGATAATGATCGCGGCGCCGTCGCGCGCCCGTTTCAGGATGGAATCCTTCATCCGGCGGATGCCGAGCGGGTCCAGCCCGGTCAACGGCTCATCGAAATAAATGACCTTCGGCGAATGTAACAGGCCGCAGGCGATGGCAAGCTTTTGTTTCATGCCGCGCGACAGCTCACCCGGCAACGCGTCCCGCTTGTTCGCGATTTCGAGTTCCTCCAGCAGTCCACGGCCGACGCGTTCGTAATCGGCCACCTGATAAATCCGCGCGACGAAATTCAGATGCTGCCAGACCGTGAGGTAATCAAACAGGCGCGGTTCGTCGGTGAAAAAGGCGAGCTGTTGCTTGGCGGCCATTGCGTCCCTGACGATGTCGTGGCCGCCGACGCGCACGGTGCCGCGCGTGGGCGGAATGATGCCGGCCAGGCAACGCAACGTGGTGGTCTTGCCCGCGCCGTTCGGGCCGACCAAACCCATCACCTCGCCGGGCTGGATCGAAAATGAGAGCTCGTTCACGGCGACGAACTCGCCGTAAAGTTTGGTAAGACCTTCAACCTGGATCATACGTTGGCGTCGGATTACCTGATTGTTGTCGCACGCAAACTACCGTCGTCCCGGTGGAAGTAAAGTCCGCAGATTCGTTGGCAATTTCCGGCTTTCGGAGGGACGACCTCTGCGAGTCCCAAAATCAAGGGAAATCGGAGACTCGTATAACTCGTCCCTCCGAATTAAGGCGCCACTGATTCGTTTCCGGCGCGCTTAAAAAATTTCGCAAATTTTTCTTGGCAGTTTCCAGTTTCGGGCGTAGAAACGGATGGTTCTTTGAAACAATGCAGTCAAATGTCTGGGAACCTGGTGAAAATCCGGGACGGTTGCGCCACTGTAACGGCTACAAATTCCAATGCCACCGGAAGCGGGAAGGCGGAATGAGGTTTGAGGCCGAAGTCAGGATACCGGTTTGGCTGTGCTCGTCGCGGCCGCTCGTGTGAGCGGCTGACTTCTCCGACAAAGAGAAGGATGAGGCCAGCCTGTCGAACGGTTTTCGACAGGATTCGTTGGATGCCTTCATTCTCCGTTTTGCCGGGGTCTGGAGGTTTTTTCATTTTCAGGCCCCGCGCTGGTCTCGCAACCAAAACTGTTCTCCGAAGGCTTTCGGAGAACCAAATAGAGGATCAGCATATGAAGAAAGTCCGTTTAACGCTGGCGCTGGCCGGCTGGTTCGTCATTCCCACTATCACATACGCGCAATTTGCCGGCAGCGTGCATGATTATACCGAAGGCAGTGGAGTTGCATCCGGCTACAATGATCCGACGGCTGCCCTGGGCGCCCCATCGCAAGTAACACCCGGCATATACGGCGGCCCGGTTGACCCGTTTGACGCACCGTATCTTTCCAGCCAGATAGTCGGGGTGGGCACCGGCGGTTCCATTACGTTGCAGTTCAACACGCCGATTCAAAACAACCCAAACCATCCGTTCGGCATGGATTTCATCATCTTCGGCCACGCCGGCTTCATTGAGGATTTCAGCACCGGCACCGCCGTGGACGGCTCGCTTTACACCGGCGGTACCAGTGACGTGCGTGTGTCAGTCAGCACCGATGGCTCGACGTTTTATACTCTGAATCCAGCGCTGGCTCCCCAGGTTGACGCCCTGTTCCCTGCTGACGGAAGTGGAAATCCATTTCTGCCGGTGAATCCCGCGCTGACCGCGGCTGATTTCACGGGTCAGGATTTGAACGGGATACGCGCCCTCTATAACGGCTCGGCTGGCGGCGCAGGTTTCAGCCTCGCCTGGGCGATAGATGGAAACAATCAGAGCGTGCCGTTGTCCTCCATCGATTTTGTCCGGCTGGAGGTTCTGAATGATGGAACGCCGGCGTACATTGACGCGATTTCAGTGGTACCCGAACCGGCGACGTGGGCGTTGGCCATTACCGGTGCCGGGTTGTTTTTACTGCGACGGCGCGCCTGACAACATGCGCGTTTGTCTGCTCATTTTGGGGAGCCTGGTTGCCGCCTCTGTCAGCGGGGCGGCAACCATTGCTGAGGATTTTTCCAATGACCCGCAGCCGGAGGGCTGGAAAATATTCGGCGACACCAACCTGTTCCACTGGGATTCCACCAATCAGAATCTTGCGGTCACCTGGGATTCATCACAGACCAACAGTTATTTTTATCATGCGTTGGGAACCATTCTCGCGCGTGACGACACCTTTCATTTGAGTTTCGACCTGACATTTCAGGATTACACGAACGGCACCACATCGGGCAAACCCTATGACTTTGAGGCGGCCATCGGGTTTTTAAACCTCGCTAACGCCACGCAAACAAATTTTTCGCGTGGTGCCGGCATCAACACCACCTACGGTCCGGATAATCTGGTCGAATTCGATTTCTTTCCCGCCTTTTCCATTTACCAGCCCACCATCAGCCAGATCATCGTCTCCACCAACAACGCCTGGCTGTACAACAACAGTAATCTCCTCGGCCTGACCCCCGGACACTGGTTCCACGTGGATGTGGATTACAACAGCGCGACCCGGACGCTCACCACCGTTGTGACCAACAATGGAGTCCCATACGGCATGACCCAGACGATTTTGGTGCCAACCAATTTTGATTTCCGTGTCACCGCCATCTCTGTGAGCAGTTACAGCGACCAGCACGCCACCGGCTCGATCCTGGCGCATGGCACGGTGGATAATTTGGTCGTCATCGTGCCGTCCACGCCGGTACAAAATTTCACCGGCGGCTTTACGAACGGCGTCTGGCAGACGCAATTCCTCAGCCGGAGTAACTGGCTTTACAACCTGCAACGTTCAACGGATGTCCAATCGTGGACAAATGTTTCGTCAACCACGCCGGGTAACGCGACAAATTTGTTCCTGCCGGACGCCAGCCCGCCAGCGGACAAGGCGTTTTATCGGATCAGCGCTCAAAGACCGTAATGAGTGACAAGTGGCAAGTGACGCGTGACGAGAAACGCCGCCGAACACGGCGGAAACATCCTGCCACTGGTCAC
>Ga0265338_10002536_pt1 | contig 27065 bp, 26 predicted proteins | sample 42126metaG_FD_193579 | JGI IMG/M metagenome (GOLD analysis project Ga0265338, IMG submission 193579) | Rhizosphere microbial communities from Carex aquatilis grown in University of Washington, Seatle, WA, United States - 4-21-26 metaG | ecosystem: Host-associated > Plants > Roots > Rhizosphere...
GGTTGCGCGCCTCGTTTGCGACGATGCGCAGCAGCCACGGCCGCATCCGCTCGCCCGCCCGGAAGCGCCCGAGCGCGCGCCACGCCTTGACCAGCCCCTCCTGGGCGGCGTCCTCCGCCTCGGCGGCGTTGCGGGTGATCAGGTACGCCACTCTGAACGCGACCTCCTCATACGGCCGGACGAGCTCCTCGAAGGCGCGCGGGTCGCCTCCCTGCGCGCGCAGGACGAGCTCCCGCTCCTCTCGTGGACGGCCCTCCACCCGTTGAACTACACCGCAGCGGCGGCCGCGGTTCCACCGAGCGACGGCTTTACAAACGGCTGACCCGCACCTGACGCGGGTCGAACGTCAGGGGACGAGTGTCAGTCGGGCTGAGCGTCGCTCGGCCGACACCCAGCAGGAGGTCATGAAGATGCGCAAGTACACGGTGATCGCGGCGGCAGCGTTCGTCTTCGCGATCCTCCCCCTCGGCGCCGTTGCGGCGCCGCCCGGCGGCAGCGGCTCACAGGCGCCGGCGAAGGCCCACGCTCACTGGTTCGCGGGCTCGGTCTCCTCGGTCGGCAGCGACTCGCTCAGCCTCACGGTGCTCTGGACAGGCCCGAAGGACGGGCAGCTGAACGGCCAGAGCGTCACCGTCGCCGTCAACGGGGACACGCAGATCGTCTCCGGCAAGGACAAGACGGCGGTACCGCTGTCGAGCATCCAGGCCGGCGATCTCGTCGGCCTACGGGCGACCGCAGCCGACTCGACACTCGCGTCGCTGACCGCGACGCACATCCGCGTCTGGTGCAACTGCCACTGGGTCGGCGGCACGATCGGCTCGATCGGCGGCAGCTCCATCACCGTCCACGTCGCCCGCACCGGCCCATACGACACGGTGCTGAAGGACCACGACGTGACCATCCAGGTCAACGGCTCGACCACGTATCTCAAGGGCAAGGCGAAGACGCCGATCACCCTCGCCGACCTGAAGGTCGGGGACGGCGTGGGCGTCGTCTTCGGCGCCAACGGGTTCTTCAAGGCGCCGGGCTTCAACCCGGAGACGGCGACGTTCACCGCAAGCAAGGTGCACGAGTGGCAGAAGCGGCAGGTGCCGCCGCCCTCGAGCGACGCGGGCACGTCGGCCGGCACGACTCCGTAGGGCTCTCCCCCCGCCCGTGGCGCAGCCGTACCGCAGCGGCTCCGCCACGGGCCCCTACGTCGCGGCGCGTACTACGTGACGGCGGCTTCGCGCTTGCGGCGCGAGGTCGCCGACTGCCGCTTCTGCCCGGACAGCTCGGCCTTGCGGAGGCGGATGCTCTTCGGGGTCACCTCGACGCACTCGTCCTCGCGAATCAGCTCGAGCGCCTGCTCGAGCGAGAGCGGACGCGGCGGGATCAGGCGGACGGTCTCGTCGGAGCTCGCCGCCCGCATGTTCGTGAGCTTCTTCTCCTTCGTCGCGTTCACATCGAGGTCGTCGGCGCGCGAGTTCTCGCCGACGATCATCCCCTCGTAGACCTCGACTCCGGGCGCGATGAACAGCGACCCGCGCTCCTGAAGATTGATGATCGCGAACGCCGTCGTCGGCCCACGCCGGTCGGCGACGAGGCTGCCGGTCGGCCGCGTGCGTAGCTCGCCGTGCCACGGCTCCCACGCCTCGAAGACGTGGTGGAGGATCCCGGTGCCGCGCGTCTCGGTGAGGAACTCGGTACGGAACCCGATCAGGCCGCGCGCCGGGACGAGGTACTCCATGCGCGCCCAGCCGGTGCCGTGGTTGACCATCTGCTGGAGCCGTCCCTTGCGCAGCGCGAGCAGCTGCGTGACGACGCCGATGTACTCCTCCGGCACGTCGATGGCGAGACGCTCGACCGGCTCGTGCCGCTTGCCGCCGATCTCGCGCGTCAGTACCTCCGGCTTGCCGACGGTGAGCTCGAAGCCCTCACGGCGCATCAGCTCGACGAGGATCGCGAGCTGGAGCTCGCCGCGGCCCTGCACCTCCCACGCGTCCGGCCGCTCCGTCGGGTTGACGCGCAGCGACACGTTGCCGACGAGCTCCTGGTCGAGCCGCGCCTTCACCATCGACGCCGTCAGCCGGTCGCCTTCCGTGCCGGCGAGCGGCGACGTGTTGATGCCGATCGTGATCGACAGCGACGGCTCGTCGACGGTCGACACGGGAAGCGGGCGCGGGTCGTCCGGGTCGGCGATCGTCTCGCCGATGGTGACGTCCGGCAGGCCGGCAAGCGCGACGATCTCCCCCGGCCCGGCCTCGTCGGCCGGGACACGGTCGAGCGCGTCGGTGATGAACAGCTCGGTGATCCGCGCGTTCGAGATCGTCCCGTCGGCGCGGCACCACGCGACCTGCGCGCCCTTGCGCAGCGTGCCGTGGCGGATGCGGCAGAGCGCAAGCCGGCCGACGTACGGGTCGGCGTCGAGGTTCGTGACGAGCGCCTGCAGCGGATGCTCCGGGTCGTACTCCGGCGGCGGCACGGTCGCGAGGAGCGTCTCGACGAGCGGCCCGAGATCGGGCGCGAGCTCGTCCGGTGCAAACCCGGCGCGACCGGCGCGCGCGTTGCAGTACACGATCGGGAACTCGATCTGGGTCTCGTCGGCGTCGAGGTCGAGGAAGAGGCCGTAGACCTCGTTCACGACCTCCTCGATCCGGGCGTCGGGGCGGTCGACCTTGTTCACGACGAGCACGACGGGGAGCTTCGACTCGAGCGCCTTGCGCAGGACGAAGCGCGTCTGCGGCAACGGCCCCTCGCTCGCGTCGACGAGGAGGAGCACGCCGTCGACCATGGTCAGGCCGCGCTCGACCTCGCCGCCGAAGTCGGCGTGGCCGGGCGTGTCGATGATGTTCAGCTTGACGCCGCCGGGGAGCCGGACCGCCGTGTTCTTGGCGAGGATCGTGATCCCCTTCTCGCGCTCGAGGTCCATCGAGTCCATGACGCGCTCGTTGACGTCCTGGTTCTCGCGGAAGGAGCCGGCCTGCCAGAGCAGCGCGTCGACGAGCGTCGTCTTCCCGTGGTCGACGTGGGCGACGATTGCGACGTTCCGGAGGTCTTCGCGGCGGGCCATACCGCCGTCCACGGTAGCGGTCGCCCGGCTACGGGCAGTCGTACGTGACGACGACCTTCCAGTTCTTGCCGTTCGCGTTGGGCTTCCCGAAGCCCGTTCCGCTCACGTTCACGCGGAGCGGCGGCTTCGTGCCCGCGGCGCTCAGCGGCACGACGATGACGGCGACAACGACAGCAATCGGGAGCCCGAGTCGCACCCGCGGATCGTAGAGCCGGCTTGCCGCGGCTACAAAACCGCGGCCTCGCCGAGCAGCGCTTTCGCCTCGGCGAAGAAATCCGGGATCGGCTGCACCTTCGGGCCGAGCTCGAGCAGCTTCGGACCGTACGAGGTGACGGCCTCGACGTAGACCGGCGCCTCGCCGGGATAGCGGCCGACGACGTCGGCGAGCTCGCGGATCAGCCCGGCCGGCGCGATGCGCGCGTCCACCTTCAGCCGCACCTCGCGCCGCTCGAGGACCGCCTCAAAAGGGGTGATTTCCAGGGCAATCAGCTTCGTCTCGCCCTGCTGCTTGTGATCGACGCGGCCCTTCACGATGAGAATCCGCTCCTGCACGATCAGGTCGCGCGCCTGCGCGTAGACGGAGTTGAACGCGACCACCTCGACCGAGCCGGTGACATCCTCGAGCCCGACGAAGACCATCGGCTCGCCCTTCTTCGTCGTCAGCTGCTTGATCGCGGAGACGATGCCGCCGACGACGACGATCTCGCCGTCGCGGCGGCGCTCGAGCTCCGACAGCGCGCAGTCCGTCTTCCGCCGCAGCTGGTCGCGGATCCCCGACAGCGGATGCTCCGACACGTACAGGCCGAGGCTCTCCTTCTCCATGTGCAGCAGCTCGCCCTTCTCGTACTCCTCCGCGGGGATGGCGGGATGGTGGCGCGGCGCCGTCTCGCCGGCCGCGTCGCCGAGGTCGAAGATCGAGCCCTGGCCGAGCAGCTTGTCGGCCTGTTGCTTCTGTCCCCAGGAGAGCGCGTGCTCGAGGCACTCGAGCATTCCCTTGCGCGACGCGCCGGTCGAGTCGAGCGCGCCCGCCTTGACGAGCGACTCGAGTGCGCGCTTGTTCGATACCTGCGGGTCGACGCGTTCGGTGAAGTCCCAGATCGACTCGAACGGTCCGCCCTCCTCGCGCGCGCGCACGATCTCGCGGCACGCGGACTCGCCGACGTTCTTGACCGCGTTCAGGCCGAAGCGGATCTTGCCCTCGACGACGGCGAAGTCGATCCGCGACGTGTTCACGTCGGGCGGCAGCACCTCGATGCCGAGCTCGTCGCACGCGTTGACGTAGAACGGCACCTTGTCCTTCGTGTTCATCACCGAGGAGATGAGCGCCGCCATGTATTCCTTGGGATGGTTCGCGCGCAGCCACGCGGTGCGGTACGAGATCAGCGCGTAGCAGGCGGCGTGGGACTTGTTGAAGGAGTAGTCCTGCGCCTGTTCCATGTCGGCCCAGAGCTGGTTGGCGACCCCGAGCGACACGTTGTTCGCCGCGCAGCCCTCGAGGAACTTCCCCTTCAGCGAGGCCATGAGCGAGTGGATCTTCTTGCCGATCGCCTTGCGCAGGTCGTCGGCCTCCGCGGGAGAGAAGCCGGCGAGATGCTTGGCGATCTCCATGTACTGCTCCTGGTAGATGCAGATGCCGTACGTGGAGCTCGTGATCGGCTTCAGCCGCTCGTCCGGGTAGCTGACCGCCTCCTGGCCGTTCTTGCGCCGCGCGTAGACGGGGATGTACGCCATCGGGCCCGGCCGGTAGAGCGCGCCGAGCGCGATCAGGTCCTCGAAGACGGTCGGCTTGATCTGCCGCAGCGCCTCGCGCATGCCCGACGACTCGAACTGGAAGACGCCGGTCGCCTCGCCGCGCGCGAGCATCTCGTACGTCTTCTTGTCGTCGAGCGGGATCGAGGCGATGTCGAGGCCGTCGATCAGCTCGCACGCCTTGTCGATCACGTCGAGATTGCGCAGGCCGAGGAAGTCCACCTTCAGCAGCCCGACCGCGACGACGTTGTTCATCGAGAACTGCGTCACGACTTCCTGATCAGGCCCCTTCTGCTGCAGTGGCACGGTGTTCATCAGCGGCTCGGCGCCGATGACGACCCCGGCGGCGTGGATCGAGTCCTGCCGGGTCAGCCCCTCGAGCGGCCGGGCGAGGTCGACGATCTCGCGTGTCTGCGGGTCGGAGTCGTACGACTGGCGGAGCTCGTTGCCGGCCTTGAGGCAGTCCTCGAGCGTCTGGCCGGGCCCTTCCGGGATCAGCTTCGCCACCTTGTCGACGACGCCGTACGGCACCTCGAGCACGCGGCCCGCGTCACGCACGGCGGCGCGCGCGGCCATCGTCCCGAACGTGATGATCTGTGCGACGCGGTCGCGGCCGTACTTCTCGGCGACGTAGTTGATCACGCGCTCGCGGCCGTCGACGGCGAAGTCGATGTCGATGTCCGGCAGCTCCTTGCGGCCCGGGTTGAGGAACCGCTCGAACAGCAGGTCGTAGCGGATCGGGTCGAGGTCGGTGATGTCGAGGCAGTACGCGACGAGGCTGCCTGCGGCGGAGCCGCGGCCGGGGCCGACGCTGACGCCGTTGCGCTTCGCGAAGCCGATGAAGTCGGCGACGATCAGGAAGTAGTCGGCGAAGCCCATCTCCTTGATCGTCTTCAGCTCGAACTTCAGCCGCTCCTGGAGATCCGGCGTGACCGTGCCGTAACGCCGTCCGAGTCCCTTCTCGCAGAGCTCGACGAGGTAGTCGAACGCGTCGCGGCCGTCGGGCACCGGGAAGTGCGGCAGCAGGATCCGGTCGAGCGCGATCTCGACGTTGCAGCGCTCTGCAACCTCGAGCGTGCGCCGCAGCGCGTCCTCGTGGCCGGGGAAGTCGGCGGCCATCTCCGCCTGCGTCTTGAAGTAGAAGTGGTCGGTGTCGAACTTCCAGTGGTTCGGGTTCTTCAGCGAGTCGCCCGACTGGATGCAGAGCAGCGCCTCGTGCGCGCGCGCGTCTTCGTGCCGGAGGTAGTGCACGTCGCCGGTCGCGACGAGCGGAAGCCCGCGCCGCTCGGCGAGCTGCGCGAGCACCGGGTTGATCCGCTGCTGCACGTCCAGGTGCGCGTTCTGCATCTCGACGTAGACGTCGTCCCCGCCGAAGATCGTCGTCAGCCGGTCGAGCTCGCCCTCGGCGTCGGTGGCGCGGCCCTCTTCCAGCGCCTTGCAAACGCGGCCGGAGAGGCAGCCGGAGAGCGCGACGAGCCCGTCGGCGTGCCGCTCGAGCAGCTCCCAGTCGACGCGCGGCTTGTAGTAGTAGCCCTCGAGGTAGCCGAGCGAGCTCAGCTTGATCAGGTTGCCGTAGCCCTCGGTCGTCTCGGCGAGGAGCGTGAGGTGCGCGTAGCCCTTCTGCTGCGCCTTCCGGTCGTCGGCGACGTAGACCTCGCAGCCGATGACGGGCTTGACGCCCTCCTTCTTCGCCGCCTTGAACAGGTCGATCGTGCCGGCGAGCGAGCCGTGGTCGGTGAGCCCGACCGCCGGCATCTCAAGCTCCGCCGCCCGGGCCGCGAGCGCCGGAATGCGGCAGGCGCCGTCGAGGATCGAGTACTCGGAGTGGACGTGAAGATGGACGAAGGGGGTCGCCTCGGGCACGACAAGCGATGCTACTCGCACACCAGGACGGGCCCCCTTCGGTCCGCGAAATCAGCCCGGGAGCGCCGCGCCGAGCTCGGTGAACGGCGGCGCCGAGTAGACCTTCCCGGGGGTCCCGCCGACGGCGAGGAGCCTGAGCGGCTCGTCCCCTGTCGTGATCTTGCGCGTGACGCCGGGGCCGACGCGGGCGAACACGCCGGGCTCGAGGCGGTACTCCGTGCCATCCGCCGTCAGCGTCGCCGACCCGGCGAGAGCGGTGTAGACCTCTTCCTGGCCGTCGTCGGAATGGTCGTGCTCGGGGTAATGCTCGAAATGCGGCGGGAAGTTCTCGACCTGCATCCCGAACGCCGTCACGCCGAGGCTCGCCCGCGCGCGGCAGAACCCGCCGCCGTTCGGGGTGTCGAACTCCTCGATCCGCTGGACCGTCACGTCGGACATCTCGTTCCTCCTGCGTCGGACGACTTGTCGACGCTGAGACGAACGGGCGTCCGCGGAATCGACAGTCAGCCGCCGCGAGCGGCCCAGTCCAGCTTCGCCTCTTCCTCCATGCGGTCGAGCCGCGTGTAGTAGTCCGCGAACTCGTTCAGGTGGGCGAGCGCGATCTTCGCCGTCACCTGCGGGTCGTCGTCGGTGACGTTGGTGAGGACGTCGTGCAGCCCGTGCTCGAGCTCGACGTCCATCCCGCTCCGGAACTCCTCGACGTCGAAGGGAGCGGAGTCCCAGTCGATGCCGATCTCCGCGCCGATCCGGCGCGCCTCCTCAGGCGTGAAGCTCTTCTTGCTGGACACTCTCGGCCTCCTCGACCGTCGTGTCGCCCTCGTCGAGCTCCGTCTCGGAGCCCTCGGGCGCGTTCAACGCGGCGAGCTTGGCCTCGGCGGCGGCCTGCTTCTTCTCGGCCTTCAGCTGGCGCTTCTCGCGAACGCGCTGCTCGCGCTGCATCTTCGCGAAGGTCTGCTGCTTCTTCGTGGCCATTGGGCCCGTCCTCTCGTTGTCGGGTATCAGCCTAGCTGGCGCCCGGGACGGGCTAAGTGCTCCTTCAGTGAATGTTGCCGAGCTTCTGGGGCGCGAGCACCAAGCGATGCAAGGACGCAGGGAGCGCTCGTAGCCAAAGCTACGGGCGCGACTGAGGACGCCGCAGCGCGCAGCGTGATCGCGTTCCAGAAGCCGGAGGGCATTTGCTGAAGGGGCGCTAGTACCGGTCGATCTCGATCAGCCGCTGGTCGCTGATCCCGAAGTGATGCGCGACCTCGTGCAGGACGACATGCCGGATCTGCCGGTTCAGCAGCTCGGCGTCGTAGCCGTAGAGGCGTTCGAGCGGTCCGCGGTAGATGGTGATCTTGTCCGGCAGCGCGCCGGCGTAACCGCTCGTGCGCCGGGTGAGCGGAACCCCCTGGTAGAGGCCGAGCAGCGGCTGCCCGTGCGGCGGCTCGTCCTCGACGACGATCTCGACGTTGGAGATCTGGTCGCGCAGCTCTGCCGGCAGCGAGTCGAGCGCGTCCTGAACCGCGCGCTCGAAGTCCGGCCCGGCGTCCTCCGGCTCGCTCACTTCCCCCGAGAGGTCTTCTTCTTCGGCTTGGCCTTCTGCGTGGTCGAGGTACCGGCCGCCTGAGCGGCCGCCTGTGCCTTTGCCTGCTGCTTCTTGGTCGCCACTTCAGCCTCCTGGCTTTCGTGGAACTGGAAGATAGGGATGCTACGTGTTCCCGTAGGATCGCTCCGTGCCGGACGACGCCCTCCGGGCTTCGTGCTTCGCGTCACTCGACGTGCTCTGCGCGACTCACGGTGACGACGTGCCCTACACGGGCGGGCTCGACGCCGGGTTTGCGTTCCGCGGACAGCGGGTTCCGTTTCTATCGCCCCAGAAGGGGATCTATCGGGCCGCGGTCCAGGAAGGACCTGCGGCACTCTCGATCAACACGTCGTTCGCCTCCCCGTACGACGACGAGGCGACGAACGACGGCTTCTTCTACGCCTACCGCGCGGGCTCGATCGACCAACCGGACAATCGCGCGCTCCGGGCGGCTTGTGCACACCAGGTGCCGCTCATCTACTTCATCGCGACGCAACCCGGCTGGTACAAGCCGCTGTACCCAACATACGTAGTCGAGGACGATCAGGTGGCGCGGCGTGTACTCGTGTCTCCTGGGCGAATGATCGGACCGGTCGACGAGCGCAGTCCGACGCCGATCGAGGATGTAATCGAGCGGCGCTACGCCGTCCGCGAGACGCGAGTGCGGCTGCACCAGGATCGGTTCCGGGGACGCGTGCTTCTCGCCTATTCGAACCGGTGCACGATCTGCCGACTCAAGGAATCGCGTCTACTCGACGCCGCGCACATTGTCGGCGACCTCGAGATGAAGGGCGAGCCGAGCGTCTCGAACGGGCTCAGCCTGTGTTCCATCCATCACCGCGCCTTCGATGCCGACCTCGTCGGCGTCTCCCCGGACTACACAGTTCACGTCGCGCCTCGCCTGCTCGTCGACGAGGACGGCCCGATGCTCGAACTCTTGAAGGGTTTCGACGAGACGACGATCGTAGTTCCGACTCGGCGCGCTTGGAAGCCCGACAGAGAGCGGCTCGCCGAGCGGTTCGAGCGTTTCACTGCAGCGCCTAGCTGACGCGGTACGCCATCAGGATCGCGTCCACGTCCTCGCCGGCTCGGTGGTAGTGGGCTTTTCGGAAGCCCTCTCGTTCGAAGCCGAAGCGTTCGTACAGGCGGATCGCAGGCTCGTTCCACGGGAAGACGTGCAGCTCCAGCTTGCGGATGCCCGCGGCATGGGCCCAGTCGACCGCCGCTTCGAGGAGCGCTCGGCCGACGCCCTGCCGGCGGGCCTGCTTCGCCACCATCAGGCCCAGGTCTGCGACGTGCGTGCTCGCCGGATGGGAGTCGCGCGCGACCGACAACCGGCCGAGCAGCGCGCCGTCGGAACCCTCGGCGACGAAGACCGCCGCGTGCGGATACCGGCGCAGCGCCTTCAGGTACCGACGCTCGTCGCCGACGGTTCGCCATTCGCCGTCGGCGGAGATCAGCCACGCCTCCGGCTCCCCGCTGACGGCTTCCGCCAGGCGCGTCAACTCCTCCGCGTCTCCCGGCTCCGCCGGGCGCACCACGAAGCCCTGGCTCACGGGACGACCACCCCGGCGCCTCCCCGGCGCGGGTCGCCCGCCGCCGCGAGCCGTCCGCCGCCGAGCACCTCGACCGCGCTGACGCCGCCGAAGAACAGGTTCTGCCGCCGGAACCGCACCACCTCACGGCCCGCCGCTTCGAGCCGGTCGGCCACCGCCGCATCCTCGCAGTAGACGACGCCTTCCTCGGCATGGAGCCTCGGCGCGTCCACCGCCTCCTCGACGCCCATTCCCTTCCCCACGACGTTCGCCACCACCTGAAGGATCGCGCCCCGCAGCCGCGCCGAGCCGGCGGAGCCGACGACGAGCCGCGGCCGGCCCTCGTGCAGCACGAGCGACGGCGCCATCATCGACGTCAGCCGCTCGCCCGCGCGCGCGTGCCCCGCGAGGTCGGCCTCGCCGAGCATGTTGTTCAGGTGGATCCCCGTTCCAGGCACGACGACGCCGCTCCCGGAACCGAGCGACGCCGACAGCGACGCTGCGTCGCCGCGCGCGTCGACGACGGAGATGTGCGTCGTGCCGGAGAGCAGCCGCTTCGCCGCGCCCCCGCGCTGGAGCCCGCGCACGAAGGCGCCGCCGCGCACCGCGTCCTGCGCCTCCATCGCCGCGACGATCGCCTCCGCGTCCGGTTCCGCGTCGCCGAGTGCACCGAGCCCGAGCCCGACGAGAAGGCCGCCGCTCGACGGCGGCGGGTTCGACCGGAACTCGTGGCCGCGGTACTCCACGGTCAGCGGCCGCCGCCGCGCGACGCGGTAGCCGGCCAGATCCTCCAGCGTCAGCGCGCCGCCGCCGGCCTGCACGTGCTCGACGATCCGCCGCGCAAGGTCGCCGCCGTAGAGCACGGCCGCGCCGCCCTCGGCCATCCGCTCGAGCGTGTGGGCGAAGTCCGGCAGCACGAACCGCTCGCCCGCGCGGAGCGGTCCGCCGTCGGCGGGATTGCCGTACATCGCGTCACCTTCCGGAGAGTGGCGGAGCAGCCCGTCGAGGATCCGGTGCAGATAACCCTGCGGCGGCGTCAGCACGATGCCTTCGCGCGCGAGGCGGGCCGCCGGCGCGACGAGATCGGCCCACGGCACGGTCCCGAAACGGCGGTGCGCCGTCTCCAGGCCGAGCGCCGTGCCCGGCACGGCGACCGCGGCCGCGCCGGTGTGGAAGACCTGCTGCGTGTCCCCGTCGAAGTCGATCTCGAGCTGCAGGAGCTCACCCGTGTCGGCGGGCGCCGCCGGAACCGTGACGAAAAAGTCGAACAACCTTGATTTTTGGTCGCTACCTTGGTGGACGAGCATGAAACCGCCGCCGCCGGGACCAGTCAGCGGGCTCTCACAAACCCATGAGACGCACGCGGCGGCGACGCACGCATCCACGGCGTTCCCACCCGCCTCGAGCACGCGGGCGCCCGCCTCGGCGGTGAGCGGATGGCCTGCTGCGACGGCGCCGCGCATGGCGCTGAGCCTAATTCCCAAACCACTACTGCGTCTGCCCGTCTTAGCCGATACGAGGACAGTGGGCCAGCACGTGCATGACATAGGCAGCCGCATCGGGCGGCGGGGTCTCGTGGCCGCCTGCGGGCTGCTCGTGATGCTCACTGTCCTCGTGGCAACCCCGCAGCTGCTCGGCTCGCGGGTGGATGCGGCGGTCGGCTCGCTCAACCAGGCGAGCCCGACCTGGCTCTGGCTCGCGGGCGCCGGGTTCCTTCTCTCCGTGCTCGGCGCTGCGGGCTCCTGGCTGTCGGCCATCCGCGTCTGCGGCGGGAAGCTGACGCTCGGCGACGCGTGCGCGCGCTACGGCGCCGGCTCGCTCGTCAACACCTTCGTCCCGGCGCGCGCGGGCGACGCACTCAGGATCGGGCTGTTCTCCCGCGCGCTGCCAAACCGCGAACGGCTGTGGACGAGCGGCAGTGCGTACGCCGCGCTCGGCGCGGCCCGGGCGGTCGTGCTGGCGGCTCTCGTGATCGCCGGCTCGCTCGCCGGGGTGATGCCGCTCTGGCCGCTGTTCGTCCTGCTCGGGCTCGTCGGGGCCGGAGTCGCGCTCGCCGTGCGCGCGAGCCGGCGTCCCGCGGGCGGCCGCTTCTCGCACGCACTCGACGCGTTCCGCGCGCTCGGCCGCGAGCCGCGCGCCGCGCTCCGCCTCGTCGCCTGGATCGCGCTCTCCACGGCCGGGCGCCTCGCCGCGGCCACCGCGGTCGGTGCGGCGCTCGGCATCCAGCAGCCGCTGGCGGCGGCGGTCGTGATCGTCCCGATGCTCGAGGTCGCCGGGATGGTCCCGCTGACGCCGGGGAACATCGGCGTCACGAGCGCCGCGATCGCGATGGCTTTCCAGGCGCACGGCGTCTCGTTCACCCGCGGGCTCGCCGCCGGGATCGCCTTCCACGCGGTGGAGACGGCGGTCGGCATCCTCGTCGGCGTCTCCAGCGTGATCTGGCTCGCGCCGTACCCGTCGCCGACGCTGCGGCGGCTCGCCGTCGTGGGCGCCGCGGCCACGGGATGTCTCGCCCTCGCGGGGGCGTTCAGCGCCACCGTGCTCGTCCCTCTCGTCTGATCCTCACGAATACCGGGTACCGTCCGGTCTGGACATGCATCGCGCGGTAGTCCTCGTCTGTCTGCTCGCGTGCGCGGCCGCGACGAGCGCGGTCGCCCGCGCCTCCTCCGACTTCACCGGCCACCACCGGCAGGTGATCCCGGTCGTCGTCGTCCGCGGTCTCTCGCTCGCGGACCTCCCCGGGCTCGCACAGGAGGGAGCGGTCGGCCTGCTCGTGCCGAACGCAGGCCCGCGCACGAGCGCCGGCGACGCGTTCGCCGGGATGGTGCGCGGCGTGCTCTACAACGCGCGGCTGCCGCGCCCGCACGACCTGGTGCTGATCCACGTGACCAAGGCGAACAAGATCCCGAGGCACGGGCCGCTGATCGTCGTGGGACTGCCGCCGGAGCGAACGACGAAGAACGGGACGCGCTACCCGATCGCCGTGCTCGGGCCGGGCTGGCACGGCACGCTGACGTCGAGCCTCACGCGCGTTCCGGGGCTCGTCTCGATGGCGGACGTGGCCCGCACGGCGCTGCAGACGCCGCACGCACTCCATGCGACTCCGAGCCGCGACGCGGCCGCATCCGTCCAGCGGCTGGAGTCGCGGATCGAGGTGGCGCGCAGCTCGGCGCTCGCGGCGACGCTGCTCGTGCTCGGGCTGCTCGTCGCGTTCGCCCTCTTCTTCCCCTCCGGCGCCCCATCCGCGCTCGGCGCCGCACTGGCGGCGAACCTCGCGCTGGGCTGGGCGGCCGGAGGCTCGGCGGCGCCGCGGCTCATGCTGCTCGGACTCTGCACCGTCGCCGGCGGGATCCTCGGCGCGCGCTTCCTCCGCTCGCGGGCCGCCCTCGGCGGAGCTCTCGTGGGAGTGCTCGCCGCCTACGCCGTCGTGATGGCCGTCCATCCGTGGGCGCTCTCGCTCGCGCCGCTCGGGCCCGAGCTGACGAGCCGCTTCTACGGGGTCTCGAACCTGCTGGAGACGCTGCTGCTCGTGCCGGCGCTCCTCGGGGCAAAGCTGCTCGGTGAGCGGTTCGGTCCGTTCGCCTTCGGCGCGGTTGCGCTGCTGACGCTGACGACGATCGCGGAGAACAGGCTCGGCGACGACGGCGGCGGCGCACTCGTCGTCGCGGTCGCGTTCGCGGTCCTCGCCGTGACGATGACCAGTGCCCGCTGGCGGGTGATCGTGCCCGCGCTCGGTCTGGCTGTCGTGGCCGTCACGGCGCTGCTCGGCGCCGACGCGGCGTCGAGCACGTCAGACCACCTCCGCGGCGCGCTCGACGGCGGCATCCGCGGTCTCGCACATGTGGCCCAGAACCGCGTCCCGCTCTCGTACGCGCGGATGATCGAGCAGTGGTACCTCGTCTTCCCCGCGGTGATCGCGCTCGGAGTCGGGATGGCCGTGATCCGAGGAGCGCGGTCGCGGCGCGAGGCGGCGGTGCCGATCGCGCTGATCGCGGGTCTCGCCGTCTCGGTGCTCGTCAACGACTCGCCCGCGTCGGTCTCGCTCGCCGGGCTCACCGCGCTGCTCGCCGTCGAGGGAGGCCTCCTCCACCGGCGGGTCGTGCTGCCGGTCGCCGCGCGGCTCGGGGTCGACGGGGGACCTACCGTCGGGAGACCACGGCCCCAGGAGTAGGCTCTTGGCGTGCACCCGCGCCACCCGCTCCTGCGCGAGGCGGTGTTCTCTGCCACGGCCGCAGCGGGCATCGCAGCCGTCCTGGCCTGGCTCGGCCCGCCGGGCACCGACCTCGCCGCCCACGCGTACCAGCGGACCCTGTTCCTCGAGCACGGCTTCGTGCTCTGGAACAACTTCTGGTACGCGGGGCGCTACAGCTTCGTCACCTACAGCCTCCTCTACTACCCGCTCGCCGCGCTGCTCGGGATCCGGCTGCTCGCGGTGGCGACGATCGCGCTCGCCGCGCTCGCGTTCGCGGTCGTGCTGTGGCGCGAGTGGGGCGCGACGACGCGCTGGTCGAGCCGGAGCTTCGCCGTCGTCTGGGCGGGAGTCGTCCTCTCCGCGGCGTTTCCGTTCGCGCTGGGGATCGCGCTCGCGCTGCTGGCGATCTGGGCGCTCCAGGCGGGAGCCCGCTGGCGCTTCGCCGCGCTCGCGGCGCTGACGCTCGCGGCGAGCCCGCTCGCGTTCCTGCTGCTCGTGATCGTGCTGACCGGAGTCGCACTCTCGCAGCGCGCGTCGGTGCGCGGAAACTGGATTCCGGTCGCTGCGGTCGCACTCGCCGGCGCGGCCGAGCTCGTGCTCTGGCGGCTCTTCCCCGGCGGCGGCCGGTATCCGTTCTCCTTCGCCGAGGCGGCGGCCGGGTTCGTGTTCTGCGCGCTCGCGCTCACCTTCACGTGGCGGGTCGAGAGCGCGCGCGTGCTGCGGTACGTCTTCCTCGTCTACACCGCCGCGTTCATCGCGTCGTACGTCGTCCCGTCCGCGATCGGGGAGAACATTGCGCGGCTCCGCTACGCGGCGATCCCGCTGGCGGTGCTCGTGTTCTCGCTCCGCCGCTGGAAGCCGCTGCCGCTCGGGCTCGCCGTGCTTGCGCTCGCACTGTCGTGGAACCTGTCGCCGCTCGCGGCGAGCTACGTGAACGGACAGGCCGACGTCACCGCCGCGCCGGCGGCGTGGCCGGCCGCGATCGGCTGGCTGCACGCGCACCTCGGCACCGACTACCGCGTCGAAGCGGTCGACACGCGCGGACACTGGCCCGCCGTCTACCTCGCCGACGCCGGGATCCCGCTCGCCCGCGGCTGGTTCCGGCAGGACGACTTCCCGCAGAACCAGCTGCTCTACAGCAAGCTCGGAGCGTCCGCGTACCTCCGCTGGCTGCGCGGGCTCGGCGTGAAGTACGTCGTGCTCTCGGACGCGCCGCCGGACTACAGCGCGCGCGCCGAGGCGGCGCTCGTCGCGAGCGGCCGCGCCGGGCTGGCGCCGGTCTTCGCGACGCAGACGCTGACGATCTTCGCCGTGCCGAACCCGACGCCGATCCTCACCGGACCGGGGGCGCCGCGGCTCGAGTCACTGACCGAGGCCCGCATGGATGTCGCCGTCACGCAGGCCGGCCGCTACCGCATCTCCGTGCGCTGGAGCCCGTACTGGCAGTCGTCGGCCGGGTGCATCGGCGAGGGCAAGGACGGGATGATCCGGCTGACGACGCGCGGAGCCGCGTACGCGCGGCTCGACTTCCAGGTGAACGCCGAGCGGGCGCTCGACGAGCTGACCGGCATCTCGCCGACCTGTAAGGCGCCCTAGACCTTCCGCACGAGCTCGTCGAGCGGGCGGCGGTTCGCGCGCGCCGACCACTCGTCGACGGTGCGCCGGTTCACGTCACGCGGCTCCGCCGGGTAGCCGAAGGAGAGGATCGTCTTCACCTCGCCGCCGCAGATGGACGAGGCCGCCTCGGGATCGCGGATCCCGTTCGGGCACGAGACGACGCCGTCGTTCCAGGCGGCGAGCATCATGTTCTGCGCGCAGCGGCCCACGTCGAAGCCGCCGGCCTCGCCGACGATCGCGACGACGAGCGCAGCGGTGGCGACGTTCTGCGGCGCGTAGACCGCGCCGGCCAGATCGGCCTTCGCCGACTCGACGACGACGAACTCCCACTTCTGCGTGTTGCGGGAGCTGCCTGACAGCCGGCCCGCGTCGAGGATGCGTTGGACGACGTCGTCCGGGATCGGCGTGTGCGCGTAGTCGCGCCCGTCACGCTTGCTCGCGATGGCGAGGAAGGCGTCCATGCCCGGATCTTGACGGATCGGCCGCTAGTTGCGCAGGAACGACGGCACGTCGAGGTCGCCGCCGGAATCTGGACGGAGCGTCGCGGCCGTGAACGCCGGGCGATGGTGATGGCGGCCGCGGCCGATGCCCGTGGCGACGACGGTCACCCAGACCTGGCCGTTGAGCCGGTCGTCGACGGTGGCGCCGAAGATGATGTTCGTGTCGTCGGTGGCGGCCGCGCGGATCGCCTCGGCGGCCTCGTTCACCTCGATCAGCGTCATGTCGTCGCCGCCGGCGATGGAGAGCAGGATGCCGGTGGCGCCGGTGATCTCCTCGTCGATCAGCGGCGAGCGAAGCGCCCGGTCGGCCGCCTCGCGCGCGCGGTTCTCCCCCGACGAGGAGAAGCCGATGCCCATCAACGCCGTGTCCGAGTCGGACATGATCGTGCGCACGTCGGCGAAGTCGAGGTTGATCAGGCCCGGCATCGTGATCAGGTCGCAGATCCCCTGGACGCCCTGCCGGAGCACGTCGTCGGCGACCTTGAACGCGTCGAGCATCGACGTCGAGCGATCGAGCACCTCGAGCAGCCGGTCGTTCGGGATCACGATCGTCGTGTCGCAGGCCTGCCGGAGCGCGATCACGCCCTGGTCGGACTGCGTCTTCCGCTTCGTGCCTTCGAACTTGAACGGCGTGGTGACGATTCCGACCGTGAGCGCGCCGATGTCGCGTGCGATCTTCGCGACGACGGGCGCGGCGCCGGTGCCGGTGCCTCCGCCCTCGCCGGCCGCGACGAACACCATGTCCGCTCCGCGCAGCGCGTGCTTCAACTGGTCGTAGCCCTCCTCGGCGGCGAGCCGGCCCATCTCGGGATCGGCGCCGGAGCCGAGGCCCTGCGTCAGCTCGCGGCCGATGTGGATCTTCGCCGGCGCGTCGCTCATGTGGAGCGCCTGGATGTCCGTGTTGACGGCGATGAACTCGACCTGGCTGATCCCCGCGTCGATCATGCGGTTGACGGCGTTGATGCCCGCGCCGCCGACACCGACGACCTTGATCACGGCGATGTAGGCGCCGCTCTCCGCGCGCGGCGCGCGGTTCAGGCGGGCGGGAGACTCGGGCAGCGCTTCGACGTAACGCGTCACCGGCGGCGGCGTGGCCGCGGGGGCGACGCGGTGCTCTTCCAGCGGCGGCGGCGGGGGCGGCGCGGGCGTCACCGGCGGTGGCGGCGGTGGTGCGGCCGCCGGCGGCACGACGTTCGCGACCGACTCCTCCCAGCTCGGGACGTGCTCGACCGTCCGCTCCTCCGGCTCGACCGGAGCCGCGGGCGGCGGGGGCGGGGCGGCGCCCTCTACCGGCGGCGGAGCCGGCTCGCCGGCCTCGTCCGGACGGCCCTCCGCCTGCCGCTGGGCGGCCTCGGTGGCACGGAAGAGCTCCGCAAGCGGGCCCTCACGCATGCTGGCGCGCCGACGCGCCATCGAGCACCTCCTTGGCGAGGTCCCGGTACATGCTCGCCGCGTCGCCGCGCGGGTCGTACGCCAGCACCGACTGCCCCTTCACCGGGGCCTCGGCATAGCGAACGGTCTTGCGGATCTTCGTGTTGAGGACGAGATCACCGAAGTTCTCTTTCAGGATCTCGACCGCCTCGCGCGAGTGCAGCAGCCGCTTGTCGAACATCGTCGGGAGGATTCCCTGGATCTCGACGCGCGGGTTCAGGTTCTCGCGGATCATCGTCAGTGTGTTCTCGAGCTGCACGAGGCCGCGCAGCGAGAGGTACTCGCACTGCACCGGCACGATCACGCCGTCGGCCGCGACGAGCGCGTTGATCGTCAGCAGGCCGAGCGACGGCGGCGTGTCGATGAGGATGAAGTCGTACGACTCCTTCACGGGGAGCAGCGCCTTCTCGAGTGCGCGCTCGCGGCCGATCATCGAGGACAGCGCCAGCTCGGCGCCTGCGAGGTCGATCGAGGAGACGGCCAGGTCGATCTCGCCCTGGCGGACGATCTCCGGGATCGGAAGCTTGTGGACGAGCACGTCGAACATCGAGCGGTCGATCTCGTCCGGGTTCCAGCCCTGCGACATGGTCAGGTTGCCCTGCGGGTCGAGGTCGACCGCGAGCACGCGCTTCCCCTTCTCGGCGAGAGCGACGCCGAGATTGAGCGTGGTGGTCGTCTTGGCGACGCCACCCTTCTGGTTCGCGAAGGCGATGACCCTGGCCACGGTGGGACCTCTATCCGTCCTCGCCCGAGGCGACGGGCGCGGGAGCAAACGCGTGAGCGCCATGACCGCTCACCTTTCGGATCAACGTAGCAGAGTCCTTCTTGGTTAAGGTCGGGCCCATGGACCGGAAGTGGCGCGCGCTCATCATCGTCTGTGTCGCCATTTTCATGCTCCTCCTGGACATCACGGTGGTCAATGTCGCACTGCCGGACATCCAGAAGGAGCTCCACACCTCCTTCACCGACCTCCAGTGGGTCGTCGACGCCTACGCGCTGATGCTCGCCACGGTCGTGCTGATCGCCGGCTCGCTCGGCGACCTGCTCGGGCGGAAGCGGGTGTTCATCTCCGGCGTCGTCCTCTTCACGGGCGCGTCGGCCCTCTGCGGCGCAGCCCAGTCGCCGCTGATGCTGAATCTGTCCCGCGGCGTCCAGGGGATCGGCGGCGGGATCATGTTCGCCGTCTCGCTCGCCATCCTCTCGCAGGAGTTCCACGGCAAGGAGCGCGGTACCGCCTTCGGGATCTGGGGCGCCACCGTCGGCCTGGCGGTCGCCATCGGCCCGCTCGTCGGCGGTGCGCTGACCACGTGGGCCGGCTGGCGCTGGATCTTCCTCGTCAACGTGCCTATCGGGATCGCGTGCATCGCCGGTGCGATCCACGAGCTGCACGAGTCGCGCGACGAGGAGCACGGAGGCTATGACCTGCCGGGGTTCGTGACGTTGTCGGCCGGGCTCTTCCTCTTCGTGCTCGCGATGCTGCGCGGCAACGACTGGCACTGGGGAAGCGCGCGCGTGATCGGGCTGTTCGTCGCGGCCGGCGTGCTGATGGTCGCGTTCGTGCTCGTCGAGTGGCGGCAGAAGAACCCGATGCTCGACCTCTCGCTCTTCCGCGTGCCGACGTTCACCGGCGCGCAGATCACCGCGTTCGTGATCTCGGCGGCGATGTTCTCGCAGTTCCTCTACCTGACGCTGTACCTGCAGAACGTCCTCGGCCTCTCCCCGATCGCGGCCGGCGTCCGCTTCCTGCCGCTGTCGCTGATCTCGTTCGTCGTCGCGCCGATCGCCGGACGGCTGTCCGTGCGGATCCCGGTGAAGTACCTGCTCGGGGGCGGGCTCGGGGTGGTGGGCGTGGCGCTGCTGCTCATGTACGGGATCACGCCGAGCTCGGACTGGACGACGCTGCTGGCGGGCTTCGTCGTCGGCGGCATCGGCATCGGGCTCGTCAACGCGCCGCTCGCCTCGACCGCCGTCAGCGTCGTGCCGCCGCAGCGGGCCGGAATGGCGTCGGGGATCAACAGCACATTCCGCCAGGTCGGCATCGCGACGGGGATCGCGGCGCTCGGCGCGATCCTGCAGACGCACGTGCACTCGGAGCTCGCGGGAACCGTCGCCGCACCGTTCGCCAAGGCGGCGTCGAGCGGGCTCGTCAGCGCGGGAGCGGCGCCGCCCCATGTGACCGATCTCCTGACGAGCGCGTACATCTCCGGGCTGAACGAGATCCTGCTCGTCGCGGCGATCCTCGCCTTCGTCGGCGGCGCGCTTGCGTTCGTGCTCGTCCGGCAGCGCGACTTCATCGCGTATGCCGCGCCGAGCTCCGCGTCACACTGAGGCGGCGCGCGGGCGGACCCGCAGAGCCAGCTGCCACGCGGCGACGACGAGGACCACAACCGCGCCGGTGACGATGATGAGCGCCTGCGCGGCAACCGAGAAGGCGATCGCCTCGGTCGTGTGCACGCCGCTCGCGATCAGGATCGCGGCGCCCGCTCCGGCCTGCGTCGCGGCGCCCGCCGGCGCGATCGGCAGCGCCGCCGAAGCGGCGGAAGCGCAGAGGAACGCGAGTGCGAGTGGGAACGAACTCGTCATCGAAAGGGCGTTCAGCAGCAGGAACACTGCCGTCCCACGGAGCGCCCAGGAGACGGAGACGAGCACCCAGGCGGCGCACGCCTCGCTCGTGCAGTGTGTGTGCCCGCCGAGCCAGGCCCCGAGTCGGAAGCGCGTCACCTGCGGCCACGTCGTCGCGCGCGGGAGCAGCGCGATCACGACAGCGGCGAGCACGCCCGCGCCCGCGACGACGCCGAATCCGGCGCGCACGGTCCACGAGTCGGCGTCGACCGCGGCCACCGAAGCGAGCGGCGTCAGCGCTGCGTTGTCGAGCATGCCGAGGACGATCAGGCTGATCCCGAGCGCGCCGAGGCCGGTGCGCGTTCCCGGGAACCGGCGCACCACCGCGATGCGGATGGCGTCGTCGACCCGGCCCGGCAGCGCGATGCCGCCGACGCAGGCCGCGCCGCCTGCCGCGGCGAGCGCTCCCGCCCCGGGCCGCTCGTGCTTCGCGAACAGCCGCTGCCATCCCCACGCCTTGAACGCGTAGGCGATGAGGAAGAGCAGCGCCGAGCCCGCGACGAGCACCGGGTCGGCGTGGTGGAGCGGCCAGCCTCCGTGTACGAAGCGGCGCGTGCTGAAAACGGCGACGACGAGGAGAACGATGCCGAAGCCTCCGTTCAGCAGCAGCTGGAATCTCTTGTTCGACAGCAGCGAGAGCGACGGCACCCTTGCTCATCGGCCGCCGGCGCCGGCGACATGAATGCCTCTACCGGGCGATCACGCGGGCTCGCCGTCGAAGTACTCGAGCGGCTCGACCCGGGCGATCAGCCCGAGCCCGCGGAAGAAGATCTTGTTCGAGCGCGGGTAATACGCGATGTCGTTCGGCTCCTTCGTGCCGTACGCGAGATACGTGAGGCCCTGCTCGCCGGCGCGGAAGCAGTGCGAGATCCGCGTCCCCGGCGGCCGCGAGACGACGTGTCCGCGGCTGACCGTGTGCGTCTCGTCCGGCTCGGTCGGGAGCGGACTGCCGGGCTTCGGCCCGGGCCACAGCTCCAGCGTCCCCTCGCCCTCCAGGACGACGAACAGCTCCTCCTCGGCGGAGTGGCAGTGCGGCGGCGCGCCCTCCTCGTTGGGCGGAAGCGCCACCAGGTTCAAACCCGTCTGTTTCGCGCCTGCGGTCGCGCCGAGCCGCTTCGAGATGCCGCCGTAGTCGCCCTCGACGTCGTCGAGGTGGACGATCGAAGCGGGCCTCGGCGCCGGCTCCGGCCACTCGAGGTGCTGGGGCCGGTCGAACGGGTTCGGCTCCTTCCCGACCTCGGCCCAGGTGGGCCACAGCCAGTAGATCCCGACCTTCGGGAGGTACGCGCCGCCGAGGCGTGTGCGCTTGCCGTACGCGAGCACGTCGAGGCCGTCGTCGCCGGCGCGCAGCGTGTGGGCCTTCCCGAGCGGCGCGTGGACGAGGCAGTCGCCGGCGCGCACCTCGTAGGTCTCGCCGTCCTGCCAGGACAGGCCGGAGCCCCCCAGGACGAAGAAGATCTCCTCGTCGGCTCCGTGGACGTGCGCGGGCGTCGACACCTCGCCTGCGTCGAGCTGGACGCGGTTGACGCCGACGGTGCGCGAGCCGGCCGCGCCGCCGAGATTGGTCCAGAGTCCGCCGAGGCCCGGCCGGTCGGGTCGGCCTCCTGTCGCTTCGTCCCAGTGCGCAACGGTCACATCCGGACTATTGCACGCTCCTCCAGGGCCTCGGCGCAGCGGGCGACGACCGCCTGCGCCTCGTGGTCGCGCTCGCGCCGCGCCCACACCTCCGCCTCGCGCACGAGCAGGCGCAGCTCGGCGAGGAGCTCGTCCGGCGGCGCGCCGGCGTGGTCGAGCGACTCGATCCGCTCCAGCCGCTCGAGCACCGCGCGCGCCTCGTCCATCTCCCGACCGTAGCCGGGGACATGTCACGGCGGGGTGTCAGCTCGCGCGCAGCTCCGCGACGCGCGCGGGGCGCGGGCGGAGGGCGAGCAGCGCGTCGTCGAGCTCGCGCAGGAGCCGCCGGCGGTCGCCGTGGAGCAACAGCTCGAGGATGAGCCGCCGCATCAGGTCCGGCGTCGGCTCCTGGAACCGCTCGGCGAGGTCGGCCCGCTCCTCCGGGGTGTCGCCGAGCAGCGCGGCGCCGCGCATCCCGGCGGCCCAGGCTCCGTTGCCGTCGCCGAGCGCGCTGTCGAGCGCGTGGCGGAGCTGCTCCGCGCGAAACGGCTCGGTCTGGAAGAGCGAGAGCTCCCACCGGTCGAGTGCCTCGCCGAGCTGCGGGTCGTCGTCCGCGCGGGCCAGCTGCGGCCGCAGCTGCGCGGCGACGGTGGCGCGGAACGGATCGAGGCGCGTCGGCTCGCCGGGAGGCGCGGTCGCGGCGATCGGCAGGACGGGACGGATCCCGTACGGGCGCCAGTCGAGCCGTTCGAAGAGGACGGGTCCGGCCGCGACCGGCGCAGCGGTGCACAGACGGAGAGCCGTGACCGCGTCGGCCAGCTCGCCCGGAGCGTCGGGAGCCTCGTCCGCACCCGGCGCGAGCGCACGCTCGAGCTCGAGCACGCAGAGCCGGTCCGCCTCGCGTCCGAAGTCGCGCGGGAGCAGTCCCGCCGCCTCCGGCCACATGGCGGCGAGCTCGCCCGCCGCGGCGGCGCGGACGCGAATGCCGTCGCCGAGCTCGATCACCGTCCCGCACGAGATGCCGACGAGCGGTGCGACCGCGCCGTACGCGTGGCCGTCGCCGAAGAGCGATCCCTCGAGCTCGGTGTACGCACGGTCGAACGCGGCATCGTCCCAGTCAAAGCCGCCGCAGGTCTCCGCCGTGCGGACGAGCAGCGGCACGAGCACGCTGCGGTAGAGCGCACGCGGCTCGTCCGGCGAGAGCCCCTCGTGCGCGCGGGCGAAGATCCGTGCCGCCGGCTCGCGCTGGAGATCCGCGACCGCGGCGCGCACGTCATCGCGCTGGAACAGCCGGTCGGCGCGCGCCTCGATGAAGCCGCGCACGAGCGGGCGGTACTCGTACAGCGTCGGCCGTCCGTACGAGCCGTGCTCCTCGAACGCGAAGGGAAGGTCGGAGCCGCCGTCCAGATCCTGGTGGAAAAGGGCGAACGCGCCGAGGCAGAACCGGCGCAGCGTGTCGTAGAGCAGCGGAGAGCGCATCGCAACTCTTCCCTTACGCCGTCGGGGCCGAGCCTCCTGCGGGCTCGTCCCCTCCGCGCTGGCAGCCGGGGCACCAGTACGCGATCCGCGGCGGGTCGCCTTGCGGATGCGAGCGGATCACCGTTCCGCAGCGGCGGCAGGCGCGGCCGACGCGGCGGTAGACATGGCGGAGCGGACGGGTCCCCTCCACTCCCGTCCGCATCAGCCGGTGGGCGGCGTCGAGGACGGCGAGCAGCTCCCGGTCCTCCAGCCCGCCGAGCGGACGCCACGGCGAGATCCGCGCCTCCCAGAGCGACTCCGCCTTCCAGAGGTTGCCGATGCCCGCGACGAGGTGCTGGTCGAGGACCGCCTCGCCGACCGCGCGCGCCGGCGGCGACGAGCGCAGCCGCTCCAGCATCGACTCGTAGTCGGGCGGGTCGCCGAGGATGTCCGGGCCGAGCCGGCCCACCGGGCCTCGCCCACGCGTGAGCTCCAGCACCGGACCGTTCCAGAGCACCGCCTCGTGCTCGGCGCCGCGGAGGACGAGCCACGGCCGGCCGGCGCGCCGGGCGCCGCGTGGCTCCACCCGCCAGCGACCGGTCATCCGCAGGTGGCTGCGGAGGACCAGCCCGCCCTCGAACCGCAGCAGGAGGTTCTTCCCCACCGCCTCGACCGACTCGAGCCGAAGCCCGTTCAGCCGCTCCACCAGCCCTTTCCCGCTCGCCTGCGGATGTGGCGTCTCCACCTCGACGGACTCGCCGACGAGCACCTGGAGGCTCTGCGCGGCGCGATGAAGGGAATCGCCCTCTGGCATTCCGAAAGCCTACGATTGCGGACATGACCCGGCGCTTCATCGGCGTCCGCTGGTGGCTCGGGGCGGCGTTCGCGCTCGTCGCGGCCGTCTCCACCGCCATCGTCGTCTCCCAGTTCTCGACGCGGTCGGAGAACGCGTTCCGCAGCCGCGCGCAGCAGCTGGCCGACACGAGCGCGCTCGTCGCGGCCGCGCAGGCCGTCGACGCGCAGCGAACCGGCGCCCTCGCGCCGCGCCTGCACGCGCTCGCGCAACGGCTCTCCCTCGACCTGCTCGTCTACGGGGCGGACGGAAAGCTCGTCGCGAGCGCGCCGGCCCGGTCGCACATCGCGAGCGCACCGGCGCAGCAGCAGCGCGCGCTCGCGTCCGCGCTCGCGGGGCAGGGCACGGTGGCGAGCACGTCGAACGGCGGGATCGTCGTCGTCGGGGTCCCGCTGCGGTCGCAGCGGCTCGGCGCGCTCGTCGCGCTGAGCACCCGTCCGGACGTCGCGGCGGCGATCGGGATCGTCAGCGACCAGGCGCTCCGCGCCGGTGTGATCGCGGGCGTGATCGGCATCGTCGTCGGCCTCCTGCTCGCGCAGCTGATCGCGCTGCGGCTGCGCCGCCTGTCCATCGCGGCCGAGGCGCTCGCGCTCGGCGACTTCGAGACGCCGCTCCGCTATCGCTTCCGTGACGAGTTCGGCGCACTCGCCTACAACTTCGACCGGATGCGCAGACAGCTGCGCCGCTCGTTCCACCGGGTCGAGGCCGAGCGCGACCGGCTGCGGCTCCTGCTCGAGCGGCTGCACGAGGGAGTCGTCACCGTCGACGAGGACATGGTCGTCCACTTCGCCAACGCCGAGGCGCGGCGCCTGCTCGGCGGTCGACTCGCCGAGGGCGACACGCTGCCGGAGCCGTGGGACGGCACGTCGCTGCGCGAGCTGGTCGAGCGGCTGTTCCAGCCGGACGCGTCGCCGCTCCAGCTCCACGTCACCCCGGGCGAGGAGCAGGCGCTCGGCCTCGTCGGGATCCCGGCGACGCCCGAGGGAGAGACGGCGCTGATCGTGATCGAGGACCTGACGGAGCAGGAGCGGCGCGAGTTGGCCGAGCGCGAGTTCGTCTCCAACGCCGCGCACGAGCTGCGCACGCCGCTGACGACGATCATCGGCGCCGTCGACGTGCTGCAGGCGGGCGCGAAGGAGGATCCGGTCGAGCGCGACCGGTTCCTCGCGCACATCGAGCGGGAGGCGGCGCGCCTTGGACGGCTCGCGCACGCGCTGCTGACGCTCGCGCGGGCGCACGCGGGCCAGGAGCGTCCGCGCGCGGAGGCGGTCGAGCTCGAGCCGCTGCTGCGCGAGGTGGCGGACGACCTTCGCCCCCACGACGGCGTCGCGGTCGACGTCGAATGTGAGCCCGGTCTCGTCGTGACGGTCAACCGCGACGTGCTCGAGCAGGCGCTGCGGAACCTCGGCGAGAACGCGGCGAAACACACGCCGGCCGGCCGCGTCGTGCTCCGCGGCTCCGGCACCGGGAAGACCGTGCACGTCGAGGTCGAGGACACCGGCGTCGGCATGAGCGCCGAAACGCAGCAGCACGTCTTCGACCGCTTCTACCGCGGCCAGGACCGCGACGCGGAGGGCTTCGGGCTCGGGCTCGCCATCGTGCGGCAGTCGGTGCGGACGCTCGGCGGGCGCGTCGAGCTCGACTCGGCGCCGGGCGAGGGAACGCGGGTGCGGATCGTGCTCGAACGGGCGCGCGTGCGCGAGGGGGTGCCGGTGGCGTGAGCGACGGGCCGAGCATCCTCGTCGTCGACGACGACCCCGGCGTGCTCGACGTCGTCGCGTTCACGCTGCGCCGCGAGGGCTTCGAGGTCGACGAGGAGCGGGACGGTCCGGCGGCGCTCGAGGCGGCGCGCGCGCGCAACTACGACATCGTCATCCTCGACATCATGCTGCCGGAGCTCTCCGGAACCGACGTCTGCCGGGCGCTGCGCGCGGAGAGCGACGTGCCGATCATGATGCTCACCGCGCGCGACGCGGAACTCGACCGCGTGAACGGGCTCGAGCTCGGCGCGGACGACTACGTGACGAAGCCGTTCTCCTCGGCGGAGCTGCTCAGCCGCGTTCGCGCCATCCTGCGCAGGCGCGCACTCGACCGCGCGAACGGCGGCCTGACGGTGCGCCGGCTCGGCGGGGTCCAGATCGATCTCGCCCGCCAGGAGGTGCTCGTCGACGGCGAGCGCGTGCACCTGACGCTGTCCGAGTTCAAGGTGCTGGCACTGCTCGCGGAGCAGTCCGACACTCCCGTCTCGCGGCGCGAGCTGATGCAGCACCTGTGGGCGAGCGAGCACGTCGGCGACGAGCACGCGTGCGAGGTGCACATCTCGAACCTCCGCCGCAAGATCGAGAAGGATCCGTCGCGGCCGCAGCGGCTCGTGACCGTGCGCGGGCTCGGCTACAAGCTCGTGCCCGCCTGATGGGAATGCGGCGGCTCGACACGCCGCTCGCGGAGCGGCTCGGCCTGCGGTTCGCGCTCGTGCAGGCGCCGATGGCGAACGTGTCGACGCCGGAGCTTGTCGCCGCGGTGTCGGAGGCGGGCGCGCTCGGCTCCTTCGGCGCTGCGCTGACTCCGCCGGACGAGCTGCGCGCGGCGATCCGGAAGATCCGGGAGCTGACCACGGCGCCGTTCTCCGTGAACCTGTTCGCGCCGATGCCGCAGGAGGAGCCGGAGCCCGAGGCGGTCGACGCCGTGCGCGAGCTCGTCTCCCGCTACGGCGAGCCGGGCGAGCCGCGAGGACTGCCGTGGAGCCTCGACGACCAGATCGCCGTCGTGCTCGAGGAGCGCGTGCCGGTGCTCAGCACCACGTTCGGGCTCGTCGACCCTGAGCCGTTCCACGACGTCGGCATCGCCGTGATCGGAACCGCGACGACGGTGGAGGAGGCGCGCGAGCACGAGCTCGACGGCGTCGACGCGGTCGTCGCGCAGGGCGCCGAGGCCGGCGGCCACCGCGGCACGTTCCTCGACTCGTTCCAGACCGGTCTCGTGCCGCTCGGCGAGCTCGTGCCGGCGATGGCC
>Ga0265338_10002537_pt1 | contig 27065 bp, 26 predicted proteins | sample 42126metaG_FD_193579 | JGI IMG/M metagenome (GOLD analysis project Ga0265338, IMG submission 193579) | Rhizosphere microbial communities from Carex aquatilis grown in University of Washington, Seatle, WA, United States - 4-21-26 metaG | ecosystem: Host-associated > Plants > Roots > Rhizosphere...
GGAGACATGCTTCGAACAGGAACTGGTTCGGACTGAAGGTGTACCACAGACCCGCGATGAAACCCAACGTGTCGTTCGAGGTCAATGTGCGAAATATCGAGAAGAGCATAAGCGCCGTCGCGAATCCCATACAAAGCTGGAGCACGAAAAGAAAAGTATCGTTAAATCCGGTGAGTACGAAAAGAAGCGGATACAATGGAGCTCTGGCGCCGTTATACCATGACCATTGGAGATGGGAGATGGAAATACCTGCCTGTCGGTACCAATCAGTATCGGGCAATTCAACCGGACCATAAAAGATCCACATAACGACCTTACAGAGGCCTGAGATCGCCATCAGTCTAACGAGCATCTTGTTCGGCCAACCTCTATTTAAGTAGTCTCTTACCATAGCCCGGCAGCCGGCTTATTGGGCGAACGAGGAAATTTCCGCACAACCGAGGAGTAAATTTCTTCGTATTCGTCTGCGATTTTTCCCCAATGGAGTTCGCTATAGATTTTCCGTGCATTATCGGAAATCCGCCGCAGGTCATGCATGCTCGTGCCTATTCTCTCTATGATAGAGAGCATCGCTCCACGCTCGTCTGCCCGAAAGACAAATCCGTTCTCTCCGTCCTTAATGAAGCGGCTCATTCCTACCGTGTCGGCCACGACCGGTACGATTCCCGCCGCCATGCATTCCACCGCCATCATTGAGAAGCTCTCGTAGGAGCCATTGTTGATGTATAGATGCTTGTCATCCAAGAAGATGCGAAGGTGTTCCCCGTCCATCTTATTAACGCAGGAGACTTTAAGACGTTCCTTCGTGATTTCTCCTTTTTCAGATCTTCCAATGATGAAGAGTGAAATGAAAAGACCCTTGGCCTGAGAGAGGATATCGATGAGTTCCTCCATCCTGCTGGAGTCCAAAGCGCCCCTGTCATACACAACAATCTTCAGCGAACTGCCTTCAAAAGATTTCTCCGGCGACGCCGCAAATGCCTCGTCGATTCCATTTGGAATAATCCGGACCTTTGTGGCATCAATAGCGTAATACGTTTTGGCCACGGCAAGCTCAATCTCAGACACAAAGACGAGCTCATCGGAGTTTCGCATGATCAACGTCTCGAGCATGATATCCTTGAAACGGGAGTACGCTGTTTCTATCCCCTTCAAAAGCGCCTTCTCGTGTTTGACGATTCCATGAACCGTAACAATGATTCGGCTTCGGAGAAGAAATGTGTAGAGGAAGATCGAAAGGATGAACCTCTCGACGGTGATGATGTGGATAATTTCGGGATCATTCTTCACCAGGAAGACAAAGAGTCTTATGATTCCGAGCCGCAGCACAGAGCCGTCAGAGGTGACGTTTTCCTTCCCGAAAAGTCTCAACCATATGTTGCTCTTCCTGTCATGCTTAAAGAAATACTCAACAAAGACGCGACCCGGTTTCTTCGTTGACGCCTCGCGAACAATCCGCTTTGCGACTTTCTCAGGACCGGTCAGAATTTCAGACTCGTTATATTTTCCGAGATAGACGATGTTCATTTTTGTTCAGTGTCCAGAGAACCGCGAATGAGAAACCGGAAGATCGCCCTCAACGGATCGCACGCAGCAGCGGAGCGAGCAAGACGCTCTTCAATCCGGCCAATTCTTCTTCATCGAATATGGAAAAGAAATACGTGCACGCGACGTAGACCAGCAAAGCAAGAATTCCATTTATTGCGAACAGCACGATAGAAGAATCCGGCAGCAAGAGGTGCAAACCAACACAAATACCCGCCGTGAGGCCGAACGTTTTGAAATAACTCCTGAACGGAAAGGGGAATCTCAATTTCACGACGATATAGTACGTTCCGATGCATATCATGAAGAACTGAATGACGACGCGTCCGATCCCGGCGCCGAGAATGCCAAACCGGGGGACAATAAATATCCCCACAAGAATCGCCATCGCCGCGCCGACGCCTCCCGAAATGACGATAAACCTGGAGCGTCCCTTGGCGTATAAGAGCGCAGATCCGACGGCGGCAATGGTACCGAATGAACTGCCCGCGAGAATAATTGCCGTCACGTTTTGGGCGGGCTCATAGGCGCCGCCGTAAATAAGCCTTACGATCATCGGGCTATGCACCGATGTAAAAAAACAAGCAAAGAAAGTGAGCCAGGCAAAAACTTTCGTCAAGAACCAATAAATCGCCTGGGAGCTGCGATTGTCGGGCCCCGCAGACTCGCGCGAAAAATAAGGCAGCAAGGCGGAGGACAACAATGCGATTGGCTGTGTCACATACGCCGACAGGAGAACGGCCACCGAAAAGAATGCAACGTCCGCAGCGGTAAGGTACGTTTTAATGAAAAAAAGTTCCATGCGCTGCCACATGAACGACGAGATGATCGCAGCCAGCCAGGAGAAGAGGGCGAATCGCTGCACATCTTTCCCAAACAGTGCTCTCGGCAGGGTTCTGCCGGGAAGGAAGGATTCCTTACCGAGCCCGGCAAGTAACGCCAGAAAATTCGCTGCAGCGCCTATCACGAGAACCGCAATGTATCCCTGAAGCGAAAATGACCGGATGAGAGGATAGAACGCGAGAAGCATGCAGAGGACGCTGACCGCCGAAGCGTAAAAAAGTTCTCTGTACCTCATCAGGCCTTCGTACACCGATTGAAGAACCGAATTGAACGATAGAAAGCTGAAGAGGAGAAGCGTTTCAATCCAAATCGCGGACGGCACGTTCAGAGCAAACACAAAGACAAAAATGCTGACGGCCGAAATGATCAGCGCGAACGCGAGCGACCATCGGATCATCCCCGCTGCATTTTCCTTCTTTCCATCGGCTGTGCGCATTGCGATGTAGCGTACAAGAGTAATCGGCAGTCCGAAATTCAGGAACATCCAGAGTGTCGATACCAGCCACACAATGTACTGTGCCGTCCCGAAGCCCTCAACGCCTATTTTCCTGGATGCGTACATACTGATCACCAGGGAAGCTGCGGAAGCGCTCCCTTTGGCCAGGACGTTGAACGCAGTATTCTTCAGCAGTAGTCCGTCGTCAGACATGTGCGGTCGTTGAACAATAGAGAAGCGGAACAGTCACAGCGCAAATATAACAAAAAAGGCTGTAAGAACTGAGCTGAGTCCAGTTCTTACAGCCTTTCGTCATTCATGCGATGCCGAGTTACACGGCCTGCCACAATGATTTACTCTTCTGCTTGCTTCGATTTTTCGTATTCGAGAATGATTTTTTCGGCAACTTCGTGCGGAACTTCTTCATAATGCGAGAATTTCTGTTTATGGATTCCGCGTCCCTGCGTCATGGACCGGAGCGTCGTGGAATACCGGTAGAGTTCTTTCAGGGGCACAAGCGCCTTGATGATCTGGTGAGCGCTGTCGGAATCCATTCCAAGAATTTTTCCTCTCCGGCTGGAAAGATCTCCCATCACATCTCCCATATGCTCTTCGGGCACCATCACCTCGACTTCGTAGAGCGGCTCGAGCAGGATCGGCCTCGCCTCTTTGAACCCTTTGCGGAAAGCCATCTTTCCGGCGATCTTGAACGACATCTCGTCCGAATCAACGTCGTGGTACGAGCCGTAATGGAGAGTGGTCTTCACGTCGACGACCTGGTATCCCGCAATAACGCCGGTCGTCATCGCATCGATGACGCCCTTTTCAACCGCCGGAACAAACCTCCCCGGCACCACGCCGCCGACGATGGCATCTTCAAACTCAAATCCGCTGCCGCGCTGTGTCGGTTCAATTTTTAGATGCACATGCCCGTACTGGCCGCGGCCTCCGGACTGTTTTTTGTGCTTGTACTCTGCGTCGGGCACAACTCCTTTGATCGTCTCTTTGTACGGAATGCGCGGCTCGACCACATCCACCTCGACCCCGAATTTTTCTTTCAGACGCTTCACGACGATAGCGAGATGGAGTTCCCCCTGGCCTTGAATAACGGTCTGTTTGGTTTCGGGGTCGTAGTGAACAATAAACGTCGGATCTTCTTCGTGGAGAGAGTGAAGACCCGAGCCAATTTTGTCTTCTTCGCCTTTCGACTTCGGCAGGATCGCATTCGCGATGACAGGGTCGGGGAATGCCACCGGCGTGTAGGTGATCGGGAGATTCTTCGCACTGAGGGTGTTGTTGGTGTGGGTGTCTTTCAATTTCACCACCGCTCCCAGATCGCCGGCGTTCAGTTTGGTGACTTCCTTTCGCTCGCGTCCATTCATAACAAATATTTGACCTAGCCGCTCGGATTTGCCGTTCGACTCATTGACAAGGTCCATCCCTGCCGTGACAGATCCGGTCATGACCTTGAAAAACGACAACTCTCCCACGTGCGGTTCGGATACGGTTTTGAACACAAAAAGAGACGGACCGGCCGCCGGATCGATTTTCACCTCCATCTCTTTTTTGGAATTGGGATCAATTCCTTTCGCCATCCCCCGCTCTGTGGGAGCCGGACAATATTTGATTACGAAATTCAGAACATTCAGCACGCCGATATTCAGCACGGGCGATGCTGCAAAGACGGGAAACACTTTCCGCTCTGCGATTCCCCTTCTCAGACCGATTCGGATGTCGTCGTCAGACAACGTTCCGCTCTCGAAAAATTTATCGAGAAGTTTTTCGTCGGATTCGGCAATTTTTTCTATCAGCTCTTCGTGGAGATGCGACGCGCGCTCCTGCAGCTCGGCAGGGACCGGCTCCTCCGTGGGCTTTCCGTTCGTGGAAGGTACATATTTGAGGAGCTTCATGTTGAGGACATCGACGATGCCCGTAATGCCGGGTCCAGTGCTGACGGGAAACGTTACCGTGACGACATCGTTCGAAAACCGGTTCTTCAAACCGTTCACGGTGGCGTCGAAGTCGAGATTATCGTGGTCGATCTTTGTGATGATGAAGAGCGAAGGGAGAGCATATTCTTCCACATACCTCCAAACAATCTCCGTTCCCACTTCCACCCCTTCGAATGTCTTCACGAATACAAATGCGGTATCGGAAACCCTGAGCGCCGATTTCACTTCGCCGGTAAAATCCGAGTAGCCCGGCGTATCGAGCATATTGATCTTCGTTCCGTCGATATCCGTCACGAGTAGCGAAGCATTGATGGAGATATGCCGCTCAATTTCATCCGGATGGTAGTCGGAGACCGAAGATCCGTCGTCGACCTTACCTTGACGGTTTGTCGCTCCTGTCGCAAACAGCGCCGCTTCCGCGAACGACGTTTTTCCCGAGCCTCCATGACCGATCAGCGCGACGGATCGTACGGCGTTCGAGACATATTCTTTTTGTATAGGATGCTGGCTCACATTCAACTCCTTATTTTTTTGCGCATGGTATCCGGATGAGAAGATCCAACCGCGGCGGTGCGAGACGGCAAGAAATTACTCTCCCGTGGATGGAAAAAGAAACGGAGGCGTGTGAGAATAACCCTCACAGCGTGAAGAGCGGTGAATTACCCACGCAGGCGATTAATGAATGCGGCAATGCCACGCACGACCGAACCGACGATGCCGGCAACTTCGAGCACAGGGGCTTCAACGCGCTCCTGCACTCGGCGTTCAAACTCAACAATATTGTCCGCAATCTCCTTGATCGATTGAACAGAGCTCTTGACGATCGTCATTTGGTCATCGACGTTTGCCGTGATGGAGCGAAGCTTTGAGGTAATGACCTCCAGATTCTCCAGTACCGGGATCACCCGCACGCTGACTTCTTTGACATCGGTTTCAATATGCCCGAGAATGGATCGCACTTTGGTCAATACGACGACGAGGTACACTGCGAGAGCTGACAACGACAGCACCAGGATTATCTGGGCTATCATGAAGAGAGAGTTCACGGGGATCTCCGCTTATTGAAAGACAAGGATCTTACTACGATTTGTTCTTTTCGCCCCGGTATGCATCGGCTCCGGCCCGGACAGCACTCTTAATCTTCGTCTCTTCCGAACCGACACGTTCCTTGGCGTCCGAGAGAATCTTTTCCGCATCGCCGAGGAGCGATTCTGCCCGTTTCCTCGCTTCGGTGATCAAGTTCTCCGACCGCTTCTTCCCTTCATTAATGATGTCGACAGCCTTCGATTTTGCTACGTTGATATAGCTTTCGGCGTCATCCATGATCTCGCCCGCCTTATTCTTGATATCGGCGCGCAGTTCTTTTCCCGGCTTCGGTGCATACAGCAACGCCACCAGGGCGCCGATCACTCCTCCGGCAAGCAGGCCGATCACAAGGCCCTTTCTCATTCCATTATCTTCTTCGACAGACATTGAGTCCTCCGCAATAATCTAGTTTCAGAGCATCGTACAAAATAGAGTAATATAATTTTCCAGAAAAATCAAGCAAGTGGCTCCAATCGTGTGGGAGCGAGAAACCTTCCGAAGGATTCTTAAAGAGGAATCAAGAACCTCGAGCATCGAGAATATCTCCCAAGTGAACCTTCGGAAGGTCAGCGACCAGCCATCGGCGCGCCACATAATGAATACTATCGGATCTTCTTCTTGTGACGCATCTTGCGCAGTCGTTTCTTTCTTTTGTGAGTCGCCATTTTATGGCGTTTACGTTTCTTTCCGCTAGGCATGCGAACTGCCCTCCTTGGAGATTATGGTTTGATGGTAGAGTGTTGTGTAAGGATCTGTTGTGCGCGCTGGCCGATCTGGGTGCCGGGATTTATCTCGACCGCCTTCTTGAACCACTCGTTCGAGAGAGCAAGATTTCCCTGGTTCAGGGTCACGATACCGAGATTGAACATTGCCATTTGGTGTTTCGGATCGACCGTGAGCGCTTTCTGCATTTCCTTGAGTGCTGTCGGCGAATCGCCGCTTTCATAATAGCATATCCCCATGTCGACGCGTGCATCCGCATCCCTGGGTTTGAGCTGCAGATACTTCTGGTATGTAGCGATCGCCCGCGGCATAAACTTTGCGTCGTGAAGCGCATTCGCCAGATGGAGCAGCGCTTCTGCATCCCGCGGATTTGCGTCAACGCTTTTCTGGAGCGCTTCGATGTCGGCGACGAGGGTCGGACTGACAGCAGGTGCGGCGTTCGATTCAGCCGCCTGCTCCTGGGCCGGGACTTCTTTGGGCGAATTGCGGAACACCGCGATGGCGGCCAACACTGCGATGACAATGATTCCCGCGATCGATAACACCTGCCATGACTCAAGCTTTTTTCCGCCGGGAGTTTTTCTTTCCGACTTGCGCTGGGAATCGGTGGTCTTCTTCCCCGCCGATCCTCTCGCTAGCAGCGCCGCCGCAGAATCCGCAAGCTGAGTGCCGCACCCGCTGCACACGGTATTGACCGACGCGTTTTGGATCCCACACGAGGGGCAAATGACTATCGACGGCGTCACCGGCTTTTCATCGGATGCGGCGGGTTCAGAATCCCATCGTACGGCGGTTCCGCACTTCGCGCAAAATTTGTCGTTGAGGGAGAGCGGCGCTCCGCAACTTCCGCATGAGATAGTGGGTTTTACAGGCACATTTCTTCCTTCGTGGATTACTTAGCCGAGGGTCTTCTTGAGGTTCTCGTTGACGATCGATTTCAGATCCTTCGATACCTTAAAGATTGGAACGTAGTGCTCATCAACCTGTACCTGTTCTCCGGTACGAGGATTTCGGGCCACTCTCCCTTTTCGTTTCTTCACTTTGAAACTCCCGAAGCCGCGGATCTCGATATTTTTGCCGTCGCGCAGCGAGGCGATAACAGTTTGAATAAATCCGTCTACGACCGCCTCTGTCTCAACTTTCGTCAATCCCGTGCCCGACGCAATAACGTCCACGATGTCTGCTTTGGTCAAGTGCGTTCTCCTGTGCTGTTACGGTTGTGTAAGTTTGTACTGCAACAACGGCTGATGCAGAAAATTTTGCTTAAGATCGACGATCTGATCCGTAACGCTCCCAAACAGCATATCGGAAAGCCGTTCCCTTTTTCTTTCCTTCACGATCTTAGGCGTGCCGTGAATATTTGCCAGATGGGCGGCGAGTGAAATCGCGTCTTCATAGGTTCCCAGGGTGTCCACAAGGTGCTCTTCGAACGCTTTCCGGCCGGTGTAAATTCTGCCGTCGGCAAGCCTCCTGGCGGCATCATGGGAGAGATTCCGCTCTTTCTCGACGACATGCAGGAACTGTTGATAGACGTCATCAATTGTTTCCTGAAAATACTTCTTCTCGTCATCTGTCATTTCGCGGTACGGATTCCCGGTATCTTTGAACTTGCCGCTCTTGACGGTGGTCGTTCCGACTCCGACCTTCCCCATCAGCTGGTTGAAGTTCATGAACTGAGAAATCACACCGATGCTCCCGGTGACAGTCCCCGGGTTTGCCATAATCTTGTCGGCCCCGCAGGAAACGTAATACCCTCCGCTCGCCGCGACAGCTCCCATCGACACGACGACCGGCTTACCGCTCTCGCGCGTCTTCTTCACTTCCTCATAAATTTCCTGACTCGCCGCGACACCGCCGCCCGGCGACTCCACGCGGAAGACGATTCCTTTGACCGAGGGACTTTCCCGATACTTTTTGAATTGCCGTACGATATTCTCGGATGAGATGATCTCTTCCTTCAGCTCGACGATCGCGATCGTACCGCCCGAACCCCCCGTGGATTCTTCGTCGTTGTCAGAGGAGAAAACGTAATAGAGGATTGTCCCCCAAAAAAGGATAAAGATGACAAAAATCGTCCCGATCCCGGCAAGTACCCATTTGGTCGTCTTTGTCATCGGCCGAAAACCGGCAGTAAGTGTAAGTTATTGATAATTATACAATTATATAAAAATGCCAGCCGAATGTCAAATGAATAAAATGGTCTCAAAAAGGGCCCATCCGGGTCTATTGCCGCTTCGCCATGGCCCGTGCATGCCGATATACCCGGACGTTGCGAAGGTGCTCTTCATACGTTCGCGCGAATCGATGCCCCCCTGAGCCGTCGGCGACGAAGTAAAGAAAATTACTCCGCTCGGGATACAACGCAGCGAGAATCGACTTTCGGCCCGGGTTATTGATGGGACCGGGCGGGAGTCCGTAGTTCTGGTAGGTGTTGTACGGAGAGACTACTTTCAGATCCTCGTAGAGAAGCCGGCGAGGACCGTCGGGGATGATGAATTGAATTGTCGGGTCGGCCTCGAGTTTCATGTGACGCTTGAGCCGATTGTAATACAGCCCCGCGATGACCGGGCGTTCACGGTCAAGCACCGTTTCCCCCTCGACAATGGAAGCTATGGTGAGCACCTGATCAATCGTCATATGCATTTCCCGGGTCCGCCTCTGGAGCGAGTCGGCGAAGAATTTCCGGAACTCCAAAAGCATCTCGCGCACAATCTCTTTTTCATCCAGCTGCCAGTAGAACTCGTACGTCTCGGGCAGCAGGAATCCCTCGAGAGACGCCGCTCCGTGATTGCTCAGGCGAATAAGCGAAGTGTCGGAGATCAACTCCGCCATTTTCGCCGAGTCGATGCCGACTTCGCGTTTGAGGATTCTCGCGACCTGTGCGCTCCGCAACCCCTCGTAAATCGTCACCTCGGGATTTGCGGTCGACGTTCCCGTACTGATGGCGTAGAGAATTCCTCTGTTCGAGACGCCGTTCTGAAAGCTATACTTGCCGATCTTGATCTTGCCACCATACCCGAACAGCCTTCCGCTGATCTTGAAAAGCATTGGATGATTGACCAGGCCGGCAGCCGCGAAAGCATCGACAACCTGCGCAAAGCTTTCGCCTCTGCTGACAGTAACAATCATCGGGGAGATTTCAAAGCTGTTCGATTCCCATAAGAGAAAGTATAATACAACCATGACGGCAAGGAATCCGATCGAACCTGCAAGAATTGCTGCACGGTATGTCATCCGGCTATTTTTGCGAAGATGGTTTCTTCCGTTCAATCATCGCCTCGCGTTCAAGTCTTCGGGATTCGTCAATAATACGTTCGAACAAACGCTGCAGTGCAGCGTCGGAAAGGGGTCCTGTGTTGGATTTCAAAATGTTTTCCACAACTTCGTGTTCGCGTTCGGGTGAGTACGCTTCCAAACCAAGCCGCTCTTTTATTTTCCCAATTTCGTCCGCATACTGCGCCCGGAGATTCAGCATTGCAACGAGTTTCCTGTCGACGTCGTCGATTTTTATTCGCCATTCATCTATTGAGCTCATCACAAACCCCAATCTGAATGTGGAACCTGAATTCCGCGGCAGCGGCAGCGGCGCCGACGGGATTACGCATCAACAAGCGAAGAGAGAAAAGCTGCGGCCGATTTCGCCGCTCCGGCGATGCTGGTTTCTTTCTCGATATGCCGCAGCAAGGCAGACCCGACCACCGCGCCGTCGGCGAAACGGCACACTGAGGCGACTTGTTCCCGGTTTGAAATTCCAAAACCGACGACGAACGGTTTCGTCGTGTTTGCTTTCACCCGCCCGAGGAATGCTTCGAATGCCTTTTGATCGCCGAATGCAGTCCGGGCCCCCGTCACACCAGTGACAGAAACGCAATAGGTGAAGTCACTTGAGATCGAGTCAAGATACATTATTCGCGAGTCGGGTGTGGTCGGAGCCATTAAGAAAGTGTTGCTCATCGCCGAGGACAATGAGAGCGATCGCCACTCCTCACTCTCTTCGGGCAGCAAGTCCGGCACGATCATGCCATCAACGCCGCACTCGGCCGCATCGCGAAGGAATCTCGCCATCCCATAACGTAGAATAGGATTTACATATCCCATTAAGATGATGGGCAGAGAAGAATGCAGCCGCGCTTCTTTGACTGCTGTCAACACTCCACCTATCGTCGCTCCGTTTTGAATTGCCGTATGAGAGGAGCGCTGTATTGTTTCGCCGTCGGCTATCGGATCCGAAAAAGGGATTCCCACTTCGATATGCGTTGCGCCCGCTTTTGCCAGTTCAAGAATTAATGGCACCGTCGCGCCCCGGATCGGAAATTCCGGAGTGATGTATGGTATCAAGGCCTTCTTGCCCTGGGAGTGCAATGTTTGAAATGCGGTTCGGATTCTGTTCACGGGGTTTGGGACTTCATTGGTAAGTGTGCGCACCAAGTTCCAGCCCGGAAACAGTTGTCTCCGATAAGGGCGAGAATAATCCACGAAGGAATTTTCTATGGCCGACTGCCGCGATCATGGCTCCGTTGTCGGTGCAAAATTGCATGGCGGGGAGGAACAGCCGGATTTTTGCCTCGTCGGCGGCCCGGCTCATCGCCAAACGCAGCGCTGAATTCGCAGAGACCCCGCCGGCGACTGCAATGTCCCCGACGCCAAATTCCCGGGCGGCGGACATCGTCTTTGCGACCAGTACTTCCACGATGGAAGCCTGAAAACTCGCGCAAATGTCGGCGAGCTGCTCCCGGCTCAATTCCGCGAGATGCAAATCGCGCAAAAAATAGAGGACCGAGGTTTTGATGCCGCTGAAGCTGAAATCGTAAGGCGAGCCCTCCAGATAAGTTCTCGGGAACTTAATCGCTGCCGGGTTTCCCTCCTTCGCCAACTTGTCAATTTTGGGTCCCCCCGGATATCCCAACCCGAGCATTTTAGCAACCTTGTCGAACGCCTCTCCCGCTGCGTCGTCCCGCGTTTCCCCAATAAGCTTGTAATCAAAATCGCCCTTCATGAGCACCAACTGTGTATGTCCGCCGGAAACTGTGAGGCAAAGAAACGGAAATGAAGGGTACGGCGGCTCGATAAAGTTCGAATAAATATGAGCCTCCATATGGTTCACGCCGACAAACGGGATTTCCAGACCATAGGCAAGCGATTTGGCGTAGTTCAAGCCGACAAGGAGCGAACCCATGAGCCCGGGGCCGACCACGCCGGCAACAGCGGAGAGGTCGGATTGTCGGGTATCCGCCTTCTCGAGAGCTTCTTCGACAATCGGAATGATCAACTTCTGATGGGCCCGCGATGCCAACTCCGGTACGACTCCCCCAAATTCTTCGTGCACGAATTGAGATGAGACAACATTTGACCGGAGCACTCCGTCGCGCATGACAGCGGCAGACGTTTCATCGCACGACGTTTCGATACCGAGTATGACGGGGATTTTTTGCATTCTTCAAATATAACAAATGACGGGTGAATATCAAAAATTGGAGTAGTGGGCTGCCTTGAATTAAAGGTCATTGCGAGGCGTTCTTTGCCGAAGCAATCCCCTTGTTTCAAGAGGAGATTGCTTCGTCGCGGAGTTTACCCCGCGTTAAGCGGGGCTCCTCGCAATGACTTTTTTTTGAAAATGCCCCACTACTAAAAATTGCAGAGCTCACATATGTTGTCATTCCAGACCTTCCGACGGTCTATCGGGGGACTCATCAAAACAACCAATAACCGTGAAAAATAATCAGAGAACCTTAGGAAGGTTTCAGCGCAATTTTGAAAGGAACGGCAGTTCTGCACTCAGTCTCCCGAGCCTTGCACAGCCAAAGGATTTTCTCTACATTGATCACCAGCAACTCATGCCCCGATTACTAACGACAAGTTTATGCAGCGGCGCTTCATTTTTCTTTTTTCGATCATCGGACTTATGCTTGGGGGTTGTTCTACTTTTGAGCGACTGACTCACGGAACGACGCCTGTCGAGCAATTCCGGCACAAGATCGATGCAATCCTTGCTGACTCCATCTTCACCTCGACGAAATGCGGGATTGAAATCGTCTCCCTCGATAACAACGATATCCTGTATGAGCAGAATGCAAAGACGCTTTTGCGGCCGGCATCCAACATGAAGCTTGTTACAACCGCAGCAGCACTTCTTGTTCTTGGCCGCCGGTATTCCTTTAACACGTCATTGTACGCAGACACTCTTGTTTCCGGCGACACGCTCGAGGGGAATATCTACTTCAAAGGGTTCGGGGATCCGGACTTTAGTTCAGCCGATCTCGGAACTGTTCTCCTGCCCCTCAAGGCGAGGAGCATTTCGAGAATCAATGGGGACCTTGTGGGCGACGCAAGCTACTTCGACGATGAACATTGGGGATCGGGGTGGATGTGGGATGATGAGCCGTCCGGCTTTGCGGCATACAATTCCGCTCTTTCAATCGACCGTAACTGCGTCCAGGTCACAGCCGTCCCCGGAGCGAAGGCCGGCGGCACAGTTGCGATAACGATCGACCCGCCGACGCGGTACGTCTCGCTGATCAACGAGGCCACCACGGGAGCGGACACGCTCCCTTCCACGCTGGACATATCGCGGAAATTCAAGGAGCGGCTGAATACAATCTTCGTGAAGGGGAAGATGCCCTCAGGCGCAAAACCGGAAAAGGAATCGATCAGCGTGTGGGATCCGGAAAAGTACTTCCTGACCCTCGCCCAGGAAGAACTGGAGCGTCAAAACATAAAAGTGGACGGGAAACTCCTTTTGGATTCCGTCCCCGGCAGCGCCGTTTTGATCTCTCAACAATCGCACTCCATGGATTCCGTTCTCATCTATCTAAATAAGGCCAGCGACAATCTCTCAGCGGAAAATGTGTTGAAAATTATTGGGGCCGTTTCTTTCGGCACTCCTGCCGCAACAGCTCACGGCATCACCGCTACAAAACTAGCCCTAGAAAAACTCGGTATCGACTCGACAAAGTATCTCATGGTTGATGGATCGGGAGTTTCGCATTATAACCTGATCACGCCCGACATTTTCGTCCAACTTCTCCGCAGCGTGTACGGCCGAAAGGACATTTTCGATCTCTATTGGAATTCACTCCCGAACGCCGGAGTCGACGGATTGCTCGCTAATCGAATGAAAGGCTCCCCGGCGCAGAACAACCTGCATGCTAAAACCGGAACCATCCGGGGCGCGAGCGCTCTTTCGGGATACGTTCGAACGGCCGAAGGCGAATTGCTGGCTTTTTCAATCATGATGCAGAATTACATCGGGTCCGGAGATCCGTACCGGAAGGCGCAGGATGCAATCGGGGTTCTTATGGCTGGATTGCGGCGAAAATAAAAAAGGGCCGCACTCTTATGTGCAGCCCTGTAGAAAAATCGCATTCCCGAAGTTGACTATTTCAGCGTCTTGATCCTGACGTCTCCTCCGGAAGTTTCCGCTCGGATCACATTGCCGCCGCCGTTGATCTTGCCGCGGAGTTCCTCGTCTGAGATTTCTCCTTTGACGGTGATCGGGAGCTCACACCGAACCTTCCCTCCGCTTGTCGATGCTTCCAGATTCGCAGCGATGTTGTCGTTGACGAAGATATTGATATCTCCCCCCGAACTATGGACATCAACTCCCTTATTCTCTCCGTTTAGCTTAAGAGATACGCCTCCGCCCGAAGTTTCCGCATGAACGGACCCGTCGATTGAGGCAAGTTCGATCTCGCCCCCGGATGTCTCTACGTTGACATCGCCCATTATGTCGTCCGCCCTGACATTTCCTCCCGATGTTTCTCCTTTCAGGGCTCCTTTGATCTTCCGGGCATCGAGGTTGCCGCCGGAAGAATTCACGTTCACCGTCCCTTCCACCGACGCAACGGTAATATTCCCTCCGCTCGTTTCAAATCTCACATCTCCTTCCAGGGCGTTCAACGACATGTTTCCGCCGGACGTTGACGCCTTCACCGAATACTTTTTCGGGACCATAATATGGTAGTTGATGTCAAGATCGCCCACGTTCCATTTGAAGAAGTTGTTGTCGTTCACTTTGCCGATGACGGTAACACGATCGCCATCCTGAGAAAATTTCACGTCGAACCGCTCGGACCGCCTGTCCGACCCTTCAATATCAACCTTCACCAAAACTTCTTCTTTGTCCCAGGTCTGCACATCGACATCGCCCGCGTCGGTCTCCAGGAGAAGATTTCCGCCGCTCTTCACGGAGAAATCTTTTTCGAGGTGCCTGTTCGTCGACGATTCATCGGACCCGAACATCGAACGCAACTCTTCTCGGGGTGAATCGGCTGCCGTCTTTTCAAACTGTGAGTTTGAATACATCACCATGACGCCGCCAAACAATGCGCCAACAACCAGGAATGCGGTGATTTTTGCCCATGCCGCGGTTGAGATTTTCATAATATCTCCTTGAAATCGTTCAGTCTAGTGATCTTCCCCTGATAAAGTAACGAAAAGTAACCTCAAAAGTTGCAGGGGCAGGCCAAAAGCAGCGGTGCCCGTACCGCCTGTGATACTCTCTGCCCGGATGCCGCCTGATTTGCGTTCTTCACACTAATCCTGCGAAAATCCCGAATTACATTTGAAGGAGTGCCCGTAAAGAGAGCGCTCAATCGCAGCCGTGTACCGGTGGGAACGGCCCCGCGGCTTTTGTCAGTCTCTGGTAGAGTTTCAGTTTCATTTACGTGTCATTCCGGCCCCGTTTGCGCGAGGTGAACTCCAGCCGTAATCCAGTTTTGTTACTTCCTGGATGTCCGCCTCTGGCGGACATGACCGTGATTCTTGTATTTGGAATTCAAATTGAGACACTGCCAAGTCTCTCGTTGCTTCTCTTTCCCGATTTTAGTATACTTTTTTCCACCATCCCCAAATTCAAAATGCTCAAGAGTTTCCTATTTCTTTGTACGATTGTTTTCCTATCGTCGTGCGGCCAACAACAACCTAAACCTCTGCAGGCGCCGCCGTCAAATGCGGCTCTTCCCAACATGAGAGTACCGGAATTTCACGGTGATCAGGCCTTTGCCTATCTTACTGCCCAGACCGATTTTGGACCTCGCAATCCAAATTCAGCCGGACATTCAAAATGCCTGGACTACCTCGTCGCTGAGCTGGGGAAAACTGCGGATCGGGTTTCCCGTCAGGATTTTAATTATACCGGCTACAACGGCGAACTGCTCAAGCTCACGAACGTGATCGGTGCGTTCAACTCCAGCGACACGAACCGCATTCTTTTTCTCGCGCATTGGGATACCCGGCCCCGCGCCGATGAAGAAAAGGATCCTCGGAATCAGGGCCGGCCGATCCTTGGCGCAAACGACGGGGCCAGCGGCGTCGCCGTTTTGCTCGAACTCGCGCATCTCATGAAGCAAACACCTCCGCCGATCGGTGTCGATATTTTATTTGTGGATGGCGAGGACTACGGAAACAGTCATGACCTCGACCGGTATTTCCTCGGCTCAAAACATTTCATGAGTGTGAAGCCTTATGCCTATCGTCCTCGGTACGGCGTGCTCCTCGACATGGTCGGTTACAGAGACCTGCAGATTCCGATGGAACAAAATTCCATGACATATGCGCCCGAAGTTCTCGGACTCCTCTGGTCGACTGCAGAGAAGCTCGGCATTACGCAGTTCGTGAACGTTCCCGGAGAACAGATTTCCGACGACCACCTGGCGTTCAACAACGGGGGAATTCCCACGGTGGACATCATCGATTTTCAATATCCATACTGGCACACGCTGGAAGATACGCCCGACAAATGCAGCGGGGAGAGCCTGGAGGCCGTGGGAAGTGTCCTCGCACACGTGATCTACGGTTCGACTTCCGCGCGTCCACAATAAGGGGGCCGCAATGAAGGATCATTCTTCGACGTCGCACTTCGGGTGGTACGAAATCCTCCGTATTATCGTTCCCGGATTCTACTTCATTTTTCTCTGCTATGTGTACTCCGCAGTTTTTAACCTTTCAATCTATCCGTTCGACACATGGGAGATCGGCATCCCGACGTTCATTATCGGCGGACTTCTGGCCGGCCTTACGCTTTACGCGAAAGAAAGTCCCAAGAAACGGAAGGCATTCCAGTCAAATCAGCCGAGTCAATTCATCCTTGAGCGTTCACGACGCGTCAAAGACGCTCCCGCGATGGACGAGAACGACGCCCGGCGCCTCTATTTCTATATCCTCAATCACTACATGCCGGAGGAGGCTCAGGAGAAGATATTCTTCTTCGGGACTGTCTACCACGTCATGATCAGCATTCGACGGACGTCGTTCGGCTTCGGTCTTGTGGGACTTGTTCTGCTCATTGTCGAGTATACGATAAAATCGCATTTCGAACTTTCTACCCTGCTGCCGATCGCCGTGCTCTGGCTTGTCTACGCGCTCAACGTGCGGTATAATAAGGCCGACCGGAATATGCAGGAAAACTATCATGATCAGATTTTTTGGCTCACGATGAATACCGCGCTCGTCGACAACCTCATTGTCCAACGCATGCATCTCGATCGTTCAGCATGAAAGATGTCTATATTGAAATCGTCCTGGCAGTTGCGCCCGATCCTGCACTACGCGAACTGATATCGTTTCAGCTTCACGAGTGGGGCTTTACGGGATTTCTTGAAGATGACGTGAGCATACACTGCTATCTGCAAAAGCCGCGATGGACCGAAAACCTCGACAAAAAGCTTTCCGCGTTCATCGCCGAACAAGAACCTGCCGTCGTTTCTTTATCCAGCATTGCGGAAATCGCGAATGAGAACTGGAACCTTCAATGGGAAGAGACTATTCAGCCGATAGAAGCAGGCGAAAGATTTATCATCGCTCCGTCCTGGCATCCGGTGGATGCCAAAGAGGGCAAGATTGTCGTGACCATCGACCCAAAAATGTCCTTCGGAACCGGATACCATGAATCAACCCGTCTCATGCTGCGGATGCTTGAAAAGCATGGATCGGCGAGGCCGCATGTTCTCGATGTCGGAACAGGCACGGGAATTCTGGCCATCGCTGCTGCAAAGCTTGGATCCATCCATGTTGTCGGCATCGATGTCGACGAATGGTCATACAGCAACGCAAGGGAAAATGTTGAGAAAAACGGCTGCGGCGGCATCGTGGAGATCCACTTTGGCTCTCTCGAAGTGGTCGCCGAGACCGGATTCGACATGATCCTCGCCAATATCACCAGAACCGCAATTCTCGAGCTTCTCCCTTCGCTGGTGCAAAAACTGAGGAAGGAAGGGGTCATATTGTGTTCAGGGCTCATGACCGAAGACAGATCCAGCGTTGAGGATGCGCTCCGGCAGGAAGGATGCGCGCTCCTTTCCGGTGCAACAGAGAACGAATGGATTGGCATCGCGGCCGTGAGGGAATGAGGAATGACAATCAGTGTCGTTGATATCGGGACCAATACGATTCTTCTCCTCGTGGCGCAAAATGAAGGACATCGGATAGCAAAGATACTCCATGACGAGCAGGTCATTGCAAGAGTGGGCAAGGGAGTCGATGAACGGCGGTTGATCCTACGCGAGAGCTTCGAACGGGCCGCAGACTTCCTGAGCGCATATCGACGGACGTCGGAATCACTGAAAGCTGAACGCATCATCGCGGTCGGAACGAGCGCCATCCGCGATGCTCAGAACAGGGATGACTTCTGCGAGTTCATACGTCAGAAGACCGGCATCACGATTGAGGTGCTCAGCGGTGACGAGGAGGCTGAATGGACCTTTCAAGGAGCAATCGGAGAAAACGGCGGAACATCCGGAAACTTTACGGTGCTCGACATCGGAGGTGGCAGCACTGAAATTATTTTCGGGTCTCGCGCGAAAATACTGCGGAAGGTAAGCCTCGACATTGGATGCGTCAGGATCTCCGAGCGAGTCCTTCGTGCTCAGCCGCCGACAAAGGAAATGGTCGCGAGCGCACAAACGCTGATACGGATGGCGTTGGAAAGAATTGAGTTTGACGGCATCAACACATCAACAGCTGTTGCGGTCGCTGGAACCGTAACGACCCTGGCGGCGATGCGTCTTCGGTTGGATGAATACGATCCGGCGAGCGTCGAGGGATTTGAACTGAGGAGGCGCGATGTTGAGGAGGAATTTGAGCGTCTCCAGGGGAAGACGATCGACCAGCTGCGATCTATTCGTCAAATCTCGCCGGGGCGGGAGGATATTCTATTGGCGGGCGTCCTGATCCTCCGTGAATTCATGGAATGGGGGCGCCTCGAGGAGATACGAGTAAGCGATCGCGGTCTCCGGTACGGAATCATGCTGCGTGAAATCCGCCATGCCCGGAGCGATCATTGAAATACCGCCGAGACCAACCTCACTTTGCATTTGGCGCATGGCATTTCCAGCTTTCCGGGAGCGATGCCGGCGAAAGTCTCCTGTGTTTTTCCTGTCATCGAGGTCGATAGGTTGTAATCTTTTACTCCAACCACATCCCCCCCGCCGTCGTAGTAAGTAAACTGCAGCACAACCGACGTGAGCCTGTGAGCGGACTCGTTGTTCAGCTCGACCGAATGAGTCGGGTTCATCCCGTCCTCGCTGTTCGTCATCGATTGGTCGAAGATGGTGACTTTCTCCAATTCTTCACTCCCCGGCACCTTCGGAAGCATGCTCGTCTCGAGAACATTGATCTGCTGGAGCTTCATCTCGGCCTGCTTATACAACGGGCTTTCTTCAGGAATTTTTTCGTAATAATATTGAGCGACTTCGTACTCTTTTGCGTCGAAGTACGCATCCCCTTTTTTCAAGTTGATCGGGGCGCGTTCAGCGGAGTTATCGCAGCCGGCGAACAACAACAGGAACATAAGAATGGCAATGCGTTTCATCCAAATCTCCTTTCAAAAACATCAGGTTGGAACTGCCGCGCACTTACGGACGACATCTTCGAGAATTGAAACCGCTTTGGTCAACTCATCCTTTGTGGTGTGTTTTCCCATAGAGAATCGAATACTGGCCCGCGCCGTTTTGGTGTCCCGGCCGATGGCCTGAAGGACATGAGAAGGCTCCATACTGCCGGAAGAACATGCCGAACCGCTCGTCACGGCAACTCCGCCAAGATCCATGTTCAAGAGCAGCGCCTCCCCGTCCAAATCGATCTTTCCGCTGTCGAATGAAATGTTGACAATATGGGGAAGCGCATCGACGGGATGTCCGTTAAACAGAACCGAGTCAAATCTCTCCGAGATCAATCGCTTGAGCTCTTCCTTCAATGAAGCGTAACGGGAACAACTGACGGCAAGATCGACCTGGCTCATTTCGAGCGCTTTCGCAAAGCCGACAATCAATGGTATGTTTTCGGTCCCGGCCCTCCGATTCCTCTCCTGTGCTCCGCCGTGGATTAATGAATCTGCTTCAATCCCCTTGCGAATAAAAACGGCGCCAATCCCCTTGGGCCCGTAAAACTTGTGGGGAGAAATGGCGAGCAGGTCCATACCGAGGGTTTTGACATCTACCGCAATCTTTCCGACCGATTGTACCGTATCCGAGTGGAGCAGGACACCCTTCTCGTGCACGATGTGAGCAATCTCTTGAATATCCTGGATCGTGCCGATTTCGTTGTTCGCGTGGATGACGGAGACGATGGCCGTGCGCGGGGTGATTGCCGAACGGAGATCCTGAGGATCTACTTTCCCCGCCGCGTCAACAGGCAAAACGGTGAGATCAAAACCGTTCAATCGGAGATACTGAGCCGCATGCATCACTGCATGATGTTCGATTGCTGAAACGATAATGTGATTCTTCCCGTGGACTCTTCGGGCGGCGTACGCGGCGCCAAGGAGGGCATGATTATCTGCTTCGGTGCCCCCGCTGGTAAAGAATATCTCCCCCGTTTTTGCACCGATGACCCCCGCGATCTTCTCCCTGCTCTCTTCGAGCGGGATCTTGGTCTCTCTGCCGAAGGCATGGATGGACGACGCGTTGCCGAAGGAATCGGAGAAGTACGGCAGCATCGCTTCGACTACTGCCGGGTCGACGGGCGTTGTCGCGCAGTAATCCAGATAGATTCGATGAGAGAGTTGCTCCATAGTACAAAAATATATCAAGTCCACGGTGAAGAATCAACCGCCGGACAGGGAGAGGCCTGGTGTCCCGCATTCCTGAAACAAAAAAAGAGTGAAAGCGTAATGCCGCTTCACTCTTTTCTGCATCCAAGACGACCTATCGTTAGCGGTCCTTCATTCGTTCACGCTGCACGTCTCTCACAGCCTGCCGCAATTCCTTTACGAAGTTTCGTTCAAATACAATATAAACGGCGATCTGTTTATTCGAGAGAATCTCTTTGAGCTGCGAAAGAAAGTTCTGACGCTCTCCGGCGATCTTTTTGTCTATTTCCAGAAGATTCTTATAGATGTCATCGAATTCGCCGTCGCTGGCGCTGGAACGCGACAATGAGTCAAGATTATCGATGAGATCATTGCGTTCCTTGTCGAACCCGTGCATAATTTCCAGATGTTTGTCATACCGCGAGACAAACTTCACGGATTGATCCTCTCCGAGCTTCAGCGCTTCAAGCATGCGGACTTTCTTATAACTTTCTATCCGATCCGGCCACTGTGACCGGTCCCCGTGCCGCTGTTGTGCGCTGACAACGGCAGATGCAAAGAACAGGACACTGAGCAACATTGTAGCATTAAGTTTCATAGACACCTTCTCTATAATATTATAACGAGGTCTTGTCAAGTTTCATGATCACGGGATCCACGTCTTCTTCGGCAATATCTTCAAAGGGAATATCACCCGCAAGGAAAATCGTGAGTGAATGCCCGTGTTCAAGCTGGTCGGCGACGAGCTCCCGGTCAAACTGCTGAGAAACTGCTGACGGGTTCGACATCGTTTCGAGCATGCGCTGCGAGGGTTCCATGGTGCGCGTCAAAACGCCGGTGTACGTGACCTCCTCGGTTACGCGATCGATATCTTCTCTCGGAACATCAGCGACGATCTGTTCCAGCCCGGACCTCGAGGGATCAAACGACGGAGTGAGAAGAACGTAGAGAGCGACGAGAGATCCGAGCACGGCCAAAGCCGAGCCCGGGGCCAGGATTCGCTGGGCCCAGGCGGGCAGAAACAGAACTGAGAATTCTTTCGGCTCATTTTCAATCCGCTCGCGGATCCGCGGGAGCAAATTGGCGAAATAATGAGTCGGCGGCTCCTGGTCGCGTGCGCCGCGCAGCGCTTCGAACGATATGCCGATCAAGGCAAGATCCTCTTTGCATCGATCGCACGTTGCAAGGTGACGATCGAGAGTCCTTCCGTCTTCCGGCGAGAGTGTCCCCTCCTGTTTCTCGATGAGCAGAGAACGAATCGCATCACATTCCATTTTTCACAAACTCTCCTATCTTTTTGACGGCGTGGAAATAGTTTGCCTTCAAGCCTCCAACGCTTGTCTTGAGAATCTTCGATATCTCTTCGTAGGGCAATTCTTCATAATAACGGAGGACGAATACTTTCTTTTGCTTGTCCGGCAGCTTTTCGATCGCTGCTTTGATGAGCCGGGTCTGCTCTTCCTGCTCCAACTTTTCGACGGGCAGAGGGTCCGTCGATTCATGCTGCGTCACCCCGTCGTCCAGCGAAAATGTTCTCCTTGTCTTCTTCCTGCGGATCTCGTTCAGCGACAGATTCACCGCGATCCTGTACAGCCACGTGTAAAAACTTGAATCGCCTTTGAACGAACCGAGCGATCGGTAGACCTTCACAAAAACATCCTGCACAACATCGTCGGCTTCGTCGTGGTCGGGCAACAGCCGGCGAACAACCCAGTAGAGTTTTTCCTGATAGCGGAGGACGAGAAGATTGAAGGCCTTGTTGTTCCCATTCTTAAACTCTTGAATAAGCTCAAGATCGCTGCGAGGATCCATTGGGTCTATGGTGGTACGGTTATTGGACACGCGGGGCGCGTCTCAGTTTAACAAGGCTCGGCATCAATAGAAGTTATACCGCACAGCAACATAGGCATCTATACGATCTGCGTAATCGCTGCTTAACCGCGGGTATTGGAAGGTTCCGGGTATGTTCGCCCCCTGAGTGTAACGGGAAAGGAGCAGTCGGCAGTCGATAAACATGTCGCGCACGATCTCATACCTCGCGGTAACGCCGTAGGACTGGCGCTTGATAAGCGGCCCGTAGAGAAACTTGGGGGTCGGCAGCAGATACTGAAACTTGGTTGAATCTTTGCCCCCCTTGCGCAGCGATTCAAATTGAAGACCAACCTTGAGACTGCGGTAAGGCCGGTAATTGGCTTCGAGGTAAAGATCGTCGGCATTTTGTCCTATCCAATGTCCCAGGTCGAACTCGCTGCTCTGGTACGTGTCGTCCGGATACTTATGATTATAGACCCAGGGATTGGTGCGGGTGTATTCGATAAGCAAATCCGTATTGGGGTGAAAAAGATCGTACGAGCGCCCGCCAATCGTAAAACCAAGCTGATTCCGCTGGCGGTCGGTCATATAGAATTCAGTCGGCGAAAACTCGTCGATGAAAAGCGTTCCGTAAAACTCGAAATTCTTCAGCGCGTTCACATCAACGCTGCCGAACACTTGTTTGTTGTCTTCGTCATTATTGTAGTGTTCGGCTGCGAAGTAAAACATCACTGGAAGCAGATAGATCAGTTCCGGATTCCTGCCGCCGTAGATTTCCGACTCTCCGACCGAGATGTTGACCCCATTGGCCACGGACGCCTCGAGCATTTGGGCCGCCATATATTTCTGAGCATATATTGCTCTGAACCCTGTGCTCTTTGGAGTGAAACCCGGCACAAGATAGGAATCTACCGAATCGATGACATCGGAACTGAGCCAGCTGTGAACAAATGTGAAGTCGACATCTTTCCCGAGTCTCGCACGCAGCTTGATTTGAGGATACGATGGCGGCTTATCGGAGAGAATGAGGTTGCCATGGTAGCCGGCTCCCCAAATGTTCGGCATTTTTTCGATTGACAAAGTAAGAAATGAAAAGTCCACGTTGAACTGGGCGTCGGCGAGATCGTATTGAATGATTTTCCCTTTCGACGCAGAGAGTATTTGCCCCTGGTTGGGCGTCATGTCCTTGCGCACGTCGGTATAGGTTCCGCTCTCCTGGTTGTCCCTAAAGTAGAGATACATCCCGAGATTATCTCCGGCGTAGCCGTACCCCACGAGCCCGTTCGAACGTATTTTCGTGTTAGTTTTAGTCGGGTTTTCTTCAACGGAATATCCTCCGACAAGGTCAACATTGAAAGTGCCCGGAGCGCTTCGGTACGGATAAAGGTGCCATCGTTCGTCCGGCATCTCTTTGTCGACCTTCAGCTGCTGCAGCTCGACATAGAATTCCTGTTTGTAAAACTGGAGTTCCTCCTTCTCGACGCTTGTGAGTTCGCTCGAATGAGCTTCCACGATGACAAGATATTTGGCGATCTGTTGGCGCGTGATGGGCTTCACCGCATCCCGGTAGTCGATCAAGACCCGCTTCCCCTCCATCCGCTTCAGGAAGTCGTAGACTTCGTGAGAGGGATGGAGATACACTGACTGCGAGAAAGAACTGATTCCCGAGGAAAGCAACATCAGAACACATACTGCAATCTTTCTACTCATTCAGATAACTCCGGGAAAATTAATGCTGTTTTGGTTTGACCAGGTACGACATCAATACTGAAGACGTGAGGATTACTGCAACGATCAACAGCGATGTGCCGACGTTCATTTCATAAATGTTCATAATAAGCATCTTTACTCCAACATAAGCAAGTACGATGCCGATCCCGTACTTCATGTATTCGAACTTCCGCTGCCCTTTTTCCAGAACAAAATACATCGAACGCAGCCCCAGCACGGCCATAATGTTCGAACTGAAGACTATGAGCGGATCAGTCGTGATGGCAAAGATCGCGGGAATGGAATCCACGGCAAAGACGACATCGGTCGTTTCGATGATAACCAGCACGAGGAAAAGAGAAGTCGCGAAAAGCGTTCCCTTCTCGCGGTGGAAGAATCGCCCTTCGTCGGCGCTCTCCCTGATCGGAATGATTTTCTTGACGATGGAGAGGACAATGTTCTTATCGGGATCAATTTTCCGCTCTTTTCCAAAAACGATCTGGTATCCGGAGTAGAGCAGAATAGCCCCGAAGATGTACATGATCCAGTGGAACTCGCGGACCAGCGCCGTCCCGAGCAGGATGAGAGCCCCGCGAAGGATGATCACGCCGATGACGCCGTAATTCAAAACGCGTCGCTGCTGAACCGGCTTGGTGTTGAAGTAGGAAAAGATGAGAAGAAAGACAAAGAGGTTATCGACGCTGAGGGATTTCTCGATAACATACCCGGTGAAGAACTCCAGGGCTTTTTGGTAGCCGAAAAGCGCATAGACGCCGAGATTCACCAGAAGTGAAAGCGTGATCCAAAAAAGAGACCAAAAGACTGCCTTCCGGGTGGACATAACCTCCTATCGGTTCTGAATCAGAATTCGTGAATTGAGAGCCCGCCATCACCATGGTTCTTCCCCGCGGAATGCTTTCGTTGAGGATACTTCGCCTTTTCCTCGAGGCGCAACGCAAGATCGCTGCTGCATTACACAAAAAAGAAGCTTCCTGCTCTTTTGTGTATTAAAAGATACTAAAAGAACCGCAGAGAACAAAAAATAATTCATCATACGTCGAGTTATGTGCGCTGCGTCTCAGAGGAAACAGCCGTCTTTGTTGTCGCGATCCCAACATTGCTCACTTTATGTTAGCGCATGCTTTTCAACGGTTGGTTTTGTTAGGATCATTTCTATTGTCTGATGATTCGTCAAACTGATACATCACCCTGCGCTTGATTTCATCGACATGTTTTCTTATCTTTCAAATTGTAGCCGCCCGAGTGGTGAAATGGCAGACACACTGTCTTCAGGAGGCAGCGCTCGCAAGGGCATGGGAGTTCAAGTCTCCCCTCGGGCACAAAAGTGCAGGACTTGAAAATCAATCATGATGATTCTCGGTCTTGCCATGAGAGAATTTTAAGTAATGGCTTGTGATAGAGAGTAGAGCTATCGTGTCTTCAGTGTCCTTCGTTTGAGCCTCGCTCCCCCATGAAACTATCAGGTCTCTGCAGTAACGCACGTCTCCTGAAATGTCACCTTTCTGCGGACCATGATACCGTTCGTTATTGTACCGGTTGACAAACCGGTAGATCTCCAGTTCCGCCCCCCGCGTCCAGTGAAACTCCTCCGCGTTGATATAATTCTTCATCCATCCATGATACCATTCGACCTTTCCCTCAGTGTTTTCCGTTTCGCCGCATAGCGGCGGCAGTAACCAATCCAAGATTCACCGAAATCAAGGTTCTTCTTCCATTGCCAATCTTGCGATTCCAAAAAATATTCTTCCCATTCCCAATAAGCCACTCCAAAAACTCCGCGCCAGTGCCTTCATTTGCAGGCATAATTCTTGCAGAATTACACATGTTGACAAGTTTTTGTCTCCATTGAGTCGGTGCTCGCCGGTCCAAGATGGGATACGGAGAAAAGCTGTCAGGAGATCTCCGGATTCGTCAAGATGACGGAGATCTTTGCGTATTAGCGGCATATTGTCGGCTCAGACGGAGTGTAACTAGTCCGGGGCATAAGTTGCGGCCCCAAAAGGTGTGGCCTTATGGATGCTTCAACACATAAAGAGATAAGGAGGCTCTTTGATGAATACATCGAAATGTATTCGTCGAGGAATGATCTGCTTACAAACAAGTTCAGTTCGGACTTCTCCGGATTTGCAGGTGGCGGGGACGTTCTGGTGAAGGACAGGAAGGAATGGATCGCCGTGACTCGGCATGATTTCTCCCAGGTCAAAGGACAATTGCACATCGACATAAAGGATATCGCAATCCAATCGCTCGCCGAAGATGTCGCTGTTGTCACGAGTTTTTTCACAATCAAGCTGCCGATCAAAGACGACTACTTTTCCAGAGAGACCGTAAGGCTTGTCCTGATCTTTCACAAACCAGAAGGCCAATGGATAATCGCGCACAGCAGCATCTCCGTTCCTTACGGCTTAGTAGGCAAAGGCGAGATTTATCCTCTCAAGGGCCTGGAAGAACGCAACAAATTGCTTGAGCAGATCATTTCGGAACGGACAAGAGACCTTGAAAAAGCCAACTCCGCGCTGAGAGACTCAGAGCTTCGTTATCGCCGGCTTTTCGAGGCGGCGAAGGACGGAATATTAATCCTTGATGCCGAAACAGGGATGATCGTGGACGTTAATCCGTACTTGCTCAGCATGCTCGGTTATTCGCATGAGCAATTCCTTGGGAAGAAAGTCTGGGAGCTCGGCTTCCTGAAGGATATCATTGCCAACGAGGATAATTTTTTGGAATTGCAGCAAAAGAGATACGTACGTTACGAGGATATGCCGCTGGAAACCATCGATGGCCGGCGAATCGACGTGGAGTTTGTGAGCAACATGTATGAGGTGGATCATCAGCATGTCATCCAGTGCAATATTCGCGACATCAGCGAGCGTAAGCAGGCAGAAAAGGAATTCAAGCAAAGCGAAGAGAAACT
>Ga0265338_10002538_pt1 | contig 27063 bp, 20 predicted proteins | sample 42126metaG_FD_193579 | JGI IMG/M metagenome (GOLD analysis project Ga0265338, IMG submission 193579) | Rhizosphere microbial communities from Carex aquatilis grown in University of Washington, Seatle, WA, United States - 4-21-26 metaG | ecosystem: Host-associated > Plants > Roots > Rhizosphere...
CGACCGGCACCATCGGCTTCATGATGGACTGCGACACCACCGGCATCGAGCCCGACCTCGCCCTGGTCAAGTTCAAGAAGCTGGTCGGCGGCGGGTCCATGCAGATCGTCAACCAGACCGTGCCGCGCGCCCTGCGGAACCTCGGCTACCAGCCCGAGCAGGTCGAGGCGATCACCGAGTACATCGCCGAGCACGGCCACGTGGTCAACGCGCCCGGGCTGCGCCAGGAGCACTACGGGGTGTTCGACTGCGCGATGGGCGAGCGCTCGATCAGCCCGATGGGCCACGTGCGGATGATGGCGGCGGTCCAGCCGTTCCTGTCCGGCTCCATCTCCAAGACGGTCAACATGCCGGAGAACGCGACCGTCGAGGACGTCGAGGAGATCTACTTCGAGGGCTGGAAGCTTGGCCTGAAGGCGCTCGCCATCTACCGGGACAACTGCAAGGTCGGCCAGCCGCTCTCGGCCAAGAAGAAGACCGAGGCGGGCAAGCAGGAAGCCGCACCGGTTACGGCGGCTCCCCAGTCAGCGGAGCCGCACGAGCACCGCCCGGTGCGCCGCCGGCTGCCGAAGACCCGCTCCGCGACCGTGACCCGGTTCGACGTGTCCGGCGCGGAAGGCTACATGACCGCCTCCACCTACCCCGACGACGGCGTGGGCGAGGTGTTCCTCAAGCTCGGCAAGCAGGGCTCGACGCTGGCGGGCGTGATGGACGCCTTCTCGATGGCGATCTCGGTCGGCCTGCAGTACGGCATCCCGCTGGAGTCCTACGTCGGCAAGTTCACCAACATGCGGTTCGAGCCGGCCGGCATGACCGACGACCCGGACATCCGCATCGCGACCTCGATGATGGACTACATCTTCCGCCGCCTGGCCCTGGACCACCTGCCGTATGAGCAGCGGGCCGAGCTGGGCATCCTGTCCGCCGCCGAGCGCGCCGCCGAGCTGGCGGGGCAAGACCCGGCGTCGCTCGGGGTTGAGGTCGACCCGGTAGAGCTGGCCCAGTCGGCGGCGGTCGAGACTAGTGCCGAACGGGTGCAGCCGGCTGCCCCGCCCGCCCCGGCTCCGGCCGCCGCAGTGCCCTCCAGCCCGGCTGCCCCGGCCCGGGCCAGCGGGGTAGCCGGCCCGCACTCCACCGCCGAGCTCATCGAGTTCCAGCAGGGCCGCACCGCCGACGCCCCGCTGTGCCTCACCTGCGGCACGAAGATGCGCACGGCCGGCAGCTGCTACGTCTGCGAGGGGTGCGGCTCCACCAGCGGCTGCAGCTAGAAGTGAGCGGTATTGCATCAGATGCAACAAGCGCCTGGTGCGAGCGAAGCTTGATGAGGAGCCGACCCTTGGGATCGGCTCCTCATCAGGACGGTAGCAGCGGATGCCCTCCGGCTCATTAGCTGGATGGTCTCGCTGCGCGAACAGGGGAAGGAGGTGAAGAACAAGTGGCGAAGAACACGGGAAAGGGCTACCGCAAGGGCGAAGTCAAGGACCGTTCGCAGGTCAAGACACCTGTCGGCTGGGTCAAGCGGGACGCTGAGACCGGCCGGTTCCTGGATGTCAAGTCCGACGGCGAGCCGTTCAAGGGCGTTCGTAGGGAGCACCCTGAGGAGCAGGAGTAGGTGGAACCGGGACGGGGATGCTTTCACCACCCCCGTCCCGGGCTCCGTAATCTGGAGCCTATACCCCGGCTTTGTCGGCACGGACCTTAAGTTCGGCCCGCCAAGTTGACGAGAAGCATCAATGTTGTGTTAGATGCAACGCGTGAGTGATCTCCGGATGGTGGGCCTTCCCGGTGCTGCCCGCCTATCTCTGGCGGCCGGGGTGGTGCATCTTGATCCGGCGTCGGCGGTGTTCGAGGCGATGCTGGAGGGGTGGGCCACGCAGCAGCGTGCGCGGTTCCTGAAGGACAACACGATCGGGCCGAGGCTGGTGTTGGTGCGGCGGTTCGCTGTGTTCACGAACCAGTACCCGTGGCAGTGGGAGCCGGCTGAGGCCGAGGCGTTCATCACCCGCTCGCCGGTCGCGGTGTCCACCGCGAGGAACTACCAGAACACGCTGCGGCTGTTCTGCGGTTATGCGTCCGATGCCCGCTACGGGTGGGTGAACAGGTGCCTGGAGCTGTTCGGGTCGGCGCCGCGGCAGATCCTTGATGAGTGGAACACGGTCGGGCATGTGACCGAGTTCGAGGGGCAGCCGCACCGGCGTCCGCTGACCTATGACGAGGTGCAGGCCCTGTTCGACGCGGCTGACGGGCGGGTGGAGGAGATCCGGTCCCGTGGCCGGAAGGGCGCGCTGGCGGCACAGCGTGACGCGGCGCTGCTAAAGGTGATCTACGCGTTCGGGCTGCGGCGCCGTGAGGCGTGGGGGCTGGATCTCGCGGATCTGCGGCACAACCCGCAGGCGCGCCAGTTCGGTCAGTGCGGAGCGGTGTTCGTGCGGTGGGGCAAGTCGTCTAACGGCAGCCCGCCGAAGCGGCGGACAGTGCTGACCGTGCCAGAGATGGACTGGGTGGTGCCGGTGATTCAGCAGTGGATCGAGGAGGTCCGCCCGCTGTTCAGCCCGGGTGCCCATCCGGCGTTGTGGGTGACCGAGCGGCGCGGTCGCCTGTCGCGGCGGGCGATCAACGAGGCGTTCGAGGAGGCCCGCGACGGGGCCGGGCTGGATCCGGTGCTGGACTTGCACTGCCTGCGGCACTCCTACATCACGCATCTCATCGAGTTCGGCTATCCGGAGCGGTTCGCGCAGGACCAGGCTGGCCATTCCTATGCGAGCACGACCGCGATCTACACGGGCGTGTCAGACGAGTTCCGGAATCGGCTCCTCGTTGCTGCCCTGCGGGAGCGGCATGCCCGGGCGTGGGAGGACGAGTCGTGACGAGGAAGATGGGCATCCGCTGGCACCTGCGGCTCCGGATGGCGGAGAAGGGCCTGTTCCAGACCTCGGATCTGGTGCCGCTGCTAGCCGAGCGGGGCATCCACCTGTCTCGGGAGCAGGTTTACCGGCTAGTGACCCAGGTTCCCCAGCGCCTGTCGACTGACACGCTGGCGGCGTTGTGCGACATCCTGGAGTGCCAGCCCAACGACCTGATCGAGATCGAGGTCGTCAGCCAGCAGGTCCGGAAGGCGGCTGGGGAATCCGGCCGGGCAGCACCGCCGGCCGTGCGTCGCAGCACGATCCGCCGTCCCGACCTGTCGTGACCGCGGCCAGCCTCCATGATGAGTCGCGGGATCGGGTCACCGCCTGCCTGATCAGTTCCGTGCCTGGACTGGACGATGAGGCCGCGCGTGACGTGCTCGCCGCGGCCAGGGCAGAGCACGGGCGGGCGCTGCGCGAGATCGACGCTCTGCTGAGGGAGTATCCAGGGGCCCTGGTCACGGCTCCGGCCGCATATCCGCTGGTGCTGGTCCGGCTGGCGCACGCGCTGATCGATGCCGGATATCTGACGGTCGCGGCTCCGGCCTGCACGGGGTGCGGCAGGATCACGGCTGACCTGCGGCGCAAGACGGCCTCCGGCCGGGTCTGCGGCACCTGCGCGGCGCGCGACAGCAAGGGAACGTGTGCTCGCTGCGGCCAGGCCAGGCGGATCTACGCCCGGCGTCCCGAGGGAGGCATCTGCTCGGCCTGCTATGACAAAGATGAGCAGGTCGTAACGGAATGCAGCGGGTGCGGCCGGATGCGGCGCGCTGCTGCCCGGATGCCTGACGGCAGCGCGCGCTGCCAGTTCTGCGCCACGCGCCCGGCCCGCACATGCTCGGCCTGCGGCCAGCAGCGCACCGTCGCCGGGACCAGCGATGCCGGGCCGGTCTGCGCCTCGTGCTACCAGGCTCCGCAGCGGCCGTGCGGGCGCTGCGGCCGGATTCGGAAGATCGCCAGGCGGGCGACAGCATCCACCCCGGAGTTGTGCTATGGCTGCTACCAAGGCGCGTCGGCGGTCTGCTCGCTATGCGGGAAGACCAGGCCCTGCCAGCGGATCTCTTCGGGCAGTCCAATCTGCCGGAGTTGCCGGACCCGTCCTCCCCGGCCCTGCTCGCGGTGCGGGCGCAACCGCCCCGTCCAGGCGGAATGGCCCGCCGGACCAGTCTGCACCGGCTGCTACGAGCATGTCCGTCGCCATCCCGCCGAGTGCGCAGACTGCGGTGCGGTACGGCCGCTGATCGGCAGCAACGACCAGGGAAGGCCGGTCTGCGGTCCCTGCGCCGGAACTCCTGAGCTGGACTACGCCTGCCGCGAGTGCGGGCGGGGAGGAGAGATCCATAGCGGCGGGCGCTGCTTCGGCTGCGTCCTGGCTGAGCGTGCCCGCATCTTGCTCGCTGGCCCTGGCGGGGAGGTCTCGGCGCAGTTGCGCCCTCTGCTCTTGGCACTCACCACGGTCGCCAACCCCGCCACCGTGGTCACCTGGCTCGGCAAGAGCCGGTCGGCCCAGCTGCTCGGCAGCCTGGCCAGGACAGGCGACCCAATCACCCACGACCAGCTCGATGACCTGCCGCAAACCCAGGCGCTGCGCTACGTCAGAGACATGCTGGTCAGCTCCGGCGTCCTGCCCGCGCGCAACGAGCACCTGGAGCGGCTGGCACCCTGGCTGGAGCACCTGCTGCACGACAAGCCGGCTCACCATGCCCGGCTGATCAGGCCGTTCGCGCACTGGTTCGTGCTCCGCCGCGCCCGCCGGGCCGCCACCCGTCGGACGTTTACCCGGGGTTCGGCCGACTTCGCGCGGGCGCGCGTCATCGTTGCCCTCGACTTGCTGTCCTGGCTGGATCAGCGCGGCCAGGAACTGCGTGACCTTACCCAGGCGGATCTGGACCGGTGGCTGACTGATGGCACGAGCACCCGCCGGGCGGTCCGCTACTTCCTCCAGTGGGCACACGGCCGCGGCGTGGCCGGTGACCTGAACGTGCCGCTTCCCCCGCGCCAGGAACCTGAGCGCCTGCTCGCTGAGCGCGACCACATTCATCAGCTCGACCGCTGCCTCGCCGACGAGGCCATGCCCTTGGACCTCCGGGTCGGGGGAGCGCTCGTCTTGCTCTTCGGGATGCTGGTCAGCAGGATCACCCAGCTGACCAAGGACGACGTGATCGAAGACAACCGGGCTACCTGGCTGGCGATCGACGGGCATCGCCTCATGCTGCCGGCAAGGCTGGCGCGCCTCGTCCGCCAGTTGCGCGATCAGGACGAGCCGCGGTGGACACTCGGCCGCCTGGGAACTCCGGCGCCGTGGCTCTTCCCCGGCCAGAGCCCAAACCGCCCGGCCGTGGACGTCCTCTTCGGCGCCCGTCTCCGCCAGTACGGCATCAACGCGCAAGGCGGGCGCAACACCGCCCGCCTTGCACTTGCCGCCGAACTTCCCGCCGCGGTCCTCGCCGACCTGACCGGCATCAGCGTCAGCACCGCCGAACGCTGGTCCCACTGGGCCAAGCGAGACTGGGCCGCCTATGTCGGCCAGCGCACGGCCGATGACCGAGGAGGCATCGGCAGCAGCCGGAAACTCACTAATCCAACCCGCTAAACATGCTAATCGACGCTACGATTGGGTCGTTTGTTAGGTTGGTTGGGAGGTTTCTTGCGCAGCTTCACGGACCTTGACGCGCTCATCGGAATGGTGCCCTCGCAGGTCGTCACCCGGCTCAGCGCCATCGACTTCGGCCGGGGCTCGGAAGCGCTCTACCGTGACCAGATGCCAGGGCTGCTTACCGAGCTCGCCGACCGGGCCCGTGTCCTGAGCATCACCGCTTCATCGGCGATCGAGGGCGTCATCGTCGCCGACGCCGACCGGGCTCAGCGGATCATCGACCGCCAGACGACGACGCTGCGCAACCGCAGCGAGCAGGAACTCGCCGGCTACCGCGACGCCCAGGACTACCTGATCCGGGAGGACTGGCACCCGCTGAACGCCGGCCTGATCCTGCACCTGCACCGGCTGCTGTTCGCTCATACGGCTATGCCCGGCGGGGGCTTCAAGACAGAAGACAACCTTGTCGTGGACCGCTCGCCCGACGGCTCCACAACCGTTCGCTTCAAGCCGGTGCCTGCCGCGAGCACCCCGTTCGCCGTCGATGACCTGATCAAGCGCTACCAGGAAGCGGTCGCGGCGGGCGAGCACCACCCGGTGCTCCTATCCGGCCTGTTCATCCTCGACCTTCTCGTCATTCACCCTTTCGAGGACGGCAACGGACGGGTCGCCCGCCTGCTCACCGGCGCCCTGCTTGGCGAGCACGGCTACACGGTGGGCCGCTACGTGAGCCTTGAGCAGGAGATCGCCGAATCGGCCGACGCCTACTATCAGGCGCTCCTGGACTCCACCCACGGCTGGCACGAAGGGACAGCCGACCCGTGGGCCTGGCTCGGCTACTTCACCAACATGATCGCCAGCGCCTACGCCGTCTTCGCCGACCGCGCCGCGGCCGCTCGAACCCCTGGGACCAAGCAAGAGCGCGTCCGCGAGCACATACTGCGCCACGCGCCCGCCACGTTCCGTCTCGCTGACATCAGGACGGCAGTGCCAGGCGTCAGCGACCAGACGATCCGGCTCGCCTTGGAGCAGTTGCGGAGCGAAGGCAAGGTCCGGGCCGATGGAACAGGCCGCTCCGCCACCTGGACACGGATTCCGATTACCATTCCTGTCGAATAATTGCGCGGCCCCAGCATTTGGCAGATGTCAGCAGGTAAATGGGCGAGGACATCTCGGCTCGCCATCACCCGTTCCCGCAATCCCGCAGTGCGGAACGCACGGAATAGCGAGGCCGTCAATCATGTGCGCTTATTATCATCCAGCGGGACTAACCTGACGCGCCCTTCCCACCGCGCTGAGCTGATGCAGCGTCCAGCCTCGGCCATCCGCATCCAGCGGGCGGGTTAGCGCGGTGAAGATCTCCGCCGCACGCCGGTAGGACATTCGGGCCTGGCCGGTCACCCGGACCACGTTGGCTGCGGTGGCCCGCACCGGGGCTCGCCGGTCTGTGACGAATACCGGTCCCCACGTTCGCCCTGCCAGCAGCCAGCGCAGCAACTGACTCGTCCCCTCGCGCCATCCAACATCAGTTCCGGTAAGCGGGTCGCTGGACCGGGGACGCGCCTGATGGCGTGACAAGTCCAGTTGGTCAGCATCAAGCGCCAGCACCTCTGTTACAGACGCGCCCGAATCGTAGATTACCCGCCATAGCGCATGCTCCCGCAGGCTTACTGGCAGCAGGAAAAGGGCACTGACCTGCTCTTCGCTCAATCGAACCCCGGGGGCATCAGGGTGCCGGTGGCGCAGTCCTGCGGTCGGGTCCGAGCAAATCCAATCCTGCTCCCGCCACCAGCCAACAGCGCTGCGCAAGGCAGACAGCTCACGATTGGCGGTGCGGGCGTCGGCCATCGCTGTCCTGGCCGCGAACTGTGCGTCCAGCCTCTCCCCGGTAGCCGGCTCATCAAGCAGCGCGAGGGGTACGACCGGCGGCACCGCTCCCCGGCGCTCAGTGCCACGCGGGACCGCTTTGCCGACAAGTGGCCACGCCCAGCTGGCGAGCGAGATCCGGTACACGCGGCGGGACGCGCTGCTGAGCGCCGCCCACTCGAGATACTGGTCGACCGCGACTGCGTACTCCACTGGCACTGGCAACCCCATTCCTCCAGCATAGCCGTCCCGTAATGCGCATTTACTGCGGCGATAATCCGAGCGTCTGCTGCTTATTTGCTTTATCCGTGGAGCGTTTGGCATGTTAGAAGGCATGGCATCGCCGAGGATTGATTCATTGGATTTCCGCAGTAAATTCCGCGCTGGAAAGCTTGGAGTTCTGGCTGGCCGCGACTTTCGCCGCTTTTACGTCGGCTATTCGGCGTCGCTGCTCGGCACCGCGATGTCGTCGGTGGCGATCGCCTTCGCCGTGCTCGGCAACGGCGGGACGGTCACCGATCTGGGCGTCGTGTTCGCCGCGAACATCGTCCCGATGGTCGGGTTCATGCTGGGCGGCGGCGCGATCGCCGACCGGCTCGGCCGCCGGCCGGTGATGCTGGCCGCTGACGTGGCCCGGTGCGCGGCGCAGGGCGTCCTGGCCGTCGCATTGCAGGTGGGGCATCCACGGTTGTGGCTGTTCGTGGCCGCCGCACTTGTCGTCGGCACCGGCAACGCGTTCTTCCAGCCCGCCCTCGCTGGCCTTCCCGTGCAGCTCGCGCCTCGCGGCCGGCTTGGCGACGCTAACGCGTTGCTAGCAGTAGCCGAGCCCGCCGCCCAGATTGCCGGGCCAGCCCTGGCCGGGATCCTGATCGCGGCGACTAACCCAGCCATCGTCGTCGCGGTGGACGCGGCAAGCTATGCAGTCAGCGCCGTCGCACTGGCCATGCTGCGGTTTCCCAGCGTGGATAGGTCTCGGCCCCGGTCCCTGCTGAGTGACCTGAGTGCAGGCTGGGCGGAATTCAGCGCGCATTCCTGGCTGCTGGCCGGGACCGTCCAGTTCGCGCTTTTCAACCTGCTGACCTGGGGGCCATACCTGGTACTCGGTCCGGTACTGGCCCGCGACTACCTCGGCGGCGCGTCAGCGTGGGGCGCGATCTTGGCCTGCTACGGCGGTGGCGCGGTCCTCGGCGGCCTGCTCGCGCTGGGCCGCCGTCCGCGGCGCCCCCTGGCGGTCGCGAACCTGGCCACGCTCGGCTTCCCCCTCCCGCCGCTCGCGCTGGCCCTGCACCTTCCCGTCGTCGCGGTGGCGGGAGGGGCACTGCTGGCCGGGCTGGGATCGGCGCTGGGCAGTGCGCTCGAAGCGACCGTGACGCAGCAGCGGATACCCGCACACGCTCTGTCCCGGGTGAGCGCGTTCAACATGGTCGGCGCGTTCGCGTTCGGCCCCATCGCGTTTGCCGCCGCCGGGCCAGTCGCTGCCGCAGTCGGCGCCCGCACCGTCCTCGGGTTCGGTGCCGCCTGGGCTGCCTTTGGCGCGATCGTCGTCTTCGCAGTGCCTTCCGTTCGCCGCGTGACCTGGCTCGACGCCTCACCACAGGACCAGCAGGCCAGCCACGAGGCAGACCCGGTCGGCCTGGCCGACGAAGGGGAATAGTGCACCTCCCGAATAAGTGCACTGCGCCAGCAATCAGGTCGCGGGAAGAGGAAAGTTGCGGCTCACGATGGGTGCGATCAACAGATCGCACCCATCGTGCGTATTCGTGGCCGCCCGCCAAAGTACCGGCAGGTCGCCCACGAAGGTACCGGCAGATCGCCCACGTGCCCAGGCGTGCGGCGCACTGGTAACCGCTCGCCCACAGCATGTAGCGTCGCTCCCAGGGGCGGCCGGCCCGGCCCGCCGATGACACCTGGAGTCCGTCATGTCGAAGTTCATGCTGATCTACCGCGCGCCCGCGTCGGTGCAGGAGCAGATGGCCAGCGCCACTCCCGAGCAGCAGGAAGCGGCCGGCCAGGCCTGGCGGGAGTGGGCGACGCGGGTCGGCTACGCGATCGCCGACCTCGGCGCGCCGCTCGCGCACACCACTCACATCGGCCCGGGCGCGGCCGGCAGCGAGGGCGTCTGCGGCTACTCGGTGCTTGAGGCCGGCTCGGCCGACGAGGTGAAGACGATCATCGACGGCCACCCGCACCTGCAGACGCCGGGCGGCTCCATCGAGGTCCTCGAGCTCATCCCGATGAACCTGTAGCCCGCCTTCCTGGCCCGGAGGGGACCTACGACCCTGCTGCCCCGCGGCAGCCAGGCCTAGCGTCGGCAGGCATCCGGCTGTTGTCGGTGGTATCGAACGATGGAGGCCTGAAGATGGCCAGGTACGACGTAGGAGGACGTTCCGCGATTGTCACCGGAGCTGGTTCGGGTATCGGCCGGGCGGTCGCCCGCCTGCTCGCCGCCAACGGCGCCGCGGTGCTGGTCACCGACATCAACGAGGTAGGCCTGAAGGACGTCCTGGACGAGATCCACGCCGCCGGCGGGACCGCTGAGGGCCTGGTGGGCGACGTGGCCGACCCGGAACTCGCCGAGCGCTCGGTGGCGGCGGCCAGCGAGCTTGGCTGGCTCCGCATCGCCGTCAACAACGCCGGCATCGCCGGAGTGTCGGCGCCGGCCGGGGAGTACCCGATCGATGAGTGGCGGCATGTCATCGAGGTCAACCAGAACGGTGTCTTCTACGGCATGCGCGCGCAGCTCCCGGCCATCGCCGCGGCGGAGGGCGGGGGCGCGATCGTCAATATCGCCTCCATCCTCGGCTCGGTCGGTTTTCCCGGTGCCGCCGCCTACGTCTCCGCCAAGCACGCGATCATCGGCCTCACCAAGAACGCCGCGCTTGAGTACGGCGCGCAGGGCGTGCGGGTGAACGCGGTCGGCCCCGGCTTCATCGCGACACCGCTCATCGACGCCAACCTGGACGAGGACACCCAGCGGTTCCTCGCGGGCAAGCACGCCCTCGGGCGGCTGGGCACCCCGGACGAGGTCGCCGCGCTGGTTGCCTTCCTCGCCTCTGACGCCGCCTCGTTCATCTCCGGCAGCTACCACCTGGTCGACGGCGGTTACACCGCTCAGTGACCTGGTCCGCCCGGGGGGCCGAGCAGGTCCCAGCGGTTGCCCGCGATGTCGAGGAACACCGCCACCTGGCCGTAGGGCTCGGTGCGCGGTGCGGTGGCGAACTCGACGCCAGCCGCCAGCATGCGCCGGTAGCTGGCGTCGAAGTCGTCCACCTGGAGGAAGAACCCGACCCGGCCGGCTGCCTGGCGGCCGACGGCGGCGGCCTGGCCCGGCCCGTCGGCGCGGGCCAGCAGGATGCCGGTCTCCGCCCCTGGCGGCCGGACCACCACCCAGCGCTTCGGGCGGCCGTCGTTGGTCAGCGCCGGGGAGTCCTCCGCCAGCTCGAACCCCAGCGCCCGGGTGAAGAACCCGATGGCTTCGTCGTAGTCGTCCACGATTATCGCGAACTTGTCCAGTCGCATCGTCACCCCGGCACGGTACCCCAGGGGCCAGCCGGGGGCCCGTCAGTTCACGCGGCCCGCTCGTAAGCCTGCAGTACGAGGCTGCTGCCCACGGTCCGGGCGCTGACCAGCCGCATCGGCCGCTTGCCGCTGAGCGCCCCGAACAGCCGCTGGCCCGACCCGACCACGACCGGGCAGGTGAACAGCCGGAGCTGCTCGACCAGGTCGTGCTCAAGCAGCGCGCGCCCGAGCTGACCGACGACGTCTTCATGTCGATGCCGCCGATTCCCTACGAGTACGCGGGCCGGGAGCCGGTGGCCGGCTTCCTCGCGCGGCTGTTCGCGGCGGGCCGGACGGTCGACCTGGTGCCTGCCCGCGCTAACGGCCAGCCGGCTTTCGGCTGCTACGTGACCGCTCCCGCTGGCGACAGGGCGGCAACCGGCCTCATCACCATCACCCTGGCCGGCCAGCGGATCTGCGCCACCAGCCGCTTCGAGGCCAGCGTGCTCCCGTGGTTCGGGCTGCCGCTGACCTTGCCGCCACGGTGACCTTCTCGAAGATATGTTTGACACATTCGAGCCGCACCCCTAGATTATCGTCACCAGTGTCTACCCTGTGGAGGCCAGTGATGCGACGTGGTGAGCAGTCCGGACCGGACCTGAGCGCCCGCCAGGGCAAGATCGTCCAGGTCATCGAGGACTCCGTGCGGAGCAACGGCTACGTGCCCAGCCTGCGGGAAATAGGCGAGGCGGTGGGGCTGGCGAGCACGTCGAGCGTCTCTTACCAGTTGTCGGAGCTGGCGCGGAAGGGGTACCTGACCCGCGAGGCGGGCCGGCCGCGCACCGCGGTCATCCGCAGTCCCGCCCAGCAGGCCGCCGAGCAGCAGGCTGCGCCGCCCCTGGCCGGCCGGCCCCCGGTCCTCGCCCGGCGGGGGATCGCCTCGGTGCCGCTGGTGGGGCGGATCGCGGCGGGGCGGCCGCTGCTGGTGGACGAGTCGCTGGACGAGGTCATCCCGCTGCCGAGGCAGCTAGTCGGTGACGGCGACCTGATCATGCTCAAGGTCGTCGGCGAGTCGATGATCGACGCCGCCATCGCTGACGGCGACTGGGTAGTCGTCCGGCGGGAGACCGACATCGAGAACGGCGACATCGTCGCCGCCATGATCGAGAGCGACACCTCAGCCGACCGTGAGGCCACCGTCAAGACGTTCAAGAAGGTGGACGGGCACGTGTGGCTGATCCCGCACAACGCCGCCTTCTCACCGCTGCTGGCGGACACGGCCGAGATCGTCGGCAAGGTCGTCTCGGTGCTCCGTCGACTCTGACGGAGCGGCATCCTGCGGGCGGTCCCCAAGCCTTCGAACCGCTTCCGCCCGCCAGGGTGCTGGGTTGCTGTGGCTACTTCCGGGAAAGGGCAGCGGCCCGGGCGATGGCGCCTTCCGGGTCTCCCCAGTCGGGCTGCCCGTCAGCTGACCGCATGAACAGCGCGTCCAGCTCGACCGCGCGGAGTTCATCTGATGACCGGAACCAGGGCTCGAACGCGACCGGCGTGAACCCGTCGGTCATGATCAGCTCCATCACCGACGTCATCGGCGGCTGCCCGATGTAGATGGGCTGTGCCGCCAGTTCGACCAGCACGGCCACCACGTCCTCGCCCAGTCCCTTTTCACCCGCGCCGCGCAGCACTTCCGCCTCGTAACCCTGGGTGTCCGACTTCAGCAGCACCCGCGGGTGGTCGATCCCCGCGATGATCCCGGGGAACTCGGCTTCCAGGGTGGACAGGGTGATGGTGGCGGTGCCGGTTTCGGCCATCGTCGGGATCTGGTCGGTCACGCCGGGCACCGCGTCCAGCATCGAGTCGAGCTCAGGGTTCTGGTGCAGCCGCAGCACGGACTGCCCGGGCTTGCTGGACAGCCCGACCGGGCGCACGATCCAGTCCGGGTCGTGCTCGGCCGCTGCCCGGATGACGGGAAGTGTGGTCGGCGACGGCTCGAACGAGACGATCCGGCCCTTATACCCCAGCTTGCGTACCCGCTGTGCGAACAGGCCCCGGTTCCCGCCGACGTCGATGACACAGTTGACGTTTCGTGACCGGATTACCTCGGTGAGGGCCCAGTCGATCAGGCCGTCCTCGGGCCGGTGCGGCCACCTGGTTACGTCGATCCCCGCACGGTGTAGCAAGCTCCGCGCATCGTTCAACAGTTTCATAAGTCCCAGACCGTAACAGAAGCGCTATCAAAATGTGGTCTGGATGGCTTGCTCCGATCCTCTGAAAAACCTCTCTGACCTCTGGCTTTTTTCTCAGAACGGTTACCGCCGGTGCGTTAAGCGCTACCTGGCCTTCATTCCGCCGTAACGAAAAGCGCGCGTTTTCGTTATCGAGGCTGCCCATATTAACTGCTGTCGCGGCGGTTTGTCCTCCCCGGGAAGCGGCCGTCGACGCAAGCCAGCAAGGAGTTACGCCCCGTGTCCTCAGCCGCCCTGCGCGACGGCATCCTCGCCGTTCCTGTGATCGATATCTCAAGCTTCCGGATGCCCTACGCCGACCAGGCCGCCCGCGCCGAGGTGGTCCGCCAGGTCGACCAGGCCGCCCGGACGGTCGGCTTCATGCAGATCACCGGGCACGGCATCGCCGCCGCCACTCGAACCGAGTTCACCGCCGCCATGGACGCGTTCTTCGCCCTCGGGGCGGCGGTCAAGGCAGGCTACCGCTGCCCGCCCGGGATCAACCGCGGCTACACCCCGCCGAAGGCGGAGTCGCTGAGCGCCAGCCTGGGCCTGGCGTCCGCCGGGGACCAGTTCGAGGCAATGAACGTGGGCAGCACCGCGGCCGACTTTCCCGGCCTCGGCCTGCCGTCCGACGTGTACGCGGCCAACGTCTTCCCGTCGGCCGAGGTCCCCGGGTTCGAGGCCGCGGTGCTGTCCTGGTTCGCGGCGGCCGGCCGGGTGGCCCGGACGATGGTGCGGATCTTCGGGGTGGCGCTGGGCGGCCGCGAGGACTACTTCGAGCGGTACACCGACCACTCGGTCGACGTGCTGCGGATGAACAGCTACCGGCGGCTGCTGCCCGGCTCGGAACCCGGGCCCGGCCAGCTCGGCATGGGGCCGCACACCGATTACGGCATCGTGACCGTGCTGTGGGCCGACCCGGTGCCCGGGCTGGAGATCCACGGGGCCGACGGCCGCTGGCACCCGGTGCGGCCGGCCGGCGGCGCCCTGCTGGTCAACCTGGGCGACGCCATCGCCCGCTGGACCAATGACGAGTGGATCTCCACCCTGCACCGGGTCACCGCCGCGCGGGCCGGCCGGCGCCGGTCGGCCGCCTTCTTCCACGACGGCAACGTGGACGCGGTGATCGAGTGCCTGCCCGGCTGCGTGTCCGCCGCCAGCCCGGCCAGGTACCGGCCGGTGACGGTGGGCGAGCACCTGGCGGCCAAGCTGGCCGGCTCGCGCGGCGGCCAGCTCAACCCGGGCGCGTCCCGTGAGGCCGCGCGGTTGCACTCGGCCTGACAGCTCGGCCGGATACCCTCGCCAAATGCGCCCGCGCGGGGCGCGGGAAACCCGTAGCCTGTGACAGCGGAGCGTGCCGTGGGTGAGGCGGCTGCCTCCCGAGTGCGGCGGCCTCCCGGGGGCATCCCCCGACCCCGATTTCCCCGAGGCATGCCCGTTGGAAAGGCACTGGTACCTGACATTGCAAACCGACACCGCCGGCCTGGCCGAGCCCTCACGGCCCGAGACCGAGGGTAACGGCGAGGCGGCTCAGAGCAAGGTAACGCGGGGGATCGCGCGCGGCGCGCTCATCGTCGCGTCGCTGACCGCCTTCTCCCGCGTGCTCGGCCTGCTCCGCACCGTGGTGTTCTCGCAGACCGTGGGGTCCGGCTGCCTCGGCACCGCCTACGTCACCGCCAACCAGGTGCCGAACCTGATCGTCGAGCTCGCCATCGGCGGCGCCCTGTCCAGCGCGATGGTGCCGGTGCTGGCCCGCGCGGCCAACCGCGCGGCGGAGGACCCGCGCGCCAAGGTGCACGTCGGGCAGGTCTCGTCGGCGCTGATGACCTGGTCGCTGCTGATCCTGCTGCCGGTCACGCTGGCCATCGTGGCGGCCGCCGACCCGATCTCGGGGCTGCTGAACCCGGTCAACCCGAACGCCGACTGCTCGCACTCGGACATGATCAGCACGACCACGTTCATGCTGGTCTCCTTCGCGCCCCAGATCCTGCTTTACGGCGTCTCGGTGGTGCTGTTCGGGCTGCTGCAGGCGTACCGGAAGTTCGGCGCGGTCAGCCTCGCCCCGGTGCTCGGCAACGTGGTGACGATCGCCGCCTTCGTCGTCTTCTCCTCACTCGACCACAACGCGCCGCTGGCCCGCACGCCGCTCGGGGCCGAGCTGGTGCTGTCCGTCGGCACCACGATGAACATCGGCATGATGGTGATCGTCACGCTGCCGTCGACCTGGCGGCTTGGCCTGCGCTGGCGGCCGACGCTGCGCTTCCCCGAGGGGGTGCTGCGCCGCACCGGCGGGCTGGCCCTGGTCGGCGTGCTGGAGTTCCTGGCCGCCGATATCTACAGCGTGATCACTATCGACCTGGCCAACGGGCACGGCGACACCGGCGCCCTGGTGCTGTCGAACTACGGCAACCTGGTCTACACCGCGATCTGCTCGGTGCTGCCGCTGGCGGTCATCACCAGCGCCTTCCCGGTGCTGGCGGCCAGCGACGGCGACCAGTTCGACCGGACAAGCGCGGGCTCCACCCGGGCGGTGGTGCTGACGTCCTGGCTCGGCACCGCGATCATGGTCGCGGTCGCCCTGCCCGCCGCGCACGTCCTGGCCAAGCATGACCAGGTGACCCAGCTCTCCGAGTCGTTCCTGCTGTACGCGCCGGGGGTGGCCGGCTACGGGGTGACCACCAACCTGTCCCGGGTGCTGTTCGCAATGGGCAAGCTGCGGGCGGCCGGCATCGGGCTGGTGGCCCAGGTGCTGCTGCCCGCGCTGCTGTCGTTCCCGCTGGTGCTGCTGGCGCCGCCGCAGTGGGCGCCGGGCATGCTGGCGCTGGGCAGCACCATCGGCCAGCTGGCGGTGACCGTGCCGATGGTGGCCGTCACCCGGCGGCTGCGCGGCCCGGCCGCCGTGGCCGGGGTCACCCACGCGACGCTGGCGGCCATTGCGGCGGCGGCGGCCGGTTCCGCCGTGGGCCTCGCGGTCTCGCTGGCCCTGCCGACCGGCGGCGGCCTGTACGAGGTGGGCGCGGGGGTGGCCGCCACCGTGCTCGCGATCGTCGTCTTCACCGTGGTGATGTACCTGCTCGACCCGAGCGACCTGCGGGCCGCCGCCGCCCGGCTGCGGCGGTACCTCCGGCCTTCCGGCTGACCGGGCCCGCTTAATCGCCGCTTAACTACGGCTGGCCGGCCGAGGCTGGATAATGGTCGCTGTGTACTCGCGGGAGGTGGCGATCCGGCCAGTCGAGGAGAAGGACCGGCCGATCGTCGAGTTGCTGACCATCAAGCTGTGGGGAGCGGCCGAGGTGGTAGTGCACGACGGCGCCTTCTACCCGGCCAGCCTGCCCGGCTTCATCGCCGAGCAGGCAGGGCGGATCGCCGGCCTGGTCACCTTCGAGGTGCGCCAAGGGGTACTCGAGATCGCCACCATCAACGCCCTTGACCAGCACCAGGGCATCGGCACCAGCCTGATCGAGGCGGTGCGGGCAGAGGCCAAGCGGCTCGGCTGCCATCACCTCACGCTCACCACCACTAACGACAACATCGGGGCGCTCCGCTTTTACCAGCGGCGCGGCTTCCGGCTGGCCGCGATCCGCCCCGGCGCGGTGGACCGCAGCCGTCAGCGCAAGCCGGAGATTCCCCGCACCGGGGATTTCGGCATTCCCTTGCGTGATGAAATCGACCTCACCTGTCCCGTGTAAAAGAGAAAAATTCAAAATCGCTATCCCGAACGTATGCGGCTTCCCCTGCTACCTCACCTGCGCTCTTGCATCGCAGGCGAGGCGCTGGGTGAGCGCACTTGATGCAACGTGTCCGCGCGCGTGCTGTCGCGCGCGGCGCTGAATGCGCTATACAGGGATTTACCAGTGTCAGAGGGAGCACGATGTTGCCACCCGATGGGGTCCGAACAGCGGGGAGTGAGCCCGTACCGGTGGTCGACAGCGTCCACGCGGCGATCAGGCACGCCCCCTTCCTGGTGCGGCCGGTGCTCACGGTGCTCTCGGTGGTGCTGCTGCCCTGGCTGTTCGCCCCGATCTGCGTCATCCGCGGCGTCCGTACCGTGATGGCGTCGTGCTACGTGGCCGCCTTCTGGGCCTGGCTCTACTTCCTGCTGAGCGCCAACCGGCTGAACGCGACCGCCCACACGCCGCACGCGGTGCCGCCCGCCTGGATGGCGGCCATGCTGGCGACCCCGTTCCTGATCGCGGCGGTGGCCAGCGTGCGCCCGATGTCGCGCTGGTTCGTGCCCTGCCGCACGGTGGCCTGGTCGCTGCTGTGGTCGACCCCGGTGGTGTTCATCATCGTGCAGGAGTCGCCCCAGAACGCGGTGTTCGCGGTGATCGCGATCTGGGTGATCGCGGCCGCGCTGATCGGCTGGCGGGCCGCCAAGGGGTCACAGGAAGCCCGCATGTTCGGGCCCGACGGCCCGCTGGCGGCGCACGCCGGGCACGCCCCGGCGAACCAGGATGGTCCCGCGGGCGGGCCGGGCGGCGGCCCCGGCCACCGCACCGGGCCAATGCCGCGCAGCGGCCAGGGGGGACAGCCGCGCGGCGGTCCCGGCGGCCAGCCGCGCGGTCCCGGCGGTCATTCGCCGGCCCAGTACAGCACCCGGGCGCAGGGCGTCGCCCAGGTCTACGCGGACCATGCCACCCGCGACCCGCAGCCGGCCGCCGCCGCGCCCGCCAAGCCGGTGATCACGCCGGAGGAGGCGCTGGCCGAGCTGGACGCGATGATCGGCCTCGGCCCGGTCAAGGAGCAGGTCAGGTCCATCGCGGTGTCGATCGAGGCGGCCCGCCGCCGCGCGGTGGCCGGGTTCGGCACCGACAAGCCGATGCGGCACTTCGTCTTCCTCGGGCCGCCGGGCACCGGCAAGACCACGGTGGCCCGGGTAATCGGCAAGATCTTCTACTCCTTCGGCCTGCTCGACACCCCCGAGGTGGTCGAGGCGCAGCGGTCGGACCTGGTCGGCGAGTACCTGGGCGCGACCGCGATCAAGACCAACGAGCTGATCGACTCCGCCCTCGGCCGGGTGCTGTTCATCGACGAGGCCTACAGCCTGGTGAACGAGGGCGACGGGCAGAGTGACCGGTTCGGCGCGGAAGCGGTCCAGTCGCTGCTGAAGCGGGCCGAGGACGACCGGGAGAACCTGATCATCATCCTGGCCGGCTACGAGAAGCAGACCGAGACGTTCCTGGCTACCAACCCGGGCCTGGCCTCCCGGTTCGCGACCCGCATCCGGTTCCCCACCTACTCGACCGAGGAGCTGCTGGCGCTGGCCGAGACCCAGCTCCGGTCCAGGGGAGAGGGCCTCACCCCGGAGGCGCGCCCGGTGCTGTGGCGGATGCTGGACGAGGTCGGCCGCCGCCGGATCACCGACGAGCTCGGCAACGGCCGGTTCGTCCGGACGCTGCTCGAGAAGGCCGGCCAGGCGCGCGACGTGCGGGTGATGGGCGGCGGCGGTGACCCGCAGGCCGAGGACCTGATCACCATCGGCGGGGGCGACCTGGAGCGGGCCTTCTCCGAGCTGACCTCCCGGCTGCGCGGCTACGAGGACACCCCGACCCTGGAGTCGGCCATCGCCGAGCTTGACGAGCTGGTCGGGCTGGAGCCGGTCAAGCAGCAGGTGCGCGCGATCGCGGCCCAGCTGCGGGTGGCCAAGCTGCGCGACCGGCAGGGCCTCACCAGCCAGCCGCCGGCCCGGCACTTCGTGTTCACCGGCCCGCCCGGCACCGGCAAGACCACGGTGGCGCGGATCCTCGGCCGGATCTTCGCCGCGCTCGGGCTGCTGGTCCGCCCGGAGGTAGTCGAGGCGCACCGGGGGGACCTGGTCGGCGAGCACCTCGGCTCGACCTCGATCAAGACCAACCGGCTAGTCGACTCGGCCCTCGGCGGCGTGCTGTTCGTCGACGAGGCCTACTCGCTGCACAACGAGGGCTACTCGGGCGGCGACGCGTTCGGCACCGAGGCGGTGCAGACGCTGCTCAAGCGGGCCGAGGACGACCGCGACCGGCTGGTGATCGTGCTGGCCGGCTACCCGGCCGACATGGACCGGTTCCTGCGCTCCAACCCCGGCCTCGCCTCCCGCTTCAGTACCCGGGTCACCTTCCCGAGCTACTCCGCGCGCGACCTGTCGCGCATCGCCGTGCTGTACGCCGAGCAGGCGGGCGACGCCTTCGAGCCGGCCGCGGTCCGTGTCCTCGAGCAGATCTTCGCCCACGCCGAGCGGGCCGGCCAGATCGACGAGCTGGGCAACGGCCGGTTCGCCCGCTCCCTGTTCGAGCGCGCCTGCGCCTGCCGTGACGTCCGGGTAGTCCGCCTCGGCGAGTCGGCCACCGCCGCCGACCTGACCACCCTCACCGCCGACGACGTCCGCGGCGCCTACGCCGAGCTAACCGTCTAACCACCCACGCCCCTCCCGGCCCTCCCGGCCCCCCGGCCCTCCCGGCCCTCCCGGCCCCCACCCCCCGGGCCCCGGAACCGCCGCCCAGCTCGCAGTGGTTGGAGGATTGGGCCGGTCCTGACCGGCCCAATCCTCCAGCCATCCCGGCGATGCGGGCCGCGCGGGCTCACTAGGCTTGCCCTCGTGGGCTTGTGGGAATTCTGGATTGACCGGGGCGGGACGTTCACCGACATCGTCGCCCGGCGGCCAGACGGGCGGATCACCGCGCACAAGCTGCCGTCGCAGAGCCCGGCCTACCGGGACGCGGCGGTGGCCGGCATCAGGCGGCTGCTCGGGCTCGGGCCGGGCGACCCGGTGCCCGCGGAGCAGGTCGGGACCGTCCGGCTGGGCACCACGGTCGCCACCAACGCGCTGCTTGAGCGCCGCGGCGAGCCGACCGTGCTGGTCATCACCGAAGGGTTCGGCGACGCGCTGCGCATCGGCTACCAGGCCCGGCCGCGCATCTTCGACCGGCACATCGTGCTGCCGGAAGCGGCCTACGACCGGGTGATCGAGGTCGCCGAGCGGGTCGGCGCGGACGGCGCGGTGGTCCGCCCGCTGGACCAGGCGGCGGCCGGCCGGGCGCTGGACCAGGCATTCGCCGACGGCTTCCGCGCCGCCGCGGTCGTCCTCATGCACGGCTACCGCTACCCGGGCCACGAGCAGCGGGTGGCCGAGATCGCCAGGACCGCGGGGTTTACCCAGGTCAGCGTGTCGCACGAGGTCAGCCCGCTGATGCGGCTGGTGTCCCGGGGCGACACCACGGTGGTCGACGCCTACCTGTCCCCGGTGCTGCGCCGCTACGTGGACCAGGTGACGGACGAGCTGGCCGGGATCCGGGTGCAGTTCATGCAGTCCAACGGGGGGCTGGCCGGGGCCGGGTCGTTCCGCGGCAAGGACGCGGTGCTGTCGGGCCCGGCGGGCGGCATCGTCGGGATGGCGCGCACCGCCGCCGCGGCGGGCTTTGACCGGGTGATCGGCTTCGACATGGGCGGCACCTCGACCGACGTGTCGCACTTCGCGGGCGAGTTCGAGCGGCGGTACGACACCGAGGTGGCGGGGGTCAGGCTGCGCGCGCCGATGCTGTCCATCCACACGGTGGCGGCCGGCGGCGGCTCGGTGCTGCGCTTCGACGACGGCCGTTACCAGGTCGGGCCCGACTCGGCCGGCGCCGAGCCGGGGCCCGCCTGCTACGGGCGCGGCGGGCCGCTCACCGTGACCGACGCCAACCTGCTGCTCGGCCGCATCCAGCCGGCCCACTTTCCCCGGTTCTTCGGCCCGGACGGCGACCAGCCGCTGGACGCCGCGGTGACCAGGCGCGAGTTCGCCGCCCTGGCCGGGCGGATCGCCGCCGCGGCCGGGGACCGCCGCGGACCGGCCGAGGTGGCGGCCGGCTTCCTGGAGATCGCGGTGCAGAACATGGCGAACGCGATCAAGAAGGTCTCGGTGCAGCGCGGCTACGACGTGACCAGGTACGTGCTGTCCACCTTCGGCGGCGCGGGCGGGCAGCACGCCTGCGCGGTGGCCGACGCCCTCGGCATGACCAGCGTGCTGATCCACCCGCTGGCGGGGGCGCTGTCCGCTTACGGCATCGGCCTGGCCGAGGTGACCGCGATGCGCGAGACGGCGGTCGAGCTGCCGCTCACCGCGGACCTGGCCGCCCGCCTGCCGGAGGAGTCGTTCCGCCCGCTGGAGGAGTCAGCCTCGGCCGAGCTGGCGGCCCATGGTGCCCTCGCGGGCCCGGAGGGCGTCCGGCTGACCCGCCGGGCCCACCTGCGCTACGACGGCACCGATACCGCCTTGCCGGTCCCGTACGGCCCGGCTGGGGCCATGACGGGGGCATTCGAGCGGGCCTACCGCTCCCGCTTCTCGTTCCTGATGGACGGCCAGCCGATTGTGGTGGAAGCCGTCTCGGTCGAAGCCACCCTCCTCCCCGCCCCCGCCCCCTCCAGCCCCCCCGAGGCCACCCCGCGCGTGGCTGGCTGGCGCACTGAGCCGCCGCTGACCGGCTCAGTGCGCCAGCCACCGGGGGAGGTACCGCCGGGGGAGGCGCCCGCCCCGGAGCCAGCCGAGCAGGTGGAGCTGTTCGCGGCGGGGGAGTGGCGCACGGTCCCGCTCTACCGGCGGGACCGGCTGCCGCCCGGCAGCGTCGTCGACGGGCCCGCGGTCATCGCCGAGGAGCTGGCCACCACGGTGGCCGAGCCCGGCTGGCGGGCCACCGTCACGCCCGCCCGCGACCTGCTGCTCACCCGGGTGACGCCCCGGGCGGCCGCCGCCCGCGCGTCCACCGAGGCGGACCCGGTGCTCCTGGAGGTGTTCGGCAACTTGTTCATGGCGGTCGCCGAGCAGATGGGCGAGCGGCTGCGGTCAACCGCCCACTCGGTCAACATCAAGGAGCGGCTGGACTTCTCCTGCGCCGTCTTCGACGCCAGCGGCGGCCTCATCGCCAACGCGCCGCACATCCCGGTGCACCTGGGCTCCATGGGCGACTCGATCAAGGCCGTGCGCGAGCGTAACCACGGGCGGATGCGGCCGGGTGACGTGTACGCGCTCAACGACCCGTACCACGGCGGCACCCACCTGCCCGATGTCACCGTGGTCACGCCGGTCTTCGGCCCGGCCGGGGCGGACGGCCCGGCCGGGCCGTCCGCCCCGGCCGGCGGCCCGCCGGTCTGGTTCTACGTCGCCTCCCGCGGCCACCACGCCGAGATCGGCGGCGTATCGCCCGGCTCGATGCCGGCCGGCAGTACCCGGATCGAGCAAGAGGGCGTTCTCATCGACAACCTGCTGCTGGTCCGGGACGGCCGGCTGCGCACGGCGGAGGCGCTGGCGCTGCTGGCCGGCGCGCGTTACCCGTCGCGCGACCCGCAGGCCAACCTGGCCGACCTGCGGGCCCAGGTGGCGGCCAACGAGAAGGGGGCCGCGGAGCTGCGCCGCATGGTCGGGGAGTACGGCCTTGACGTGGTGCGCGCCTACATGGCGCACGTGCAGCGGAACGCCGCCGACGCGGTGGCCGGCGTTATCGGCGCGCTGGGCGACGGCCGCTGCGACTACGAGCTCGACAACGGGGCCAGGATCCGGGTGGCGGTGACGGCCGACCGGGCGGCGCGGACCGCCGTGATCGACTTCACCGGCACCAGCCCGCAGCTCGGCAGCAATTTCAACGCCCCGTCCAGCGTCGCGCTGGCCGCCGTCCTGTACGTCTTCCGCACCCTGGTCGACAAGGACATCCCGCTTAACTCCGGCTGCCTGCAGCCGCTGCGGGTAATCATCCCGCCTGGCACGATGCTGTCGCCCGCTTACCCGGCCGCGGTCGCCGCGGGCAACGTGGAGACCAGCCAGGCGGTCACCGGCGCGCTCTACGCGGCGCTCGGCAGCCTGGCCGAGGGCTCGGGCACGATGAACAACGTGACGTTCGGCAACCAGCGCTTCCAGTACTACGAGACGGTGGCCAGCGGCTCCGGGGCCGGGGCGGGCTTCGACGGCACCGACGTGGTGCAGACGAAGATGACCAACTCCCGGCTGACCGACCCGGAAGTGCTCGAGTGGCGCTACCCGGTCCGGGTGGAGTCCTACGCGGTCCGCCGCGGCAGCGGCGGCCGGGGCCGCTGGCGGGGCGGTGACGGCGGCGTCCGGCGGATCCGCTTCCTCGCCCCGGTGACCCTGTCCACCCTGGCCAGCCACCGCCGGGTGCCCGCCCTCGGCCTGGACGGCGGCCAGCCGGGCGCGCTCGGGCGGCACTGGGTGGAACGCGCCGACGGCACCGTTACCCCGCTGTCCGGCTGCGACACCGCCGAGCTGGCGGCGGGCGACGTCTTCGTGATCGAGACCCCGGGCGGCGGCGGATTCGGCCCGGCGTTACCGCCGGCCGCGCTCATCCTGGTGCCCGCCGCTGGTCAGGCTCGCGGAGCCTGGATTCCCGACCAGGAGCCGACGTCGCACTGACCGCTGGCATCGTCCCCCGTGCTGACGACGGTGCCGTCGGCGCACAGGCCCAGGGTGTGCGCGGAGCCCGCCGCCACCGCGGCGATGCCCTGCCAGCGGCCGACGTCGCACTGCCCGAGGCTGTTGTCCCCGGCGGCGAGAACCCGCCCGGACGCGGTGACCCCGACGGTGTGATAACTGCCCGCGGCCAGCGCCACCGCGTCTTCCCACTCGCCGACGTCACACGCTCCGGTCGTCCGGTCCCCGGCCGCCAGCACCCGCCCGTCGCCCGTGAGCGCGACGGTGTGCAGGTACCCGGCCGCGACGGCGGTGAGGCCGTGCCAGTCGCTGACGTCGCACTGTCCCCGGCGGTTGTTTCCCACGGCCAGTGCGCGGCCGTCCGCCCGGGCTGCGGCTGAATGCCAGTCACCGCAGGAGACGGCCACCACCTCGCGCCAGGACTGCACGTCGCACTGTCCTTCCGAGCCCCGGCCGGCCGCCAGCACGGTGCCGTCGGCCAGCAGCCCCAGTGTGCGGCGCCAGCCTGCGGCCACGGCGGTGACGTCCCGCCAGGCGGCGACATCGCACTGGCCGTCGCCGTTCCAGCCCGCTGCCAGCACGGTTCCGTCGGATCGGAGCCCGACGGTGTGGGACTTTCCCGTGTTGGCCGCGGCATGGACGCTTCCCGCCGCCACGGCGACGACGTCTGCCCACTGCCTGACCCGGCACTCGCCGGCCACGTTACTGCCCACGGCGAGGACAGTCCCGTCCCGGCGGCGGCCGACCGAATGACGCCGCCCGGCTGCCAGCGCCGACGCGCTTGCCCGCATTCCGCCTCCTCGCCAGCCAGGCTGGGCGGCCGGGCCGAGATAGTAACGGAGCGTAGACAGTAAGGCGCACCCGTTCGGTGCCCAAGGTCTTGGTCTGTGCAGTCGCTAGCTGTCGGGGTTGGCGAGGCCGTTCAGGTCGTCGTCGCTCAGCCCGGTGGCCAGCTCGCGCAGCGCCGACTCGAGCGAGGCCTCGTCACTGCCGGCCGCGTCGAGCACGTCCATCAGCGCGTGCATCACCATGTGCCGGTCCTCGCCGGTGTCGAGCAGCCGCTGGGCGGCGTCCCACAGGGCCGGCGGCGAGCCCCGCCACAGCCGGTCGGCCAGCGCCAGGTGGCGGTCGATGTGCCGCCCGACCCCGGCCGCGCTGGGCGACCCGGTGCGGGTGTCGTGATCGGCGGCCAGCAGCAGCCGCCGGTCGGCTGGGTCGGCCGGGTCGAGCTTGGACAGGTCCACCCCGCCGTGCCTGCCCTCGAGCACCGGGAAGGCGAACGCCCGCCGGGGCAGCGCCTCCAGGTTGGAGTCGGGCAGCAGCCGGGCCACCAGCTTCTCGTCGAGGCCGAACTCCGAGGGGTCGCGGTAGATCCGGGAGAACGTGGCCATCGAGTCGTACAGGGTGTCGAGGGTCATCCCGACGGTCAGCTCCGACAGTCCCCGCTTGCGCCCTGACCAGCGGATCCACGCGTCGACAACGTGCGGCATGGCGTTCTGGTCGGCGACCGAGAGCAGCACCTTGCGCGGCAGGTGGGTGAGCATGAAGTTCTGCACCTTGACCGGGGACATGCGCAGCGGCCGCCCGCTGTCGCCCTCGCAGCCGAAGTCGATGATCAGGTCCGCGCAGCGGCTGGCGGCCTGCCGGTCGGACAGGTCCTCCGCCTCGTCCGAGGCGAGGAACTCCGCCGCCAGCAGCGCCCGGCGCTCGGCCGCCCACGGCTTCCTGGCCCGCCCGGCGCGCACCGCGACCGGCGGCGGCAGCGCCCGGACGCGCGACCTGATGAACGCGTGCCGGGACGCGAACGATTCGCTCACCGGCGGGTCCTCGGCCCCGTCGGTGGCTGCCAGCGCCGCCTCCAGCGTCGTCCGCGCCTGCGAGCCCTCGATCTGCCGGAAGGCGTCCTCCGGCTTGCCGCCGCGCACCGCCGCCCGGCGCTGGCACAGCTCGAGCAGCTTGCTCACCTGGGAGCTGACCCAGCCGTCCCTGATCATGCCGGACGCGTTGTAGTCGACCACCGAGACCAGCGCGTGCGGCTCCTCGCCGGCGTAGCTGAACACGCAGATGACCTCGTCCTGGTCGCCCCACTCGTCGGGGTTCACGTAGCACTCGGCCGGGGAGACCGCGCCCAGGTAGCCGGCCCACCGCGGTGCCCGCACCCCGGCGTCGATGAGGCTGATCGCCGCCTGCTCGGCCGCGGCCGCCTGGCGCGAAGTGCCCAGGGCGGCGATACCGGACAGCAGCGCGAGCGCGGCTGGCGAGCCCTGCCGGGCGGCGTAATCGACCAGGCCCTCGCCGACCAGTTGCTCGACCCCGGCCCCGCCGATGGTGTGGTGCCGCTGTGGCCACCAGGTACCGAGCAGGTCACTGACCAGAAGCTCGGCGTCGAGCGGACTGCGCACAGCCAGCAGTTCCCGCGCCCCGTGCAGTAGTTCTTCGAACAGCGCGTTGGGGGGTGCGCTGCTCCCTGCCTGGCTGCGACGTCGGCTCTGCGGGCTCACCCTGATAGCCTCTCAGATCTCATATGTGAAATCGACGCTTCGCCTTGTTACCACCATCAGGTTGCGGGTAACAAGGGAGAGCACATATCCGCTGTAGGAGAATTTACCCATGCTGCCATCATTGTGCCGTGCGATGGCGGTGAACCAGACCGTGTCGCGATTTCGCGGGCAGTTTGACGATGGCCGGCCGCGATTCGCACTTGGCATCCGGGCCGCTAGCTGGCAGCATCGGTGCCAGCATTGTGGCACGCTTGTTCTGAGTGACCGCTACGGTGACGGTTCGCCGTCGAGCCGTCGGCGGGCTGCCGCCGGGCGCCAGGTGCGTGGCGGGGCTGGCAGTGCGGTAGCAGGAGGGAGCCGCCAGTGGCAGGCGCCTGCGCGGTAGGTGGGGTGCTCGGTTGAGCGCTGACACCTCCGTGCCAAAGCAGCGGGAGGCCGGGTTGGGCGAGTTCGGATCCTGGCTCCCCGATGCCGTGCTGCGCGACGCGCCCGCCGGGATGGGCTTCCTCGACCAGGACTTGCGGTTTGTCTGGGTCAACCCGGCCCTCGCCCGGATGTACGAGCGCACCCCGGCCGAGTTCGCCGGGCAGCCGGTGGCGGCCGTGTGGCCCGCGGTGGACGCCGCCCGGGCCGAGGCCGCGGTGCACCAGGTGCTCGACCAGGGGCGCCCGGCGACCGAGACGTTCGAGGCCGGCGCGGCCGGGCCCGGCCCGGCCCAGCGGACCTTCCACTGGTTCGGGGTGCGCGGGACCGACGGCAAGCTGAGCGGCGTGGGCGTCATCGTGATCGCCGGCGCGTCCGGGCCGGCCACCGAGGAGGCGCTGCGCCGCAGCGAGGAGCGGTACCGGGCGCTGGTGCAGGGCGGCGCGCAGATCATCTGGGTGGCCTCCCCGGAAGGGGAGATGCTCGAGGACTCGGCCGAGTGGCGGTGGATCACCGGGCAGACGGCCGAGGAGTTCCTCGGCACCGGCTGGCTCGACTCGATTCACCCCGAGGACCGCGAGCGGGTGGAGCGGGCCTGGCGGGAGTCGCTGCGCACCGGCCGGGTGTTCGACGACCGGTTCCGGATGCGGGCGCG
>Ga0265338_10002539_pt1 | contig 27061 bp, 22 predicted proteins | sample 42126metaG_FD_193579 | JGI IMG/M metagenome (GOLD analysis project Ga0265338, IMG submission 193579) | Rhizosphere microbial communities from Carex aquatilis grown in University of Washington, Seatle, WA, United States - 4-21-26 metaG | ecosystem: Host-associated > Plants > Roots > Rhizosphere...
GACGTTTTGTTCGCAATACAGGCGTACCGACAAAGCGCGACTTAAATCCCGTGTCGTCCAGTTGCAACAAATCCACCAGGTCAGGCGCGGTCAGTTCCGGACGCGCCTGCGCCTTCATCATTCGTCCTTCCCGCGCAAACCGGTTCCAAGGACATGCCGCCAGACAATCGTCGCAGCCGAAAATCCGGTTGCCGATGGCCGGACGCAGCTCAATCGGGATCGAACCTTTCAATTCGATGGTGAGGTAGGAAATGCAACGGCGGGCATCGAGTCGAAACGGCGCAATGATAGCCCGTGTTGGACAGGCTTCAAGGCAACGCGCGCAGTTGCCGCAATGATTTTTCTCCGGCTCGTCCGGCGCCAGTTCGAGCGAAGTGATGATCTCCGCGAGCAGGATCCAATTGCCGAATCGCCGGCTGATCAGATTGGTGTGTTTGCCGACAAAGCCCAGCCCGGCGTGCTGGGCATAATCTCGCTCCAGCAGCGGTCCGGTGTCCACGTACCAAAGCGAACGGGTGCCGGCGCCACCGAGTTGATTCACAAACCCGGTCAGCTGCTTCAATCGTCCGCCAAGGACATCATGATAATCGGTGAACCGGGCATAGCGGGCAACGATGCCGGATTTCGGATCTCCGATTCCAGATTTCGGGGTTTCAATTTCATAACTCACGGCGAGCACGATGATGCTTTTGGCGCCGGTCAGAACCTTTTGAGGATCAATCCGCCTGGGAGCACTGCGTTCGAGCCAGGTCATTTCGCCATGACGCCCTTCGGCCAGCCAGTTTTGAAATTCTGCCGCGCGGGCGGGTGCGGCGGCCGTCGCAAACCGGCAATCGTCAAACCCCAATTCCAGCGCCCGCTGTCGGATCAGCTCTTTCATCGCCCGCGACAGGCTTCCAGCCGGAATTGATGCACCACCTGCTGCGTCACCTCCCGGACGGAGCGCAACTCGGTGTTCAACAAGACATCAGCCTGGCGGTAGAACGGCTCGCGCGCGGCAAGCAACTCGCGGATTTTTTGCTGCGGGTCGGCATCCTGCAGCAAGGGCCGGTGCGACTGGTTCCTTACGCGTTCCCAGATTTTTTCCGGGGACGCCCACAGGCAGACGACGAGCGCATGTGCCTTGAGACTGGTCAAATTGTCAATTTGGGTCGGCAGACCGCCACCGGTGGCAATGACGGTTTTGGTCCGCGCGGCAAGTTCGCCGACGAGTTCGCGTTCCATCTTTCGAAATTCCGCCTCGCCATCGGTTGAAAAAATTTCCGCTATGATCCGGCCCGTGCGTGATTGGATGACATCATCCGTGTCGAGATAATCGAATTTCAGATGTTCGGCTACGAGCCGGCCGACGGATGTCTTGCCCGTGCCCATGAAACCGATGAGCGCGAGATTGACGATGTTGCGGTCGCTGTGCACGGCGTCAGTTTCAAGTTTCAGGTTCCAAGATTCAAGCGGCAAACGTCCTGGAAACGCTGTCGTGTCTCCGGCGATTTTTCCGAACACGCGCCGGCGGAACAACAACGCTCCCGGACAAAGCCGGACCGCACTATCCGCGCACTGCCTGCAGAAACGCTTGAAGATTGGCCGTCGGCACACCGGGCGGCAACCCGCCCCCACACGAGAGAATGAGTCGCGACGGGTCCCGCGCTTCAGCCAGAAGCTTCCGCACTGCGGTCCGGACATCGCCAGGTGTGCCTTGGGCCAGCACGTCACGGGGCGGGATGTTGCCCAGGATGCTGAGCCGGTGGCCGGAGAGCTGACGCATCTCGGTCAGCGGGGTCTGGATGCCGGAATTGTAAAGATTGATGCCAAGGTCGGGATAATGCCTGATGGATTTGGCGCATGGCGCGTCGTTGTGGAAAAACTTCACCGCAACCTTCACATCGTATAATTCCCGGAGATACGGCAGGCCGAACTCGACAAAATCCGGCTCACCCATGAAACCCACGATGTCGTCGAGCATCATCAAGCCGTCAATCGTCGGGAAGGTCTCGCGCTGGAGCGCATGCCACTGTTTCAAAAAATCTGTGATGACCCGCAACAGTTGGTGCACGGGTTCCGGATCGGTCTTGAGCGCCATCAGGAACTCGGTCGTGCCCATCAGAAATGTCGCCACGTTCAAGGGACCGCGCGAGACGGAGAACCGGATTTTATGGCCAAGGTCTTCGATGCGCGGACGCGCCCAGCGCAGGCGATTGAGCATGAACGGCAGCAAACCGTCCGTGTGCGGATCAGGCACCCTGATCCCGCCGATCTGGCCAACGTCCGTGATAATCTTGTCTGCGAACGGAAATTCATTGCGCGGAAAGGAACACCGGCTCCCAAACGCGGAAGGCTCGGTGCACATGCCGAATTCGGACCAGAATCCGGGCAGGAACCACACGTCGGGAAAAGTCTCGATGGCCTTGCGGTTGGCCTCGAACCACAGCGTTTCACTCGAAAGATAATCGGCAATCTCCAGCCCGCACCAGCCCGGCAACCATGGGGAATCAATGATGAAGCCCACGGGCAGCGGTTGCAGAATTTCACCGCGCAGCACGGCGAGCAGGTTGTTCCATTGCGGGTCCGTCATGGGCTTTGTTTCCGGAATAGATAAATGATTCTAGAGCGCGGCGCACGGTTTATATCTTATACAGTGCATGTAATGGCTTTGACATTCCGCCGCTCGACAAGGAAACGGTTTTTGGTTAAACTAACTTTGTGAATTTGCCACCGCTCATTCTCGCCTCCGCCTCGCCGCGACGCTCGGAACTGCTGCGGGAATTGAACCTTGAATTCAGGGTCCTGCCCAGCGATGCGAAGGAACTGGCGGATGATTATTTGTCGCCGCTCGAAATCTGCCAGCTTAACGCACATCGCAAGGCGCGCGCCGTGGCCAAACAAATCCCGGATGCGCTCGTGCTGGGAGCGGACACGCTGGTGTTTCTGGATGGCGAAATCCTGGGCAAACCCGTGAATCCACCCGACGCGGAGCGGATGCTGACGCGCCTGCAAGGGCGGACGCACCAGGTGGTCACCGGCATCAGCCTGATTCATCTGCGCGCACACCGGGAACGCATTTTTGCCGCCAGCACGGACGTGACGTTTCATCCACTTGATGCCGGCCAGATCCGTGACTATCTGGCAAAAGTGAATCCGCTGGACAAGGCCGGCGCCTATGCGATCCAGGAGCACGGCGACAAGATAGTCGCGGAAATTTCCGGTTCCTACAGCAACGTGGTGGGTTTGCCACTGGAAAAATTGCGTGCCGAATTAGACTCGTGGGCGGCTTAACTCGTGCCACAAATGGGCGCTCATCGCCTGGCCCTTGGCAAAACAATCGAGATTAAATTTTTCGTTGGGGGAATGCGCGTTGTCATCCGGCAATCCCAGCCCCAAGAGCAGCGAATCCGCGCCAAGGATTTTCTTGAAATCGTTGACAATGGGAATTGAGCCCCCTTCGCGCATCACCACCGGTGGACAACCGAACGCGGCTTCAAGCGCGCGCAGCGCCGCCCGCGCCGGCGCGCTGGTCGGTGACACCAAATACGCCTCGGCGCCGTGACCGGCTTCAATTTTAAGCCGCACCGTAGGCGGACAGATTTTCTCGATGTGCCGGCAGACGAGCTTGCGGATTTCCAACGGTCGCTGGTTGGGCACAAGACGACAGGTGATTTTCGCCCGCGCCCACGCCGGCACGATTGTTTTGCTTCCCTGGCCCTGATAACCACTGGTCAGGCCGTTGATTTCAAACGTCGGGCGCGCGCTGCGTTGTTCAGTGGGCGTGAAGCCGTGTTCACCGAACAGCTTCTTGACACCCAGTAATTTTTGGAGGTCGCGATCCTTAATGGGCAACCGGGCGAACTGTTTCCGTTCGTAGGCCGAAAGCGGCAGGATGTCGTTGTAAAAACCGGGGATGGTCACGCGACCGCTGGCATCGCGAAGCTGGGCCAGCAGCCGGGTCAGGGCCATCGCCGGGTTCTCCACCGCGCCGCCAAAAACACCGGAATGCAAATCGCGCGATGGGCCGAACACGGTGATTTCGAAGGCGATGATGCCGCGCAACGAATAAGTCAGCGCGGGATGTTTCGGGCTGGGCATGCCGGTGTCAGAAACGACCACGGCGTCGCAGCGCAACTCCGCCTGCCGCGTTTTGAGAAATTTCGCCAGGTTCGCGCTGCCGACCTCCTCCTCGCCCTCGATGACAAACGTTAGGTCGCAGGGCAGGGGAGTGCCGGTTTTAAAATAAGCCTCGACGGCTTTAAGGTGGGCAAAGTTCTGTCCCTTGTTGTCCGTGCTGCCGCGGGCGTAAATCGAGCGGCCCATGATGCGCGGCACGAAGGGCGGCGACTTCCATAAATCCAGCGGTTCCGGCGGCTGCACATCGTAATGACCATAGACCATGAAGCGCGGTTTGCGCGGGCCGTTGATCCGTGGTGTTTTGGCGACGACGATGGGATGGCCGGCGGTCGGGCAGAGGCGCGCCTCTAGACCGATTTTCCGGCAATGGTCCACTAGCCATCCGGCACAGGCGTGTAAATCTTTGTTGTGTTGTGGTTGTGCCGAGACGCTGGGGAAGCGAAGATAATCACACAATTCCGCCACGAAGCGGGCCTGGTTGCGTTTCAAGTAATTGAGCACGACTTGCATGGCGTTAGTTAATCCGTGAAGGCCATGATTGCCAAAACAAAACTGCCAGGATATTTGCCAGTCCTTGCGACGGTTACGATTTGTCTGGTTTTTTTGAATATTCCAGTCCATATTCGGCCCTTATGAAGAATAACAAGCCGACACGCCGGGTCAGTCTTCAGCCACTTGAAACCGGCCAGGTTTGGCGCGTGGCGGAGTTGAATCTCAAGGTGGGACTCGTTGGCAAACTGCTGGTGCATTACAAACTGGCCAAGCCGGATGCAGTCCGGACCCAGACCTCCGTGAGCGGCAAAGGGGTCGTGGAAAAATATTTGAAAAAAAACAAGGCGGTTTTGATCCAAGCGTAGGTGGAAGAACCGGCTTGCCGCCTTCCCGGCGAGTCAGCAAGGAAGAAGAAAGCACAAGACGCGTGTTGGACAAGTTGAATTCTGGAATTACTTTGAGACTGGCTTGATGGGGGCGGGCATTTGTGATTCAGGCTTGAATAGACAATCATCCACCAGTTTATGATATGAAACCCAGCGAACTGTTTGGCGTCGTCGTCCGGGTCACCGGCTTCCTGATCATCATCTACAGCGTGTGGAATGTCTGGGCGGGTTTCGACAATGTTGTTGAGAACATCCTGCAGATCAACCAAAGTAGTGATTCCGGGGCGGATTCAACTTTCTCGTACTTCGTCTTCGGCATTCCGGGCCTGGCGGTTGGGGCCATCTGCTTCTTCTTTGCCGACTGGATTGTCAAGTTGTCCTATCGGATTTCTTCCGAATGACGCGTAGTCACTGTCCGGCCGAACTCCTGGCAATTGTTCGGAGGCAGACCGCTGACTTGTTTTATTTTGCCGGCTGAGCGGTCTTCGCGGCGGATTCGTCCTGTGATTTAACGGCGGCCTGTTGCTTGGCTTCGTAATCTTTGTACGCCTTGGCCATGTCATGCCCGCCCGCGGTCAGATAACCGTTAATCTGGTCCTTGTACTTCTGGAAGATGGCGGACTTTTCCTTGGCGCTGCCTCCGTCCATCGCTTCCTCGCGCGCCAATTTGAGCGTTGCCAGAATCCTGGCCTTTTCGGCGTCGGTCAGGTCGGTAACAATCGAGCAATAGGCGTCATAAGTCACCCGGACCTTGTTGTAGGTCATCTTGTCCTTGACCAGCTCCAACTGTTCCGGCGTCAGGTCGGCGGACAGCTTGACCAGAAATTGATCGTGCAACGGCTTGGACTGGCTCTCCAGCAGGGCGGCCCGGTTCTCATAATTGATCTCCTTGCCTTGAAGCTTTAGCAGCGCATCAATGGCCGCATCCCGAGCCTTCAACGTTCGATACTGGGCAATGATCAGGTCATGGACCCGAGTCGCCTTTTCCGGATCGGACAACTTCAAAAGAACGACGATCTCCGCCGTCCGGCTTTCAATGGCTGTGGTGTACATCGCCTCAACTTCCTGAGGCGAGGCCGGCGGAACGCTGTCCTGGGTCATGGAGGATCCGGTTTGGGCGGGGGCCGAACCAATGAAACACATGATCGCTGCGGCGACCGCAATAATGGAGAGCGAAGTCTTTTTCATAAAGGTTTGAACTTTTACATATTACCAAAATTCAGTTCCTGAGTCCAGAAAAAGCTTTCAACTCAATCGGGTCAATCCTTCCCGGTTTTCTCCTTTTTGAACAGGATTCGCGTTATTGGGCTATCACTGCCATCGCATAAATTTTTGTGGCCGGAATGGTGAAGGTGACATGGTCGCCGGTTTCCTCGAAAGTCAATGGCAGGCCTTGATCCCGGTCCGGTGAAAGACAAGTAACGGATTTGACCGGTCCGGCGAATTGTTTGTGTACGGTCACGGAAAAGGGCGCGAGCGGGTTTGCCCGGTCGAAGTTGACGAAATGGGCGATCGTCTCGCGGGTGGCCGGACGGGTGAGCAAATCCATCACGGTGGTCAACGGCGCCGCGGTTTCAATGGAGAGTCCCTTGGGCAAACCGTCCACCACGGCTTTGTCAATTGCTACATGGTTATTCGGGAGAACCCATTGCGCAGGTGTCATGTGAGCACCGCGTTGCGGCGCGGCACCCGGTTCGGGATTTTCCTCCTCGGCCCGGCTCCTGCCGGCCTGGGCGTCGCCGCGGATGATTTCCGGGATGTAAACGATGCGGCCCTTGCCTTCCGCGCGCGCCGGAAGCAGGGGATTGGTGTGACGGCGTTCGCGCCATTGGTTGTAGTCTGCGGTGTTGCCAGTCAACACGAGCGTGCCACCGTTGCGGACAAATTCGAGCAGCTTCGGCACCTGCGCGTCCCCAACGCATTCCTGTCCAGGTAGAATGATTTCCTGGTAATGGCTGATCTGGTCCATGTCCTCGTCAAACAGTATATCGAAGGGGACTTTGTGCTGGATAAGGGTCTGTTCCATCAGTGTAGTCGGAATGTAGGTGTCGCTGATGCTGTATGCCATGGACGGCCAGGTATGTAGAACCGCCACGTCGGCCACACTCTCGGTGCCGCGGTAATAGCGGTCGAGATATGCGCGGTAAAATTCAAGGCTGGGGGTGGAAACATGTGTCGTGAAGGGGACACCGGGATTGCCGCTGACCGGCGTTTCGTAATCGAACGCCATGTCCACCGCGCACCGGAGGTCGTCCTGCAATGGCTCCTCACAACTGGCCTTCAGCCGCCGGGCAACCTTGTAGGAGCGGATTTGGGAAACCAAGGCTCCGGTGTGGGAATCAATCCGCGCGTCATAACCGCTCGTGTCAAAGGACATCACGTCAATGCGGTTGGCAAACAACGGGTGATAAACGGCGTTGGCCCAATACCGGTTGAAGCTGTAAACGCCCTTGATGTTGAGCAGCACGGAAACGTTCGGGTTCAGGCTTTTGACATAATCGTGGAGATCGTTGGCGTAATTCGCGAGCGACTCGCAGCGGAACCGCACCCATTCCTGCAGGACCGGGTCGTTTAGAACGGCAATGCCATCCGGCTGGGTGGCTGAAGCCCATTCGTTGGGCTGTATCCAGTCCACGTTCGGCAGGCCAAACCGGCGGCGGACGGCCTCGGGGGTTGGATACCGTTGCCGCAGAAAATCGTGAAACGCCTGGATGCAGCGTGGACAGCGGCAAGATTCGGGTTCCGGTTGCAGCATGATGTTGTCGAAGGAAATCTGGTCGGCATGCACCTCCTCAACGGCATACTTGAGGATTTTTTTAAGATAGTCACGATAGGCCGGTTCGCTGGGACAGGCATAATGGCGGAACGTCTGGAGGCCGTACGGCACCGGTTGATTGTACTGGTCGCGCTGTTCCCAGTTCCGGGCTTCCGGCAGTTCCTGATAAAGGGTTTCGGCAAACATCGTCCCGCCCACGTACACGTCCACCTTCATGCCGAGCTGATGCATGATGGCGGCAGTGCGTTTGGCCTGCTCCATGTCGGCGCGCTCATATTCCATTCCGAAGCCCTTGTAGAAATAAATCCGGCCATAGCGGATGCCGGCGGCGGCCATGCGCTTGAGATTGTCCGGATCGCACATCTTCTGGTAACGATCAGCCTCGTCGTCAAAGTGGTCGCCACGGCGCATCAGGAAATCCAGTGGCTCGTGGGTCAGCCAGGTAATGCCCTGATTGGCTTCATTTTTTTGTTTGGCCAGGAGTTCCCACCGGGTTTGTGGCGCGGCGTCCTCCTGCGCGGGCAGAGGAACGGCACCCGGCAAAACGAGGGCCGACAGGAGTATTCCAGAAAAGGTGGTGGTCTTGATGAAAGTGCGGGGTGTCATGAAGGCATGACAGTAGCCAGTTGTAGCCGCGACTTTCAAGTCGCGTTTCGGGAAGGCAGGCCGAAGCCATATCCATGGAATAAAAAAAATTTACCACGGATGGGCACGGATAAACACCGATGAAGACCAGATCATCCGCAGGTAGGACGCGTCACTCCGTGCGCACCGTGCCTGGTGTTTTGACGGACGGCGGGCGAAGCACTGCCCGCCCTACCAATCAATCCGTGTTCATCCGTGCCCATCCGTGGTTGAAACAAATACCGCTGCTGACTGACGCCCGGAGCAATAAAATAGGCACATGACCGGACTTTGCGTGTCAACAAATTGGCCAAGACTTTGGACAATCGGGTTAAACTGCAGCCATTATGGCCCCATTCCTCGACTTTTCTGATTCGATTACGTTGGCACACAAGCTGCCGATTGTTCAGGTGTGAAAGATAATTCCCTGGCAATGGTCATGGGCAAGCTCATCGGCGAAGCGGAAGCTGAGCCGAAACCGGAGACCATCGTGCAACCGCGCCGCCAAATTTCTGGACGCGTCCTCGGAATCCTTATTTTTCTTTTCGTCATGGCAGCTCTGGCCTTGGCCTTTGGCTTCCGCGCAGAGTTGAACAAACTGATTGATTCAACACCCTCCCAGCAAACCGGAGTTGGAACAGGCAAGGTCGTAAAGTAAGTTCAGTGCGTGAGGAGAATTGAGTTACGGTCCGACAAGCGGCGCGGATGCAGATCTGTTTGGTCAACTACACCGAGGCACACCGGGTCGGAATATTCCGCAGCGTGAGGCTGCGGGCTGCTGCCAGTTGCCGTGGAAGATTACTTTTTGATTTTAGCGGCCAAGGCGCGTTCCAGCACCTTGGTCAGCCGGTGGCCAACCGCATCGGTGCCAACCGCCAAAACGATTCCAGTGTCGCCATCCACAAGCACGGGACAGGGGATGGCGTGAACACCATACGCGACCGCAACTGCGGCCTGCCAATAGCCGCCATCATAAATCTGCGGCCAAGTCATGTCATGTCCTTTGATGAATTGCAGGAGCGCAGGACCTTGCCGGGGCATGTCCAGGCTGACGCTGACAATGTCGAAACCGTTCGTATGATACTTCTGATAGGCGGCGGCGACATTGGGAAGCTCCGCGCGGCACGGTCCGCACCAGGTCGCCCAAAAGTCAAGCATCACGATTCTACCCTTGTAATCGTCCGGAAAGTTGATTGTCGCACCATCCACGGTTCGAACCTGAAACGATGGGGCCTTCTGACCGGCGATTACGGCACATCTGGGTTTGGCGGCGGCAGGTTGGTTGTCCTGCGCCTTCGTGATAAGGATGCCCAGCAAGACAATTGCAGTAAAGACGATCCGTAGCAACGACGGCTTCGTCATGGTGGTGGTCTTCATAGCTCAAAACTAATCACATTGGGTCACAGCTCAACCAAATAATCAATGCATGCGGCGAAAGTCATTAAGGCCATCTCTGGCAATGACCGTCAAATTTCCTTTTCTTCAGGCTGATTGCCGTTATCCTGCTGCGCTCTGAATTAAGAGATAATGGACGCCGCACACATACGCAATTTCAGCATCATTGCCCATATTGACCATGGGAAGACCACGCTTTCGGACCGGCTCCTGCATCGCACCGGCACCATCGCCACCCGCGACATGGAGGCGCAATTGCTCGACTCGATGGATCTGGAGCGCGAACGGGGCATCACCATCAAGGCGCATCCGGTCACGATGCTTTACCAGGCGGCCAACGGCGAGACGTACGAGCTGAATCTCATCGATACGCCTGGGCATGTGGATTTTTCCTACGAAGTGTCGCGCAGCCTGAGCGCGTGCGAAGGGGCGCTGCTGGTAATTGATGCGGCGCAGGGCGTCGAGGCGCAGACGGTGGCAAATTATCATCTCGCGGCGAAGCTCAATCTGGAAATTATTCCGGTCATCAACAAGATCGACCTCGGCCACGCCGACGTGCCGCAGGCGAAACGGCAGCTGGAGGACGTGCTGGCGATCCCGGCGGAACTGGCGATCCCGTGCAGCGCGAAGGAAGGCATCGGCATCGACGATATTCTGGAGGCGATCGTCGCGCGCATCCCGGCGCCGAAGCCGACGGGCGAGCCGAGTTTGCAGGCGCTGGGCTTTGATTCCTATTTCGACACCTACAAGGGCGTGGTCACCCATGTGCGCGTGTTCAACGGCGAATTGAAAGCCGGACAAATGGTGAAGCTGCTGCATTCGGGCAAAACCGTTGAGGTGAAGGAAGTCGGCAGCTTCAATCCGAAGCCTTACGAGCGCGAGCGGCTCCAAGTTGGCGAGACGGGCTATTTCACGGCGAACATCAAGAGCGCGGCGGAAGTGAAAATGGGCGACACGATCACGGACGCGCGGAATCCCTCGCCGGTGCTGCCCGGATTCAAGGAAATTCATCCGATGGTGTTCAGCGGGATTTACCCGATCAACACGGCGGATTACGAGCAGCTGAAATCCGCGATGGGCAAGTTGAAGCTGAATGACTCGGCGTTCGTTTATTCCACGGAGACCAGCGTGGCGCTCGGGTTCGGTTTCCGCTGCGGCTTCCTCGGGCTCCTGCACCTGGAGATTGTGCAGGAGCGGCTGCGCCGCGAATATGACATGGACATCATCGCGACGTATCCGAGCGTGGTCTATCACGTGACGCTTTCGGACGGCACGCGCAAGTCGGTGGACAATCCGGCATTCATGCCGGACGTGACGTACATCGAGAAAATTGAGGAGCCGATGGTCAAGGCCTTTGTCATCTGCCCGAATGAAAACATCGGCGACATGATGGCCTTGATTTCAGAAAAACGCGGCGCAGTGGACCACACCGAAACGCTCGACTCGAAGCGCGTGATGCTGACGAGCCTGCTGCCGCTGAACGAAATCCTGATTGATTTTCATGACCGCATCAAAAGCATGACGCGCGGCTTCGGCTCGATGGATTACGAGCCGGCAGATTACATGGAGAGCGACATGGTGAAGCTCGACATGCTCGTGAACACCGAGCCCATGGATGCGTTTTCGTGCATCGTGCATCGCACGAAGGCAGAGGGCAGGGGACGCACGCTGGCGGAAAAGCTAAAGGAGGTCATCCCGCGCCAGCAATTCCAGGTGAAAATACAAGCGGCCATCGGCGGCAAGATTGTCGCGTCCGAAACCATCAGCGCGTTCCGCAAGGACGTGACGGCCAAATGCTACGGCGGCGACGTCTCGCGCAAGCGCAAGCTGCTGGAGAAGCAAAAGGAAGGCAAGAAGCGCATGAAATCCATCGGCAACGTGAACATTCCGCAGGAGGCGTTTATTGAGGTGTTAAAAGCATGAAAGCGAGTCCAGGGTCGGGACACGACGGTTCAGGGGTTGACGGCATTTCGTGTTCGACCTTGATTTCCTGTTTCCGACCCTCGACCCTCGGTCCTCGACATTTTTTATGATTATCCGCTGGTTCTTTTCCCCGATCGTGCGCCAGGCCTGCGCGCTGAAAAAGCATGTTCATCGCCTGCTCTCGGCTCAACGCGACATTCTGGCCCCGGCGGCGATTGGCGCCGTGACCCTGGCGCTGAACCAGTTGCAGGAAGCCATCGCAGCGGGAGAGAACATCGGCAAAATCAGGACCAAAATGGACGAGCTTGATTTCGCGGCAAACAAATGGCTCAAGCCTTATCCAAACGCCATGTGGCGTGAAAACGTCGAAGTCATCCTCGTGGCGGTGGCGGTGGCGATGGCCATCCGCACCTTCTTTGTGCAGCCGTTCAAAATCCCGACCGGCTCGATGCAACCGACGCTCTTCGGTGTCACGTCGAAAAATTATCTGCCGCACGACGGCCAGCCGGGTGATCCGCATTTCCAGATCCCGACCGGCTGGGAACGGGTCAAACAGTGGTTTGAAGGAATTTCCTATGTGCATGTCGTGGCGCAAAATGACGGCCCGATTGATTCCATCAGCCCGATGACGCGCCTCCTGATCTTCAACCTCAAACAATCATTTTCGATTGGTGGTGCGGAACAGGTGATCTGGTTTCCGCCGGATTTTGGCGAACAAAGCCTGGCGGCGCGCGCCGGTTTGGATCCGGGCCATATTTATCACAAGGGCGATGACGTCATTAAAATTCAGACCTGTGCAGGCGATCATTTGTTCGTGGACCGGCTTACCTACAATTTTAGCAAGCCCGGTCGCGGTGAAATCGTGGTCTTCGAAACCAAGGGCATCCAAAATCCGATGATGCCGCAGGACCAGTTTTACATCAAACGACTGGTGGCCTTGCCGGGCGACCATGTCCAGATTGGCGACGACCGGCACCTGATCATCAACGGCCAGCGTCTCGATGCTTCCACGCCTCATTTTGCGATGGTCTATTCCTTCGACCCGAAACAACTGCCGCGCGAGAGTGAATTTTCCGGCCACGTGAATGGCACCGTTGCGGCGCAGGATGGTTTGTATCCCAACCTCGCGCCGCTGTTCCCGGATCAACAGACTGTCTTCACCAACAGCGACGACGCCTACATGGTCATGGGCGACAACACCTGCAACAGCTTTGACTCGCGGGCATGGGGAAATTTCCCGGCTCACAACGTCATCGGCAAGTCCTTCTTTGTTTACTGGCCGCTCACCAAACGGTTCGGCTGGGGCAACCAATAAGCTGCTCGGGGCAAAATGAACGTCGCGAACAGCGAAACGGTTTTAATCACCGGCGCGTCCTCGGGCATCGGGCTGGAACTGGCGCGGTGCTTTGCCGCCGATGGCTGCCGTTTGATTTTACTCGCGCGCAACGCCGAAGCGCTGGAGATGCTGGCCGGGGAATTGCGCCAGACCAACAAGATCGAAACGCTCGTGCTGACCGCTGATCTTTCGAGGCCAGAAACTCCGGCGCAAGTATTTCAGGAATTACAGGGCAGGGGAATCGAGGTGGACGTGCTGGTGAACAACGCCGGATTCGGTGCGCAAGGCACTTTTGCCGGGCTGCCGCTTCAACGGCAGCTCGAAATGATCCAGGTGAACATCGCTGCGCTCACAAACCTGACGGGCCTGTTTCTTCCGGGCATGAGCACACGTCGTCGTGGCGGGGTGCTCAATGTCGGTTCGGTCGCTGGTTTTCTGCCCGGCCCCGGCATGGCGGTTTATTACGCGACCAAGGCTTATGTGCTGTCATTCACCGAGGCGCTCGCTGAAGAGCTGGCCGGCACGGGACTCACGGTGACGGCACTTTGCCCCGGAGCAACGGAAAGCAATTTCGGCAATGTCGCCCGGGGACAGAAAGAGCGGCGTTTGAAAACGGCCAAAATGACAGCAAAAGCTGTCGCGAGTTGCGGTCATCAGGCCTTTCGCCAGGGACGGCTGCTGGCAGTTCCCGGCCTGCAAAACCGGCTTCTGGTTTTTCTGGTTCGCATCACCCCGCGTTGGCTGGTGCGCAAACTGGCCGGATTATACAACAGCACGAAAGAGGATAATTGAATTCAAAACAAATGGAGCGGGGTTTGATTCGATTTATGCAACTTGCGGAACTTGAGTAAATATGGTCAAAATTTGGGAGAGAAAGAGGCCGTAAACTTTGGCCTGATAACAGAAGAGCCTGGCACACTTCACGCATGGATAGTTTTGCATTTGTTCGCTCACGCCCGGGAACAATTCTTTTAGCGGCCATCATCGTGGTCGGCGCAATCATTGCCTGGTATGTGCTGGGCCCGCTCAAAACGCACCGGAATGGCCGCGATTATGCCGGTCAGCTTCAGGAGGCCATCGCCCAACGACAGACTCATGAAGCGGAAAAGCTGCTGGAACAAATCCGCACGGAAAAACATTTGTTGAATTCAGGCAATGTCAACGAGGCGGTCGCCGCGGCGGCGGCTTTTTTGATCAAGGAACAGGCCTTGCTCAAGAATTATGAAGCTGCCTATGCCAGAATCCTCAAAAATTTCACGAGCGACCCGGATGCGGCGCAATTGGCCGACATTGCCGACCAGCTGGCCACGGTGCGCAATGCCTTGAATGCGCTGGCACCGGACCTGAAAAAAGAAAACGAGCCTAGTTTTCTGGCATTCGAGTCGCAGTGGCAGAAATTCCTCTCCCAAAGCAGCACCGCCGTCAATGACCTGCTGGGCCAGTGGATTGCTGCCGCGGAACAGCAGTGTAATGCCTTGGATTACCAATCCGTTTTGGAGAAATCTGAAACCCAAATGGCGGCGCTTGCCGCACTGATGCAGAAAATCAACACTTGCGAGGTCGAATATGCCAATCAGTTGAGCCTGAGAAGCGACCTGCTAAAACGTTCGAACACCGTGCGGGCCAGACTGGCCGCTTTTGACGGGGAGATCACATACCTTGATGATAATCTGGCGGCCTTGACCAAGGTTGAGACGCTCAAAGAATTTAACCAGACCATCAATTTGGTTGCCGCTTCGGATTTCTCACGTTCGCCCCCGGTGATGGCGGCGTCCGCCGTGGCAGCACTTAATCTGAACGAAGAAACAACACTTCGCATTATACTGGGGTTGACGAATGCGGACACCTGGGCCTTCGTGAAAATGGGAACCGGGCGTTTTGTCCCGGAAACAGTATTGCCCGCGGAAAGATCGATTCTCCAACAACTCAATAATGACCCCGCCGTGAGTTCGAACCTGCATCGCTATCGTTTCTGGCTGGATCCGGATGGATCGCAAACCCGGGAGTGGATTACCGTCGGAACATTGGACAACACGCTGGGCTGGAAACGGATCGTGGCCTGGCCGTCGTCCCAATATGCGGCCATTGTTCAATTTGAAGGCCACGACTATGGCTGCTTTGGCGGCCAATATCGTCTGTCGCCAACCGAGATTGTCTATCGTCTGGAGGATCTTGGCAACCTGAAGGATGCCGCTGTGTTTTATTCTGCCGGATTGGACAAGGAATTGTCGGGCGATGGTTACGCCCGTCCATTGCTGGAGGTCCTGGATTCCATCAAGGATTCACATGATGGTTCCCCGATATTCCGCGCCTGGCTTCTTCTGAATTTGATGGACTTGATGAAACTGCAGCCGGACGCTTGGGGACTGAGTTTCTGTCCCGCCGCCCAGGCAGATGAGGCTCAAATCATAAGAATCGTTGGCGGACAGTTGTACAGCGGCGATTGGTTGGTCGGTTCGGAAGCAAAGCGCTTCAATGAAAAACTGGAGCAATTTTTCGAGTCTAGAAAGTCTGTTTCCTATACGAAACAGGCGGCAGGTTTATACGCGCTGGCCCGTTCCGTTGCACAACCAGGTCTTCGGTATGTCGGGTTTATTGGCCTGGACGGCAGACCGAACTTTGTCGGGGGTTCAGCACCAAGGGTAGGGGAGATCTGGGGTTGCAATTCCAACCATAGACCGGTGCTATTGACCACGAAAACTGGTGGTAACAATTCGTTCTTGGAACCGACCCTGCCCCTGTCACCGCTTTTTGTCCTCGACGGGCAGCGCAATGAATTTCTGGTACGCGCAGGCGTTAATCCCGGTGATCCCACGTTCCAGGATGTATTGCCACCGCTGTTTCAAGCTCCAACTCGAAGGTAAAAATCCAAACCACACTTGGATCGGACACGGGTGATTAAGCCGTGAAATTCAGACATTCTAGGCGAGTTTGAGAATGTCATTCCGAGTCAAACTCCGTCAATCAGCCAAGGACACAGGACCCGTTTCGTAATGTCAATTTTTGAGACGCAGACATCATTTGAAGATTTATGAAGTCTGGCAGGAGAGCCGTTTTCAAACGCCAGTTGCCCATTTTTTCTATAATTAGCAGTAAATCTTTAAACAGAGAGCCAGAACGACAGAATAATATTTATCACGCTCAATATAAACCACTTACATGTTTGCTTATATGCGGTTCCGGAATATAATAATAGACATACAATGTTTGTTATATTTAATGTTAATACAATCCAGTTGACGAACAGTTGAGTGTCCGCTTTATTGGCTAGGATGAAAATTCGTATAGCCATCATGTTTGTAGTTCTGGCCGGCCTCGGGCTGGCAAAGCCAGTCTTGGCGATGGACCGCTGGGAGGCACTTTCCATGATTGAAAGCGGTGACAACGATCAAGCAGTTGGGATGGTTGGTGAAATTTCCCGTTTTCAAATCAGGCCTGAGCTTTGGCCTGGCGGCGATCCCCAAAACCCGCAGGAAGCGCTAACCGCAGCCCAAAAGACCATGACGCCGCGTTTGAACCGTTTTGAACGCAGTCACAGGCGCACGCCGACGGATTTTGAATTCTACGTGTTGTGGAATGCCCCATGGCAGGCAGATCATCCAAGCGGTGCTGTCCGTGAACGTGCCCGGCGGTTTGCTAATCTGGTGCAGAGTTGACCTTTTTTGCCATCCCGTAAACCTTCAGGTATTCACCGACGGTTTTGGTCCATGAAAAATCTGTTTTCATGGCATTCTGGCGATAACGCCGTAGTAATTCAGGCTTCCCATACAGCACCAAAGCCTTGCGAACAGCCTTGGCCAAGGCGCGGGCCGAGTATTCACGGAATTTAATGCCTCTGGCTTTTGCCAGGTCTTGCGAACAATCAATGATGCTGTCATCCAATCCACCGACCGCACGAACAATAGGTATCGTGCCATAGCGAAGACTGTACATCTGGTTCAGGCCGCTCGGTTCAAACCGCGACGGCATGATGTAAAAGTCGCACCCGGCTTCAATGTGATGCGACAGGCCCTCGTCGTAACCGATGGTCACCGCCACCTTGTTTGGGAACCGCCGGGCCAGATCAAGATAGGCCCGTTCATAAGCCGTGGAACCGCTGCCGAGCAGCACAAACTGGATGTCTGCGCTCAACATTTCTTCGAGAGCGCCCAACTGAATGTCCACGCCTTTTTGCTCGGCCAGCCGCGTAATGGTGCCGAACAGCGGCACGTCTGCCGCCACCGGCAGGCCAAATTCCTTCTGCAGATCGGTTTTGTTCTTCTGCTTGCCCGCCAACCGCGTCGCGGAATACGGATGTTTGAGAAATGGGTTGTCGGTCGTGTTCCATTCCTCGTAGTCAACCCCGTTAAGGATTCCAAAGAGCCGGTCCTGTCGCTTACGCAGAAAACCGTCCAGACCACAGCCGAACTCCTCCGTGGTGATTTCACGGGCGTACCGCGGACTGACGGTCGTTATTGTATCGGCAAATGCAATGCCGGCCTTGAGGCAGTTCAACTGCAGGTAGAACTCAGCGCCTTCGATCGTGAAATATTCCCCTGGCAGATTGGTCAGCGCAAAAGCGGCGGCCGGAAATGTTCCTTGATAGGCGAGATTGTGAATGGTCAGGCACGTGGCGGGCGGATTCCCCCACCCTCCCGTCCGCTGATCGTATTGCATCAATGCCGGGACCAGCGCAACCTGCCAGTCGTGAACATGCACCAATTCCGCCCGCCAAGGCAGATAGCGCGCGAGATGCGCCACACATTTTGAAAAGAAAATAAACCGCTCGGCATTGTCCGGATAACTGACGTTCTTTTCCAGGTAAAGTCCGGCACGCTGATAGAATTCCGGCTGATGGATGAAATAAATCGCAAGTTTCTTTTCAACCTCCAGCGACCATAATTCCGCCTGCACCGTCTGCGCGCCCAGCGGCAGATCAAAGCGCCAGTCCACACGGCGCATGGCGGGAAATCGTTCGCGGATGCCCCGATACAACGGCGTCACGATTCGCACTTCGTCGCCCGCCCGCGCCAGCGCCTTGCCCAACGCACCAACCATGTCCGCCAGCCCGCCGGTCTTTGAATACGGGTGGACTTCGCTGCTGGCCAGAAGGACATTCATTGATTTCCGGTCACGGTTCGCAATTCAAGCAACCCGAGCCGCCTTTCGCATCAATCGTAAATGAAAAACAGATTATCACGCGCCAATCCGGTCAGCCTTGAAGCTTGGCTGTAATGCAGGTGGAATTAACACGCTGCCGTCCGCCTGTTGATGCGTTTCGATCAGCGCGACAAACAACCGCGCCAGTGCCGTGCCGCTGCCGTTAAGGATGTGTGGGAACGTGTTTTCGCCTGTCTCGGATTTGAACCGGAGGTTCATCCGGCGCGCCTGAAAATCCTCGCAATTTGAGCAGCTGGAAACCTCGAGGTAGCTCCCCTGCCCCGGCGCCCAGACCTCGATATCGTAGGTCTTGGCGCTGCCAAAGCCCATGTCACCCGTACATAACAGCACCACACGATAATGCAGGCCGAGCAATTGCAGCACCCGTTCGGCATTCGCCACCATTTTCTCCAGCTCGTCATAACCGTGTTCGGGTTTCACCAGTTTGATCAACTCGACCTTGTCAAACTGATGCACACGGATCATCCCCCTCGTGCCGACGCCCGCCGCGCCTGCTTCGCCGCGAAAACATGGCGTATAAGCACAATAGCGGATCGGCAATTCGCCTGCCTTGAGAATTTCCTCGCGGTGGATGTTGGCGACCGGCGTTTCGGCGGTCGGAACCAGATATAATTTGCCCAGTTCGTCCGTCCGGTCGCCCTCGGCCACGCCGTAGTATTGGTCCTTGAATTTCGGGAACTGGCCGACGCCTTCGAGGCATTGCGGCCCGACCACGAACGGCGGTGACACCTCCGTATAACCGTGTTCAACGGTGTGCAAATCGAGCAAGAACTGGATCAACGCCCGTTCCAGCCTTGCGCCCCAGTTGGTGTAGAGCAGAAAACCGCTGCCAGACAGTTTGGCTCCTCGCGCAAAATCCACCAGTTTGAGCGATTCGCACAACTCGACGTGCGATTTTGGTTTGAAGGCGAACGTTGCCTTCTCGCCATGAACCCGGATAACCGGGTTGTCTTCGGCAGTTTTGCCGATTTTGACCGATTCATGCGGCAGGTTTGGCAGGCGCAACATCAACTGGTTCCGTGCCGCCTCGGCTTCCGATGCCTGCCTGTCGAGTGCGGCAATGCGGTCGCCCAGCTCGCGTGTCTCGGCCTTTTTGGTTTCAGCCTCGGCGGTTTTCTTCTGTCCCATCAACGCGCCGATTTCCTTTGAAGCGCGGTTGCGCTGGGCCTTGAGCACCTCGACTTCCGCGAGTATTTTGCGCCGTTTATCATCAAGCTTGAGCAGTTCGTCAATGAGCTTTTCGTCCCCTCCCCCACGCGTGGCCAAACGTTGACGCACAAAATCAGGTTTTTCACGGATTAATTTGATGTCGAGCACGGATGAATTATAGAAACTTAAACGACCAGCGGCAAGGCGGAAGCCCGGGGGTTGCGCTCCGCGATCAACCTGTTCGACAAATTCTGCCAACAGCTTCAGTATCGCAGCGTCACCCGTTCTGAGGCGGCATGAAGCGTGATTAAAAGTTGTTCCCACAGTTGAAAAAACAAGTCCATTGGTTGAACATCATTGCCTGTGTGGCTGCCGGAAAAATTGAATCGCCCGTTTCGCGTGCCGCTCTTGACGCGCATCCGCATCGGCGTTGCGCTGATCGTCGCGGTGACGGCGGACGGTTTGCAATTCCTCACCGGGCCCTTCGGCTGGGCCTTCGCCGACCAGGCCATAGATGTCGTGGCGATGATTTTAACGAGCTGGCTGATTGGTTTTCACTGGTTGCTTCTGCCGACGTTTGTCACCGAATTCATCCCGGTTTTGGACATGCTCCCCACGTGGACGGCTTGCACCGTTGCAGTGATTGCGCTGCGCAAGCACGAGCAAAAAGCACCACCGGTCGCTTGACGCAATTACCAGCCGCATCACGCTGGACGCCGGGGTGGGCAGCCGCTATGTTTTTAGAAGCACACCGACCAACTTACGACCCTATGCCGAAAACGCTCCCCAAGATATTGTTAATTGAAACGGGCCAGACGATCGGGCCGTTGATGCAACCGGAAGTCTTTGAAACTGAACGTACCAACCGGCTTTCCACCGGCCTGGAAAAGCTCGACCGGCAGAATTTTGACCTCATTCTGATGGAACTTTCGTTGCCGGACGGTCAGGGATTGGAATCATTCACCCAGATCCGGGGAGCCGCGCCGCAAACGCCAATCGTCGTGCTGGCGGACACAGCGGACGCAGAACCGGCCGCACGGACATTGTGGATGGGGGCGCAGGATTATCTGCTCAAACAGCAATTAACCGGGGCGCTGTTGGCCACCACCATCCGCAAGGCCATTGACCGTCATCGCGGTCAACTCGCGCACGGTTACGAAGGCTTCCTGTTGCAAACCCTGATGGACAACATCCCCGACTCGATTTACTTCAAGGATATCCGCAGCCGCTTTCTCATGATGAGCCGTTCGAAGGCGAAAAAACACGGCTTGGCCGATCCGCAGCAGGCCGCTGGCAAATCTGATGCCGACTTTTTCACCCAGCCTCACGCACAACAGGCCCTTGCCGACGAACAACAAATCCTGCGCAGCGGCAAACCGATGGTGGACATTGAGGAGAGCGAAACCTGGCCGGATGGCAGCGTGAGCTGGGCTTCCACCACCAAGATGCCCATGCGCAGCCAGTCCGGCCGGGTCGTGGGCACCTTCGGCATCTCCCGTGACATCACCAAACGCAAGCTCGCCGAGGATGCGCTGGCCGAACGCACACAGCAGTTGCAGAAGAAAAACCGGCAGATTGAAGAGGAATTAAAAATGGCCCGTGAGCTGCAGATTGCGATGCTGCCCCAAAAATTTCCCACCGTGCCGCACAACCGCCCGGCCCATGAAAGCGCGCTGAAATTCTTCAGCTTCTTTCTTCCGAGCGGCGCTGTCAGCGGCGATTTTTTCGATGTGATTGGACTTTCCGACACTTCCGTCGGCGTGTTCATCTGCGACGTCATGGGACACGATGTGCGCGCCGCCCTGGTGACGGCCATGACCCGTGCCCTGGTTGAAGACCTGAGCGTGACGGCAACCGATCCGGGTCATCTGCTCGCCCAAATCAACCGCGGTTTGCTCAGCGTCTTCCAACAGGCCGAGGCCACCATGTTCGCCACCGCCTTCTATCTGGTCGCGGATGTGGCAACGGGAGAATTAAGCTATGCCAGCGCCGCGCATCCCGACCCGCTGCATTTCTGCCGCCAAAATGGCAAGATTGAGACACTCTGTTCCGATGCCGGTGGGCGGAAGGGCCCGGCCCTCGGCTTATTCAAGGATGCAATATTTCCAACCTATAGGAGGCAAATGAGCGCCGGCGACGTAATCATGCTTTTCACCGACGGCATGATCGAGGCGGAAGGCCATAACCAGGAGATTTTCAGCCAGGAACGCCTGGTCGCCGCCGTGCACAAACATGCCGGATTGCCGACCCGGGAGATGCTCGCAGAACTGCTCTCAGAAATCCGGCATTTCTCCAACCAACATGAATTTGCCGATGACGTTTGCCTCGTGGGCATGGAGGTCAAGAGCTGCAATGTGACCAGCCATTGAAATCTGATTGAAAACGGAGTCCATTCGCGGCACATTGCCTTCATGCAATCAGTTTTTACCGGGCCGGTTTATGTGGTGCGCGACAACATTGACACCGACCAGATCATTCCTGCGCAGTATCTGACGCTCGTGCCGACGATTCCGGATGAATACGAGAAGCTTGGCGCCTACGCGTTGGCCGGACTGCCGGAATCGCTCTACCCGTCACGCTACGTCAAGGACGGCCAGCTCGACAGCGAATATCCAATCGTGGTCGCTGGAAAAAACTTCGGCTGCGGCAGTTCGCGCGAACACGCGCCGATTGCTCTCGGCTCCGCCAAATGCAGGATCATTCTGGCCGAAAGTTTTGCCCGGATCTTTTTCCGCAACAGTGTCGCCACCGGCGAACTGTATCCCTGCGAGATCACCGAACGCCTGTGCGACACGTTGAAAAATGGCGATGTGGTCACCGTTGACCTCGACGCTGCGACGGTCACTGTCAAGGCCACGGGCAAAGTGTTCAAATTCAAACCGCTGGGCGACGTGCGCCCGGTCGTGGATGCCGGCGGGCTGTTCAATTACGCCCGAAAGAGCGGCATGATCCCGGCGCAGAAATGAGCCGGTCGAATCTTCAGCGTCCGTTGCCGAACCTTGGCGATTCGACGTTGGGTTTGTGAGGCCAATATTGAATGCTGAACATCAAACTCCAAACCTGCTCCCCTGCCCTCGCTCGTTAAAGCTTCTCCGCGGCACCTTCCGACTGCCCAGGCATGGAGCACCGGGCATTATCCGAATCGTTCGCACACTATCAGCGCCGAGCCGTCCCGAAGGTTATGCGCTCGTGATCGGTAAAAACGGAATTCAAATTTCGTTTCGCGAAACCGGCGGCCTGCGCGCGGCCGCCGCGACTCTACGACAACTGTTGCGGCAATATGGCCGGCAACTGCCCTGTCTGAAAATACGCGACTGGCCGGACTTTGCGCGCCGTGGCGTCATGCTGGACATTTCCCGCGGACGGGTGCCGAAACTTGAAACGCTACTGGAATTGGCCGGACACCTGGCCGATTTCAAGATCAACGAGTTTCAATTGTACACCGAACATACGTTTGCCTATCACCGTTACCAATCCGTCTGGCAAAGCTGGGGTGCGTTGACCGGGAGCGAAATACAGAGACTCGACGCGCGCTGCCACGAACTGGGCATTGATCTCGTACCCAATCAAAACTCATTTGGACATCTGCGCCATTTTTTGGAGGATGCCCGGCTCAAAAAACTCGCCGAGATTTACAAGCCCTACGAAGACGCCAGCGGCGAATTTGTCCGTCGCCCGTCAACGCTTGCGCCGAATCACCCCGGCACCCTGCCCTTCCTGCGCGGACTTTACGACGAATTATTGCCGAATTTTTCGAGCCCGTTCTTCAACGTCGGTTGCGACGAGACGTGGGATCTTGGCCGTGGGCAAAGCAAACAGCAATGTGCGTTGAAAGGCCAGGGCCGTGTCTATCTGGATTTCCTCAAAAACATTCATCGGGAAGTTTCCACGCGCGGCAAACGGATGATGTTTTGGGGCGACATCATTTTAAAACACCCCAAACTCATCTCCCGGTTGCCGCGCAAGGTGATCGCCTTGAACTGGGGTTACGAAGCAAATCATCCGTTTAAAAAGGAAGCAGCACAATTCGCGAAGGCAAAGATTCCATTTTACGTCTGTCCTGGCACTACAACGTGGCAGACGCTGATCGGCCGGCATGACAACGCGCTGTGCAATTTGCGCGCGGCTGCCCAAGCCGGGCTTAGGCACGGCGCAATGGGCTTTCTTATCACTGATTGGGGTGATGGTGGCCACCCACAGCCACTGGCCGTCAGTTATCTCCCCTTCCTGGCCGGAGCATCCCTGAGCTGGTGCGCCAAAACCTTTGCCGAGGCAAAATTGATTCCGGTTTTGAGCCGGGATGTTTTTAATGACGCGTCCCAAAACTCTGCCGGGGCAGCATTCGCACTTGGCCGGGCGCATCGGAAACTGGAATTCACCTTGCCCAACGAAACGCCGCTGGGAACGGTCATCACCGCACCACCGCCGGAACAGCGTGAATTGTTTTGCCGGAACGGATTGAAGCATTACGTGCGGATTTCCGGCAAAAAAATTCGTTCGACTTTGAAGGAAATTGAGAGACAACGTGCTGTTTTGAGCCGGGCAAAGCCCGCAGGCAGAAGCGGAAAGGTTTTGGCAAACGAGCTGGATTTGGCCGCCCGCATGGCCGCCCAGTCATGCCAATTCATGTTGTGGCAGCAGGCGCTTGCCGCCGGCAAACTCGCCGCAGCACGGCGGTTGGCCAGAACTTCGGTTCGCGAACTCGTCAAGCTGGATCGTGATTTCGCCAGGTATTGGCCGACGCGCAACAAGGCCACGCCCCGGCATTGCTCGGCGTTCTTGAAGTGGCGGATCAGGGATTATTTGTCCGGCCGGGCGGCCAGTCTTCCGTCCGCCGCCAAATCAAAATAAACCGTACGCACGGGGTGACTCGACCGGCCTTATTTGCTTTTCACGTCCCACGCGTCGCGCAGGCCGTCGCCGATGAAGTTCAGCGCCAGCAAGGTGGTTACCAGCACGCCGCCGGGAAAGGCAATGAGCCACCAATAAATCCGGATTGGGTTGATCTGGCCGACACCCTCCGCGATGAGCGTGCCCCAACTGGCCATCGGCGGCTGCACGCCCAAGCCGAGATAGCTGAGAAAAGACTCATAAAGCACGATGGCCGGCACGGTGAGCGCAAGATAGGTGATTACAACTCCGAAGACGTTCGGGATGATGTGTTGTGCCAGGATGCGTGCCGGCCCGCCGCCCAGCGCCCGGCTCGCCTCCACAAATGCGCGCGTGCGCAGCGACAGCACCTGCCCGCGCACGATGCGCGCCATGGTCAGCCACGACACGGCGCCCAAGCCAACAAACAAAAGCACCACCCGCAAGGCGCCGGCCAGGGCCGGCGAATGACCCACCCAGTGCGACTGTTTCAGCATTTCACCAAATGTGGTGATGAGAACGATCACAAAAATGACTGTGGGCAGCGAATACAGCACATCCACAATGCGCATCAACACACTGTCCACACGCCCGCCCACGTAACCGGCCACGGCACCCCACAGCACGCCGATGACCAGGCTTACCACGGCACCAACCATGCCGACGAGCAGCGAAATTTGCGCTCCGTACAGGACGCGGGAAAAAACGTCACGCCCGTGAACGTCCGTGCCAAACCAGTGTTGTGCTCCGGGTGGCGAGAAGGAAATGTCCGAAAGCTGGTTGGGGTTATGAACCCCGGCAAAAGTGCCGCCGGACATTTTCAAAGCAATCGGCCAGATGCCGATGGCGAGCAGCAGAAAAACCAGGTACCAGGCGCTGATGACAGCGGCGCGATTCCGCCGGAAACGCTGCCGCGCGCGCTGACCGGGCGTCAGATTGTCTCCTGACTTCGGCTCTCGATTTTCGTTCGAATCATTCATACTTCACGCGCGGGTCAAGCACGGTGTAGGCAAAATCCACAATCAGATTCATTACGATGAGCAGAATCGCATAGAGCAAGGCCAGATCCACCGTCATCATGTAATCGGAATTCAAAGAGCTGTTGATGAAAAAAACGCCGACGCCGGGAATCTGAAAAATATTCTCGATGACGAACGAGCCGGTCAGCAGGTCGGCCAGCATCGGGCCGGAATAGGAAACAACCGGCAGGATGGCAGTGCGGACGGCGTGTTTGAGCAGCAAGAGGTTTTCTCCGAGACCTTTCGCGCGCGCAGCGGTGACAAACTCGGATTGCATCGCATTCAACATCCCTTCGCGGAAAAGGCGCGCAATTTTACCGGAAAAAAACAAACCCAGCGCAATCGTCGGCAAAATCATGTGCAGCGGCGATTCCCAAAGCGCGACGGGCAATAAGTGTAATTTGATGCAAAAAACGAGAATTAGCAGCGGCGCGACGACAAATCCTGGAACGCATACCACCAAAACGGCGAGAAAACTTCCGGCATAATCCTCCCACCGTCCGCGCCTGGCTGCGGTGAAAAATCCGAGCGGCAAACCGACTCCCAAAGCAAAGCCAAATGCCAGCGCACCCAAAGTCATTGAAACCGGCAGTCCTTGCGCGATGATGTCGCTGACCCGATGGTTTCGGTATTTGTAGGAGACATCAAAACTGGCGGGTGCATGCTGCCAGCGGCCTTCCGCGTCTTTCTCCCAGACCAGACCGAAATAGCGCAGGTATTGCTTCCAAACCGGCTCGTCCAGATGATAAGCCGCTTTCAGGTTCCGCTCGATTTCCGGCGAGGCGGGCGCGCGTTCGCGGTCGAACGGCCCCCCGGGAACGAGATGCACCATGCCAAACGCCAACGCGCTGATGACCAGCAGCAGCGGAATGGCGAACAGGAGGCGCCGTAAAAAGTACATTTATCTGACGGTTTTGATTTTACGAATGGTTTGCAACGGATGGTCGTCGAGGATGTTTTCATAAATCCCCTGGATCCGGTTCGTATCGAAATAGTTGATGCCGACGTAGAAATAAAGTGGAATGATGGGCACTTCATCGCGCACCAGAATGGTTTCAGCCTGTTGCAGCAGTTTTTTGCGCGCCTTCAAATCAGTTTGTTCATTGGCTTCGTGGACAAGCGCGTCGTATTGCGCATTTTTCCAACCGGTACGGTTATTGCCGTCATTGCTGATGAACATTCCAAGGAATGTGTTGGCGTCATTGTAATCGCCCACCCAGCTCGAACGCGACAGGTTGTAATCAAGCTGGTTCTGCACGCTCAAGTATACCTTCCACTCCAGTTGCCGTAAGTCCATGTCAATCCCGAGTGTGTCGTGCCACATTTGCTGCAATTCGATGGCAATTTCCTCGTGAATTTTTGCCGAACCGCCCGCCGCCGCGTTGAAGATGTAATCAAACCGCGGAAATCCCTTGCCGCCGGGGTAACCCGCTTCCGCCAGAAGCTTCTTGGCCAGTTCCGGATCATAGTCCAGACCTGCGGGCGAAGCATAATGGGCCGTGCCGTCGGGGACCAGATGTGACGCGGTCTGTTCGCCCGCCCGCGTGATTTTTTTGACGATGCGGTTCTTGTCCACTGCCAGCGCCAGCGCCCGTCGCACCCGCGGGTCGTCAAACGGTTTGCGCGTCACATTGAAGCGGACGAAATAGGTCGCCAGATAATTGAAGGTGTGAAAATCAGCCCGGCGCAGCAGCACGTCCAGCAGTTCGACCGGCACCAGTTCCTTGTCCCAGACCACGTCCACCTGCCCACCCTCGTAAAGATTCAAGGCGGCGGACGACGAGCCGATGGGCAGCAGGTCAATGATTTCCGA
>Ga0265338_10002540_pt1 | contig 27057 bp, 19 predicted proteins | sample 42126metaG_FD_193579 | JGI IMG/M metagenome (GOLD analysis project Ga0265338, IMG submission 193579) | Rhizosphere microbial communities from Carex aquatilis grown in University of Washington, Seatle, WA, United States - 4-21-26 metaG | ecosystem: Host-associated > Plants > Roots > Rhizosphere...
TCTTCCCTTTTTATTTTGTAGATGAAACATGGGCGACCAGAAGAGCATAGTTTTAACACTGCAGATAGACCCGACGCAAGCGATTGAGGTCCTCAAACAATTCCTCGTCGCAGCCAATAGCTTTGGGGAGCAGACTGCCCAGGCACTCGGTATCGAGTTCAAACCGATCGATACAACCAAATCCATTGAAGCTTTAAAGTCACTTCAAACGGCCGCTGGGGATCTGTCCGGGACGGAAAAGACCACTGCCTCGACAACCAATGAAGTAGGCGCGGCCGTCGATGCAGCAGCTGACAAAGCAACGACGTTCAGTGGTTCGGCACAAAATCTTTTCTTCACGCTTGGCGCCGGAACACAAACGCTTTCTCTCCTGAAGAATACCCTCGGTGAATGGATCGACAAGAGCAACGAAGCCGAGCAGATGGATGCGAAGCTCGACATCGCTTTAAAAACGGCCGGTGACACAACTGATGATGGCGCGCAAAAATTACGTGACTATGCCGCACAGCAGGAAAAGGTAACGGGAGTTAACCGGGACCAGATCGTGAACGCCGAGGCAATGATCGTTTCGATGACCGGGCTGACCGGCGATGCGGTGATTCCGGCGACGAAAGCAGCGTTGGACTATGCTGCTGCGACCGGGACGGACGTTACGTCCGCCGTTGAAAACATGGCTCGCGTTGTAGATACCGGCACGGGGAAGTTCGGCAAATTCAAAGTAGACGTGAGCGACGCCGTCGGGCAGGCCGGACGCTGGCAAGCGGTGATCGACCTTGTTAATCAGCACTTCTCCGGATTTGCCGACTACCTGGGCGGTAAAGGCTCCGGACAGATGAAAGTGTTCAGCGATGAGGTCGATCATGCGGAAGAAAGTTTAGGGCACATTCTGGTCGGCATTCTCGTTCCGATCTTGCCGGCAATCGAAGACGTTCTGGGAGCGATCGAACACGGCTCGCCGTTGTTAGACGCTGCTGCTGCAGGTGTTGGCGCACTGACGATCGCGTATATCCTTTTGAATACTTCCGTTCTGACCGTCGCGGCTAGTTTCATCACGAACCTCATTCCGGCGATCGAAGAAGTGACGGTTGCGTTGATGGCAAATCCGTGGACCGCCGTCGCAACCGGAATTGCTGCGGTCCTTGCCGCGATCGTCTATCTTTACGAAAGGGACAAACAAGAAAAAGCCGAACACGACAAATTCATCGTCGATTCCACGAACAAAATGGTGGATGACACGTTGGCCGCTCTGAAAAAATTGAACGGCGAAGAACAAGGTCAGGCGATCGACATCAATATTACGAAGGCAAAGGCAAAAATAGATGAGCTTCAAACGAAAGTTGATGAGCTGAAATCAAAAACTGCCGACCCGAATATCCAGGTGGTTGGCGCTACAGGTATGGTTGTTGCCCAGCAGGTTGACGAGGAAGCAACAAAAGCCGTAAAGGGCTATAACGATCAGATCGCGGTGCTTCAGGAATACATCAACAAACTGCAGGCAAAGAAGAAGGCTGACGAGGATGCGAACAAAGCGGCACAGACCTCTTCGCAGTCGGCTCTCGAAGCGATGAAGAGTGAGATCTCCGTCATGCAGGAAGGCTTCGACAAAAAACGTGCGATAGCAAAAGAGGAATATGAGGCCAGCGTGGCCGCCCTACACAAACGAATCGATGATGGCCTGCAGGACTCCATCTCGACAGCACAATTTGAACAGATGAAAGTCGATGCCGCGAATGTCCGAAAGAATAAAATCGGGCTGATCGACATCGAACAGGGAGCGCAAGAGCGTCAGATTGAGGAGCAGATCCAAACGGCGCTTCTGGGAATTATGGCCGACAGTGTTCAGAAACGCGAGACGCTGATACAAAACGAATTTGATAAACAGGTAGCGGCATGGGCAGATGAGTTAGCGAAAGGAAATTTGACTCAGCAACAATACAACGATCTGGTCGACGCAGCGGAAACAGTTCGTTATCAGAAAAGTTTGAAGAACCAACAGGACCATGAAAATGCACGTGCGCAGGTAGCATTGAACGCTCAGAAGGCCCGTTTAGATCTGCAAAAAACGGCGGATGAAGAGCGTTTGAGCGACCAAGAAAAGATCGCCCTGGCGAATGCGAAAACGGAATCTGACCGGCTCGAAATCACGCGCGACTTTGCTCTGCAGAGATTGGACATCGAGCAAAAATCAGATCTGGCCATCATCGCCGCGGAGAAGAATGTACTCGAGGCACAGAAGGCGACGGCGGCCGGTGATGAGCTGCAAAATATCATCGACAAATTGGATGAATTGAATGCGAAGGAAGCGGCAGTTAAAACGACGACGACCGTGAAAAAGGAGACCGTTCAAACCGACTATACGGTCGGGATGGACAAACTCGGGAACTCCGGAGACGTCCTTGCTCAGCAAAAAGTTGTCGCCGACGCTCAGATGAAATTGCAGCAAGCTGTGACTGACGATCAGAAGAAACAGGCGCAGGCACAGCTGTTGAATGAACAGAAAAAGCTGGACGGCATGGTTAGTGCCAACAAACGGGCGTCGGAGCAAGAGAAGCAGATGTGGTTAGATCAGCATCAGGTCGCTCAAGCAGCCATTGATGCAATCGACGCTGGGTTTAAAACCGCGTGGACCAACATGACTGCGATTCATCGCCAGGCAAAGGATGACGGGGACGCAATTTGGATCTCGATGGAAAGTACTGCCCTTGATGCGCTCGGAAAGATTCTTGAGAAAGTTATTATTAATGCGGCCACGAGCGCTGCAATGAGCGCAACGTCAACAGCGACACAGGTTGCAGATATGACCGCGATTGCTGCAGCCGCGCATCCCGCAGCGATTGCTGAGAGCATCGCTTCGTTTGGGGTAGCTGATGTAACCGGCGCCGGAGCCTATATTGCGGCCGTGGGAGCGATGAATGCTTTATCGCTTGGAGGAATGGCGTTTGCAAAAGGCGGCAAGGTTACGTCGCCGACGATCAGCCTTTCAGGAGACAACGGTCCGGAATGGTATGCTCCGGAGAAGGACTTTATTCAGATGGCGCGTGAAGAACTGATTCCGAAGGTATTGAGCAATAATATTTCGACGTCTTCCGCAAAGGCGTTGAATCGCGACAACAATGGGATGAGCAACGCAGAGGTAATTACTAATTTGAAGGCAATCAGCTCTGCGCTCAGCAATCAACAGTTGGTGGCAAAGATACAAAACCGCGAGTTGCTGCTTTTCATCAATCGTGCAAAACGGCAAGACAGCGGTTTTACATTCTAAAAGATTATGGCGATCTATTCATATTCACTTCCGAATGTCGTCGTTCCTTCAGGGACTCTACAGACAACGCTCTTTTGCACATTGAGCAGCCTGTCGGTCCCGACGAACAATCTGATCGTCGATCCCGGAGACGTGGTTGAACGAATTGAAGAGTCGGTCGGCGTTATTCGCCTTGCAGAAATGTCCGTTGATTTGATCGAGGATTACTCGTCGTACTCGCAGGGTTTTTGGTATAAAGTTATCAGTTCGGGAGATTTCCAGCTGCAGTTCTTCCTCGATGAGGGCGCGGGTAGCACATATTATTTTTGGGGAACGACGGTCGGCGAAACGGAACATGTTAACGAAAATTATATTGTATTAGATGGGAGCGGCGTGCCCGTCAACGGAGGTATCAACCGATCCTATCACATAACGCTTGCATCGATGCTGAGATTCGTTGATGTTTTGCCGTGGTCGACCTTTATGTCCAATGCATCAACGTTCTTGCTGCTAGGAGGGGGATCGACTTCTTTCATTTCGTTTCAGAAGCTCATCTACTCATGTTTCTTTAATGCTTACCGCACCACAGATGTTTACGCGGTCTACCCTCGTGGAATGGACATCCAATTCAACGGTGCTTTAACGAGCAATTTGAGCATTGACAATTTATTCATGGGCTGGGCGTTCGCAACGCAGCTCAACGATTATATACATTCAACGGCTCAAAACTATTTTCCGAATCGGTATGCTACTCCTTTAGATCTGCTTGGCGCGGTGTGCAGGAATTTCGGGTTTCTTCCACGCTATTATTACGACATCACGAACTCGAAGCACAGTCTGGAGTTGCTGACGCGCGGATCGTGGGACACCAACAAGCTAACCATGCCTCCATTGAAGCGGCCGTCCGTGATCCAGATGACCACGGATATGCAGGCAAACAATTTTCAGATCACGGCACCGGAATCGGGAGCGGTTCCGGCAAATCTTGGAATCCCATCTTTGGCTCAGTCGTACGATTTTCAGAGGACGATCGACTTTGATATTGGAAATGGCTACACGAGTGGTTTCCCGTTAAGTGGAACCATTTTTGAATACTATAGCGGCTCGTACACCAATAGCTTTTTGACAAATCAATTCTATAATTATTTGACGAAGGCAATTGAGACGGTACCAGCGGGTTACAGCAACGGGCGGACATTGGATGCTGCGCTGTTTCTTTATTATAAAAAATTCAGTAAGCCGAGCCGAATGGTCCAGCGGACATACAAAGGAATTGCGCCGACCGAAAGCGGAGTGACTTCTCAGGCTGTAATGTATCCCACGAAGATCACGGACATCCATGACGGCGTGTTGATACGAACATATTACGCAAACGAAGTGCGGAAAAATGTGAAAAAGCACGAGTTGTATGTTGAATGGTTGGAGGTATAAATGTCAGTAACAGCTTACCCAGTATTGCTTGCTTATAGAAATCTAAATATAATACCTCCAACTTCTGTCTTTGGCAATGTTGGAGGCGCAACGAATACAAATCCGATCGTTATGAACATACCGTCAGGTCATGGATGCTTTACTGGCGATCAAGTTCTTATCAGCGGCGTTCTAGGCAATACTGCGGCTAATGGCACTTGGATAAGCACGGTCATAGATTCAACACACCTTAGTATCCCCGTTGCCGGTAATGGAACCTACACTTCCGGTGGGTCGTGCAATTGCAATCAATTGCAAACCTTTTACTTACCTTTTGCTGATGATACCCGTTGGAAGAGGTCATTCATTGATCATGCCGACTTATTGGATGGATCGCACTTACAGGATGTTTTAGGAAGGAATTTTCGGCTGCTGATGTATCTCGATCCGGCACTCTTCGCCGCGCAGAAATTCCTATTTTTCGAAAGATTCTTAAATGCAAAATTCAAATGGGCCAACTATGGTCGATTTGCCGATGCGGCAAATTACTCTTCATTATGTGCTGCGATCCTCGAAAACGACGAAGAAGTGTTCACAACGGAGTACTATTTGCAGAACGGCATTATGCTGAAAAGCTCGAAGATTTTTCCTTGAAAACTGCCATTGTGTCACCACTACATTTTGCCGCTTTTGGTGGAGTCTCAATTAATTAGTCAGTGAGTCTCAAATAATTAGTCGGCGTACAGTACATAACACAAGAGAGCCCGATGTCATGTCGAGCTTTTTACCTTGATTCTCCTATCGATTACTGCTACATTCTTGCATTAGTCACCCCGAGGGATCGGGCGGAAGTAACATAGCAAACCAATAACCTCCGGATTCGCGCTGTGCGATGAAAGAGGTTTTTGTATTTCTAGGCAATCGTACACACACAGCAACATCACCATTCAGCAGCATGGCTGATATCGAAATCGAATTGAGCAGGATTGATTGAGGTATATTGTAAAATGCTGCATTCAATAAGATGGTTCTGTTCCAGACGATACGTCTTGCCGCTCTGCATTGTATTGCCTTTGAGTGCTCAGGTGCACATGCCGAATTTCTCTCAAGTTAAGAAAGCGCGCACACAAAAGATTTTCCCCGTAAAGAAGGAACCGGCAAACGCTGTTAGAATTAAGTTAAACAGCAAAGCCGCCCAATTGGGTCAGTGGACCAGACTCAAAGATTGGAATGAAGCGAATTCCGTAGTTGCTGAAAGTGATAGCATCGCATGGGTAGGCACTCCGGTTGGGCTTGTGCGATGGAACGTCGCAACAAACACTTACCAGACCTATGACGAATCGAATGGACTCGTGTTCACATCAATTAACTCACTTGCAATCGACAAAAGAAAACAGCTGTGGATAAGCACTTTTCAAGGTATCGTGAAATACTCTAATGGAACATTTACTTCCTATAGCTATGAGAATTCAAACTTACCTCCTGCAGTGTTCACCTGCCTGACTATTGATTCATTGAACAATGTATACGTCGGCTATGAAGCATACGTGGAGAATAACAATTTCCCAGATGGAGGAGTTGCAGTATTCACAGGCACGAGTTGGAAATATTTTAGCATTCACAATTCTCTGGGCAACCTCGGTCCCTCCGCAATTTACACATACCATGACACGGTTTGGATTGGCGAATATGACAATCTATACACGCTTGCGAACGACTCAGCAATAGTCGCACCCCGATGGAATAACGGTGGCATTTATTCGATGTCCGTCGATTATCAAGATAGTCTGTGGACCTTTTCGAAAAGTCGTAAGATGTTAAAGTACTCTCAGGATGGATGGAAGTTGATGATTGACAGCGTGGGTTTTTGGCAGGCCATTTGGAATGATCCCGCAGGCGGCTTGTGGCTGTCGAACGACCAGGACACGTGGCAGTTTCCATATGGACCTTATCGACTTAACATCAACCAAATGCGTGAAGGATACAAGTGCAGCAATGACGAACTCGGTATTCCCGGAGTGTGCGATATTCCGGGAGTTCCGGGGCAGTTTTGCTCACAATATGCAATAAGCCCAACCTCTCAATTCTTTGCCAGCATGGGGGGCATTAATTTACAATATCAGACGAATCAAGGTGGGCTTTATACATTTGATGGATTCAGTTGGCAGGTCTTCAGGGTTCCAACAACTCTCGATGATAATTATATTTATGGATTGGGAACGGACCAGAATGGAGAAGTATACTTATCCACTCCATATTACACCCAAAAAACCGATGGACAAAACTTTCAAACTGTTGGAGGGTGGAACATGGGGCTTCAAAGCTGGAACAATCATTTTAAGATAGCACCCGATGGCAGCATTTACACGAATCACAATCAAATTTATTCCAATTCTGGATTCGTCACTGGACTGGATTTTGACAGTTACGGAAATCTTTGGACAACATATCCATTAATGGAGTATACGTGGCCAAGTCTTGCATCAACCGTCTTCACAGACTCTATTATCGGATATATTGGCAATCCTGGGTACTATGATCCACAGTTTATGGATGTAACTACGGATAAGAATGATAATGTTTGGGCTGCGGCTTGGTATTACGGTGGTGCAGCGTTCGATCGGACTCAATGGCATCTCCTGTCTCCCGGTGATACAACGTTGCCTAATTTTAATTACGACCTTGTTTTTGCGGACTCAAAGAATCGTATTTGGTTCTGTACCAATCAATCGTCGCCAAACTACGGGTTCACAATATTTGATGGCACAGACTGGCGCACATATTATTCACCTCAGAATTATGCTGTTGCTGATGTAGATCAGATAGCAGAAGATCATTTTGGCAACGACTGGTTGGCGACCGGCGGAGGATTATTGAAATATGACGGTTCGTCATTCACTCTCTTCAATAGCGGGAACAGCCCCCTTCCATCCGATTTCATCGTGACGGCAGTAACGGTTGATTACGCGAGCAACATCTGGATTGGAACCCATACTGGTTTGTACATTTTTAACCCATATGGTTTACAGCTCGGACCATATACGTATCGCTCTCCGGTCGATACCTTTTATATCGTTAAATCCGGAAATCAAGCAGTAGCTCATTTCACTCCTTCCGCGGTTACAAGCGGGTCGGCCAAATACGAGTTACAACGCGGCAGAGGGACATTCAAATTCTGGACCGTTGCGAGTACTGATTTGGTCCCGGGTAATTCTTCTATGGCCATTGAAGATTCGCTGCCAATCATAGGCAACTATAACTACCGAATCAAGAGAATAGGAGCAGACGGAAGGGTCTCATTTTCTGCGGCAATTGCTTTTTCTGGGGGCAGCAAAGCAGTTCAGCTTTCAGATTGCAAAACATACTTATCTGGTAGCCGGTTATACCTAAAATGGAAGCTTCAAAATGAATCATTCATTTACAGATTTGAAGTCTCCAGAACCGAGATATCAACCGGTGAGTCTTCTGTTACCGCCTCAATATCAATCAATGCGCCAAAGAATCAGGATGGGTACTATTTCGTTTCCATAGATTCATTAACTCAATCCCCGAATAAGTACAGCTACGCACTCACCGCCATATTTGCTGACTCAAGCAGGGTTACTCTTCAATCGATTGTCGCTGTTCCTCAACTACCCACTGCCTTTAGTGTTACTCAAAACTATCCCAATCCCTTCAATGGATCAACTTCGCTGGCCGTATATTTGCCAATACAAGGAGAAGTTGTCTTCCAATTTTATGATATTTTAGGAAGAGAGATTCTGCCAGCGATGAAAAAGGACTTCGCCGCAGGCTATAATACGATTCAATTCGATTTTAGGTCATTAGCTTCAGGTTTTTATCTTTGCGTGGCTAAAAATGGCGGGGAAAGACGAATCCAAAAATTATTACTCGTCAAGTAGTTATCTTACCTTTAAGTCTCGGTGCATTGGCATTCTAAATAAAATTCCATGGCGTTCACGGCATTCGGAGGTTCATAGGAACACGCGAATACCCTTTGGCGTCCTACACACAATGCGCAAAACGTCCCGTACAGAAAAGAGAATAAATGAGCAACTACACCTTCACTGATATTTCGAAAAGATATAAAGAAACATCGATTGTTCAGAGCTCTGCAGCAGATATTCTCCTTGCGTTGTTAGATATCAAAGAAAATGAAAGTGTTCTTGATGTGGGCTGTGGAACTGGAAACTTAACAAATAGGCTCTTCAATAAGTCACGCGGCCGTATTGTCGGAATTGATCCATCATCTGGAATGATAGAAGAATCAACAAATAGTTACGGGAAAGATATTCAGTTTGAAGTTGGTTCCGCAGAAGATATTTCGTTTAGGAATGCTTTCGATGTTATATTTTGTAATTCGGCATTTCAATGGGTACATGATGCACGCAAGTGCATTACTAATTTTTACAGCGCATTAAGAGCAACTGGTCGCGTCGGAATACAAGCCCCTGGGAAAAAAGAATATTGCCCAAATTTCATACAAGCTGTCAATGCAATTAGAAATCATTCGAAATTAGGCCCCGTTTTTGATAACTTTAACAATCCATGGCTTTTCTTAGATACAGCAACAGAATATGCGGACCTGTTTCTTGATCAAGGATTTAAAGTCCCTTTTTGTGAAATACAATCTATTGAAACGTTCCATCGCCCTCAAGACGTTTATAACATTTTTGCTTCTGGTGCGATTGCCGGATATTTAAATAAGGCATATTATGATTGTGAAATAGATGATGAGTATATTGATAATTTTCAGAATATCGTTAAAGAGGAATTTATCAAGCAAGCTAAATATGATGGAAACGTAAGGCTTAATTTCAATAGAATGTATTTAATTGGAATAAAGGAATAGATCTGCTGCGTTCACTGTACACGCAATGTCATTAGTCGTTCGCATGAAGTTTCTTGGATTCACATTTCTCAATTAAGACTTCTACCGCGTGCGTTCTGCGCTTTTCAATAAGGAAAGACTCCTCATATGGCTATTGGTATAAAGCTGCATTTTGCCCCTCTACAAGTCGCAGAGTCGCAGATAAAGTGGCACGGGTCCGTTAGCCCGCAACAATCGGCTGATTCATTGTTCGACGAGCTGTTTTCAATTGCCCACAAACAAACGTGAAACGATTTATATATTTGATACTGTACAGAAGTAAAATTACCTGAACAACAAGAGAAGTAAACTTTAACAATTTGGGTGAACTATGAAGATGAAAATACCTTTATTCTTTTTCCTGCTTTCTTATTTTCTGTCCGGGAGGATTTTCGGGCAAATGGTCCAGGTCACTGAGCAGTATGGAACGGTTGAACTTGAAGGGGGCGAGTATCGATTTCATAACAACGTGTGGGGCGCTTCAACACCGCAGTATGTTACAGTGAGCATGGATTCAACATATTTTAAAATTGATTCGACGAAGCACAACCTGCCGAGCAATGGCGCACCTGCTTCCTATCCATTCATTTTGAAAGGGAGTCACTTTAACGGTACACCGACTTCCGTGAATAATCCTTTTCCGCTCGCTGTCAAGAGCATCAACAGTTGTCCGACAACGTGGGAAATAAGCGGCACCAATGCACCGGGCATCTGGGATTGCGCCTACGATATCTGGTTTGTTCAAGGCACTAGCAATAAACTTGAGATGATGATATGGATCAATTATCAGGGGCCCCAGCCTGCAGGCTCGCAGGTGACAACAGCAAACATCAACAATAGTTCGTGGCAGGTCTGGTGGAATAATTCGAGTACTCTCTCATACAGAATAACAACCAAACGAGATACCTGCAATATTGACTTAAAACTATTTATGAATGATGCTGTGAAACGCGGATATCTGGATTCTACGTGGGCCCTTGGCGGGGTTGAAGTAGGATTCGAAATCTGGCAGAACGGTACTGGTCTGACATCCGAATTATTTTCGGTCACAGCAACGACAATCACAGAAGTGCATGATCTCATCGATAAGAAACCGAACAGTTTCGGGTTAGGACAAAATTATCCCAACCCGTTCAACCCGACAACATTCATCACTTATCAATTACCGGCGAACACGTTCGTAACATTGAAAGTGTACGATGAACTGGGGCGACTTGTGAAAACGTTAGTAGAAGATCGCCAAACCGCGGGTACCCACTCGGTGGCTTTTAACGCAAGCAACTTGTCGAGCGGCGTGTATTTCTACAGGCTGACGGCTGGAAACTATGTTGAAACAAAAAAGTTGATGTTGTTGAAATGAGCGGCTCAGGGTCGTAAAGGCGCAAATTGAACTCATCGACAAATCTATGGCCGATAAATAGTTAATTACTCTTTCCTAAAATCCTCTCCATGACGGACATTTAATGGCTGGAATCGTCATGATGTCTATTTATCGCCCGTGATAACTTAAAAGACGAGATAAATGTATGAAAAATGTAAAGTCACTTTTCTCTATAAGTGTAGTTCTCGTTTCTTTGGCAGGCACATTGAACGCCCAGCATCTTCGCTCCGGGGGGGCAGAAATCATCAACCCTCCGATTCTCAAAAGCCCTGCCAACTCTTCAACGGGCACATCATTAAATCCAACGCTTACATGGAATGCTTCCGCAGGGGCAACAAGTTATGAATTACAAGTGTCTGCTGATTCTACATTTGCCTCCACGATTTATGATGCATCGGACTTGACCGATGTATCTAAAAGCATCCTGGGTTTATCGTTACAAACAAAGTACTACTGGAGAGTCAACGCAAGTGCGGGAATTGGAACAAGCAGTTGGTCAACCGTGTGGAATTTCAGTACCGTGAATGGGCTTTCTTGGACGCAGGTAAGCAGTGGATTGCGAACAACGGGCACCACGGGCGATTTTTTGGCGCTGGCGATCAACTCATCCGGGTACATTTTTGCCGGGACGTCCGGCGATGGTGCATATCTTTCAACGAACAACGGAGCGAGCTGGACAGGGATCAACTCCGGTTTGACAAATGGCAACGTTATGTCATTAAAGTTCAATTCCTCGGGCACTCTATTTGCCGGGACGGATGGCGCGGGCGTATTTCTATCGACCAACAACGGGACAACGTGGACTCATGCAGGTATGCAGGGAAATCACGTAGGTTCATTAGCGATAAGTTCCATCGATGAGATTTTTGTGACGACGAATGGCGAAGGGATTTTTCTATCAACGGATAACGGAGCTACGTGGAATCTGGAAACTCTTGGTTTAACGGGCAATAACTTTTTCCCGGTCGCCATCAATTCCTCCGGTTACATTTTTGCCGGAGCAGTTGACGGATCGTATGAGGGGGTGTATCGCTCAACCAACAACGGAAGTGCCTGGACCCAGGTACATAATGGGATGCCGACTGACAATGTTAATTCATTAGCTGTTAATTCTTCGGATTACATTTTCGCCGGAACGAATAGTAATGGTGTATACCTTTCAACGAACAACGGTACGAGCTGGTCGCCGGTGAATAATGGTCTGACGAATAGTTCTGTTTGGCCGATCGCCATCCACTCCTCCGGTTATATGTTTGCTGGAACGGATGGCGGCGGAGTATTTCTTTCATCGAACAACGGCACAAGTTGGAGCCAGGAAAACAATGGCTTGACAGAATTTGGTGAGCCGGAAGGTGTTGTGGCGTCGTTAGCCTTCAGTCCAGCAGGCTATATATTTGCAGGCACCTATGGCGGCGGGATTTATCGAGCCTCGATCTCATTTCTTTACGCAACGCCCCCTGCGCCAACGCTTGCAGCTCCCCTAAACGGCTCAAACGAATTACCTCTCAATCCGACATTGAGCTGGATTGCCGCTCCCTGGGCATCACAGTATGAGCTGCAGGTATCCGTCGATTCAACATTTTCCACTATAACGCGTGATGTCATCGGTTTGACCGGCACAAGCAAGAGCATCGGAGGATTGTTACGCCAGACAGAGTATTATTGGCGGGTGAGCGCATCGAATCCAGGAGGTACGAGCAGCTGGTCACCGGTGTGGAGTTTCACAACGTGTCCGTTTGACCTAATTTCTGTTAAAGATGTCCCGTTCGATCAGGGAGGCAAGGTTGAACTCATTTGGCAGGCATCGCTTCTAGATACCAATGTCAACGCATTGCCTTACTACAGCATCTGGAGATCTCTTCCCCATGCCGGCGAGCGCAACCTGAAATTGAAAACTTCACTGGCCAAATCGGGGGCTGGACTCCGGCAGCACAAGATCAGGACGTTTAAGTCCGACGCAGGAACATTGGCATGGGAGTGGATTGGCAATGAACCAGCTCATAGAGATAGTCTCTACTCATACATTGCATCCACGCTTTATGATTCGATGCCGGGGACAAACGGCATTGAATATTTCGTCATCTCCGCTCAAACGAATGACCCGAACGTCTTTTTCGATTCAAACGTTGACAGCGGATATTCGGTCGATAATCTTCCGCCGCTTGCGCCGGCCAGCTTGACAGCATCGGCTGTGTCCGGCGATGTAGTGCTGCGGTGGACGCGTAACGTTGAGCCCGATATCAAGGATTATATCATTTTCCGCAACGATAGTTCGAATGCAAGTCTGAAATCAATGAATCCCTGCGACACTACAACGGAGACAATGTACACCGACACCCATCCTCTCGCCGGAAAGACGGATAATTATCTGATACGAGCGGAGGACATTCATGGCAACGTCAGCAATGCCAGCAATCTCGTCTCTATTGCTGTAACTAATGTCAAGAGCCCAAGCACTGAGATTCCTGGTGATTATGAACTTGGTCAAAACTTTCCAAACCCCTTCAATCCGACAACGACTATTAAATATCAACTGCCGGAAAATGGCCTCGTCAGGTTGGAAGTATTTGATATTCTGGGACGAGAAGTTTCGACACTGGTCAGCGGAAGACAAGGCGCAGGGTACTACAACGTTACGTTCAACGGATCGAATGTGCCGAGCGGAGTTTATTTTTATAGACTTCAAGCAGGAAATTACACCAACACAAAGAAACTTTTGCTGTTGAAATAGTCAGAACAATGCTGCACGTTGCCGCAGCTTACCTGTCCCGCTTCTATTGAGCGGGAGCTCCGGTCCGTCAGGCCGCTTGAAAAGAGAACGACATATGAAATCGCAAACAGGCACTACAGTCAATTAACGCTACCGAACCGTTTTCGGAAATCCGGAGGACGCTTTGATGAACGGTTGTGCTTGCATGTTTTTTCCCTACGCCCCAACAAATCATCCTGAACGATAATAAGGAATCTGATACCTCAACAATAGATTTTTACTCTATTGCAGTATGAGTCCCCTTTTTGTAAATTGTGTAATAGCTTGATCATGATCACTAATGACTCTTAGTGACCAAAAAGCGGATATTTCGATAGTATTTACCGATCCATCAAACACCATCTATCGAAATTGATCTGTTTTGGCAGCAGTAAACCGGCGCCATCGTCTAACGGTTCAGGACGGAGCCCTCTCAAGGCTTAAATACGGGTTCGATTCCCGTTGGCGCTACTGATGTCCTTCCTGTGCGGTTCGATCATCTTGCACGATTGATGTTTCCGGAGAAAGCCTAGACTCAGCATTTTGCCATGACAAAAATTCTCGTCATCGACGACGAAGATTCACTTCGCGAAACGAGCGTTGCAATTCTCCGCGCCGGCGGATTTGAAGCCGTCAGTGCAAAGAACGGCGGCGACGGCATTGAGCTCGCGCATGCAACGTTACCCGACCTCATCATCTGCGATATCAGGATGGAACTCGTCAACGGGTACCAACTGCTCACCGCGGTTCGAAACGATTCCGTTACTGCCACGACCCCTTTCATTTTGATGACCAGCAACGCCGACCTCGAAGGGATGCGGCAGGGAATGGACCTCGGCGCTGATGATTACCTTCCGAAACCGTTCTCTCCCGCCGAACTCGTTACGGCCGTCAACGCGCGTTTAAAGAAACATCGCATGATGACTGAACAGGCGGAAGCAAAACTGCAGGAACTCCGCGCGCGGATGAGCACCGCGATCCCTCACGAACTCCGCACGCCGCTCAACGGCATCCTTGGCTTCGCTGATATCATGCGCAAAGATTACATGAACCTGCAGCCGCAGGAAATTGCAAAAATGTCGGAGCGCATCTACAGGAATGGAAAGAGGCTGCTCCGTCTCGTCGAAAATTATTTGATCTATGCGCAAGTCGGGGCGCAACAGATCGACAAACATCAACAGGAACTCCTCCTGCACAGCAGCACGGACGCGTTGAGCACTATCGATGAGCTCGCGCGCGAAAAAGCTCTCGAAAACAACAGGGTCAACGACCTTGACCTGCATCTGGAGCCGGCCTCTGTCGCGATTTCCGCACAATACTTCGCCAAGATCGTTGAAGAGATCGGGGACAATGCATTCCGGTATTCGACGAAAGGGACAACGGTGTATTTTGGAACGGTGACTGAAGGCAGCGACTTGCTCATGATGGTCATCGACCGCGGACGGGGTATGACCGCCGACCAGATCGAAAATATAGGAGCGTATGTCCAGTTCAACAGGAAAGTGTACGAACAGCAGGGTTCCGGACTCGGGCTTACCGTCGCCAAACAATTGATCGAGATACACGGCGGCTCGCTAAGCATCCAGAGCGACGTTGACCATGGCACGACCGTTACGGTGCGTCTCCCCCTTTCAACCGGTACCGCCGCTCCCGAGTAACGGCAGCAGCTATCCGATTGCTTAAAGCAATCGGATGGCTGTCGTCCTTGCCCTTCCCGTTGTCATTCCTTACTTTTACGGTATGCAAAATTCAGACGCTTTATCGGCGTTTCACCCCGTTGTGCGATCATGGTTCACGAATACATTCGGCGAACCCAGCCCGCCCCAACGCCTCGGTTGGCCGTCGATCGCGGCGGGGAAAAATACGCTCATCGTTGCCCCTACCGGCTCAGGAAAAACTCTTTCGGCGTTTCTCTGGTGCATCAATCATCTGGTAGAAGAAAATATACGCGCATCAAACGACGGGCCGGATCATCATACGAGAACGAAGAACGGCGTCCGTGTTCTCTACATCTCCCCTCTCAAGGCGCTCAACAACGACATCCATCGCAACCTTGAAGTTCCGTTAAAAGGAATTCACGCTGAAGGCACCGCACAGTCGATTCCCCTGACGAAACTCCGCAGCGCTGTCCGCACCGGCGACACGACTCAGGCCGAGCGGGCCGCGATCCTCAGAAATCCCCCCGACATTCTGATCACGACTCCCGAATCGCTCTATCTCATGCTCTCGTCGCAGAAGGCGAGAATGATCTTCGCAGAAGTTCGGTATGTCATCATCGATGAAATCCACTCGATCAGCGGCAACAAACGGGGCGTGCACTTGTCGCTCTCGCTTGAACGGCTCGAACAAGCAGCAGCGCAATCATTCGTCCGCATCGGATTATCCGCGACACAGCGACCGTTGGAAACCATCGCGCGGTTCCTGGGCGGACAGGAATGGCGGAACGAAAAACTGATCTCGCGCGAGGTGGCCATCATCGACGCGGGCTATAAGAAAAAAATGGATCTGCAGGTCACGTGTGTCGCGCAGGATTTTTCCGACCTCCCCACCGACAGCATCTGGTCGCTGATTTTCCCCCGGTTGATCGAGGCGATTTACAAACATAACACGACGCTTATTTTTGTCAACAACCGCCGCCTCGCCGAACGGGTCGCGGCACACCTGAACGAACTCCTCACCGGACAAGAGCATACATTTAACAACTCCGCCGTTCCGTATTCCTCGGGACACCCGGCAATGCCGGGCCGTCCTTCAGAAATTATTGTGCAGGCCTACCACGGCAGCATGTCGCGCACGGCGCGCGAGCAAATGGAATCGGACCTGAAGCAAGGGAAGCTTCGCGTGCTTGTCGCAACTTCGGCGCTGGAACTGGGCATCGATATCGGCAGCATTGACCTCGTCATCCAGCTTCAATCGCCGAAAGGGATCGCACGCGGCCTGCAGCGTGTCGGACGTTCAGGGCATTTGGTGAGCGCAACGAGCAAAGGGCGCATCTATGTGACGCACCGCATGGATCTCGTCGAAGCCGCCGTCGTCGCCGCCGCGATGGAAGAACACGCCATCGAAGAGACCCACGTCCCCCATGACTGCCTGGACGTGCTGGCCCAGCAGATCGTCTCGATGGTCAGCGTGGAAGATTGGAACATGGACAAACTTTTCGATCTCGTTCGGCAGTCGTTCTGCTACCAAACTCTTTCGAAGAAGATATTCACAAGTGTCGTTCAGATGCTGGCAGGACGCTACACCAACGAAGCATTCCGCGAATTGCGCCCTCGTATTTCGTGGGACAAGGTCCGTAACTCCCTATCGGCCCTTCCCGGCTCTTCTCATCTCGCGATCACGAACGCCGGAACGATTCCCGACAGAGGATACTACGCCGTCTATCTGGAGGATCTGTCTACAAAAATCGGCGAGGTGGATGAGGAGTTTATTTATGAAAGCCGGACGGGCGATACCTTTATTCTCGGCTCAAATGTGTGGAAGATGCTCGACATCGACGCCAACAAGATCGTCGTCGCGCCCGCCCCGGGCCAGCCGGCACGCATGCCATTCTGGCGGGGCGAAGGGATCGGACGCACATTCGAGCTCGGCGAGCGGGTCGGAAAATTTCTGGGAAAATTGTCTTCCGGCGAGCCGGAACTTCCCGAATGGCTTCACGCCAATTTTCCGATCGACGCCCACTCAGAACGAAATATTATCGATTACGTCCAACAGCAAAGAGCCGCTACGAGACTCCTGCCGACGCATCGGTCGATCGTCGTGGAGGGATTCAGAGACGAGATCGGCGACCCGCGGATCGTCGTCCATTCGTGCTTCGGGCGGGGCGTGAACGGGCTTCTGGGGCTTGTCCTTTCGCATCAGCTCCGCGAACGGCTTGGCACTGAAATTCAGATGCTCTATAATGACGATGGAATACTCTTCCGCTGCTCGGACGTCGAACGCCTCCCCCTCGATCTCTTCGCGGGCCTGACGGCTGCTCAAGCCCAGGACCTCATCCTCGAAGAGCTCGTTCTCTCTCCACTCTTCGGCGCATTGTTCCGGCAGAATGCGGCACGCGCCCTTCTGCTGCCGAAGACTCGGATCGGTAAACGGACACCGCTCTGGCTGCAGCGTCTGCGTGCCGGCGATTTGCTCCAGATCGTCCGCAAAGTGGACGACTTTCCGATCGTGATCGAAACCATCCGTGATTGCCTCAACGATGCTCTCGATTTTGAACACTTTAACGAAGTGATGAGCAAGGTTGAATCCGGATCGATCAGTGTCCACACCGTCCAGACAGAGATTCCGTCGCCGTTCGCATCGAGCGTTTTGTTCGACTTCATTGCCGCCTATATGTATGAAGGAGATAAGCCGAAACACGGGACGCCGAACCAATTTCAAACATTGAACAGGGAATTGCTTGCCGAAGTCGTTAATCTTGACGCCGTCAAAACTGTCGTCAAACCGGACGCTGTGGAGCGCATTGAAGAGCAGCTGCAATTCACTTCGGAAACACGAAAAGCCCGCACCCCCGAAGAATTGCTCGAGATACTTGTGCGCATCGGAGAGCTGACCGAGGAGGAGATCCGTGAACGTTCTGCGACGCGCGACGTCCGCTTTGAAGACCAATTGGTAAAGCAGGGGACAATTGTTCCGGTCAGGATCAACAATAAGAAATTTATCATCGCATCAGAAGAGGTTCCGTTGTATAAAGGCGTCGCGGAAATCGAGCCTGAGGTGCTCGCTTCACTTCCCGAAGAATTCCGGACCTCACCGTTGAAACGGGAAGAACGCCTTCGTTTCCTGATCACCCGGATGCTGCGCTCGCATGTGCCGTTGACTGCGGATCGGATCATGGAGCGGTACGCGATCTCACAGGACGAGTGCGAATCCGCTCTTCGTTCGCTTCCGGAAGAAGAGAGTATTGTCCATGGTTCATTTTCGTCGGAAAATGAAGCGGTGCAATGGTGCTACAGGCCGAATCTCGAGCGCATTCATCGCGCCTCGATCAACATTCTCCGCAAAGAGATCAAACCGGCATCGATCAGCGGATTCACAAATTTTCTTGCGCACTGGCAGCATCGTCATCCATCGACGCAGGAGTCGGGTGAGGCCGGCCTTCAAAGCATCCTCGAAATAATGGAAGGATATGCGCTCAACTCCGAATTATGGGAGAGTGAAATATTCCGTCACCGGATGAAAAACTACGACCCCGGAGCTTTGCGGGCATTGTCGGGCAGGGGAGAGATCGTGTGTGCAGGCTCCTCACCGGGGAAATCTCAATGGATCTTCAGCGGGGATGGCGCCCTTTTCATCGATGAGAAGGAAAAACTGCTGGAGGGTGTTTCAAACGCTGCGAAGGAATTGTACGATTTTCTGAAACAGAATGGAGCATCTTTTCTTTCGGATATCCGGGAAGGAACCCCATTTTCTCTCGCCGCGTTGAACAAAACAGTCGCGGAATTGTTCTGGGCGAGACTCATCACGAACGACGTCGTGGATGAAGCGTTGAGCGTAAAACGTTTTAAGACGAATGACGACTCTCCCCTTCCACCAGAACGGATCGTGCTCACGAATCCGCGGCGCAATCTGCTGAAATCGTTCGCGATGAATTCTGTGAGAAAAGCGTTGCGCACAGCGCCCGGCTGGAATGGACGCTGGTCGCTTGTTCATACCCGCAGGGTCCTCGGAGATAATGCATCTCCCGAAGAAAGGACAGCCCGCCAGGCACAGCAGTTGCTGCTCCGCTACGGCATCGTTGCGCGAGAAATTGCAAAGCGCGAGGACAACCTTCTCCCCTGGCCCATGCTTGCGCTTGAATTCCAGAAAATGGAAATGCGCGGCGATATCAGGCGCGGCTATTTCGTGGAGGGATTATCGGGGATGCAGTTCGCGCTTCCCGCAGCGGTCGATATGATACGAACGATCAACAACGAACAATCAACAATGAACGGAGGGGCTCCCATCGTTGTTAATGCATGTGATCCGGCAAATCCATACGGACTTGGAATCGAAATCGGAGGCATAAACTCTGCCTCGAACATCCGCATTGCGCGGCTTCCGCTCAATTATTTTGTGTTCGACCGCGGCGCGCCCGTATTGTGGATCGAGGGATTTGGCGCCCGGATCACCACCGTCGCCGAATCGTCCCAGGACTTTGTGCGCGCGGGACTGGAACAGTTCGTTTCGAATCTTCGTTCTTCTTTCAGAAATGAACGCGAAATTATCTTGGAATACTGCGACGGCGTCCGCCCGACAGAAAGTCCGCTGGCGGATGTGCTTCGTTCGATCGGATTTTACAGGGATCGCGCGCAGACGATGAGGTATGAATTACATTAGGAATCGTCTTCTATATGTCATTCTGAACGGAGCGAAGCGGAGTGAAGAATCCATGACAATCATGCATCGTGAATCTACGAGGCTTCATTGTCGTGGATGCTTCTCCCGCCAAAAAGCGACGGGATCAGCATGACATTACAAATGCATTCTACATCGTAACATTTTTTGAGATAGCGTGTAGAAAGCTAAAATTTCATCCACACTATGAAGGCACATCCTTGGCGAAGAAAAGAAGAACATTACGGCTTCAACCCCAGGAAGACACTCAGGACCTCGGCTTAGGTTCAAAGGTCGCGGCGCAATCCCGCACGCGGTTCCTGAACCGCAACGGGAGTTTCAACGTAGAACGGACTGGCCAGTCGTTCCTCCGCACCCTGAACCCATACCATGCATTGCTCTCGATGTCATGGCTGAAGTTTCACTCGATGGTCGTCCTCTCATATTTTCTCGTGAACATTCTTTTTGCCCTTGCCTATTTGGCCTGCGGTTCCGGAGCCATCGAGGGCTCCGGCGCGATTTCGCTCGGACAACGGTTCTTCGACGCATTCTTTTTCAGCGTTCAAACTCTGGCGACGATCGGCTACGGAAGAATGAGTCCGGCTGGGCTTGCGGCCAATATCGTGGTGGCATTCGAAGCATTGACCGGGCTTTTCGGCTTTGCATTGGCGACGGGGCTCTTGTTCGCCCGGTTCTCCCGCCCCAACGCAAGAATTCAATACAGCGAAAGGGCGGTCATCGCGCCCTACCACGACATCACGGGCTTCATGTTCAGGATAGTGAACGAACGGTTGAATCAGTTGATCGAAGTGAATGCGACGCTCACATTCAGCAGGATGGAGACGCATAACGACAAGCGTGTCAGAAAATTCTACTCCCTGCCGCTGGAAAGAAACAAGGTCACCTTCTTTCCGCTGCATTGGACGATCGTTCATCCTATCGACGAAAAAAGTCCGCTCTACGGTGTCACGCAGAAAGGTCTGGAAGAATCGGACGCAGAGTTTGCGATCCTGCTCACCGCGATCGACGAGACTTTTTCGCAAACCGTTCATAGCCGGTCGTCGTACAAAGACGACGAAGTGGTGGTTGGGGCAAGATTCAGGGACATGTTCCTTCCCCCTGAAAACGGCATCGTTCGCGTCGACCTCCGGCGCTTAAGCGAGATCGAACACGTGTAAATTTTCAACGAGAGCCATGCTCCCCCATTATATCGTCGACGGCTACAACGTCATCCACGCCATCCCAACCCTCAAAAAGATGCTGGCGCACGACGGGTTCCAGGCACGCGAACAACTGGTATTTCTCGTTTCCCGATTGACCTTCAGAAGGAAATTCCGGTGTACGATCGTATTTGACGGCGCGAGACCACGTGAGCCTCATCCCCCTCAGTCTCACTCTCCCCTTCACATCGTCTTTTCCTCTCCACTTTCGGCCGACGCAAAGATCAAGTCGATGATCGAGGCATCAAAGAATCGTACGCTCCTCGTCATTATTTCTTCCGACAGGGAAATCCTGGACTATGCAAAAGTCTGTTCATGCAGTACGTACACGTCGAAATATTTCAGCAACCTCCTTTTCGATGAGCCGGACAAGGGGGAAGAAAAGGATTCAACTGCTTTGTCAAAAGGACAGATCGATGAGTGGTTGAAGATTTTTGGGGAGAAGAAATAAAGGAGTAGTTTATCAAATACAGCTTTATGGTAACCTGGCTTTTTAGATCTTTAGCTGGAGAAATTCATCGATATTTTGACGCCCGGAATCGGCAGCTATGAGGGGGGGGGCGATGCGTGCGTTGGGAAAACGGCGAGGATGTCAGAGAACCTCCGGTGAGCCGTTTTCCTCGGCGTGTGCGGTGGGGGAGCATCGCGCGGGTTCCGATTCCGAGAGGCTCTCTTTGCTTCTTTCTCTGGCAACAGAGAAAGAAGAACAATTCGGGCGAAAGATCGGCCTTCGAGTCAAGTCATTACTGGCGCGCAGAACTAACGCGGCGTTTGATTCATCCTCTTAAACATCTCATTCAATTCTTCCCGCGATGCGATGCTCGCGTTTGCGGAAAATCCGTACGCGATCTCCACGCTCCCCTTCTTTAATTGATCGACGACCGCATCCGCAAATTCGATCAACGGGGTTCCAGCTGTATGGAGGCCCTTGCCGCCAAGGTCGGTATTGACTGCCGGAGGGATAATTTCAATGACGGAAATGGGCGTTGCCGAGAGTTGGTGCCGGAGTGATAGGGTAAAGGACCGGAGAGCCGCTTTGGTTGCGCAATAGACCGGAGCCATCGCCATCGGTGCGAACGCCAGGCCGGACGTTATGTTGAGAATGGCCGGACGTGTTTGTTTAAGAAGATGAGGAATAAAGAGGGCCGACAAGTGGAGCGGTGCGTCAAGGTTGATCGCAAGTTCCCCGTCGATCTTTTCCCACTCCGGATCTTGCAGAATTTGAAAACGCCGTTGAATTCCCGCATTGTTGACCAGAATGTTAAGCCCGGGGAATTCGCGTGTCGCCCACTCGAAGAGGGATATCCGGTCCGATGAACGGGAAAGGTCGCACACGCGTGTGCGGAGTTTAGGAAATTGTGCCCGAGCCTGTTGAAGTTTCTCCTCGCGGCGCCCGCAGATGATTACGTCGCTCCCTGCAAAAAGAAATCGTTCGGCAAGTGCAAGACCAATTCCCGAACCTCCGCCGGTGATGAGTATGGTGTTTGAACTCAGATCCACAAATACCTCCTGTGTTGTCGTTGAATTAGCATGACAATGATGTGGGTTGAAGCGGATAACGAAGAAGGCCTGCTATGCAACAGCAGCTTGTTTATCGGCGTGCTCACCTTTTTTCTCCATCAACAATACGAACTTCTCAAAAAGGTAGTCGCTGTCGTGCGGACCTGGGGATGCCTCGGGATGATACTGAACGCAGAAGAGTGGAAGGTGTTTGTGCTGAAAACCTTCTACCGTGTTGTCGTTGAGGTTGATGTGGGTCAACTCGACTTTCGATTGATCCATCGACTTCCAGTCGACCGCGAAGCCGTGATTCTGCGAGGTGATCTCAATTTCGCTCGTCTGAAGATTCTTTACGGGATGGTTGGCTCCACGATGTCCGAACTTGAGCTTGTACGTCTTTCCCCCCAGAGCGAGAGCGAGCAACTGGTGACCGAGGCATATGCCGAACATCGGCTTGGCGCCGATCAGCTTCTTCAGATTCAGGATCGCGTACTTCACTGCATCGGGATCGCCGGGGCCGTTCGAGAGAAAGATCCCGTCCGGATTCATCGCGAGCACCTGTTCGGCGGTATAGGACGCGGGAACAACCGTCAAGTTGCACCCGTACCGAGTTAACCGGCGGAGAATATTTTGTTTCACGCCGTAGTCATAGACGACCACGTTGAATCGTTTTCCGTTGCGTCCGGCGGGAGGCTCTTCGGGGGCAAGAGCAAAAATTGTCTCATCGATCTTGTCCCAGGTGTAGGGAGTCTTGCAGGTCACGTTTTTGGCAAGGTCCAGGCCATTCATGTCCGGTGAAGCTTTCGCCTTTTTCACAAGGCTCGCATCGTCCAGGTCTTTCGTAGAAAGAACGCCGCGCAATGCGCCGAGTGTGCGGATCATCTTCGTCAGCATCCGGGTATCGATCCCCTGAATGGCGATAATGTTGTTCTTCTTCAGCCAGTCGCCGAGGCTCGATGTCGCCCGCCAGTTGCTGTAGAAATCAAAATACTCCCGCACGATAAAGCCGGAAACCTGCGGCTTCACGGACTCAAGGTCGTCGAGGTTGACTCCGTAGTTCCCGATCAGGGGATACGTCATCGTCACGATCTGCCCGGCGTACGAAGGGTCGGTGAGGATCTCCTCGTATCCCGTAATGCTGGTATTGAAAACAACCTCGCCGGTTATTTCTCCTTCGGCGCCAAAATTCTCGCCGGTAAAGACTGTTCCGTTCTCGAGTGCAAGCTTAACGACCATTGATGGCAAACTTCCCTTTTTATTCTGGACTAAAAATACGAAAATGGCGGAGGAGAGTCAACGGATCTCTCAAAGTGATGCCATGACTTTCCGATTATGATGTATTTTCCAGAAATTACGAGAGTTATGGCATCACTCGGCATCTTTGCGAATCGCATCGCTGCGCGTATTCGGTAGTGTCACAATTTCGAAGTAAATGTCATTCCGGCGAAAGCCGGAATCCATTTTATTTGCTATGGATGCCAGCTTTCGCTGGCATGACACCCATTTTTCTGACTGATATGCCAAACCGTAACACTACCACGTATTCGTTATTGTTGAATAGACAACGTAAAAGAGTTACATTTTGAAAACAACGTTCACAAAGAAGACATTGGGCGCGAGATAGTATAAACAATAGCAGGAAAAAATAATGGCAAAAAATTCTAAAATACCGGCAAAAAAGATTTATAGGATAAAGGTGATATTAGACGGGTCGGAACCGTTGATCTGGAGAAGGTTTTTAGTGCCGGGAGACTACAAGCTTTCGAAACTGCACAAAGTGCTGCAAATTGTCATGGGATGGGGTGAAGCTCACCTCCATGAATTTATCATTGGCGGAGTTTCTTTCGGCGAACCTTCGCCTGAATATGGGGAGAAGGATATGCTTGATCATAAAAAAATAACTTTAGCTGGAATGATTCCCGAGGAAAATAAATTGTTTGCTTACATTTATGATTTTGGAGATGGCTGGCAGCATAAATTGACTGTAGAAAAAATTTTGGCGCCGGAAGAAGGCGTGCACTATCCACTATGTCTGGCGGGTGAGCGTGCCTGCCCGCCAGAAGATTGCGGCGGCATCGGCGGTTACGAATATTTGCTTGAGGCGATGGAGAATCCGAAAACGGAAGATCAAAAACATCTGGTCGATTGGGCAGGCGACTTTGACCCAGAAGTGTTTGATTTGAAAAAAGTGAATTCGAGACTGAAAGGGATAAAATAGTAAGCGGGGGGATGAGCGTTCCTCGCGGGAGTCCACTTCTTGACTAAGAAAAAGACTGCGTAGCGACAACTCACTTTCGGTTTTTCTCGTTCCCATGCTCTGCTTGGGAACGTACTTTGAACGAAGCTCCGCTTCGCGAAAGATATTGAATCGGAGTTGTTCTTCGTTCCCAATGAGACGTTGGGAACGAGATAAACATGTTTATGGCGGAGTACCGTCATGTATTTCCACCGATCATCGAGGAGGAGTATGAAAACTGTCGGACTGCTGACGATCTCGAATATCTTCATGACGTTCGCCTGGTACGGACATCTGAAATTCAGGGAAGTATCCTTGTGGAAGGTCGTTCTTATCAGCTGGCTTATCGCATTTTTTGAATATTGCTTTCAGGTGCCGGCGAACAGGATCGGATCCTACCAGTTTTCCGGCGCCCAGCTCAAGACGATACAGGAAGTTATCACGCTCGTTGTGTTCAGCGTCTTTTCGGTCGTTTATCTCAAGGAGGAATTGAGATGGAATTATGTCGTTGGCTTTGTTTTGCTCATCGCCGCGGCTTTTTTCGTGTTTAAAAAGTGGTAGGCTATTTAGCACCGCACCTTCTTTGCATCTCGTTCCCAAACCCTGTTTGGGAACGTATGCTGAAACGAAGATCCCGATTCTCCGTTCCCAACAGGACGTTGGGAACGAGATAATGGAATTCCAAAAAATTATCATGCAGCAACGAATTTCTATCATCGAAGGCGATATTACACAGCAAAAGGTCGACGCTATCGTCAACGCCGCGAATAGTTCGCTCCTCGGCGGAGGAGGCGTCGACGGCGCAATTCATAGAGCGGCAGGCCCGAAGCTACTGGAGGAATGCCGGACGCTGCACGGCTGTAACACCGGCGAAGCAAAAATAACAAAGGGATATAAACTCCCCGCACTGTGGGTGATTCACACGGTTGGCCCGGTGTGGCACGGAGGAAACAATCGCGAAGATGAATTGTTAGCCCTCTGTTACAGAAACAGCCTCACTCTAGCGGCTGAACGGAAATTGGAAACGGTCGCTTTCCCCTCGGTGAGCACGGGCGCGTACGGATTTCCGGTTGACCGCGCGGCACGAATTGCTTTGAAAACTGCAGCATCGTATCTTGCTGTCACATCGTTCCCAAAAACTGTGATCTTTGTCTGTTTTTCAACCAATGACTTCCGTACCTACACTGACTCGCTGAAGGAAGTAACAAATGTCCGTCAATGACCGAAGACCGCTTCAGGTTGAACTGGTATTTCAACCGAAGACCTACGATATCGATTTTGCAGGCCACGTCAGCAACATCGTCTATATCCGCTGGCTCGAAGACCTGCGAATGATGGTGCTGGACACATATCTTCCTCTCAAGACGTTGATGGAACAAGGTGTTGCACCGGTGGTTATACGGACATCGATCGAATACAAGAGGCCCGTGAAACTGTTTGACTCGGTCACCGGAATGATGTGGGCAAGCGAAATGGGGAACGTTAAAGGGATTCTTTCAGCCGAATTTACTGTTAATGGAAGTATCGTCGCAGCCTCGGAGCAGACAGGGGTCTTCGTTCGAATGGATAACGGCAGGCCGGTCGCTTTTCCGGAGGAGTTCAGACGACAGTTTGATGCATTCCAAAAATAGCCCCTATACCCAAACAATACGGAGAACTATCGTTGAAAAACAAACTTCGCTGGATTGGAATAATTGCGGCAGTAGTCCTTATGCTCATTCAATTTCGTCAGCCCGACCGTTCGAATCCCCCCGTCGACCAGGCGCTGACGATCGCAGCGCAGACCGAATTCACAATGCCGGTCTCCGGATTGATCAGGACGGCGTGCTTCGATTGCCACTCGAACGAAACGCGCTGGCCGTGGTACAGCTACGTTGCTCCCGTTTCCTGGCTGGTCGCTGACGACGTGGCAAAGGGGCGCCGTCACCTTAATTTTTCAGAATGGGAAAAGTATCCGAAGAGCAAGCAAGTGTTGAAGCTCGGACAGATCTATGAGCAGGTAACGAAAGCCGATATGCCATTACCGAAATATTTGTACATCCACTCCGACGCACGGCTTAGCCCCGCCGACAGGGATTCAATTGCTGCGTGGACTGAACGCGTGAGGGATAGGGAGAGCAATTAAGAATTAGGAA
>Ga0265338_10002541_pt1 | contig 27050 bp, 28 predicted proteins | sample 42126metaG_FD_193579 | JGI IMG/M metagenome (GOLD analysis project Ga0265338, IMG submission 193579) | Rhizosphere microbial communities from Carex aquatilis grown in University of Washington, Seatle, WA, United States - 4-21-26 metaG | ecosystem: Host-associated > Plants > Roots > Rhizosphere...
CGTGGTTGAGACTTAGGCTAGGCAGTTATGAGATTACCCGAAAGTTGGAATAACTCCACGAGCTGCTTTAGTTTATAATCAGTTGTAGCAGCGATGGCAGATGTTTGAAATGCGTCCGCTATGCCGCACCATGTAGGAATTATCAGGCGCTTCGGCGCCTTTTTCCATGCCTGCTAATCTGATAAGTGGACTGATTTCGGGGGTGTAAAAATCGAGAATTGCTTCCTGTCATTTGATGTAATGGTATGATAGTAAGATGGACGATCTAACGTGGGCGAGCCAGCATAAGAAACGTATTGCCAGAGAATTTATTCGTGAGACTGATTTTCAGCCGAGTGATACGCCAACGGGTGTGTTTACTGCTGGCTTGCCAGGTGCAGGCAAAACCGAGTTTACTATCGAGCTACTCAAAGACATTGCAAACAAACCGCTCAGAATTGATATGGACGAAATTGCTAAGCTGATCGAAGGATACAAGCCTGAGATTGCCGATAAGTTTCGAGCAGGTGCATCGAGCATTCTAGCCAGAATATACGATGAAGTAATCAAAAATAAATTGGACTTTGTCTTCGATGGTACGTTTGCACATGGTAGGGCGCTTGAGAACGTGGATCGTGCGCTAAGACATGGCTACACTATAAAGCTGTACTACATCCATCAAGAGCCAGCTATTGCTTGGAAATTTACCCAAGATCGTGAACTCGTGGAGCATCGGGCGATTGATAAAACGGGCTTCATCGATAGCTATACCAGATTACATCGAAACCTCGAATCCTTGCAGAATAGCCATAAAGATGTTACTATAAGTGTTATTATCAAGGACGAAAATAACAAGGTTGGCGACCGTAAAGAAAACGTAGATAATTTGTTTGAGGTATTGCCGCCCTTTCTCTCTCAAACAGAATTAGAAAGTGTTATACTTTAAGAGGTATTATGAAAAACATTATCAAACGAGTTGTGCCACAGAAAAAAGTCCAACTAAAGGACGTTGCTGCGCCAGAGCCTTCACGAGCTGCTACTCGTGTCCTAAATGGCGCTCTTGAGCGTGCTTACAAAGACCAGCAAGAAATTACTCGAAAAGCAGAGGTAATCCGCAGTAGCTAAGCAGATTTAAGGCAGGCTGAAGCTTAAGACCCAGAAATGGGTCTTTTGTGATAGGATTGAGATATGAAAAAGCGATTCATCTTCATTCATGGTAATCAAGCAATGTCATGGAACTTTGCATTTGCTCCCTGGCTCAAACACGAGCTAGAAAAGCTTGGCTTTGAGACAAGTTTTGAGACATTTCCTGACTCAATCATTGGCCGTAAACAATATTGGTTTGAGTTCATGGATGATTATCTCAAGATTAATGAGAACGATGTTATCATCGGCTGGTCAACTGGCGCAATTGCTGCCATGAAATATGCTGAAACTCATAAGATCGATAGCTCGATCTTAATCTCGCCCTATTACACTGATTTAGATGATGAGCTAGAAAAGCAAAGTGGTTATTTTGACACTCCATGGCAATGGGACAAGATCAAGCAGAATCAAGGCAAGATAGCCTTAGTTTATGGCGATGACGATCCCTATATCGATCAGTCAGAGTTTGAATTCATTGCCGACAAACTTGATGCCACCAAGATCAAAGTAGCAAAGGGTGAGCATTTTATAGAATTCAAAGAACTTCCTCAGTTGCTTGATTACGTTCGAACGAATTACTGATATGGGACTATAACATATGCCAGAAGTGCCAAATCCAGTCGAAGCAGAGCGTCAAGATTTATTGCAACGTTACGGTATTAAGCCTGAAGTTGCCAGAGCAAAGCTCCTGACACTCGGATATGAAGAAGGAATTTGGGATCAGTTGCTAGATTATGATAAGGCTTCGCACGAAGTAAGAGCATTAGTTGTGATTGCTCGTTCAGATAGCCCGCAACTATATGAGGATGCTGTCGCACAGATAGTTGTCAATGAAGTGTCTAAACTAGGCGAGCCTATTAGCGTGAGTGATGTAGTTGCTAATAGAGACCAGGAGTACATAGATGATCTAAGGGTGCAATCTGAGGAATTGAATAAATGGTATGCAAGAGTGGTAGAAAATTAAGATTTCGAATTGACATGATAATCTTGAGAGACCCAATATGGGTCTTTTATGCTAGGATATGACTATGCAAACCGAAATCGAAGCCAAATGGCTCAACATCGACAAAGAAGAATATCGCAACAAACTCAAGCAACTTGGTGCTGAATTGGTTCACGCTGAACGATCAATGCGCCGCAAGAACTTCGACTATCCTGACAATCGATTGCAAAAGCAAGGTGGCTGGGTGCGAGTCAGAGACGAAGGCGATAAAGTTACGATGACTTACAAGCAATTGAGTGATCGTTCGTTACACGGAACAAAAGAAGTCAATCTTGTAATAGACGATTTCGAGAGCGGTTGTCAGCTACTGACTGCGATTGGGCTACAAAGTTATACCTACCAAGAGACCAAGCGAGAAAGCTGGAAGCTCGGCGAAGCTCAAATCGAACTCGATACTTGGCCTTGGATACCAGATTTCATTGAAATCGAAGCACCGACTGAAGCACTCGTCAGAGAAGTAGCTACCAAACTAGAACTTGATTGGAACGAAGCCCTGCATGGTAGCGTTGAAACTGCTTATCAAGCCGTTTACGACGTTACTGAGGAAGAGATTGATAATTGGAGAGAGATAAAGTTCATTCCTGTGCCAGACTGGCTTCAAAAGAAAATCCGCAAAACGTAGTACAATACAACCATGAAGATGGAAGTGCAGATATTAGCAATAATAACGAGGGATGATTCTGTCCTTCTGCGCAAGAAGCCCGATGGATCGCCGCCATACAAAGAGACTTGGTACAGTGGTTTCGGCGCAGTATTAGATACTGACCACACTGATCCAGAAAATGAATTGATCAAAGCCGTAAAAAATAAGATCGGAATTGATGTTACGATCAGCAAACGACTTTGGTGGGACACCGAGGTAAAGCCCGATCATGATGGTGTCGAGACTTTTTACATCTGGCTTCATTGTCTATGTGAGTATGCTTCAGGTGATCTACGCATCGCAGACGAATGGGAAAAGCTAGAATGGATTCCAAAGAGTGACTTATCAAAATATGATATTGTACCGCCAGCTCGTAGATTGTTTAAGCGGCTTGAATACTTAGCTTAAAATAGCTATGACCGAATCACCTCACCCACATCACGAAGACGAACCACATTTCGCAGAAATGTCGTCGGCAGAGCGTTATAAGGTCAATGATGGCGAGGTCGTCGATACTACATTCGGCGTGCCTGACCGACACAAAGACTCGATTGCTAATGCGCTTGAAACTACCCTAGAGCAAATGGGTATTGATCCTGATTCAGTAGTTTTCAGCGGATTCATCGATAATGATGAGGCTAAAAAGGCCGTTGATGAAGTGGAAGATTTACAGACCCAACTCCGAACGCTTGCTGATGAAGCCAATGCACACCATCGTCGAGGTGATTTTGATACAAATCCTGCTTTGCGTGACCAATACCGAAAACGAATTGAGGATGTGAAGCAAGAGATTAAGAACCCACTGCCTCGATACTATTTTGCTGATCGAGCAGCCTTGCGTACAGAAGATGACATCACGAATAATCCAATCGATTATGCGGGCGTTACCGAAGGGTCGTCTATTGGCGTATACGATAAACAGAAACTGAAAGAAGTTGATCATGAGGGATTGGGGCTTAGTGCGTCCGATATGTGGATTATACGAGGACTACCAGAGCAAATTGAAAGCGCTAAATTAGCGGTTTTTCATCCTCGTTTCCAGGATGAAGCGGGACAGCCACTTGATTAGTGTCTAGTCTTTAATTTCTTGCTCTTCTTCTAATCTCTGCAATAATTGCAGGGGGTATACCGACAAACTCATCTAGGTACAGAGCAATTGCTTTGCCATAACCAGCATTTATGAGAGTCTTTGCAATGCTGGCATCAAGTCCTGTAAAAATATTGAGATATTCTACGACATAAGCAATGTGACCATTATCTATCAATCGCCTAGCTCCTTCGGTATCCAAGCCACTAAATCTATCTTTACTAGTCACTACATGATGCCGATAGCCTGCTTCGATTAGACGAAAGGCTATGTTTGCATCCAAGTTAGAGTAACTATAGAGGGTACTTGCAACGCTTTTGGCGAATCCTGCGTCAATAAGTTTATTTGCTATCGACCTATGGTATATATGGTCAAAACTATCAGCATGAACTGCCACAATATCGCCATCCTTTAGAGCAATTAGTCTATCCGCAATGCTCTCATCAAGATAATAAAAATAATAGAGCTGATGTTCAAGATTAGTGACAAGCCCTGCATTAAGTAATCGATTTGCTATATCACTTTCTTCAAGTTTATCAAACTTTTCATTGTATCGAGCAACATAGTCGCCATATCCAAGTTGTACTAAACGGTCAAACAATTCGCCTTGATCAATGTTGTGAAATTTATCAAGATTCTGAACCAAAATAAAACCCTGCTCAATATCAATTAGCCTATTTGTAATCGCAGTTTCAGATCCCATAGGGAGCATAAAAATTTTGCTCATATCTGACATCCAGTCACGATTTGATTTTAACTCATTTATGCGGGGATCAGCTTCATAGCCAAAACCATTAATTTCGCCATTTATTTCATGCAAAAACCACAATTCTTCGCTTGTAAGTTCCTGATCGGCTTTCATTTTGTGCTCAATGTCAGTTAATTGAGCCATATCTCTGGCTTTCTTCTCGTACTCTTTAGCGCCAGGCAGTTCAGCCATCTTGGTACGAGCAATATCAACGAGCACAGGCTCTAGATTTTGATCAGCCTGTATTCCACGAACTTCGCCGATTTCATCTTCTTCCATCCGAATTGCCACACGAGGAACAATATACTGACCATCAGGATTCTTGGTGTAATAAACGTAAAAATCACCATTGTCGAGCTGATCTTGTGCTGTACCTTCGCCAGCCGTACACCAACCAGTACCATGACCTTGCAGTGTTTGGGCTAGTCGTTTACCATCGCTGCCTCGAGGATATTTGATCCATTGGCCGTCGGTGACAGCGAGTTCTTCGGCAGTGGCAGGATGAATCTTTTCTATGGCGTGAGCATAGAGTTTTGCAAAATTAGCATCTTGGTCGAGTAAGACTTTGGTTTGCGGATCTATTTCAGTCGGCGTACCGTCTTGGTTACGACTGGTGATGTGATATTGACTAGCCAGAGCATCGGCCATATAACCAAGGGCTTCACGATTTATGTCTGGAAATGGCGAAGTGGTTGATTTACTCCGTTTCTTAAATTCGCCTTTGCTTTTATCGAAATCAGCTAGTTTTACGACATTTCGGAATGTGTAATACTTGAACCACATTGGATAGGCTGCATCGGTTGAACTTAGGTAGTCTATCCAAGAGTCAAGACTACGTTCTTGATCTCTTGATATAACTTCGCTCATTTCTCGACGTACTTGTTCAGGGATTACAACATCGCCGTGACCTTGTTCTCTAGCTATGCGGCGTTGTAGTTCGAAGTAGCTTTCAGGAACTTGGTTGGGACGCATGACAAATTGGCGATGATAGACGTCTTTGATGCGTTGAGCCGTTGCCTCATCACGACCAATGTGAATGCGTTCGAGAGTATTCATCCATTCATCGATTTTCTCAGCGGGCTGATGAATGGTTTCGCCAGTTTGCTCTTGATGTCGATTGACCGCTAACTCGACTGGCTCAGAAGTATGTAGTTCTGGGTATTTTTCGTGAAGTGGGTTTGGATTACTCGGGCCAGTTTCAGGCATGATGATTCCATGATACCAGAAGCAATTTTAAGACCAAAGGGTCTTCTTTGATTGCTATGATAAAATTAGTTGACTTGATCGGGAGTTGATTCTGGACTTGGTTCAGCCTGATTTGGCTCTCTTCGTCGGTATTCTATATTTCGATTTACTTCACCTGGTTCTGGAGGCTGAGGTAGTGGGTGCTCAATATTAGCATAGCCTGGATTAGTGTAAGGTGGATATTGAATATCAACCCCTTCAACTTGGGCTTCCTGTACAGCACGGCCTTTGATGGCTTCTTCATTTGCCTTATAAAGTTCTTGTCCCTGCCAGCGATTTGCGTCACGACTTGTCTTGAAGTCCTGTAAGAGCGGCTCATAATTTGCTAGCGTACCAGTTAAGCTATGGATTTGGCTTAGCGTCATCGCTTGGACTATTTTCAATGCATTTGCCTTTTTTCTGCTTTCACTTGATAAATTATAAGAGGCAGGAATTGGTTCTTCAATCTTTAGTCCTTGATAACCAAAATTAGTTTCCCAAAGTCTATTAGTAAAATTAAGTGTTGTATTAGCCTCTGCGAGCTCTCGTTTGTCTCGCTCCACACCTGGACCTATATCATGATCAACTTCAAAAGTTGAATGCCCTTCTTCCTTGTAAAGTTCTTTTTGTTTTTGATCAAGATCCTTATAGAAATCAGCCGAGCTGTTACCACCCTGTTGTGCTTCTTGACCTTGCTCAGGATCAGCCATAATTGATAATCCTTACGTTTACTTTGCTTACAGATTATCATATCTGCAAATCAAATGAAAGTTCAGATCAAAGCTCCAGTTCATTGGTCTAAATAAGTTCGCCCGACAAACTGAATACCTCAGCGAGATGTTTTAGTTTATAATCATCAACAGCGGCTATGGCGGCGGTTTGCAATGCGTCCGCTATGTCGCACCAAAGAACTTATTGATGTATCAGACTACATATAAAATCGCTTCAAGACAAGAGGAGAATGAAAGCATGAAAGTGAACGGCATTGGCGGAGTGTCCTTCCGGGCCAAAGACCCGGATGCGCTCACCAAATGGTACGACAAACACCTCGGCATCAACGGTTGGGATTGGGTCCAGCAAGCCGGTCAGACCGTCTTCGCGCCCTTTCCGGCCGAAACGGATTATTACGACAAATCGCAGCAGTTCATGCTCAACTTCCGCGTCGATGACCTCGACGTCATGCTCAAACAGCTGCGCGCCGACAAGGTCAAAATCATCAAAGACATCGAGGAGCAAGCTGGCGTCGGCCGGTTCGCGCGGATCGAGGATCCCGAAGGCAACGCTATCGAGCTCTGGGAGCCCGCGGACTAAGTGTGGTGCTTCTGGTGTGGGAGCATCAGGCTAATCGCTATGGCCAGCAAGACGCCTGCCAAGACAAGCTTGATTGACAGCCCTGCCCCCTTCGGACCACCGGAGCCGGTGTTCGGCACCCCTGGCGTCGCGGCCACACTCGCCACCACCACATCGACGTGGGTCGGGAAGTAATTGACACGAAACGTGACGCCATCCAAGGTGCTGGTGACCGATGAAAACGTGCCAGAGATGGTCGGCGCCGAGATGATGGTGAAGGTCTGGCCGACGGTGTAGGTGCCGGCGGCGGGGGTAATCTGCAGATTCGCCCCGGAGTTGATGGTCGCGCTAGTGGTAGCATTCACTAGATCGGTGCTGCCGCTAGCGTTGAGCTCGTTTTGCAGCGTCGAACCGCTCAGGAAGTTGAAACTCGTGCCGTTGAGTGTGCCGATGGAGTTGCCGGGTGCGACAGTGCCGGCTGCATTGACGGTCGGTAGGGTGCCGCTGCCTTTGAGCGTGCCAAACAGATTCACAGTGACACCCGTGCCGGCGACAGAGCCGTTGACGTCGAGCGTGCCGGCGTTCACCACGGTGGCACCGGTGTAGGTGTTCGTGCCAGTGAGGGTGAGCTTGCCGGTGCCTTGCTTGACGATGCCGCCGCCGCTGGCACCACTGTCACTTATGGTTCCAGCATAAGTGGTATCAGTCGAGTCGCCGATCGTCAGAATGCTACTTTCCAGGAATACTTGACTGGCTGCCCCACCGCTTAAGCTGGCGATGGTTTGGTTAGACCCGCCGGGCTCCAATATGGCACTGGCATCATCAGCCAACACAAATGCTGAGTCAGTCGGAAAGACGTTGGCGGCCCCGGCCGAATAATCGCCGCTGGTGATAGTAGTGGTACCAGTGTAAGTTGATGGAGTTAACATATAGAAACGTCCACTGGTCATATTGATGCCGCCAGCGCCAGTCAAAGATCCAGCACCGTTGATACGGTAGAATCCACCACCTCCACCCGTGACCGTAATAGTGTTTTCCAATACGACTGGGCAACTCAGGACAGGATCCAGACCCGCGTTACTAGTGAGTGAACTGTAGAGCAGAATTGAATTGCCGCCTGAGCAATTTAGCGTGTAGTCATCACCAGAACTATTGGTGAAGTTGAGGGTTTGAGCGCTAAAATTGCCGTTGATGGTAATGGTGTGGCTGGGTCCGGCATGGTCGGGAAAGGTAGCGACATCGGTGGTGCTGTTGGGCGGCCCGCCAGCGCTCCAGTTGCCGCTGGTGGCCCAGCTGCCACTACCGCTAGCCGTCCAACTGGCCGAGGCGGCCGAGGCGGATTGGATCCTCAACCCGAGAGCGAGCGCGACGAGTAACAAGCAGAGTCGCAGTGCGTTACGCATTGATACATGTTTAATCATAAGCTTTATACTAGTGTATCGGGAAGCGGCGACTGAGACAAGAGGCACACTCTGGCGGCTAAAGCCCGCTCGGTAGCTGCGCGCTATTGCCGGCGGGCTGGAGATCGGATTGCCCGGGCTGTACTGCGCTAGACGGGTTGTCGATCGGGCTGGTGGTCTGCTGGAGGTTGAGTGGGCTAGAATTGGCATCGCTGGGCAGCACTTGGAGACTACCGGCGCTGACTTTGGCGGGCGAAGGCGATTTCGGCGCGACCGCGGCTTTGTGATCAGGCCGGAACACCAACCAGACCGCCAGCACCACCAATATTACCACCAGAACCCGACGTATGAGCATCCAATGCTTCGATAGTATGCTGACGAGTTGCTTCGTATTCATATCATTATTATACGTGATAGTTGCTGAGAGAAGTGATACTATTTGAGGGTGATCTGGATGATTAGCTCAGCTGGTTAGAGCGCACGGTTCACATCCGTGAGGTCACAGGTTCGAGTCCTGTATCATCCACCACGAATTCTGCGGAATCGTGTATAATAAGCTCATGTCTGAAATTGTCAAAAACGTCCTCTTCTTCGCCATCACGCTCGGCAGCATCCTGCTGCTGTGGTTCGGCATCGACCGCTATTATCTGATGCGTCGCCACAAACCCATCGACAAGTTCATGCTGGCCTCCATCGTGCTGCCGCTGACCGGCCTGATCGGCTGGATACTTTTCATCATTTATTTCTCCGTCACCACCAAACTCTAACCGCCTCGGGAATACGCATGGACGAACAACTGAACCAATTATTGCAGGGTGAGGAAGCGCGGCAGGATGCGACGTTGAATCTGATCGCCAGCGAGAATTATCCCAGCCGCGAGGTCGGGCTGGCACTGACGTCGATCGCCGGCTCCAAGTACGCCGAGGGTTATCCGGGCAAGCGGTATTATGCCGGCTGCGAGACTACAATCGATGAGTTCGAGCGGCTGGCCATCGAATTGGCGGGCGAGCTCTTCGGCGTCAAGTATGTCAATGTCCAGCCGCACTCGGGCAGCAATGCCAATCTAGCGACCTACTTCGCGGTTCTGAATCCGGGCGACCGCGTGCTAGCGCCGGCGCTCAATGCGGGTGGCCACCTGACGCACGGTTCGCCGGCCAGCATCACGAGCAAGTTGTGGCAGTTCGAGCATTATGGCGTCAGCGACGAGACCGGCCGCTACGACATGGACGAAATCGGTGCCCAGGCCAAATTCTTCAAGCCTCGGCTCATCATCGCCGGCACCAGCGCCTACCCGGCCCTGATCGACTGGTCGGCCTTCCGGGCGATCGCGGACGAAGTTGGCGCCCAGCTGATGGCCGACATCGCCCACCTGGCCGGCCTCATGGCCGCCGAAGTCATCCCTAGCGCTATCACACACGCCGACGTGATCACGACCACCACCCAGAAGACCCTGCGCGGTCCGCGTGGCGGCATGATTATGACGCACGACGCCGATCTGGCGAAGAAAATCGACCGCGCCGTTTTCCCCGGTCTCCAGGGTGGCCCGCACATGCACACCATCGCCGCCAAGGCGCAGTGCCTAGCTGAAGCCACCCAGCCGGAGTTCAAGACTTACGCCACCCAGACGCTGGCCAACGCCAAGGCCCTCGAGACCGCCCTCCACAAGCTCAAGTGCCAGACGTGGACCGACCACACCGAGACGCATTTGCTCAATATCGACACCCAGCAGAGCTTCGGCATGGACGGCAAGGTGGCCGAAGAGCGCCTCGAGGCCGCCGGCATCATCGCCAACCGCGAGGCGCTGCCCGGCGACGATTCGCCGCTCCGGCCATCGGGCCTGCGCCTGGGCACACCCGCCTTGACCACCCGTGGCTTGCGCGAGGCACAGATGCAGAAGATTGCCCAGCTGGTCGTCGACGTCCTGCGCGACGGTAGAGACGCCAGCTCGGTCGCAAAAGACGTTGCCAATCTAACCAAACTCTTCCCGCTATGACAGCCATTATCTTCGACGGCAAGGCGGCTGCGGATGCCATCGCGGCCGAACTCAAGGCCGAGATCAAGCGCCTCGGCCTCAAGCCTAGACTCGTCGACATCGCCATCGAGCCCGACGAACGTTCGCGGCTCTACATGCAGACCAAGCAAACGCGCGCCCACCAGATCGGCATCGAGCTCGACATCCAGATACTTGATTTCGCTACTATGGGCGAGGCTCAAGTGGCTATTCGAGAAGCCGTGGCCGATCGAAACACCCATGGTGTCATGCTCCAGTTACCGGTGCCAATCGGTTTCGTGGCGTCGAAGCTCGTCAGTTTGATACCGGCCCGCAAGGACGTCGATGGTTTGAATTTCATGGAGCGCGGCGAAGGCTATCCACCGGCCACCGCCGCCGCTGTCATCGAGATCCTGCGCCTGCATAAGGTCAAGCTGCAAGACTTGCCCATCGCCGTCATCGGCCAAGGGCCTCTAGTCGGGCAACCGCTCACCTTACTGCTGCGACAGGCTGGCGCCAATGTCAGCGTGGCTGATGACCAGACGCTCGAGCTGGCAGAATTGACCTATGAGAACAAAGTCGTGATCAGCGCCACCGGCGTGCCCAAGCTCATCACGGCCGATATGATCCAGCCCGGTGCCATCGTCATCGATGTCGGCATCGCCGTCGAGAACGGCCAGCCAGCCAGCGACGTCGATTTCGCTGCCGTGCGCGACAAAGCCAGCTTCATCACTCCACCGATCGGTGGCGTCGGCCCGATGACCGTGATCGAGCTGATGCGCAACGTCGTGACCGCCACCAAGCACCGCAAACCACCCAAAAAGTAGTTTACTTTCTAAACGATCAGAGGTATATTAGGTAGTATGAAAAGCGCCTTCTCAGTCAAAGATGTCTACAAATATTACGGCGAGGTCAAGGCCTTAGACGGCGTCTCGCTGGAGGCCGAAGAGGGCAAAATCTTTGGCTTGCTCGGCCCAAATGGCGCCGGCAAGACCACTCTGGTACGAATGCTCAGCACTCTACTGACACCTGATCGTGGTAGCGTCATCGTCAACGACATCGATGCTGTGGCGCACCCTCAGGCCGTGCGCGAAACCATCGGTCTGGCCGGCCAAAACGCCGCTGTCGACGAATATCTGACGGGCTATGAGAATATCTTCATGACCGGACGGCTGTACCATTTGCCCAAGGCCGAGGTCAAGAAGCGGACCGAAGAATTGCTCGAGCAACTCCATCTGACCAAGGCGGCTCATCGACCGGTGCGGACCTACTCGGGTGGCATGCGGCGACGGCTCGATCTCGGTGCTAGTCTGGTCGGCCGGCCGAAGATTCTCTTCCTCGACGAGCCGACCACCGGTCTCGATCCGCGCACCCGACTCGATCTCTGGGACATCATTCGCGAGCTGGTGGCGGCCGGCACGACTATCCTACTGACCACTCAATATCTCGAAGAGGCTGACGAGCTGGCCAATCAAATTGCAGTCATGAACGACGGCAAAATCATCGCCGAAGGCACTGCCAATCAGCTGAAGGATCGGCTCGGTGGCGACGTGGTCGAATTCGAACTCGATGACCAGACCAGCGGCGAGCTGGCCTTGGCCACAGTGCGCAAGTTTGCCAAGAAATCTCCTGGTTACGAGCCTGCTACCAAGACCGTGACGGTGCCAGTCGAAGATGGCTCCAAGAGCTTGATGAGTATCGTCCAGGCACTCAACGATGCCAAGATCACCCCTGATTCACTATCGCTACACCGGCCCAGCCTCGACGATGTCTTCCTGACGTTGACCGGCGAGCGGACGCACGAGAAGATCGATCCGAAATCCAAATCGAAAGCCGATAAGAAGAAGCGAGGGCGATCATGAATTCTCCTATGAACCTTGGCAAAACCATCTATCACGGCGTGGCCGACACTTGGACCATCACCAAGCGCAACCTCTATCGCTATATCCGCCTACCTCGCCTGCTCGTCTTCAGCTCGATCCAGCCAATCATGTTTCTGTTGCTCTTCAATTACGTCTTCGGTGGCGCCATCGGTGGCGCGATTCATGTACCCGGCGGCAAGTACATCGACTATTTACTGCCTGGTATCCTACTACAGACCATTCTCTTCGGCGGCGTCCAGACTGGCATTGGCTTGGCCGAGGATATGGGCAAAGGCATCATCGACCGCTTCCGCAGCCTGCCGATGAGCCGACTGGCCGTCATCGCCGGACGGACGATCTCAGACATGCTGCGTAATTTGGCAGTGGTCGTCATCATGTTGGCCACCGGGTTCTTGCTCGGCTTTCGCTTCCAAAACGGCCTCGCCGGCGCGCTCGGTATGATCGTGCTGGTATTATTCTTCGGCTACGCGATTTCTTGGGCCTTCGCCTATGTCGGCATGGCAGTCGGCGATGCCGAGACAGCCCAGTTGGCTAGCTTCTTCTTCATCTTCCCGCTGACCTTCGCCAGCGCCGCCTTCGTGCCGGTGAATAGTATGCCGAGCTGGCTCCAAGCCTTCGCCCGCAACCAACCGATCACCTTCGTGACCCAAGGTGCCCGCCAGTTGGCTCTCGGCCTGAACTCAGGCGGTGCCCCGTGGAAGGCCTTGCTCTCCGCGCTTGCCATTATGGTTGTCTTCGTGCCACTGTCGATCTGGCAGTACAAGCGCCAAGCCTAGCAATTAACTACAATAAGAACACCGCTGTGACGTTAGTTTGCCACAGCGGTTGATTTGGTTGACGGATTGTTTCTACCTGTACTTGCTGGCGATGTCGCGGACAGCCAGCTTGACCCACTCGGGCTCTTCGTCTGATTTCGCAAACAGGACGATGCGACTCACCATCCTCATAATCGACGGTACATCTGGAACCAGATCTTCCTTGATGCGCAACGCATCGGTCTCATCTGCCACATCTCCGGCCAGCGTGACATGGGGTATGTATTCTGCGAATGTTCGACTGGTCTCCATGAAGCCACTGGCCAGATTAGACAAGGTATTGTGCAATCTGACCAAGCTGCTATCAGCCAACACGCCGAGGTAAACCACATTGGCATGATCGCCGTTGAGGAAGATGCCAAGCCTGGTGCTCTTCATGAGAAACATCGATTGCCGCAATCGAAGCTTGCGGAAAGTCGCCACCGCCGTCTCACGATCGACCTTGGCCTTACCCGGTCCGCAGAGCGTCATATGAGACGGCATGATGATCCGCCAGGTTCGATTGATATTGCGGTGTTGGAGATCTTGAATCTGCTGCCCGACGTTCCCTGGCAAAAGCGCCACGATGATATATCGAGTGTTGCTCATAGCATCACCTCCGGACGATGACAATATTGCGATATATACTTGTGTATACATGGCAATATCGTCATCGATTCAGGCTCGATTGTTTATCAAATGGTGCGGCCGAGAGGACTCGAACCTCCACGCTCGCAATGAGCACCAGCCCCTCAAGCTGGCGTGTCTACCAGTTCCACCACGGCCGCATGCGCACGATGTGCGTAATCAAAGAACACAGAACCAGGTTATTTTACAATAAAATCACACGCTCGTCGACTGTTTTGCTGATTTCCGCTGCTCTAATGCAACGCGTGAAGCACAAAGGCCAACCAGATCAGCAGCAGACCGAGCACCGTCAGCATCGGCGCGATGACGTAGCGATTGACTTGGAAGTAAATCTTGCTCGGCTCATTCCACATCGTGCGCTGAGCTTTGGGCAGCTTCTTGTAGCTGACCTGGTACTCTCGCCAGATAGCCGGCGCCCAGGCCACCAACCAGCCACCGAGCAGCGCCATAAGCAGCCCAGCCGCTGCCAGTGCCTTGATGATGTGGCCGTCCAGCGCCAGCCAGCCGATACCCAACATCAATATCAGGACAACGAGTTTGATGCGGACAAGTTGTTGTTTGGTAGCTTTGATCGATGTCTTCATAAATTATTTCTTCCTCTCTTATTATATATTGCTAATGGTAATCGCTGATTGAGAAATCGTGGAGGTGCTTCATCGAATACTCGCGACGCATATGGGCACCAGCAAACTTCTTCGTCACGCCGATCTTGACCTCGGGGTTGAGCATGCCATCGGGATCGAAGGTTCGCTTGACCTGCTCGAAGAGCTCATACATCCGCTCACCGTAGAGTTCCTTCAGATATGGCCCGCGCAGGATGCCGTCGTTGTGCTCGCCGCAAGTCGACCCGCCCATCTTGATGACCATGGCGTAGAATTCGTCCATTAGTTTGAATGCATCGGTTCGGTCTTGGACACTGGCTAGATTGAGAAATGGCTGGAGGTGGAAGTTGGCGTTGCCAGCATGTCCCCAAACCGCAGCCTGGATCTTGTACTTGGCGAAGAGTTTGTAGACATCGTGCAGGAAAGTCGGCAGCTTGTCGACCGGTACGACACCGTCCTCGATGATCGGCAGGGCTTTCTTCGGCCCGTCGACTCGCCAAATCACGGCCGCGGCGCCGCGACGGATCTTCCACAGCGCAGCCTGCTCATCGACGTCGGCCGACTGGGTGACGGCGTAGGCCAGTTGGCGATAAATCTTGCGGGTGCGGGCGGCTTTGCGAGCGCGCACTCGAGCGCTGGTGTCGTCGAATTCGGCCAGCAGCACGATCGCCGGCATGACGTCTGGCAGTAAACCGGCGAGCTCTGCTGGATTGTGCTCTTGGAGGAATTCGAGCAGGTTCTTGTCGACGATCTCGAGGGCGCTGGGGTTGAGTTTGCTGATGCGCTTGGTGGCCTCGCCAGCCTTCTCGATGCTGTCGAAGAAACCAACCACCAGCTGAGTATGCGAGTTCCAATGCTTGTGCGTCAGGGTAATCTCGGTGACGACGCCGAGCGTGCCCTGGCTGCCAGTTATCAGTTGACCCATGTCGAAGCTGCCGTCGCGGCGCTTGACCGAAGCCAGCGCGTAGCCGGCGGCGTTCTTGGTGACATGCGGCTGGTGCTTGGCGATCAAATCACGGTTGGCTTCGATCAGCTTATCGATCTCGCGATAGAGTTCACCTTCGAAGTTGCCGAGGTCTTTCTTCTTCGCAAGCTCGCGCTTATTAAATCGCTTCGTCTCCATGATAGAGCCGTCGGCTAGCACCACGCGCAAGCTGCGGACGTAATTGCGGGTCGAGCCATACTTGATGGTCTTCTCGCCGGCAGAGTTGTTGGCGATCGCACCGCCGATGCTGGCGAAATCAATGCTGGCCGGGTACGGCGGCAGGAAACGCTTATGCGATTCGAGCAGGGTTTGGAGATTGCCGTAAATCATGCCGGGCTGGACCGTGACAGTATTTGGCGTCAGCGCGATCAGGCGCTTCATATGTCCCGGGAAGACAATCATAGCGCCGCTGCCGAGCGCACCGCCGGCCTGATCGGTGCCTTTGCCGCGGGCAGTGATCGGGATCTTCACCCCTTCGCGCCACTTGTCACCGAAGAAGCGTACGGCTGTGACGACGTCGGCTTCGTTCTTCGGATACACAATCATGCTCGGCCGGATCGTGAAGACGCTACCGTCGGTCGAGAAATAATCGAGCGATCCTTGATTGGTGGTGACTTCGCCGAGCAACTGCCGCCCGAGCTCGTGTGCTACATCAGCCATATGCTACAAGCATAACAGCTTTGGCATAGCTTGTGAAGACGGAAGATGTCAGATAATTCCTGGTGCGGCTCATGCGACTCGAACCAAGCTGAATTACCGCCTAATTTCTTGGCTCGCTATAGTTTAACATACACATCACTCCTGTCAAAATCTTTATTAATTCTAGTGAACTAGAATAAGTCACTAGCTAATTCTAGTGAAGTGATGTATAATAGAATTACGAAAGACCAATCAAAAATCATGACAACCCCACACAAACTTCCACTGCTACCACCAAAACTTGATTACAGTAACTTTATCGAAGGGCTTACTGCGGCGCACAGAGCTCTTGCAGCATTAGATGCATTTCTGGTGCAATCTCCTAATCCTAAAATTTTCGAACGGACATTCACCACCAAAGAAGCCGTTCTAAGCTCTCGCATTGAGGGTACGATAGCAACAATTAGTGAAGTATTTGACTTTGATGCTGGTGCTGAAATAGACAATATGGAACTCAGAGAAGATGCTATCGAGATTATTAATTATCGCAAAGCGCTGACCGAAGGCATCACTGCATTGGCCAAGAAACCACTGGGTGAGAATCTCATCAAACAACTCCATGCCGTACTACTCAATTCGGCTCGAGGAGCGAATCGAAGTCCAGGTGATTTTCGAAAGTCGCAGGTCTATATTGGTCGACCAGGTGCTGGCATAGAAAATGCGACCTATGTGCCACCGGAACCACAAGAAATTACTCCTCTAGTCCAAAACTTACTCAAGTATATCCACGATATGCCCGAGCGAGACGAATTAGTCCGTATCGCCGTAGCCCACTATCAATTTGAGGCCATTCACCCATTCTTGGACGGTAATGGTCGAGTCGGCCGCCTCCTCATCACGTTATTGTTGCAAGAGAAAGGATTACTCAGTCACCCATATCTGTACCTGAGTGAGTTCTTCGAAACGAACCGCCACGAATATTACGAAGGTCTGCGAAGCGTCTCACAGGATAGCCAGTGGGAAGCTTGGGTCGCTTTCTTCCTAGGAGCAATTGCAGATCAGGCAACAGCCGGCGCTGCTTTGGCGCGCGAGGTGGCTGAATTATACAAAAATCTGCAGCCACAATTCGTTCAAATTAGTAATGAATACGGTCTGCTCTTACTGAATACCGTTTTCCAGAGACCAATCTTTACGACTACAACGCTCAGAGAACAAATGAAGATGACCAACATCCAAACAGCCTACACGCTGGTAGAAAAGCTGGTTGGTAGTGGTTTCGTCAAAGACCTCACGCCAGAGAAACAACGAGGTAAACGATATGAGTTTAGCGAACTACTACGGATTGTACGAGGCAGCCAATAAGTACTGTAGCTGAATTACGGCTTACCATCCTTCATGGAGCTGACGCCATGCTTGAATAGCTGGTTGCAAATCAAAGCTTGAACCAAAACGCCCTTCATATTGTCGATTGAGTTCCTCAATATGAGCTTCGCCGAAGACATATTCAGCATTACTATCGTCAATTAGCTCGAGAATGAGTGTTTTGTGTAAACGCTCAAGCTCCAGAAGTAACTCGGCTGCTGCTTGGGCATCAGTGGGCTTGAGTTCAAACAAACTACGGATAACTTCGCAAAAAGCAGCTGTCATTTCGCCAGCACAGAAATAAGGATCATAACCACGTCGCCGTGACCACTGATTGAGTTCTCGCCCTATCTTAACCATTTCCTCTGGCGACAAAACATGGTCTAGCGCAACAGATTGCGGTCGCTGGGGAAGCTGAGTGTGCGGTCGCGACCAACCACCCATTCCACCGGCTGCCAGTCGCAAAACATCAAGGTCTACCTTAAGGGGGTGACGATACATAGCATCAACTTGCGCTCTGGTGACAAGTGGTGGTGGGATGGCTTCGGCTTCTACCTCAGCTGATGTCGGCAAAGGCAGATCACGTAGTCGATCCCATACGATAGCTAGTGCTATCAGGTGCTTACAGAAATCTCCATTGTACGGACAGCTGCAACGTCGGCTGAGTCCGCCACTGCAAAAGGCTAATACCAATTGATAGCAGCCTGTGCCTTCAAACTCGGCTTCAATCGACTGCTCATCGTGCTTGAGATTTTCGAAATTTCGCAGGTCGGCCAGCGCTTCGCCACGACGCCAGATTTCGATGTATGTGCGATATAGTATGAGATCACAAGCTGATTGCGGCATAGGAGCAATTGTAGCAGAATGAGATAGTTTGAGAAATGACACTGTCGGAAGCAGACTGGACATGAAGTCTTGAATAATTTCTTATCCACAATGAGCGCCAAGAATCATATCGATAACCCACAAGACACGAACCACCTTCTCGATACAAAACTTGACTAAAATTGCAAAAGACCGCGTGATACCTTAGCGGTCTAGTCGATGAGTCGTCCAATTTGGTGCCGAAGAGAGGACTCGAACCTCCACGCGGTTGCCCGCACTAACTCCTGAAGCTAGCGTGTCTACCATTTCACCACTTCGGCGCATCGGATTATTTGTATTTGTGTTATTTCTATCGCAATGCTGGCCGGCTAAGCCGCTGATAGCGCACTGCCCAAGTCTGTATATTATAGAACCGATCGACCGGTGTAATCAACCGACTGACCGGTGACGCCGTGACAACGCGGCTCTGAGCATAGAGATATCGCGGGCTGTAGAGGATGACCGCTGGCGTGTCGGCGTCCCAAGTCTGCAGGAAGGCCAATTGTTTGGCACGGCGGTTGGTGGGATCCTTAGCCAGACGGGCGCTTTCGAGATATTTGTCGGCCATCGGGCTCTTGTACTGCGAGAGATTCAGGCCGGGGTCTTGGGCCTGGCTGGAGTGCCAAAAATTGTAGACGTCAGGATCGGCGCCGATGTCCTCGCCGAAGAGCAACATGTCGTATTTGCGCGGGCGGATGAAATTCTGCTCCAGCGTGTCGGTGTCGACGGCGGTGATGTTGACCCCCACGCCGACCGCTGACAGTTGTTGCATGATCGTGGTGGCGGTGGCGAGGAAGTTGGGGCTGTCCTTGGTGACGAGGTTGAGATTGAGGCGCTTGCCAGCCAGCTGCTGAGCTAGCGTGAGCTTGGCGGCGGTTGGACTATACTGAGTCACCGAGTCGTAATCGATACCCAGCGTCTGGGTGAAGAGTGGTAGCGACTGGACGCTGGCCTGGCCGTTCTCGCCACCCGGTAGCTGGATAAGCTCGTCACGATTGATCGCCTGGCCGAGCGCACCTCTGATGGCCGCGTCGGTCAACTTGGCATTCTGAGTGTTGAAGAACAAGCCGATATAGCTCGGCTGAGCCATCGTCCGGATCTGGATCTGCGGCAGTTTGCGCTCGGTGGCCAGCTGGTTTGGCGAAGCATCGCCGAAGCCGACGATTTGCCGGCGAGCATAGCCATTAGCCAGATCGGTGTCACTTGGATAGAGATAGAATTTGACTCCATCGAGCAGCGGCCGGCCGGCATAATAACTGTCATTGCGTTTCAGCGTGATAATACCTTGATCACTTAGCGAATCGAAGGCAAACGGTCCGCTGCCGACCGGATTTTGGTTGAAACTATTCAGTCGCAGATTGGCCGCTGGGATACTTGCCAAGAGGTGCTTAGGCAGAATGCCGACCGTAGTGACCGAGAGGAAGGACGGATAGCTGGCCGGCAGCACGAACTCGATCTCATGCGGACCGACGATCGTAGTTTTGATACCCTTCCAGCTGAGCGCCTGGGCGGCTCGCGTGTCGGGATCCTGAATCAAGCCGATGGTGAAGGCCACATCATCGGCTGTCACCGGCGAGCCGTCTTGCCAGCGCGCATCAGGTCGCAGTTTGAAATCAAAGGTCTTGAAGTCGGGACTGATCGACCACGAATTTGCCAGATCGCCGACGATCTTGCCCTGGCCGTCGAACTGAGTCAGGCCGGAGAAAATCAAACGGTCGACATCACTGGCGGCCGGCGAATCAGTCAGAATCGGATTCAATACTTTGACATCGCCGACCAGGCCTTCACTATAGATGCCACCGGCGACCGGCTGACGGACTAGGTAGATCGAGTTGAGCGAATTCATCTGAGCAATCAAACCGACGAAGCCGATTGTCAGTAAGCCGAGCGATAGATAGATCCGCCAGCCCAAGTGCAAGAGATTGCGCCAGGCGCCGTAGACGTGGCGCTGGACGTAGTGAAGCGACCAGCGGCGCCAGAGATTGAGGTTGCGCCGCCAGCGACGAATTCCTCGATGATAGCGGAAGCGGAGGTAGGACAGCATGCGGCGGCTCGAGTTATTTGACGAGCAACGCGGCTAGAATGCTGCCGACGAAGACGATGGCGAGGACTATCGTCACGTAGAAGAGCGTCCGCTCCAGGCCGCGTTTGCTGCGGTAGAAGTTGGTCTCGCCGCCGAAGGCCCCGCCGAGCGAGGTGCCTTGGTTTTGGAGCAAGACGACCAGTATTAGGACGATGGCGCTGAGGATGGTGATGTATGGCAGGATGTGTTTCATGGTTTAGTTCGCAAATATTGTGCGCGTTTATGCGCTACAAGTGCTTATTGTACCAGATTATCAGGTGGAGCGGAAGGGTTTGGGGCGGCTGAGTTGCGTGGCATTTCGGCATATAGGTTAGTCAAAATTTCATAAAGTTGATTGAGCTTAATCATTCGCTCTTTATAATCTGTAATATGAGTAACGTTGACATCATTGTCATGATCGGGGTTATCATCGGGATTTTGGTTGAAAGTCCTTTTACTAATATCAAGTTTGCCAGATTGCATGAAATCAAAGTTTAATGTATCAGCAGGTAGTTGACTTGATGGCGTCGCTAGCTGAAATTCAACCGATTCAGACTCCATAATTCGCTTGCCTAGGGGAGAGATGTCATAAATCGGATCAAAGTTATAAATTCCTACTTCTAAATGAGAATAATCTGAATTATCCGGAATTTGATAGTAATAATGCAAGGTGTGTGGTCGATCAGGTCGCGTATCTTCATCTTGCCATTGTACCTGTTGCCTATGGTCTAAGTAATCCGGATGATATTGCTCGTTTAGCTCTGCCGGAATGGCACTACCATATATTACACCAGTACTCGTAGACGCTTCGTCTTGACCACTGGAAGTTTTGGCAATTATTACAGTAGCCAAACTTCGACATTTATCGAAAATCTCGCGCTCAGCCTTCTCCTCAGGCGTCGGCTCCTTGGCTTTGTCGGCGTCATCCTCATCATCGAGGATCGAGGAACCGTGTTCGGTGAAATCTACCGGACTCTGTGGCTGGGTTGGGCCTTGCGGCGCAGTCGGATCAGACGGACCACTCGGCGGCGTGGGATGCTCGGCGTTCATAACCCTACTCTATCATTTCTTCTTGGGCTTGTCTTTCACCCGCGCGATGGTGAAGACGCTCTTGCCGGTCACTGGCATGCGCGGGGTGCGTTTCCGGTCGCGAGCTCGGGCACGCTGCTCGGCCTTCCGCGCCGCGGCGGCTTGCTGGACGCTGCGCGACGTCTTCACGACACGTACTCCTTGATGGCGCTGGCCTTCTTGCCCACCACCTCGGCCAATTCGCTCTCCGACGCCGCCCGCACGCCCGCCACTGAGCCAAAGACCCGGATCAATTGCCGCCGCGTGGCCGGCCCGACACCGGGAATCTCATCGAGCAGGCTGGCCTTGGTCCGGCGATCGCGCACGCTGGTGTGGTAGCTTACGGCGAAACGATGGGCCTCGTCGCGCACCCGCTGCAGTAGATGCAAGACCACTGAATTCTCCGGCAGGATAATGCTGCGCATCTCGCCGCGCGCCTCATCATAGACAATAATCTCCTCGATCCGCTTGGCCAACCCGATGGCCGGCAGCTGGCCCGCGCTAGTGCCGACTGCGATGCCGACCTCGGCCATGGCCGACCGAGCCGCGCTGAGTTGTCCTCGCCCACCATCGATCAGTACCAGATCCGGCAGTTTCCAATCATGCTTCTGCTGGCCGGTTCGCGCGTCGGTCCGAAACCGTCGCCGCATCGTTTCGGCCATCATGGCGAAATCATTTGGCCCCTTATTATACCGCATCCGAAATTTGCGATACTCGGCCTGGTGCGGCAGTCCGTCCGTGAAGACAATCATGCTCGAGACTGCGTCGCCGCCAGCGAAGTTGCTGATGTCGTAGGCCTCGATGCGATGCGGCAGATGCGGCAGCTTGAGCAGATCGGCCAAACCACCGAGCGCCACGTCCATGGTGATGTCGAAGTGCTCGTCACGGCCGAAAATTGCCTTCTGCGACAGGCTCTTGAGTGCCAGATACTGATTGCGGACCTCGGCGGCAGCTTCGTAGTTCTTGGCTCGCGCCAATTTCTTCATCTCGCGCTCGAGTTCGTCGACCAGCTTGGTAGTCTTGCCGTCGAGCACCATCATCAGCCGCCGAATCGTCCGCCGATACTCGGCGGGGTCGACATCCGGCCGTGGCATGACGCCGATTTGGTACTGCAGCGGGCTGATCTTCGGCCACCGTGGGTCGGTGATGTAAGGAAAGATCCGGCGCAGATACTTCATGGCCGCGCGCACCGAACCGGCCGACACAAACGGTCCGAAATACCGGCCGCCGTCATCGCTCGGCCGCCGCACATAGCTGACGACCGGGAAATCGGCTTTGGTCGTGATCTTGAGGTAGATGAAGTTCTTGTCGTCCTTCTCTCGGACGTTGTAGAACGGCTTGTAGCGCTTGATCAGCTCGGCCTCAAGGAAGAGCGCCTCCACCTCCGAGGTTGTCTCGGTCCAATCGACGTCGGCAATGGTCGCCACCAGCAAATTCGTCTTCTCATACTCATGACGGGTCTTCTGGAAGTAGCTCGAGACGCGCCGCTTGAGAATCGAGGCCTTGCCGATATAAATAATCTCCCCGGCCGCGTCGCGGAAGTAATACACCCCCGGCGTGATCGGCAGCTGCTTGAGTTTGGCTTGGACTTTGGCAGAAATTTGCTGGCTCATATCTCAATTATACCGCATTTTGTCATTCTCATGCTTGCAATTTGTGTTATAAGTTTGTATAATGGTCTTCCAATCCCGTACCTTACACATTCTGAGGAGGTGAAAACATGGTAATCACCATCGAACAACGGTTGCGTGAGCTACTCGGCGAAAGCCACAAGCGACTTCTGCCACTCCTGGCGGATGAAGTCTTGATGGACTTTCGATTGGTCCACGCCTACGTCCAAAGTCCAACCCCTTCGCTCTTCGCGAAGAAAGACCAAGGACTACAGCAGATAGTCGAGCGACTTGGTGAGAGAGGAGTAAGAGTTCCGGTAGGCGAACTGCTACGACTCCGCGATGATTACTGCTGGCCTAGGTTGGCAAATGGTCGGTGGAGAGAGCTGGAGCAAGAACTCGAGCGCCTCGCTACACACAAACCGTCGCGCTTGCGACGATTCCATTTGCCCAAGGCCAGCTAGGAGCCGCCATGCCAGCCCATGAAGGAAACGGGAAGAGACCAAAGCATTCGATCGAGTCATCGATCGGACCGCAGCGGTCTCTTTTCCTTTGGCGCGGATGTGGCGCACAATGAAATTATTTCTTGGCCGGCTTGGCGGAGAGAATCTTCTTCAGATAGTGGCCGGTGTGGGATTGCTCGACTCGAGCAACGGCTTCTGGAGTACCCTCGGCGATGATGTTGCCGCCACCAGCACCACCTTCCGGCCCGAGATCGATGATCCAATCAGCTGATTTGATGACATCGAGGTTGTGCTCGATGATCAGCACCGAATTCCCCATCGCGACTAGTGCATCTAGGACTTCGAGCAGTCGGCGGACATCTTCGAAATGCAGACCAGTGGTCGGCTCGTCGAGGATGTAGAGCGTGCGACCGGTGGCGCGCCGAGCCAGTTCGGTAGCCAGCTTGATGCGCTGGGCCTCACCGCCCGACAGCGTGGTGGCTGGCTGACCGAGCTTGATGTAGCCGAGACCGACCGAGTTCAGCGTCTGCAACTTGCGAAACACCGTCGGGATGTTGGCGAAGAACTCGCAGGCCTCCTCCACCGTCATGGCCAGCACGTCGGCGATGGTCTTGCCTTTGTAGAGGATCTCGAGCGCCTCGCGATTGTAGCGTTGACCCTTGCAAGTCTCGCAGGTGACGTAGACGTCGGGCAGGAAGTGCATCTCGATCTTGATGATGCCGTCGCCGCGACAGGTCTCGCAGCGGCCGCCTTTGACATTGAAGCTGAAGCGGCCTGATGAGTAGCCACGGATCTTGGCCTCGGGCACGCTGGCGAAGAGGTCGCGAATGTCGGTGAATGCACCGGTATATGTAGCCGGGTTGCTGCGCGGGGTGCGGCCGATCGGGCTCTGATCGATGTCGATGACTTTGTCGAGATTCTCGACGCCTTCGATCCGCTCGTGCTTGCCGGCCGGCTCTTGAGCGCGATGATAGACCTGCGACAATTGCTTGGCGAGGATGTCGTTGATAAGTGAGCTTTTGCCGCTACCCGACACACCAGTCACGACAGTCATGACGCCGAGCGGGATGTCAACGCTGACGTCGTGCAGGTTGTGCTCGGTGGCACCGACAATGCGAAGTTTCTTGTCCTGTGGCTGCCGTCGAGTGGTCGACACCGCAATCGAGCGGGCGCCGGAGAGGTACTGACCGGTGGCCGAATTCTTGACGCGGGCGACTTGCGCCGGCGTGCCCTCGGCTACCACTTCACCACCATGCTCGCCGGCTGCCGGGCCGATATCAATGACGTGGTCGGCTGATTCGATGGTCTCTTGGTCGTGCTCGACGACGATGACCGTATTACCGAGATCGCGCAGACGCTTGAGCGTAGTGATGAGGCGGTCATTGTCACGCTGATGCAGACCGATCGATGGCTCATCGAGGATATAAAGTACGCCCATCAGGCTCGAGCCAATCTGGGTGGCCAGCCGAATCCGCTGCGCCTCGCCACCGGCCAAGGTATTGGCGGCCCGATCCAGCGTCAGGTAATTCAAACCGACATCGACCAAGAATTTCAGCCGTGCGCAAACTTCCTTGAGGATTTGCTTGGCGATCTTGGCCTCGGTGTCGTTGAGTTTGACCGTGTCGAAGTACGTGTAGGCATTCTCGACACTCATCTGAGTGATGTCGGCGATCGACTTGCCGTAGACGGTGATAGCCAGCACCTCGGGCTTGAGTCGGCGGCCCTGGCAGGTCTCGCAAATCTGGGTGGTCATGTAGCGCTCGATTTCGCCCTTGACGAAATCCGAATCGCTCTCACGGTAGCGGCGTTCGAGATTGGGAAGAATACCTTCGAAGGTAGTGCGATAAATCCGCCCACCCGGTCCTCGGACGCCAATTTCCTCGTCGCCGGTGCCGTAGAGGAGCAGCTGGAGGTCGGCCGGCTTCATGTTTGCGACCGGCTGATTGAGGCTGAATTTGTGCTTGTCGGCCACGGCTTCGAGCAGGCGCGTGTACCATGTCATCCGGCTGGTGGTACGGCTCCAAGGGCGAATGGCGCCTTCGGCCACACTCAGGCGGCGGTTTGGCATCACTAGATCAGCATCGACCACCAGGCGACTGCCCAGCCCAGTGCAAACCGGACAAGCTCCGTGCGGCGCGTTGAACGAAAACAGCCGCGGCTCGATCTCCGGCAAGCTGAAATCACTGCCAGCACTGGTGTAATGCTCGGAGTAGACGGTTTCCTTCTGTGTCTTGGTGTTTTGGACGATCAGTACGCCGTCGCCGAGTCGCAGGGCGCCCTCGACCGCCTCGATCAAGCGTTGATGCGCATCCGACTCGACGGTCAAGCGATCTACCGCCACTTCGATGGTATGCTTCTTCTGTCGGTCAAGCTCCGACACTTCCTCGATGTCCATCAGCGCGCCATCGACTCGGACGCGAGCGTAACCAGCCTTGCGAATCTCGGTCAGGATGTGACGGTGCTCGCCTTTGCGTGCCCGCACCACCGGCGCCAGGATGACGATACCGGTCTCGGCCGGCAGTTCCTCGATGCTATCGACGATCTGCGAAGCGGTCTGACGAGTCAGGGGTTCACCACTGACCGGATCGTGTGGCACGCCAACGCGGGCGAAAAGCAACCGTAGATAGTCATAAATCTCGGTCACCGTCGCCACCGTCGAGCGTGGGTTGCGCGACGAACTCTTCTGATCGATCGAGATGGCGGGAGATAGACCATTGATCTGATCGACATCCGGCTTCTCCATCAGACCGAGAAATTGGCGCGCGTAAGCACTCAATGACTCGACGTAGCGGCGCTGACCCTCGGCATAAATTGTATCAAAAGCCAGCGAACTCTTCCCTGATCCAGACAGGCCGGTGATGACCACCAATTTGTCGCGCGGGATGTCGAGACTGATGTTCTTGAGGTTGTGTTCGCGGGCACCGCGAATTTCGATCTTATCATGCATAATCGTGCGTATTACTCCTTGAGAAGGCCGGCAAAAACTGCGAATAAGTGTACCACAAATGTCAAGTTTGTTCAAGGCACTAGCAGTATGATACAATTTTGGCATAAGAGGTTTAGTTTGATGCACATTCCTGGAATTGGCGGTCATCACGAGACGGTGAATTATACCGCTGACCATAATACTGGCGGATGGCCAGACACAAATCCTGGGGCACAAGGCATGCCCTCAGGTTCATCAGTCGATACATTGCCGAAGGGCGCTGATGCGACATCGACCTGGCACGTCCCGATCGTCGAGCACGATGAGTCACCGGCGGCTAATGAGATGCCGACAACTCCTGCAGTTCCTGAACTCGCTGCATCAACGCCTGAGCCCATCACGCCAACCCATGATTTCGGCCCGGCGATTCCGATGCCAGAAGCCGCTCCCGCCGCCGCCAACCCGCCATCAATCGAACATATGGCTACACCTCCAGCTATCGAGACACCTCCAAGCTCGATCGCACCGATGCCCGAGCCAACTGCCGGAGAACTTCACCCCTTACCTACTCAACTATCCGAGGAGACAGGGCACGCCACACTAGGGTTGCATGAGATTCCGCGGGTCCACACC
>Ga0265338_10002542_pt1 | contig 27049 bp, 24 predicted proteins | sample 42126metaG_FD_193579 | JGI IMG/M metagenome (GOLD analysis project Ga0265338, IMG submission 193579) | Rhizosphere microbial communities from Carex aquatilis grown in University of Washington, Seatle, WA, United States - 4-21-26 metaG | ecosystem: Host-associated > Plants > Roots > Rhizosphere...
TGCCGGCCCAGACGCCCGCGCCCGCGCCCGCGCCCGCGCCCGCGGCCGCGACGCCCGCGCAGGCCCCGACGCCCGCCGCTCCCGAGGTCGTCCACGGCGGGGCGCCCGGCCCGAACATCCCGGCTCCCGCCGCCCCCGCGGCGTCGACCGGCCGGCGCGATCAGGAGCCGGAGACCGACCTGACGCGCCCGTCCATCGAGAACCTGCCCGGCTTCGGCGGCGGCGCCGCGCCCGCGGCGCCGAGCCCGGCCGACGAGAACGCGCGCGAGGCCGCCCAACAGGCGCGCCAAGCGGCTCAAGCGCAGCAGCAGCGCCCGCAGCCGGCGCCCGCACCCGCGCCCACGCCCGCGCCCAAGCAGCAGGAGCCGCTCATCATCAACATCCCGAGCGTGAGCACGGCGCCCATCGTGGTGAATCCGCCCACGTCTCCGGCCGAGACGGCCAAGACGCCGCCGAAGAAGGCCGCCGAGACGGCCGTCGCCGCTTCCTCCTCGACCGCCAAGGCCGAGGAGGAGAACCCCGCTCTCGCGGAGCTCGACGGCAAGCTCTCCGCCAAGGAGAAGGAGCTGGCCGCCAAGGAGCTCGAGTTCAAGGAGCAGCAGTCGGCCACCGAGAAGGACCTGCTCGATCTGGAGAGCCGCAAGACGGAGATCCTGCTCGGCAAGATCCATGCCGCGGTGCAGGAGGTGGCGCGGCGCGAGGGCGTCAGCGTCGTCGTCGACAAGAGCTCGATCCTGTACGGCCACGACGCCGTCGACCTGACGGACAAGGTGATGAAGTACCTCAAGGGGACCTGATGACCCAGACTCTCAGCCGGGGCCTGGCCGTGAACATGACCGCCGGAGAGCTGGCCGCTCTTGTGGGCGGCACCCTGCGCGGCGACGCCGCCTTCAAGGTGGAGACGCTGACGACTCTCGAGGAGGCGGGCCCGCGCGATCTCTCGTTCCTCGGCAATCCGAAGTACGCGCAGGCCGCGATGGCGTCGAAGGCCGGCGTCCTGCTGCTGCCGCCGATGGCCGCGGGCGCTCCCGGTCTCTGCCAAAACCGCATCCTCGTCGAGGATCCGCAGTGGGCCTACGCGCAGGTCCTCATCGCCATCGAGGCGCGCAAGCCCAAGGCCGCGGCGGGCGTCAGCCCCAAGGCCGCCGTCGACGCCTCCGCCCAGCTGGGCTCCGGCGTCAGCGTGGGAGCCTTCACCGTCATCGAGGCGGGAGCCCGCGTGGGCGAGGGCTGCGAGATCTATCCCCAAGTCTACATCGGCCGCGACGTGGTGATCGGCAAGGGCTGCAAGATCTATCCGGGCGTCGTCATCCGTGAGAACTGCGTCATCGGCGACCGCGTGATCCTCCAGCCCGGCGTCGTCATCGGCGGAGACGGCTACGGCTTCTCGCCGGACAAGAAGACGGGCCAGCTGCGCAAGATCCCGCAGCTCGGCAACGTCGTCGTCTGCGACGACGTGGAGATCCAGTCCAACACCTGCATCGACCGCGGCGCCCTCGGCGCCACGACGATCGGCGCCGGCACCAAGATCGACAACCTCGTGCAGATCGGCCACAACGTCCAGGTGGGCCGCAACTGCCTGCTCGTCTCGCAGGTCGGCATCGCGGGCTCGTGCGTCCTCGGCGATCACGTCGTGCTGGGCGGCCAGGTGGGCTTGGCCGGCCATCTGAAGGTCGGCGATCTCGTCCAGGTGGGCGCGCAGTCCGGCCTGATGGCGGACGTCGAGCCGAAGAAGGTCCTGTTCGGCTCGCCCGCCCGGCCGCACCGCGAGGCGTTCAAGCTGCAGGCTCTCTACGGCCGCCTGCCCGAGCTGTTCGACTCCGTCAAGCAGATCAAGAAGAAGCTCGGCATCACCGATCCGGAGGCTTAATGGAACAAATGCAAGCGACGATCAAGTCCGAGGTCACGCTGGAAGGCATCGGGCTTCACACGGGCAGCAAGTCCAAGCTCACGTTCCGCCCCGCGCCCGCCAACACGGGCATCCGCTTCTTCCGCACCGATCTTCCCGGCACGCCGATGATCCCGGCCCGCCTGAACTTCGTCGTCGCCACCGTCCGCGGCACGAACCTCGGCCTCGGCGAGGCCAAGGTGCACACCGTCGAGCACGTCCTCTCCGCCTGCACGGGCGTGGGGATCGACAACGTCGACGTGCTGGTGTCCGCCAACGAGCCGCCGATCATGGACGGCTCGTCGCTGCCGTTCGTGGAGGCTCTGCTCAAGGCCGGCATCGCCCATTATCCCGACGCGCCCAAGCGCTGGCTGCACCTGCCCGGGGAGGTCGTCTACCAAGACGGCGCCGCGAAGTACCGCGCCGTGCCCTCCGACCGCTTCGAGATCAAGGCCACGCTGATCCACAACCACCCGATGATGCCCAAGATGACCCTCGAGATGAGCGTCGACACGGGCAGCTACCTCGACGCCGTGGCGCGCGCGCGCACCTTCTGCTTCGAGCACGAGGTGCAGTTCCTGAAGTCGCAGGGCTTGGCGCAGGGCGGCAGCCTCGACAACGCCATCGTAATCGGCAAGTACCGGTTCCACACCAACGAGGGCGGCCTGCGCTACCCCGACGAGTTCGTCCGCCACAAGACGCTCGACCTCATCGGCGACCTGACCCTCATCGGCCGCCCGCTCTTCAAGATGCGCGTCGAGGCCGAGTGCCTGGGCCACGCCCACAACATCGAGTTCGCCAAGCGCCTGCGCGACGCGGCGCTCAAGATGCGGAAAAATCCCGTTCTGGAGGCCAAATGACCGCAGAAACCCCCGCTGCCGCCGCTCCGCAGATCGACTGGAACGCCAAGCCGGTCCGCTCCCTCGACATCCTGGCGATCCGCAAGGCGATCCCGCACCGCTATCCCTTCCTCCTCGTCGACAAGGTCGACGTCCTGATCGAGGACAAAGCCGCCATCGGCACCAAGATGGTGACGGCCAACGAGCCGCATTTCACCGGGCATTTCCCCGAGCAGCCCATCATGCCCGGCGTTCTCATCTGCGAGGCGCTGGCGCAAGCCTGCTGCGCGATGATGCTCTCCAAGGGCGGCGCCGAAGGCAAGCTCGCCATGTTCATGGGGATGGACGAGGTGAAGTTCCGCGCCCCCGTGCTGCCCGGCATGGCGCTGAAGCTCCACGTCGAGATACTCCGCATGGGCCGCGCCGGCAAGTTCCGCGGCGAAGCGTACGTCGACGGCAAGCTCGCCGCGGAAGGCGTCATGACCTTCGCATTGGTCGACAAGGCGCAGGCGGCTTAACATGTCGAACATCGATCCGCGCGCCGCCGTCCATCCGAGCGCCAAGCTGCACCCGTCGGTGAAGGTCGGGCCCTTCGCCTTCATCGGCGAGGACGTCGAGATCGGCGAAGGGAGCTCCGTCGGGCCGCACGCCATCGTCGAGCACGTCACGATGGGCAAGAACAACCGCATCTTCGGCGGCGCCTTCGTCGGCGTCGCCCCCCAGGACCTCAAGTACGCCGGGGAGAAGACGCGCCTCGTCATGGGCGACAACAACACGGTGCGCGAATGCGCCACGCTCAACCGCGGCACGACGCACACGGGCGAGACGCGCATCGGCTCGAACTGCCTCTTCATGGCGTACTCGCACGTCGCCCACGACTGCCGCCTCGGCAGCCACGTCATCCTCGTCAACTCGGTCGCGCTGGCGGGCCACGTCGAGGTCGGCGACTACGCCGTCCTCGGAGGCATCTCCGCCGTGCACCAGTTCGTGCGCATCGGCCCGATGGTGATGGTCAGCGGCGGCTCGATGGTCGGCAAGGACATCCCGCCGTTCTGCATCGCGCAGGGAGACCGCGCCACGCTGCGCGGCTTGAACGTGGTCGGCCTGCGCCGCTCCGGTCTGCCGCGCGAGACGATCTCCGCCATCCGCGAGACGTACAAGACGCTCTTCCTGCGCGGCCTCACGCAAGAGAACGCGCTGGCCGAGCTCAAGGGCAAGGCGCAGCCCAAGGAAGTGCAGGGCATGATCGCCTTCATCGAGGCGTCCAAGCGCGGCGTGATGCGCCCGGCGACGAGCTCGGAAGCCGAGGAAGAAGTCGCCGCCTAGGCGGCCCTTCTCTGAATGGAAAAGCTGGGCCTGCTCGCCGGCTCGGGACGCTTCCCGATCTTGATCGCCGAGGAAGCTCGGCGCGTCGGCGTCGAGCTCGTCGCCTTGGGCATGCAGGGCATGACCGATCCCGCGCTCGAGCAGGCGGCCGGCAAGGTCCATTACTTCAAGCTCGGCCAGCTCGGCAAGGCGATCGAGACCTTCAAGAGCCACGGCGTCACCAAGGCGGTGATGGCGGGCAAGGTGCAGCACGTCTCCGTGTTCGGCGGCATCTTGCCCGACCTGCGCGCCGCCAAGGTCCTCGCCCGCCTGCCGGACAAGCGCACCGACACCATCCTCAAGGCCGTCGCGGACGAGTTCGCCAAGGACGGGATCGAGCTGCAGTCGTCCGTCGGCTATTTGGGCCATCTGCTCGTCGGCGAAGGCGTGCAGGGCGCGCGCAAGCCGGACGCGGCCGAGCTCGCCGACATGCGCTTGGGCTGGAAGGCCGCCAAGGCCCTGGCCGGCTTCGACGTCGGACAGACGGTCGTCTGCTCCAACAGCGCCGTCGTGGCCCTCGAAGGCATGGAGGGCACGGACGCGTGCATCCGAAGGGCCAAAGACTTGGCCGCTTCTCAAAGAAAAAAATACCCGCTCACGGTCGTGAAGGTCGCCAAGCCCAAGCAGGACCTGCGCTTCGACATCCCGGTCCTCGGCCTCGACTCGCTAAGCGTTTTCAAGGAATGCGGCGTCACGGCCTTGGCGCTCGAGGCGGGCAGCACGCTGATCTTCGACAAGCCCGAGTTCCTGAAAGCGGCCGACATCCAGAAGCTGGCCATCGTCGGCTACAAGGCGGAGGGCCCCCAATGAGCCCCGATTCCAAGATCCGCGTCGCTGTCGTCGGCGCGGGCCGCATGGGCACGCACCACGCCCGCAGCCTGAGCAAGATCCCTGACGTCGAGCTGGTCGCGGTCTGCGACATGAACCTCTGGCGGGCGCAGCTCACCGCCTGGCAGGCGAACACGGTGGCGACGCGCGACTACCGCGACGTGCTCCCGCGCGTCGACGCCGTCGTCGTGGCCGTGCCGACGCCGCAGCACTTCGAGGTCGGCATGGAAGCGCTCTCGCGCGGCGTGCACTGCCTCATCGAGAAGCCTCTGGCGAGCTCGGTCGACGAGGCGCGCCAGCTCCTCGCCAAGTCGGCCGAGAAGCAGGTCGTGCTGCAGGTCGGCCACATCGAGCGCTTCAATCCGGCCGTCCTCGAGGCGATCAAGCACATCCGCAGCCCGCGCTTCATCACCGTCGAGCGCCTGGGGCCCTACGACCCGCGCATGGCCCACATCGGCGTCGTGCTCGACCTCATGATCCACGACCTGGACATCCTGCTCACGCTCGTGGGCAGCGAGGTCGAGTCGCTCGAGGCCGTGGGCGCCCACCTGATCGGCGAGCACGAGGACATCGCCAACGTCCGCGTGCGCTTCAAGAACGGCTGCATCGCCGACGTCACCGCCTCCCGCGTGTCGCTGGCCAAGAGCCGCAAGCTCCGTATTTTCCAGAAAGAGAGCTACGTGTCGGTCGACTACGGCTCCTCGGCCCTCAAGGTGTACCGGCGCAAGGGCCCGGTCATCAAATCGCTCAAGGACGTGGAGATCCTCGCCCCCAAGCTCGACAAGACCGACCCTCTGCGAAACGAGCACAACCACTGGCTCGACTGCATCCGCCACAACAGGAAGCCCTGGCCGAGCGGCGAGCGCGGCGTCGAGGCGCTCAAGCTGGCCCTTCAGATCTCCGACGAGCTGCAGCGCTACGAGGTGTCCGATTATCAGGGCACCCGGTCGCTCATCCCCGAATGGGCCCAAGACCTGGGCCGCATCGCCAAGACCGTCGGCAAAGACATCCTGCGCAGTTAGGGCTTCTCGCCGAAAAGAGCCGCGCCCATGACCAGCATCGATCCGTCCCCATTTCCCGCAGAGCTCGAAGGAGAGTTCTGGCGCGAGTACAGCTCTCGGAGCATCCCCGTCATCCGCGTCGCCGCCGCCCTCGAGCTGGCGATCGCCGCCGCGTTCATGGTCCGCGGGCTGCTGGTGGCCAAGGATCCCCGCGTCACGGTGCTGATCTTTCTGCTGGTCCAGCTGCCCGGTATCGGTCTTTGGTTCGGCGCCACCTTCCTGCCGGGCGCGGCGCGTTGGCTCCACCGCGCCACGTTCATCTCGCAAGTCCCGCTGCTCTGCCTGATCCTCGCGCTCTTCGCCAGGTTCGCGCCGGAGGCCGCTCTCTTCCACCTTCCCGCGGCGGCGATGCTGATGACCCTGACCCTCTATTGCGCGATCCGTCTGCCCTTTCGCTGGGCCTGCGCGGCGGGCTGGACCCTGTTTGCCGTCTTCGCCGCCTCGATGGGCCGCCTCTCGGCCCTCGCCGCCTCGGGACCGGCGGCCCCGCTGCTCTACCTGAGCTCGGCCAACCTCGTGGGCATGTACGTCGCCTACGTCTTCGAGGCCGCCGTTCGGCGCGACTTTCTGGCCCGTCGAGACATCGCCACGGAGAAGGACCGCTCGGAGAGGTTGCTGCTCAACGTGCTGCCCAAGCCCATCGCCGAGCGGCTGAAGGCCGGCGAGAAACCCATAGCCGACGACTTGGGCGACGTGTCGATCCTGTTCGCCGACATCGTCGGCTATACCGTGCTCTCGGGACGCCTCAAGGCGCCGGAGCTGGTCGCGCTGCTCGACGACATCTTCCTGCGCTTCGACGCTCTCGTGGAACGGCATGGCGCCGAGAAGATCAAGACCATCGGCGACGCCTATATGGCGGTGGCGGGGCTGGATGGGCGCGCGGATCATGCGCACGCCGCCGCCGCCTTGGGCTTGGCGATGCTCTCGGAGCTCCGGGCCGTCAATAGCCGGCACGGGCTGGCGCTCGACGTCCGAGTGGGCGTCCATTCGGGTCCGGTGATCGCGGGCGTCATCGGCAGCAAGAAGTTCAGCTACGACCTATGGGGCGACACCGTCAACGTCGCCTCTCGCATGGAGTCCCACGGCGTGCCGGGACGCGTTCATCTGTCCCAAGCGACGGTCGACCGCCTGGGCCGCGCCTGGCCGCTGGAGCGCAGAGGGCCGCTGGACATCAAAGGCAAGGGTCCGATGACGACCTATCTCCTCGCATGATGATCGTCATCGTCGCCGGCGATCCTTCCGGAGATCTGCACGCCTCCCACCTGATCAGGGCGCTCAAGGAGCGCGGCGGCGCCTCGCTGCGCGTCGCCGCCGTCGGCGGGCCGCTCATGAGGGCGCAGGCCGACGAGTTCCTCGAGGACCTCGCGTCGCGCGGAGTCACCGGCTTCTGGGAGCCGCTCGTGAAGCTGCCGTTCATGGCGCGGCTCGCCCTGCGCCTGAAGCGCTTCATGAAGGACCGGAACGCGGACGCGCTGATCTGCGTCGACTATTACGGCTTCAACCGGCGCGTGCTCGGCTTGGCCAAGAAGCTGGGCGTGCCCGCCTTCTATTACATCAGCCCTCAGGTCTGGGCCAGCCGGCCGCGACGCGTTCAGGCGCTCAAGAAGCTCGTGCGCCGCATGCTCGTGATCTTCCCTTTCGAGGAGAAGCTCTACGCGGACGCCGGCGTGCCCTGCCGCTTCGTCGGCCATCCGCTGCTCGATCTCATGCCCGCGCCGGAGGAGAAGTCGGCGCCGGGGCGCCCGCCGCGCGTCGGGCTGCTGCCCGGCAGCCGGCGCTCCGAGATCGAGCGCCACCTGCCGATCCTGCTGCGCGCCTGCGACAAGCTGCGCAGCTACTATCCGGAGCTGAAAGTGCAGGCTTTCGCCCCGCCCAGCGCGCCGGACTCGGCTTACGACGCCGCGCGCGCGGACGGCGTCGAGATCGTGCGGGAGAAGGGCTATGAGCAGCGGCGGCGGCTCGACCTGGCCCTCTGCTCTTCCGGCACGGCCACGCTCGAGAACGCGCTGCTCGGAGTGCCGATGGTCGTCTTGTACAAGATGTCCTGGCTCACCTACCGCATCGCGCGCGCCCTCATCCGCGTGCGGCACATCGCGATGGCGAACATCCTCGCCGGCGAGACCCTCGCTCCCGAGCTGATCCAGCGCGACGCCACCGCCGAGCGCTTGGCCGAGGAAGCGGCGAAGCTGCTCGCCGACGCGCCCCGCTACGCCGAGGTCCGCCGCAAGCTGTTGGCCGTGCGCGCCTCTCTCGGCACGCCGGGCGCCGCGCAGCGGGCCGCCGACTCCATCCTGTCGGAGCTGCGCCGATGAGCGTCCGACGGCGGCTGTTCCACTATCTCAAGCCGCACCGGCGCCGCATGTCTTGGGCCGTGGCGGCGATGGCCGCCGTGGCGCTGCTCAACGGCACGTCCGTCCTGCTGCTCAAGCCCATCGTCGACCGCGTCTTCATCGCCAAGGACGTGCGCATGCTATGGCTGGCGGTGGCGGCGCTGCCGCTGCTCGTCGTCGTCAAGGCGGTGGCGTCGTACGCGCAGAACTATCTCATGAGCTGGCTCGGCCAGCGCGTGGCCCAGGACCTCCGCGGCGACCTCTTCCGGCAGCTGCACGCCCTGCCGATGGAATACTACGCGCTCCACGACAGCGGCGAGATCCTCTCCCGCGTCACGAGCGACCTGCTCGTCGTGCAGACCGCGCTGACCTCGCTGCCCCTCTATCTCGTGCGCGACACGATGACGGTCTTCTTCCTCCTCGTGTCGTTGTTCTACCTGGACTGGCGCTTCGCGCTGCTCTCGCTCGTCGGCGTGCCGCTCACGGCCGTCGTGCTGCTCGTGCTCGGCCGCAAGATGCGCGCGTCCTCCCTGGCCAGCCAAGGCCGGCTCGACCGCCTGCACCAGCGCTTCCATGAGTCGGTCCAAGGCATGGGCCTCATCCGCGCCTTCAACTACGACGAGGGGATGCTGGCGAAGTTCCAGGAGGAGAACGACCTCTTTTTCGGCCCGACGATGAGCTACCTGCGGGCGACGGCGCTCTCGACGCCGCTCATGGAGTTCTGCGGCGGCCTCGTCGCCGCCATCATCCTCTATTTCGGCGGCGCCGAGGTGATCCTGGGCCGCATGACGCCGGGGGCCTTCTTCGCCTTCCTGGGCGCCTTCTTCGCCGCGTACGCTCCGATCAAGAACATCGCCCGCTCGCACTCGGAGCTGCAGCGAGCGCTGGCGTCGGTGGACCGCGTGCTGCAGCCGCTGCAGCAGCGGCCGTCCTCGACCTTGCCCGGCGAGGCGGTCACGGCGTTCGAAGGCTTGCGCCAGGAGATCCGCTTCGAAGGCGTCTCGTTCCGCTATCCGGAGCGCTCGCAGGACGCCCTCTCTTATTGCTCGCTCTCCATCCCGGCCGGCCGCCGCACCGCCATCGTCGGGCCGTCGGGCTCCGGCAAGTCGACGCTGGCGCAGCTCCTCTTGCGCCTCTACGAGCCGCAGCGCGGCTCGATCCTCTTCGACGGCGTGGACGCGCGCCACCTGGACCCGCGGACGCTGCGCGCCCAGATCGGCATCGTGACGCAAGACGCCATGCTCTTCAACGACACCGTGTTCGAGAACGTGGCGATCGGCAAGCGCGTGGTCACGCTGACGGAGGTGGAGCGCGCCTGCAACCTCGCCGGGGCCGCGGAGTTCATCGAGCGCCTCCCCCACGGCTACCAGACGCGCATCGGCGAGACGACGCCGCCCCTGTCCGCCGGCCAGCGCCAGAAGCTGGCCCTGGCCCGCCTGATCCTCAAGGACCCCTCCATCCTCGTCCTCGACGAGGCGACGGCCAACCTCGACGCGGCCAGCGAGGCGGAGGTGATGGGAGCGCTGCGCGGCCTCTTCGCCGGACGCACCGTCATCATGATCGCGCACAAGCTCACGGCGCTGCCTTGGGTGGACCAGGTCGTCGTGATCAACCAGGGGCAGGTGGTCGAGAGCGGCAGCCCCTCCGCGCTCATGGCGCGCAACGGGCTGTACCGGCGCCTCTATGACCTGCAGCGCCTGGCGCCTCCCGTCTCCGAGGCGGAGCCGGCTTGATCCGCGCTACAGCTTCTCGAAGCTCGGCGAGAGCGCCTTGATGAAGGCGTTGCTGAGCACCGTGGCGACCGCCGTCCAGATGTCCGTCTTCGGCTGATCGAAGCGCCCGGAGAACGGCACTTTCGTCGCCACCTCCTTGGTCTTCTTGTTCTCGAGCACCTTGGCCACGACGTCGACGGCGATCTCCTTCGCCTTCTTGATCGGCCCCTCGTGCTTGGTCGAGCCGGCCTCGAGGTCTTGGATGAAGGGCTTCACGTAGCCGTCGAAGCCGCCGTTCGCGGCCTTGACCTCGGAGACTAGGTCGAACTTCCCCTTTTTGACGTCGACGTTGAACTGCCAGCGCAGCAGCGGGTCGAGCTGGGCCAGGTCGACGTCCTTGATCTCCGCGCGCAGGTCGAAGGTCGGCTGCTTCTCGAGCGGCTTGAGGTTCATCGCCAGCTCGATGGCGCCGCCGGCGATCTCGGCCTTCCCCTTCGCGGTGGCCGGCTGGCGCTCGGAGGTGTTCGTGAGGTCGCGCACGACCAGATCGATGTCGTGCAGCTTCACCGGCTGGCCCGGCCGTTGTTCCCCCTTCGGCTCCTTCTTCGCCTCCTGCTCGTTGGCCGCGCCTTCCTTTATCACGATGGCCCCGTCGACGATGCGGAAGCTGTTCACCCGAAACGGCATCAGGTCCTGCAGCTCCTGGCCGATCGTCTTGCCCGTCTTCTGCTCGACGTTCGCCTCGGCCTTCTGCGCCTTCTTCGCCGTCTTCTTGGCGGCCTTCTCGGGCTTGGGCGCGACCATCGTGATGACGGGCTCGTCGGCCTCGACGTCCACGACGAGCTCGCGGTGGAGCAGCGCGCCCCAGGAGACCCGGGTCGTCAGCTTCGGGACCTCGAGCTTGAAGTCGCCCTTGGTCGTGTCCCAGATCGACAGGCGCTTCAGGGTGAAGCGGCCGACGATGAGAGCGAAGCCCACCCCGTCGACGTGCCCCTTGTAGCCCTCGAGGTGAGCCAAGGAGTCGTTGATGCGGCTCTTGGCGAGGCCGGGCAGCGCCAGCGCCACGGCGATGAAGGCGACGATGAGGAGCGCGAGGACCCCCAGCAGGAATTTCTTCACCGGCCCATTCTAGCGCGGCGCGCGTGACGGCCGCGCTTCGCCGGGGAAACAGTCGTTCGCGGCTCAGAGGCCCAGGTAGGCCGCCTTCACGTGGGCGTCCGAGAGCAGCGCGCGGCCGGAGCCGGTCAGCGTGATCTTGCCGTTCTCGAGCACGTAAGCGCGGTCGGCGATCGAGAGCGTCTGCGGCACGTTCTGCTCGACGATCAGGACCGTCGTCCCGGCGGCGCGGATGCTCTCGATGACCCTGAAGACCTCGGCGACCAAGATCGGCGCCAGACCGAGGGACGGCTCGTCGAACATGAGCAGGCGCGGAAGCGCCATCAGGCCCCGCGCGATCGCCACCATCTGCTGCTCTCCGCCGGAGAGCGAGCCGGCCGGCTGGCGCCGGCGCTCCGCCAGGCGCGGGAACAGCTCGAACATCCGGTTCTTCGTGCGCTCCCGGCGGCGGCGCGCCTCGCCGTGGAGAGCCCCCAGGTCGAGGTTCTCCTCGACGGTCATCTCGACGAAGAGGCGCCGCGCCTCGGGGCAATGCGCGACGCCGAGCGCCGGCCGGCGATGAGACGGGACGGTGTCGAGCCGCTCGCCGTCGAGGAGGATCTGGCCGCCGCGGGCCGCGACCAAGCCGGAGACCGCCTTGAGCGTCGTCGACTTGCCCGCGCCGTTGGCGCCGACGAGCGCGACGATCTCGCCCGTCTTCACCGAGAACGTCGCGTGCCAGAGAGCCTGCACGTCGCCGTAGAAGACGTCGAGGCCGCGGACCTCAAGCATGGCGCGCCTCGCCCAGGTACGCCTCGATCACCTTGCGGTCGCGTCCGATCTCGCCGGGGGTGCCTTCGGCCAGCTTCTCGCCGTGGTTGAGCACGACGACCCGGTCGGAGATGGCCATGATCACCTTCATGTGGTGCTCGATGATCACGATCGTCAGCCCCATGGCGCTCATGCGCCTGATGATGCCGATCGAGTCGTCGAGCTCGGAAGGGTTGAGGCCGGCGAACGACTCGTCGAGCAGCAGCAGCTCCGCCTGCGTCGCCATGGCGCGCGCGATCTCCAGCCGCTTGCGCTTGCCGAGCGGCAGGCCCATCGCCAACTGGAACCGTTCCTCGTAGAGGCCGGTGAAGTGCAGGCTCTCGCGCGCGAGGCGCTCGGCGTGGCCCTTGTCCTGGGCGCGGAGGAAGGCCGCGGCCACGACGTTGTCGAGCACCGTCAGGCGGGCCAGGGGACGCACCACCTGGAACGTGCGCGCCAAGCCGCGCCGGGCGAGCAGGTGCGGCTTGAAGCCGGTGACGTCCTCGTCCTTGAAGAGCACGCGCCCGGACGACGGCCGCGTGAAGCCGTTGACGACGTTGAACAGCGTGGTCTTGCCCGCGCCGTTGGGGCCGATCAGGGCGACGATCTCGCCCTTCTTCACCTGGAGAGACACGTCCTTGAGCGCCGCGAGCCCCCCGAACCGGACCCCGACGCCCTCCACGCGCAGCAGGCTCACGACGACCTCCCGCGCGGGCGGACCAGCGCCTTGAGCTTGCGGAAGTCGCCCACCACGCCGTTCGGCAGGAAGAGGATGATGGCGATGAGCAGCGCGCCGAAGATCGTGTGGTGGGCGGCGCCGAGCCGCGGCAGCGAGCGGACCGCCTCTTCGAGCAGGACCATGATGGCGGCTCCGACCACCGGCCCGGCGAAGGTGGCCACGCCGCCGACCATGACGACCATGATGGCGAGGATCGAGACGTCGTGGAGGGCGAAGACGACCTTCGGGTCGATGTAGCCCATGTAGTTCGTGTAGAAGGCCCCGGCCAGGCCGGTGAGGACGGCGCTGATCGCCAGCGCGGCCGTCTTCACCCGCGTCGTGTCGATGCCGATGGATTCGGCGGCGTCCTGGTCCTCGCGGATGGCGAGGAAATAATAGCCGAGCCGCGAGCCGACCAGCTTGACGACGACAGCGTAGGTCGCCGCCGCCAAGGCGAGGGCGACGTAGAAGTACCCGGTCTTGCCCACCCACGTCCGCTCGCGGATCATGATGCCGAGATCCCCGCCGGTCACGTCCACCAGGTTGCCGGCCGTGATGCCGAGGATCACGCTCGCCGCCAGCGTGCCGAGCGCGAAATAGGGGCCGCGCAGCCGCAGGAACACGGCGCCGAAGAGCAGGGCGAAGGCCCCCACCACCGCCACGCTCGCGGGCAGCCCCCACCAGGCGGAGACGCCCGCCTTGGCGTACAAGAGGCCGCTCGTGTAGGCGCCGACGCCGAAGAAGGCGGCATGGCCGAAGGAGACTTGGCCGCAGTACCCTCCGAGCAGGTTCCACGCCATCCCGACGGTCGCCCACATGATGACCAGGATGAGCAGGTGCATGACGTAGCTGTTGAGGTGCAGCAGCGGCACGGCGGCGGCCGCGGCGAGCAGCAGCGCCGGCAAGGTCTTCATCGCGTCCCTCCGCGCTTGAGCAGCGGCGCCAGCCCGCGAGGCGCGAGCACGAGGACAGCGATGAAGATCGCGAAGCGGCCGACGGGCGCCCAGCCCATCCCGACGTAGGTGGCGGTCAGAGACTCGAAGAGCCCGAGCACCAAGCCGCCCAGGATCGCTCCGACCGTCGAGCCGAGGCCCCCCAGGATCGTGATCACGAAGGCGATCAGCGTGAACTGCCCGCCGATGTCCGGGTAGATGTAATAGATCGGGATCAGCAGGCAGCCGGCGACGCCGACCAGCGCCGAGCCGAGGCCGAAGGTGAGCGCCCGCATGCGCTCGACGTCCACGCCCATGAGCACGGCCGCGTCCTTGTCCTGCGCGGTCGCGCGAATCGATTTGCCGGTGTCCGTCTTGGCGAGAAAGAACCAGAGCGCGGCGGTGATCCCCACGGCGAACAGGAACGAGACGGTCCAGCAGAACGAGAGGGACAGCTCGATCGGCGACTTCTTCCAAAGGTCGCTGAGATACCACGCCTTCGTCGCGTAGGCCACGGGCGTCTGGCGATAGTCGGACTTGAAGATCACCGTGGCCACGTTGGTGAGCACCATCCCGATGCCGACGGTCAGCAGCACTTGGTTCTCGGGCAGGATCGAGTCGACGCCGACCACCGGGTTGATGAGCCAGCGCTGCAGCGCCATGCCGAGCAGCAGCAGCGCCGGCGCCACGACCAGGGTCGCGGCATACGGGTCCACGTGGAAGCGCGTGAACAGCACGTAGGCGATGTACATGCCCACCATCATCAGCTCGCCGTAAGCCAGGTTGATGATCTTCATGACGCCCATGATGAGCGTCATGCCGATGCCGATGAGGGCGTAGAGCCCGCCCAGCAGCAGCCCCGAGAGCAGCGTCTGCAGCAGCACTTCGACCTGTCCCGCTGTCATCGCGCCCTCGGGGCCGTGCCGGTCCTCTACGAGCCGGACGCGGAGCGGCGCTCCCTCCAGCTCTTGATGGGGAACACGTAGGGCCGGCTGGCGTGCGCGGTCGGCCAGATGGTCTCGAACTTGCCGTCGATGACCTGGATGGCCAGGGTCTCGTGGAAGTTCTGATTTTGGTAGCCGTCCTTGTCCTCGAACTTGACCGGCCCGAACGCCGTCATCATGTCCGTGGCCTTGAGGGCGTCTCGGATGTCCGCGGGAGAGCGCGTCTTCGCGCGGCGCATGGCGTCGGCCGCGACGTACAGCGCCGCGTACGCGGAGGCGCCGTGATAAGACGGGTACTCGCCGTACTTCGCCTTGTACGTCTCGGCGAACGCTTTGGCGCCCGGGTACTTGAGCTGGGGCGTCCAGAGCGTGGCGCTCACCACGTACTCGCCGGCGTCCTTGGCGCCGGCGATGAACTCGGGGATCGCGAAGCCGGCCGCTCCGCCGGCGAAGAGCTTAGCCTCCACGCGCAGCTCCTTGGCCTGCTTCATGATCATCTGCGCCTCGTTGGCGTAGGAGACCACGTAGATCAGGTCCGGGCGCGCCGCCTTCACTTTAGAGAGCAGGGGCTTGAAGTCGATGGCGCCCGTCTCGAACTTCTCGTAGACGAGGACCTTGGCCCCCAGCTTTTCGAGATCGCGCTGCATGGCGGTGGCGCCCGAGGTCCCGAAGGCCGAGCTCTCGTACAGGATGGCCGCGCTCCGCGGCTTGACCACCTGCTTGAGGAACGACACCAGGGCGTCCGCGTAGTGGTCGTTGACCTGGTTCTGGCGGAAGACGAACTTGTAGTTCTGCTTGGTGATGTCGTCGTCGGCGCTGGCCACGACCAGATACGGGGTCTTGCGCTCCTCGGCCACGGCGGCCACGGCCTTCGCGCACGCCGAAGTGTACTCGCCGACGATCAGGGGCTGCTTCTCGACGTCGATGAGCTTCTCCACGATGGCGCGGGCCGTCTCCGGCTTGCCCGACGAGTCCTCGAACGACAGCTTGAGGAGGCTGCCGTTGACTCCGCCCTTGGCGTCTATCTCCTCGGCGGCCAGCTCGAAGGAACGCTTCATGATCTCGCCGAACTTGGCCTGCTTGCCGGAGAGCGGCAGCGGGATGGTGAGCGGTATGTCGGCGGCGGCGGCGGATCCGGCGGCGAGGAGAGCGAACAGCGCGGCGGCGAGACGTTTCATGGAAGGCCCCCTTTCTTGGCGTTAGGCTCTCCCAAGCAACGCTACGGCCAGGGCGCGCCGTAACACGCCGGAGCCTGACACCCCGGCTCCTTTCATCTATAATGGGGCCGTGCAGAAGCAGGAGCTCGTCTCAAAGTTCGCGGCCTACGCCCCGCACGTCGACACGGCGCTGCTGGACAAGGCCTACGACTACTCGATCCACGCGCACGGCCAGCAGGAGCGCGCCTCGGGCGAGCACTACTTCGTCCACTGCGACGCCGTCGCGCAGTCGCTCATCGAGTGGAAGATGGACCTGCCCACCATCTGCGCGGGCTTGCTCCACGACGTCCTGGAGGACACGTCCGTCAGCGAAGAGACGCTGCGCGGCGAGTTCGGCGAGGAGATCACCAAGATGGTGGCGGGCGTCACCAAGCTCGACCACCTGCAGTTCGACAGCCGCGACGACGCCCAGGCGGAGAACTGGCGCAAGATGCTGCTGGCCACGGCGCAGGACATCCGCGTCATCGTGATCAAGCTCGCCGACCGTCTTCACAACATGAAGACGCTCAACTATCTCAAGCCCGAGAAGCAGAAGCGCATCGCCTTCGAGACCGTGTCTCTCTACGCGCCTCTCGCGCACCGGCTGGGCATGTTCCAGCTCAAGAGCCAGCTCGACGACCTCGCCTTCATGTACCTCGAGCCGGAGGCCTACGCGGACCTGAACAAGAAGGTCAGCGCCCAATTGGCCACGCGCGAGGTGACGCTGGCTCACTTCAAGGAAGCGGTGGAGAAGGCGCTCGGCGACACGGCGATCCCGCACCGCATCCTGGCGCGCAGCAAGAGCCTCTACTCGATCTACATGAAGATGCAGCGCCAGGACAAGCCTTTCGAGGAGATTCAGGACGCCCTCGGCGTGCGCATCATCACCGACACGGTCGCCAACTGCTACGCCCTGCTCGGCATCGTCCACACGCAGTTCAAGCCGGTGGCCGGCTCCTTCACGGACTACATCTCGATCCCGAAGATGAACCTATACCGGTCCCTGCATACGACGGTCATGGGGCCCGGCGGGGAACTCGTGGAAATCCAGATCCGCACCGAGGAGATGCACCGCACCGCGGAGTACGGCATCGCCGCGCACTGGCGCTACAAGACCGGCGAATCGCAGCGCGACGCCCATCTCGAGGAGAAGCTCAACTGGCTGCGCCAGTGGATCGAGTGGCTGCAGGACTTGAAGAGCCCTCGCGAGTTCCTGGACTCGCTCAAGACCGACCTCGACCTCCACCAGGTCTTCGTCTTCACTCCCGCCGGCGAGGTAAAGGCCCTGCCCGCCGGCGCCACGCCGCTCGACTTCGCCTTCTCCGTGCACACCGAGATCGGCATGGCCTGCGTGGGCGCGCAGGTCAACAACAAGATGGTCAAGCTCGACTACGAGCTCAAGAGCGGCGACATCTGCAAGATCCTTACCAAGAAGGGCTCCGTCCCCAAGAAAGATTGGCTCAACTTCGTGAAGACCGCCCGCGCCCGCTCCAAGATCCGCCACTACCTCCGCGAGCAAGGCATCGTCGCTTAACAACTTAACGACGGGCCGCCCTAACAATTAAGTTATCGGCGCGAGCTCAACTGGGTCACGGCCGACGGAGTGCAGCCCAGAAACCGCGCGATGGCCGCGACGGCGTGCCCGTCCGATCTGGCCCGCTCGACGATCGCCGCTCTCGCGGCCGTCAGATCCCGGCGGCGCGAGCGAGACAACAGCTGATCGATCGCGAAGCCGAATTCTTGCGCGACCTGCGAGGCGATATCCAGGAGGTCGGAGGGGGGCGTCAGCCGGGGCTCCTCGCTCATGAATTCGGTCGACGAGTCGTCTTCGCTGCTGTCGACGAACGCGGCGTATGCCGCGCGGGCGCCGAAGAACGCCAGCGGCAGATCGGCGTCGAGCAGGCTTCCCGCGCCCGTCGCGAGCTCACGGTGGCCGGACCACGGCCAATCCGCCGGCGTTCGGCACATCCCCGCCTGCACGGGATTTCGGTGGATGTAGCGTATCAGCCTGAGGAAGTACGAATCCCGCGCGCAGATCTTCGCGCGATAACGTCCCTGGAAGAGGTGTCCGACGCCGCCGTGTCGCTCGTGAAACCGGGAGGCATAGACGGACAATAGCCGGCCCATGATCTTGTCCAACGGATGCTCCGCCGTCTCTATGAGCAGGTGGTAGTGATTGGTCATCAAGCAGAAGGCGTACAGCTTGAATCCGAGCTCCTTCTTGAGACCGGCCAGACGTCGAAGGAAGAACTCGCGGTCGTAGTCGTCGAGGAAAATATCCCGCTTGTCGTTTCCTCGTCCGTACACGTGGTGCAGCGCGCCGGGATAATCGAGCCGAAGAATTGTAGCCATGACAGGGATACGATTGAACCCGCGGAAAAGTTCCACGAAAAACTTAATTGTTAGGGCGGCCCGTCGTTAAGTTTTCGCGCTATCATATATTTCCTATGACAAACGCCGAGGCTGTCGCTTCCGTCGAGAACTCTCAAGAGCTCAAGGGGAAATCCCTGCTGCTGATCAGCTCCGCGTCGCCGAGCAAGCGCGGGCTGCTGCAGAAGCTCAAGGCGCACGGCGTGCGCCTCACGGTGATCAGCCCGGAGAACAACTGGGCCGGCCGCATCGCCGACGCCGCCGTCACGGCGAACGTCGCCGATCAGGCCGACGTCGTCGCGAAGGTGGAGGAGCTGCTCAAGGCCGGCTACGCTTTCGACGGCGCGCTCACCTTCTGGGAGAACGCCGTGCCGCTCTGCGCCGCGCTCTGCGAGCGCTTCGGCTGGAAGGGCCATCCCGCGCAGGCCGCGCTGACGGCGCGCAACAAGCTGGCGCTGCGCCAGCGCCTCGAGGAAGCCAAGCTGGGCAAGTACTCGCCGGCCTTCGCCGAGATCAAGACGGTCAAGGATCTGGACAAGGCGGCGCAGCGGCTGGGCTTTCCGCTCGTGCTCAAGCCCGCCTGGGGCGTGAAGAGCCAGTTCGTCGTGCGCGCCGACAGCCTCGACGAGGCGCAGAAGGCCTTCGAGTACATCAAGAACAACATGGGCCCGGGCTTCGACCCCATCTACGCCTCCGGGACGCAGATCATGGCCGAGGCCTACCTGGACGGCGCCGAGGTCGACGTCGACTTGCTCGTGCAGGACGGAAAGGTGAAGTTCCACGCCTTCACGGACAATTTCCCCACGATCGAACCCTTCTTCGTCGAGACCGGCGACGCGATGCCGTCCCGCCACGAGGACTCCGACCTCGACGCCGTGCTCAAGATGGCCAAGGAGGTCGTCGCCGCCGTGGGGCTGACGGACGGCGCCCTGCACCTCGAGGCCAAGATCGACGCGAAAGGCCCCAAGCTCATCGAGCTCAACGCCCGCATGGGCGGCGACTATCTGCACGACTGGATCAAGAACGTCTGGGACGTCGACATGATCGAGCAGGCGGGCCGCATCGCGGCCGGCCTGCCCTGCGAGCCCAAGCGCCGCAAGGACGCGAAGGTCCACCTGGTCGGCAAGTACCTCATCCCCGCGCACTCGGGCGTCATCACGACGCTCACCGCTCCGGCGCAGCAGGACCCGCAGAAGGTCCACGATATCACGCTGCAGAAGGAGCCCGGCGATCCCGTGCTCGTCCCGCCGGAAGGCTTCGAGTCGATCGGCTGGGTCGTCGGCAAGGGCAACACCTACACCGAGGCCGAGGAGAACCTCGACGCGGCGCTGCGCGGGATTACGATGAACATCGCGCGCTTCGACTCGACCTCGTCGATCGGCAAGACGCGCCGCAAGAACCGCTTCGGCGCCGCCCAGGTCGCGCGCCGCCGCATCATCCAATCCGCGCGCATCGAGAAGGTGCGCGGCTTCGACCCGCGCAGCGGCAAGAAGCTGCACGTCGGCATCCTCTGCAACATCTTCGACGAGTCGGCCGGCGAGGAGTCCGCGGTCAACAAGGACCTGACCTCGGTCGGCCGCAACATCCAGAAGGCCATCGAGGCCAAGGGCCACCGCGTCACGTTCTTCGACATGAACGAGACGCCGCTGCCCTTCAACAAGATCGCCGAGGCCAACGTCGACCTCGTCTTCAACGTCTGCGAGCGCATCAACAACAGCTCGCTGCTCGAGCCGCACGCCGCCGCCATCCTGGACACGCTCGGCGTGCCGTACACCGGCAGCAACCCGCTCACGCTCGCCCTCTGCATCGACAAGGTGAAGGTGAAGAAGCTGCTCGAGCACGCCGGCCTGCCGACGCCGCGCTTCGACTACGTCTTCAGCAAGGACGAGCCGATCCGCGAGGACCTGCGCTTCCCGCTCATGGTCAAGCTCGCCAACACCGACAACTCGATCGGCATCTCGAACAACTCCGTGGTCACGAGCACCAAGGCGCTCAAGGACCAGGTGAACCTGCTGATCGACCAGTACAAGCGGCCGGTGCTCATCGAGGAGTACATCGAGGGCGACGAGGTGGACGTCTCGATCATGGGCAACGAGCAGCGCGTGAAAGTGCTGCCGCTCTCGCGCTCGATCTTCGACGACCTGCCGCAAGGGACCTGGGGCATCTACCCGTTCCAGGCGAAGTGGGACGACAACTCGGTCTACGAGAAGATCCGCGTCGAGCGCCCGGCCAAGTATTCGCAGAAGCTCACGGCGCTGATCTCCGAGATCTGCCTCGACGCCTACAACCTCGTCGACGCCCACGACTACGCGCGCATCGAGGTCCGCGTCGACCGCCAAGGCAATCCGTACATCCTCGAGGTCAATCCCAACCCGTCGATCAACCGCGGCGACTGCGTCCCGAACTGCGCCGAGATGATCGGCCAGTCCTACGAGGACTTCATCGAGGAGATCATGCGCGAGGCGATCCTGCGCTATCAGAAGCGCCCGCCGTACTACCACCTGCAGAGCTCGCTGACGGCGCTCTAGCTAGTAGGACGTCCAGACCGAGCCCTTCGAGTCGGTGTGGGTGCAGTTGACCCAGACGGAGCCGCGGTTGGCGTCGCCGACGACGTTGTCGTACTCCCAGTTGCCGTCGTCGCTGAAAGCGCCGGAAGGGCCGTTGTGCACCCAGGAGGCGTCCGCGTGATAATTGGGCGCCTTGGCCAGCGGCAGCGCGTCGAGATACTTGCCGGAGATCGTGAGGCTGGTGAGGTCGTCGGGGTACTGACCTTCCATGTCGCCGTAGTAGATGTTCAGCGCGCTGCGGATGCCGGCCAGGCTGCCGCGCGTCGCGCCCTCGTGCGACTTGCGGATCAGGGTGGCGAACTTCGGGATGGCGACGGCGGCCAGGATGCCGATGATGGCGACGACGATCATCAGCTCGATCAGGGTGAAGCCGCCGCGCCGCCGGGCCATGAAGCGAGTATGACGAAAAAGAGGCGCCGCCGCCAGGAGATTTCGGTCACCTCCATTTTGTAGATATTGCAGATGAACCCCCCCGGCCTGGGCGCGCCGCTGCGCACCGTCTACTGCGTGGGCCGCAACTTCGCCGCGCACGCCAAGGAGCTCGGCAACCCGATGCCGGAGCAGCCGCTGATCTTCCTGAAGCCCGCCTCGGCGCTGCTGCTCGACGGCGGCACGCTCGCCTTGCCCGGCGACTCGCAGCGCGTCGACCACGAGCTCGAGGTCGTCGCCGGAGTCTGCGGCGACGGCAAGGTGCGCTACGCCATCGGCGTCGACGTCACCGCCCGCGACCTGCAGGAGGCAGCCAAGAAGCGCGGCGAGCCGTGGACCCTTGGCAAGGGCCGCAAGGGCTTCGCCGCCCTCGGCCCCTTCGTCGACGCGGCGGCACCGTTCGCCTTCACGCTCTCGGTCAACGGCGCTCTGCGCCAGTCGGGCGACACGCGCGACATGGTCTGGCCCATCGACAAGCTGCTGGCCTACATCGACGAGACGTACGGGCTGGGCTCCGGCGACGTGGTTTACACGGGCACGCCGGCCGGCGTGGCGCCCCTCAAGCCCGGCGACGCCGTCCTCGCCGAGCTCGTCGCGACGAAGTCGCGTCTCTCCTTCACGGTCGGCTAGTTATCCACCAACTATGCACGCGTGCATAGTTGGTGGATAAGTCCCGGGCCTTTCTGCCGTTGACAGCATCGGGGTTTCGGACTATCCTCCGAAAGCCATGAAGAACCCCCTCTGGCCGCTGGCGGTCCTCCTCTTATTCTCGCGGCCGGCGTCCGCCGGCCCGGAGGCGTCCGCGCCGGCCGAGGTCGGATCGGCCGTCCAAGGCGCGATGCACGCGGTCTACACCGCGCTGCCGGACGACAAGGCCGCCGCCGTCGCGCTCTTCCAGGCATCCAACGCTCCTCTCGACGTCGCCGCGACGACGCTCTCCCGCGAGCTGGCCGCCGCCGGCGACGAAACGGACGACGGCTATGCCGCGATCCAAAAGGTGATCACGGCGCGCGGCCTGCCCGCCTCCTATTTACAGGAGGCGCTGCGAGTCGACGTGGGAAGAGACGGCAAGATCGCCGGCGCGGGGCTCAGCGACCCGTTCTCGAACCTCGACCCGCTGGTCGACCTGGCCCGTCGGCCCGCCATGAGCGCGGCCGAGGCGGAGCAGGTCCTCGCGCGCCTGATGGCGCTCGAAAGCGTCCTGCGCGCGCAGGGTCTCGACACCAGCGGGATGCGCCAAAAGCTCGACTTGGCCATCGCCTTGACCTCACAGCGCGTCACGCCGGAGTCGCGCCAGCGCATCGGCCGATCGCTCGCCAAGACGGAGGCCGCGCTCAAGGCGATGCTGCGCACGGATGACGGCGTCGGCGGAGGAGACACGGGCGGGGGCGCGGCGACGCTGGGCCGGGAGTCGAGCGCGCCGCGGCCCTCCGGCTTGACGCGCGCCGGGACTCGGGCGACCACGGCGGCCGCGGCGCGGCCCGCGGTGGACCGCGAGGACCGGTCTTCGGCGCTGAGCGCGGCGCCCTCCGAGGTGCCGGCCGGGCGCTCGCGCTCGCGCCTGCGCGCGGCTCTGGCCGCCGTCTTGGCTGTTCCGGCCACGCTGCTCGCCAACACGGCGGCGTTCGCCGGATTCGTCTCCATCCACGTGCACGCGTCCAATCCGCTCATCATGGCCCACCCGGCCTCCCATGCGGCCCATGCCGCGGCGGGCTCGCTTTCGGGAGCCGACTACGCGCTGATCTACGGCACCGCGCTCGCCTGCGCGATCCTGGGCGCCCTCCTCGGCGGGCTCCTGGGACGCTTCAAGGGCGACGGCTCATCCTTCGACACCTGGTGGGGCGCATGGTTGGGCTGGGTGCTGGGCGCCGGCGCCTGGCTTCTCGCCATGCTCTCTATTACGGTCATCTCCTCCGCGCCTCTTTGGGGCAGCGTGATCGTCGGCGGCGTGGCGCTCGCCGGCGCTCTTGTCGCCGTCCTCGCCGTGCGCCGCTGGCGCAAGAGCGCCCGAGACGCCAAATCCGCCGCGACCAGCAGCATCTGGCCCGACGACCGCGACTACTTCAGCAGATTGAGCGACCGCCCCTGATCCCCCAACCGCGCCGCGTCCGTCCCGGCGCAATTTGATTGAATAGCCGGATGCCGTACAAGGTCTCCGTCGTCGTCCCGACGCACAACGAGCGCGAGAACGTCGCCCGTCTGCACGAGCGGCTGGCGAAGGTGTTCGCCGCTCTGCCCGACGCCGACTTCGAGCTGATCTTCTGCGACGACAGCGGCGACGACACGCCGGCCGTCGTCGCCGGGCTCCACGAGAAGGACCCGCGCGTGAAGCTCGTGCGGCTGTCGCGGCGCCACGGACAGAGCGTGGCGATCTCCGCCGGCATCGACCACGCGAGCGGGGACGCCGTCGTGCTCATGGACGCCGACCTCCAGGACCCGCCGGAGGCGCTGCCCCGGCTCATCGAGAAGTGGCGCGCCGGGGCGAAGGTCGTGTACGTGCGCCGGCCGAGCGGCGAGGGGCACGGCGCGGCGTACCGCTGGCTGGCCTTCGCCTTCTACCGCATCGTCAACAAGCTCTCCTCGACGCCGGTGCCCGTGGACGTGGGCGAGTTCCGCCTGCTCGACCGGAAGGTGGCGCGCGTCCTTTCGAGCCTGCCGGAGCACACCCGCTACCTGCGCGAGATGACGGTCTGGCCGGGCTTCCAGCAAGCCTCCGTCGACATCGAGCGCGCCCCTCGCGCCGGAGGCGACACCAAGTACGACCTGTGGCGCTCGACCAAGGTCGCCGTCGACGGCATCATCTCCTCCTCCATCATCCCCCTGCGCTTGGCGGTCTGGACGGGCGTCATCGTCTCGTCGGTCAGCTTTCTCATGGGCCTCTTCTACTTCGTCTGGAAGCTCCTTTACCCGAGCATGCTGGGCGTGGGCTGGACGAGCCTCTTTCTGACGCTGCTCTTCATGGGCGGCCTGCAGCTCATCTTCCTCGGCGTGATCGGCGAGTACGTCGGGCGCATCTTCATCGAGGTGCGCGGCCGGCCGCTGTACGTCGTCGACTATTGCCTGGGCCTCGACGAGCGGCGGCCCGGCGCGCTTCCGTGAGCCGCTGTCTCGTCACCGGCGGCGCGGGCTTCATCGGCAGCCACCTCGTCGCTCGCCTGCTGGCGGAGGGCCACTCCGTCGCCGTCTTCGACGACCTCTCTCTCGGGCGGCGCGAGCACGTGCCGGCCGCCGCGCGCTTCACCCAGGCCGACCTCCTCGACTTGGAGGCGGTCGAGAAGGCCGTCGACGGCCAAGACGCCGTCTTCCACTTGGCGGCGAACTCCGACATCGACTTCGGCCGCCGCCAGAGCGACCGCGATCTGCGCCAAGGAACCTTGGCCACCTACAACGTGCTCGAGGCGATGCGCCGCCGCGGCGTCAAGAAGCTCGTCTTCGCCTCGACCTCCGCGGTCTACGGGGAGACGCCGGCGATCGCGCTGCGCGAGGACTACGGGCCTCTGCTGCCGATCTCGCTCTACGGAGCGAGCAAGCTCGCCTGCGAGGGCCTCATCTCCGCCTTCGCGCACAATTACGGCGTGCAGGCGTGGATCTACCGCTTCGCCAACGTCGTCGGCGCCAACGCCACCCACGGCGCGATCTTCGATTTCGCGCGCAAGCTCAAGAAGGATCCCAAGCGCCTCGAGGTGCTCGGCGACGGCACGCAGTCCAAGCCCTACCTGCTCGCCTCGGACGTGGTGGACGGGATGCTGTTCGGCTTTTCCCATGCCGGCGACGCGGTCAACCTCTTCAACCTCGCCTGCGAGGGCGGGACCTCCGTCGCGGAGATCGCCCGCATCGTCGTCGAGGAAGCGGGCTTGAGCGGCGTCGCGGTGTCCTACTCGGGCGGCAAGCGGGGGTGGGTCGGCGACGTGCCGTTCGTGCGCATGGATCCCGCGAAGCTGGCGGCGCTGGGCTGGAAGGCCCGCCACGACTCGACCGAGGCGGTCCGCCTCGCCGCGCGCGCCGTCGTGGCGCAGGTCGCTCAGTCGGCGAGCTTGTAGATCTTCACGCTGGCGTTGCGGTACACCTCGCGCGCTCCCGGCGGCGGCGCCTTTTTCGCCATCAGCTCGGATTCGAAGGGCCCCTGCCAGAAGTAGTCCGCGGGATAAGTCGCGCCGCCGCGATCGGCGCGGGCGTGAAGGATGAGCTCGCCGATGAGGGGCTCCGGCAAGTTGCAGAACGTGGCGACGTGCCACATGCCGCGCTCCCGGCCCGGCACGTCGACGACGCCGCGCCAGAGCTCGTCGCCCCAGTCCGAAGGCTCGTTGAGCTTGGCCCAGTAGCGCTTCGGGTCCGCCCCGAAAAGAGAGAGCGCGTAGTCGATGCGCCTGGCGTTCTCCCGGGCGCCGATGTCGGAAAGATGCGGGCAGATGGACGCGAAGAGCGTCTTGTCGTGGGTGTGCACCGGGATCTGCAGGTTCGTCATCGGGCTGAGCGTGGCGACGACGGCGTCCTTGGGCGTGTTCTCGTCGAGCCAACGCAGGGCGTCCTCCTGGTCGCTCGGAAGCGCGTACAGGAAGTAGTGCTGGGCGGAGTAGCTGATCGCCCGCGGCAGCGCCAGCGCGCAGAGCAGCGCCGCCGCCCACAGCCAGCCCTCGCGATCGGCCGGCTTGCGGCCGCCGAGGCCGCGCCCGATCACGACGGCGAGCAGGACGTTGCCGATGACCAGCCAGTTCGGCAGCTCCGGGAAGCCGAAGCCCACGATCAAGGAGGAATTGCGCCCGATCGTCACGGCGATCAGCGCGCAGCACAGCCACAGGCCCATCTCCGTCTCGCCCGCGAACCTCCAGGCGAGCCAGGCGCCGACGAGCCACGGCCAGCTGTCCCAAGCGACGCGGCGGCCGAAGACAGCGCCCATGAGCTGGGCGTCTCCGGCCGAGCCGCGGTTGAGGACGAGCCACGGGACGGCGACGAGGCCGGCGCAGAGAAGCAGCAGCGCGAGCCGCCAGTCGATCCTGCGCTTGCGCCACGACACGGCGGCCGTGTAGAGCGCGCAGGCGCCGCCGTACACCGTCCACACGTCGGTGTGGATGTAGACGAGCAAGCCGCCGAGCAGGCCCGCCGCCGCCGCCGCCGCGGCGCCGCGCCGGCGCGCCGCCCAGACGAAGAGGAGCGCCGCGGCGAAAAACGCCACGAAGGTCAGCGCCGGCCCGGTGATCCGCGTCGGCCCCATGAAATAGTGGTAGGAGCCCAGGAACCAAAAGGCGTACTGCGCCGCCTGGCGCAGCTGGGCCAGGAGCGGATGACCCTGGAGCACGATATAGCGGGCGAGGTCCGAGAACAGCGTCACCCCCGTCGCCACGCACACCGCTTGGCGGCGCGCGGCGCCCGTCAGGAGCAGGATGGCGTAGAGCAGAGGGATCCACAGCAGCGTGAAGAACGCCTGCGAGACGATCCAGGTGGCGTTGATGTCGCCGAGGACCCGGAAGAACAGGCCGAAGATCCAGTAGGTCAGGCCGTCGCGGACGGCCAGCCGCGCGCTGTCGTTGCCGCGGATGTAGGGGTCGCCGGGGAAGGCGTGCGTGCCCGCCTGCCGTATCTTCGCCGCGTAGTTGTAGTTGTCCTCGGACATCGAGAACGAGTCCACCATCGAGAAGGACCCGTTGTCGGCCCACCCCCGCGCCACCGCGGGATAATGGTCCCGGAAGAAGCGCCTCTCGGCCCGCATGAGCGGCGCGGGCAGCATCAAGACGGCCGTGGCGAGGAAGGCGAAGAAGCCGGCCCAGGCGTGGCGCCGGGCCCAGCCGACGGCCGTCCGCGCCTCCGTCAGTGGACGATCCTCATGCGCGTGGGAGGCCAGTAGATGAACCAGGCCTTGCCCTTGATGTACTTCGACTCGACGGGGCCCCAATAGCGAGAGTCGCAGGAGCGGTCGCGGTTGTCGCCCATCGCGAAGTAGTCGTTGGGCGGGACGGTCACGGGGCCG
>Ga0265338_10002543_pt1 | contig 27038 bp, 23 predicted proteins | sample 42126metaG_FD_193579 | JGI IMG/M metagenome (GOLD analysis project Ga0265338, IMG submission 193579) | Rhizosphere microbial communities from Carex aquatilis grown in University of Washington, Seatle, WA, United States - 4-21-26 metaG | ecosystem: Host-associated > Plants > Roots > Rhizosphere...
AGCAGGGGTTCGCCTGGCTGCCTGAGGACGACTTCGTCGAGCACTTCGCGGCCGGGGTCAACCCGGGCCGGGCACGCGTGCTGCACGCTGTCCAGCAACCGCTGGCCGCTACTGCCCTGCAGGACGTAATGGGCGCCCCGGCCTGGAATTCACACCCGTGCTGGTATCTCGTCGCCGCCGACGACCGGGCGATCCCGGCCGCCGCCGAGCGTCAGTTCGCCCGCCGGATGGGCGCGACCACCATCGAGGTCCCCACCGGGCACCTGGCCATGATCTCCCACCCGGACGAGGTCGCGCAGCTCATAGAGACCGCGGCCAAGGGCGTCATGACGGCCGGTAACTGACATGGCCGGCGACACGGGACCGCGGCTGTCCCTGCGGCCGGACCACTCCGGCCCCGCCCCGCTGGACGGGAGCTGGTGGCCCAGGTCGGCTGACCCGGCCGCGGAGCTGCCGGGGCTGGTCCTTGCCCTGGACGAACTGCACGGCCGGGTTACCAGGCTCATGGTCGGAACCGCCGGGTGGGATGCCAGCAGGCCCCGCCGGATGCGGGTCGACGGCCGGGCGGGCAGCCGCGTCGTGCGGATCGGCTGGTTCGCCACCATGCCGGCCGGGCTGCTCACCGCGATCTCGGCCGCCGGCCAGCGAACTGATCTGGTCACTGTCCCCCCGCGCACCGGGGAGCAGGAAGCCGCCGCGGCCATGGAACAGGCGGCCCGGGCTGGCAACCGGGAGCACGCTCCGGCGATCCTGGCCCGCCTCGCGGCCCCCGGCGCCGGGGAGGCGACGGAGCGCTCGCCCGCGCTGACGGGCGCATAGCGCGGGCCGTCCGCGGGTCGCCCCTTACCGCGTCCGGCCGGTCCCGCTGCGGTAGGCGATGACCAGGTCGGGCCAGGTGCACGCTTTTCCGCAGGGCTGGCCGAGCCGCAGCCGCGGCGTGTTCTCGGCTGACAGCCACGACCGGTCCCGGACATGATGCCGCGTGTCCGGGTCGTGCTCGTCGCGGTGGCAGCGTTCCCAGCCGCGGTCGGTCCGCGCCATCTCCCGGCAGCGCAGCCGGCTGGCCTCCCGGCCGGGTGCGGCGACAAGCGTGTCCTCTGTCATCTGCGTGATCCTCTCCGCTGCCGTCTGGCCATGCACCCCCCGGCGTCCTGACTGCAGGCTATGCCTGCAGTCTAAAACTAGCGAAATTTTTCTAGAATATCCTTGCCATTGCGCCTGAACGTTCTTCCGTCTGGCCCTCCCCGGCCGGTGGCCGGGCGAGGGCCAGCCCGGGGGCGGGAATGAACGGGGAGCCGAACCGGCTATATGATGCGGTCGCAGTTGTCTGGTGTGCTCGGTTTATCCGCCCGCTCGCAGTCAGCGTTGTCGCGGGCGCCCCCTTCAGGGGACCTGGAGGATTCGCGTCGAGAACCGGCCCGGGTCCCGCACCGTGCGGATCCTGAATCCAGCCCCTTGAGGATCCGCGCTGACGTAGCGTGGCCCCGGGGCGCAACCCAGTGCGGGAGTAAGCAATTGGTGCTGTTCAAGCAAGGTGGCTGTTCATGACCGAGGATAATGGCGGGAGTGCGAGCGGATTCGACGGCCTGGCGCTGGCCCCGGAGCTGTGCCGCGCCCTGTCCGGGCTTGGCTATGAGGAGCCCACACCGATCCAGCTGGCCGCCATCCCGCCGCTGCTCGCGCGCCGCGACGTGGTCGGGCAGGCCGCGACCGGGACCGGGAAGACGGCCGCCTTCGCCCTTCCGGTGCTCCAGCGTGTGCTGGCCCGCGGGCCAGTGGACGCGTCGTCAGGTCCGCTTGCCCTGGTGCTGGTGCCCACCCGCGAGCTCGCCGTCCAGGTCTCCGAGGCAATGCTCAGCTACGGCCGTGACCTCGGCGCGAAGGTGCTGCCGGTCTACGGCGGCGAGCCGATCGGACGGCAGCTAGGGGCGCTGCGGCGCGGGGTCGACGTGGTCGTGGCTACCCCTGGGCGCGCGCTTGACCACATCAACCGGGGGACGCTGCCGCTAGGCGGCCTCGACGTGGTCGTGCTCGACGAGGCGGACGAGATGCTCGACATGGGCTTCGCCGACGACATCGAGGAGATCCTCGGTCACACTCCCGATGACCGGCAGACCGCGCTGTTCTCAGCCACCATGCCGCCCAGGATCGACGGCATGGTCCGCCGTCACCTGCGCAACCCGGTGCGGGTCGAGCTCGGCCGCCGCACGTCGTCCGCGCCGGACGAGACCCGGCTGGTGCGGCAGACCGCTTACCTGGTGCCGCGCGGGCACAAGCCCGCCGCCCTGGCGCGGGTGCTCGACCTGGAGGCGCCAGGGGCGGCGGTCGTCTTCTGCCGTACCAGGGACGACGTGGACACGCTGACCGAGGTGCTCAACGGCCGCGGCCACCGGGCGGAGGCGCTGCACGGCGGGATGGACCAGCAGCAGCGCGACCGGGTAATGGGCCGGCTGCGGGCTGGCAGCCTGGACCTGCTGGTGGCCACCGACGTGGCCGCCCGCGGCCTGGACATCGATCAGCTCACCCACGTGGTGAACTACGACGTGCCCAGCGCGCCCGAGTCGTACGTGCACCGCATCGGGCGCGTGGGCCGGGCTGGCCGCGAGGGCACCGCCATCACGCTGGTCGAGCCGCGCGAGCTCAAGATGCTCAAGGCTATCGAGCGGTCGACCGGGCACCCGGTCACCGCCGAGAAGCTGCCGACGGCGGCTGACCTGCGCGCCCGGCGCCTTGAGGTGACCCGCACCTCCCTGCGGGACAGCCTGCTCAAGGACGACCTTGATGCCTTCCGTGACGTGGTGGAATCGCTCAGCGCGGAGTTCGACCCCTTCGAGGTGGCGCTGGCGGCGGTCAAGCTGGCGCACGAGGCAAGCGGAACCTCCGCCGAGTACGAGGAGATTCCCGCGGCCGAGCCGGCCGAGGACGACCGCCGCGGCCGCCGCAAGACCGCCGAGCGTGACCGCCCGCGCAGCCGGGCGGGCGGATCCCGGGACACGACCCGCCTGTTCGTGGGGACGGGACGCTCTGCCGGGGTGCGGCCGCAGGACCTGGTCGGTGCCATCACCAACGAGTCGCGGCTGTCCGGGCGGGACATCGGCGCGATCGAGATCGCGGACCGGTTCTCCCTGGTCGAGGTGCCCGAGTCAGCCGCCGATGACGTGATCGCCGCGCTCCGGCAGGTCAGCATCAGGGGCCGTCGGGCGGCCATCCGGCGCGAGCGCTACCCCGCGCGGTAGCCCGGGTCCCGGGCGGCTGGCGCGTGCGTCGATGTGGCGGCAGCCCAGGCTATGGTGTTAGATGAGAGTGGTTGTAGTCGAATTTCGTGCTCGTGTGACAGCGCCTGCGGATTCTGACGGCGGGTGCCTGCGTTCCCACGTCCCCCCTGCTGGGGGAGCGGGGAACGCGGCCGCGCAGCCCGGGATGCACGTCTGTGGGTCCTGATGGTCATCCCAAAAGGAGAGCGCAGTGGCTCAGGGAACAGTGAAATGGTTCAATGCGGACAAGGGGTACGGCTTCATCGCCCCCGACGACTCTACGCCGGATGTCTTCGTCCATCACTCGGCGATCGAGACTGACGGGTATCGTAGTCTGCAGGACAACCAGCGCGTCGAGTACACCACGGTTCGTGGTGACAAGGGGCCGCAGGCCGAGCACGTCCGGCCCCTCTAGGCGCACGCGAGCCGGACATTCGCCGTCCGCACGCTCGATGTCGTGTGCGGACGGCGCCAGCCGCCCGTTGTCGGCCACCATGAGGTACCGGCCCCTGCTGGCAGGGGACCGCAGGAAGGCGCAGACTGATCATAATGAGTAATGCCAGCGCCTGGAACCGGCGTCATCTGCCCACCAGTCCGTTCAAGCCGCCGCCGGAGGCTCCTCCGGTCGAGCAGTATGAGCTGGGTGACCTGGTAACCCATGACAAGTACGGCCTGGGACGGGTCATCCTCGTCGAGGGCGACGCCGCGGTGGTGGTGGACTTCACCCCGCGGAAGGTACGGATCGCGACACCGTTCGCCCGTATGACGCGGCTCTGACCGCTCCCGCGTGGTTCAGCGTTGGCCGGGAGTGCGGGCCGACGCGGCCACGCGGTGACCGTGCTGCAGCACGGCGATCATCGCGCGCGTCGACTCAGCCCCCTGGTTTCGGCTGCGCCCGGTCCCGGTGAGGCCGTCGCTGCACCCCCCGGTGCGGTCGTCGAGCAGTGGTACCCCGGCGTCGTTGTCGCCGAGGAACCAGTCGACGCACATTCGCACGCCGGCGAGCCACCGCTCGTCGCCGGTGACGGTGGCGGCGCGCACGCAGGCGTCGGCTAGCGCGGCCACCTCGGCCGGGCGCTGATCGGCGGCGGGCAGCCGCTCCTCGTCGGGCCCCCAGCCCTGCGGGGGCACGACCGACAGGTGGCCGTCCCTGGTCTCGGTGGCAAGGAGCCACTCGAGCATCCGCAGCCCGCTGCCGAGCAGCCGGTCCTCGCCCAGGTAGCGCCCGGAGACGATGACGGCCTCGGCGATGGCCGCGTTGGCGTAGCTGAGCCTGGGCAGCGGCCACGGCCACCTGGAGTCCGCGGCGGGAGCGCCGATAGCGACGTGGGCGCGGTACAGCAGTGCGAGCGCGGCGTGGTGGCCGGGACGGGAGTCGAGTATCTCGGCCGCGCCGAGCGCAGCGAAGGCCATCGCGTGCGGTTCAGCCGAGGAGGCCTGCGCCCCGCGGTTGAACCGGGTGAGGGACTCCTCGCGGATCCCTGCGGTCGGGCCGCGCCCGGCGGCGGTGCCGAGCGCCCAGAGGGAGCAGCCCCAGCCGTCCTCGGTACCCGGCTGGCCATGCCACTGCCGGTCGTAGCCCAGGCGGTTACGGAACTTTCCCCCCAGTACCTGGGCTTGCGCGAGGAAGTACAGGTAACGGCGGCCGAGGACGACGAGTTCCGGCGGCGGTGACGGCTCACGGCAGACCACCAGCAAGCCGTGCGCGACGTCTTCGACCCGGTAGCCGTCCGCGTACAGCGGCACAACGCCTTCCGCGTGGCTGACCAGGCCGATGTTGTCGGTCAGCCGCTGCAGGTGCCTGAACGGTGGCTCGGGATACCTCATGCGCACCAGAGGCTGGCTAGAACGGCCTGGCGTGCCCTCCAGCGTCCGGGGCAGTAGCTGAGCACTGGTCGTGGCCTCGCATGACCGGCGCGCCTCCAGCCTAGCTGAGCCGTCCGTTACCCGGGCGGTGCCGGGTCGGTGAAACTAGCAATGGTATTCCGGAAAAGAAATGTGATATTTTCCGCGCATGCCGACGTGGGGCTTCCTAACCAATCACGCCCTGGTGCTGCTGTGCATCGCCCGGGACCCGGGGGCGCGGCTGCGTGACATCGCCGCGGACGTCGGGATCACCGAGCGCAGCGCTTTCGGGATCGTCAGCGACCTCGCCGAGGCCGGGTACATCGTCAAGGAGAAGGGCGGCCGCCGGAACCGCTACCGGGTGGAGGCCGAGCTTCCGGTGCCGGAGTCGGCCAGCCGCCGCCTCGCCATCGGTGACCTGCTCGGGCTGCTCGGAGGGGAGGATGCCGGGCTGGCCGGCGCTGAGCCGGGACCGGGCTGAGGTGACCGCCCGGTAGTCAGTTGCCAGATTCTGGAAAATTATTGCTAGTTTCCCCGTGCCAGCATAGACTGACAACGCCGAGCGTCAGTGGCACTGTTACCCCTGGATGTACCGGGTTGTGTTGACGGTAGCCCGGTTCGGCCGATTGCACTGAGGCGCAGCTACCCGGCGCGCAGGTCGTACGCTGCTGAGAGCGAGCTGGTTTCCACGGATGTGGTGGCCTGCAAAAAATGCGGCCACCCTACTCCGGAGGTTTCTCTTTGTCTGCTCTGCCCACCGAACGCCAGCCGGCTCCGCGTGGAAGGCGCCGCCGCCCCAGGCCCGCGGCCGTTCCCCAGGCGGCCGGCCAGCAAGCCGCACGCCCGCAAGCGGTCCGCTCGCAAGCCCTAAGCACTGCCAGCGCCCCTGCCAGCCTTGCCCCCAGCACCGCGCCCGCCACCTCTTTCGCCGCCGCCGGCGTTCCGGAGCCGCTGGTGGCTGCGCTCGCGGCGGCAGGCATCACCACGCCGTTCCCCATCCAGGCCGCCACGCTGCCAGATGCCCTGGCCGGCCGGGACATCCTCGGCCGCGGGCAGACTGGGTCAGGCAAGACGCTCGGCTTCAGCATCCCGCTGGCCGCGCGGCTGGCCGACGGCTACACCAGCGCCTGCCGCCCGCGGGGCCTGGTGCTCGTGCCCACCAGGGAGCTTGCCAGCCAGGTGCAGACCGTGCTCGCGCCGCTGGCCGAGTCGATGGGGCTGACCGTGGCGACCATCTACGGCGGGGTGCCGCAGAAGCCGCAGGTGGCCAAGCTCCGTGACCGCGCCGACATCGTCGTCGCCTGCCCCGGCCGGCTGGCTGACCTCATCGAGCAGGGGCACTGCCACCTGGGCGACGTGGAGATCAGCGTGCTCGACGAGGCTGACCACATGGCCGACCTCGGTTTCCTGCCGGTCGTGCGGCGGCTGCTTGACCTGACCCCGCCCGACGGCCAGCGGATGCTGTTCTCGGCGACCCTCGACGCCGCCGTCGACGTCCTGGCGCGGCGCTTCATGGACCGTCCGGTGCACCACGACATCGGCGTGGTCGCGGCGCCGGTCGAGATGGTCCACCACCTGCTGACCATCGCTCCCGCGGACCGGGTGGGCGTGGTCACCGCCCTCGTGGGCGGCAGCGGCCGTTCGCTCGTCTTCACCCGGACCAAGCATGCCGCCCGGCGGCTCGCCCGCCAGCTCACCGCCAGCGGGATCCCGTCGGCCGAGCTGCACGGTGACCTGTCGCAGGGCGCGCGGGAACGGAATCTCGCCACCTTCTCCAGCGGCGTCCTGCGGGTCATCGTGGCGACCGACGTGGCTGCCCGCGGTATCCACGTGGAAGGCATTGACCTCGTCATCCACGCTGACCCGCCGTCTGAGCACAAGGCCTACCTGCACCGCTCGGGGCGGACCGCCCGGGCCGGGGCGTCCGGGACGGTGATTACCCTCCAGACGACGGCTCAGGCGGCCGACGTGCGGGCGCTGATGCGCAAGGCGGCTGTGGTCCCGCTGACCGCGACCGTCACCCCCGGGTCAGCGGTGCTGCGGTCGATCGCGGGCGAGCCGGTCGCCCCGGTCATGCTGCCGGTTGCCCGCCCGGTCGCCATCACGGCCGCCCCGGGGACCGGGCGCAGCGCGGCAGCGGTGTCGGCCGGCTTCCGCGGCCGTCGCCGTCGCTGATCAGCAGGGTGCGGCGCAGCCCTAAGCCGGGGTGACGGCGTTCAGCGAGGTGTACCGCGCGGCGTCGGCCGCCGCCGCGCGGTCGCCCGCGGCGCGCGGGTAGCTGCGAACCAGTGACTGGATCAGGCTGTCGCGGGTGGGCGCGCAGATCAGGCCGTGCGTATTGGTGGAGCCTGGCACCGCCGCCCACCACGCCTTGGTCAGGTGGCCCCACCAGATCGAGGTCCCGGGGAATGCCCGGCGGACGATCGCGTTGCTGGCGATGGCCGCGTCCAGGCCGCCGGGCGCCGCGAGCAGCGAGCCGCCCCGGTCCTGCCACCCGATGTCGGCCCACACCCAGCACCGGTTGGGGCGGCTGGCTGTTCCCCAGTCATCCGCCACGTCGTCGACCAGCAGCAGCCCGCGCCCGGACTCGCCGAGCTGGACCGCGTCGCCGGTTCGCGCCGCCACGGCCGGCGACTTAGCCGAGCCCTGGTCCCCGATGACGACCCGGGCCAGGGCAGGCGCCCAGTCGATGTCCACGCTGAACTGGCCGCCGGCCTCACCGCTGCGGCTGTGCACGACGGCGTTCGTGCACAGCTCGCTGGCCAGCAGGAGCAGGTCCGCCCGGGCGGCGCAGTCCGGCAGCAGGTCCTCGAGCCAGCGCCGTACCTCGAGTACCTGGTCTGGCCCGCCCCGGAAGTGGCGGGTCCACCATGCGATGAAGGAGGACGGCTGCGGGGAAGCGCCGCCAGTTCTCCGCTGGGCCGTGTCACAGCTAGCAGGCGCGTTCATGGTGCCGCTCCCTGATGAGGGTAGGGTTGCCGCCGCGGTCCTGATCGAGAACCGGACTTCTCCCAGGAAGCCATAGCGGGCGGGGGTTGCGCGCGGCTGCAACGAGCCGTTGCAAGCGTTGGCAACACTTTCCGGCTCAGGTGCTGACGGCCGTTGATTGATCACGGATGATGGAAATATGCCCGAGATATCCCCTCTGCCAGCCTCTGCCCTGAAGCCGCTGGATCCTGACCTGAGGCCAGAGGTGCGGGTGTGGGTGGATGAGCTGCGAGAGGTCTGGCAGGCGACCGGGTTGTCGATGGGCCAGTTCGCCGTGCTCCACCCGTTTGACAAGGGCACCATCTCCCGGTACCTCAGCGGTCACCGGGTCCCCGGCGAGCGTCATTTCCTTGACACGCTGCTGACCACGCTGGAGAGTCACGGGCGGCCGGTCACGCCTGATGTCCGCGAGTACCTGACCGGCCTGCAGATGCGCGCCCTGGAGGCCGCTCACCCGCACGAGTACCGGGTGCGGCTGGTCAAAGACGAGCTGGAGAGCGCGCTCACCGGCCGGCTGGAAGCCGAGCGCTACGCCCGCGCGCTCGAGGAGCAGCTGTCCGAGCGCAGCCGTGAGGTCCAGGACCTGACCGAGGACAGGAACCGGCTGCGCGCCACCATGGACACCGAGTACGCGCGGTTGATGCAGGAGATCGACCGGCTGTCCAAGGACCTTGACCTCGCCCGGTCCCGTTCCGTCCGCGCTGACCAGCGCTGCGCGGAGCTCGAGGCGGTGCTCGACGTCATCGACCAGGCATATCCCGACCAGGACCAGGGCGCGGTGGTTACCCCGGTGGTCCCGTACGCGGACTGGGGCGGCATCGCGGCCCGGGTTCTCCCGCTTGACGACCCGTACGCGGTGGCGGACTTCCTGAGCCTGCTTGACCGCCTTGGCCTGCGCGACCATGCCGTGCAGCTCGCCGACCGGGTCATCGCGCACTTCGGCGACCGGCGCCATTCCCCTGACGACATGATGAAGCAGGACGGGCTGCTCCCGCTGCTCGCCACCATGAACCGGCTGCGGCTCTACGACCAGGCTGACCGCTTCTCGGCCCTGCTCGGCTACGCCAGCTACCGCTACCTCCGCCGCAACTCGCCGGTGGCCGGCCGGTTCTCCTTACGAAATCGGTCTATAGGCAGCTCTAAGCGCGGTACCAGGCCACGGGACCGCGCGATGGTGTTAGATGGAAGCGGTTGAAGTCGAAGTTCGTGTACGTGTCACAGCGCCTGCGGATTCTGACAGCGGGCGCCGCATTCCAGGCTCCCTCCGGTAAGGAGGGCCAGGTGGCCGCGCAGCCCGGGACGCACGCTCGTGGGTCCTGATGATCGTTCAACGAGGAGATCACAGTGGCTCAGGGAACAGTGAAGTGGTTCAACGCGGACAAGGGCTATGGGTTCATCGCCCCCGATGACTCCACCCCGGACGTCTTCGTGCACCACACCGCCATCGAGACCGACGGCTACCGCAGCCTGGAGGAGAACCAGCGCGTGGAGTTCACCTCGGTCCGGGGCGCCAAGGGCCCCCAGGCCGAGAGCGTGCGGCCGCTCTAGGCCGCAGTTCTGATGCGCCCCGCCGGGGCAGCGGGGGCTCGCGTAGCATCCCGCAGCCCCGGGGGTGCCCGGTGCGTTTCACCCCGGCCGCGCTGCCACGGTGCCACGGCCCGGGTTTCCGCCGGCCCCCGTTCAGTGGGAAAGAACACTGCCTTCATCCGAACGGGTGCGGCCCGCTGTGCCCGGCCACGCTGCTGCCGGTGCTCTTAGACTGACGGGGTGGCCATCGCCCTGACCCTGCTCGCGGACGTGCGCTGGCGGGGCCGACCGGTCGCGGGCGAGCGCCCGCAGGCGCTGCTGGCGGCGCTGGCCGCCCGGGACTGCCGCCCGGTCGGGCCGGCCGAGCTGGTCGAGCTGGTCTGGGGCGACGAGGCACCGAGCAACAGCCTGAAAGGCCTGCAGGTGCTGGTGTCGCGGGTGCGCAGCGCCTGCGGGGCGGACGTGATCGTCCGCGACGGTATCGGCTACCGGCTGGGGGCGGCGCCCGCCGAGGTTGACTGTGTTCGGCTGTCTTCCCTGGTCAGGGAGGCGACGGCGGCGCTGGAGGTGGACGCCGCGCGCGCCGCCGGGCTCGCCGCCGAGGCGCTGGCGCTGGCCGGCGGGCTGGCCCGGGTCACCGCGGCGGAGGCCGGGCCGCTGGCGGAGATCCGCCGGGCCGCCGCGGCCGGCGCCGCCGCTGCCCGGGTGATCCTGGCCCGGGCCGCCAGCCGGACCGGCGCGCACGCCGGGGCAGTGGCCGAGCTGGAGCTTGCTCATGGCGCCGCCCCGCGTGACGAGGGGCTGCTGGCGGACCTGCTGCGCAGCGAGGCCGCCGTCCGCGGCCCGGCGGTGGCGCTCGAGCGCTTCGAGCGTTACCGGCGTGACCTGCGGGACCGGCTCGGCGCCGACCCCGGTGAGCCGCTGCGGCGCGAGCACCGGGAACTGCTGGCGCTTGACCGGCCGGTGCGCCGCGGCGTGCGCTATGACGCGACCGAGCTGATCGGCCGGGACCACGACCTCGACCGGCTGCGGGCGCTGCTGGCCGGCGCGCGGGTGGTGTCCATCGTCGGCACGGGCGGGCTCGGCAAGACCAGGCTGGCGCACGCGCTCGCCCGCGAGGCCACCCAGCCCGCCGTCCACTTCGTCGAGCTGGCCGGCGTGACGTCGGCCGAGGACGTGGCGGTGGAGGTCGGCTCGGTGCTGGGGGTGCGCGACTCGGTCAGCGGCCGCAGCGCGCTGACCGCGCAGCAGCGGGCTGACATCAGGTCACGCATCGCGCAGCGGCTCGGGCAGGCGCCCGGCCTGCTGGTGCTTGACAACTGCGAGCACCTGATCGAGGCGGCGGCCGAGCTGGTCGCGTTCCTCATCGCCGTCACCCCCGACCTGCGGGTGCTCACCACCAGCCGGGCGCCGCTGGCGATCGCGGCCGAGCGGGTCTACCCGCTGGGCGAGCTCGGCCTGGCCGACGCGGCCGCGCTGTTACGCGAGCGGGCGCTGGCCGCCCGGCCCGGCGCGCGGCTGGCCGACCAGGCCGTCGACAGCATCGTCAGCCGCCTCGACGGCCTGCCGCTGGCCATCGAGCTGGCCGCGGCCAAGGTGCGGGTGATGTCGGCCGAGGAGATCGACCGCCGCCTTGAGGACCGGTTCGCGCTGCTGCGCGGCGGCGACCGGAGTGCACCCGACCGGCACCAGGCGCTGCTCACGGTCATCGAGTGGTCGTGGAGGCTGCTGGACGCGGCCGGGCAGCGGGCACTGCGCCGGCTGGCGCTGTTCCACGACGGGTTCACCCTCGAGGCGGCCGGGGCGGTACTCGGGACGGACGCCGTCGACCCGGTCCGCGGCCTGGTCGACCAGTCGCTGCTGACGGTGAGGGAGACCGCGGCCGGCGGGCTGCGCTACCGGATGCTTGAGACGGTCCGCGAGTTCGGCCGGCTCCAGCTCGGGCAGTCGGGCGAGGACGCGGCCGCCCGCGCCGCCCAGCGCGCCTGGGCGGTCGGCTACGCCAGCGCGCAGCAGGCCCGGGTGGCCGGGCCCGGCCAGCTCGCGGCGATCGACGCGATCGCGGCCGAGGAAACCAACCTGGCCGACGAGCTGCGCGCCGCGTTCGCCGAGGACGACCGGGGCTCCCTGGTGCAGCTGCTCAGCGTGCTCGGGCTGTTCTGGACGCTGCGCGGTGAGCACATCCGGGTGCTGGTGCTGGCGGAGGCGGTGGTCGACGCGGTACGAGACTGGCAGCCGCCGCCGGAGCTGGCCGCCGCCGCCCGGTCCGCGGTCGCCGTCACCTTGAATAACTCGATGATGACGGGCGCTAAGAGCAGCGGAACGCTGCTGACGGTGCTGCGCCGGCTTGGCCCGGACAGCGGGGAGCACCCCTACCTGTCGGGGATCATCCGCGTGCTGCTCGAGTGCGACCCGCAGGACATGACGGCCACGCTGAAGCGGCTGGAACGGCTCAGTACCGACTCCGACCGACACCTGGCCTCCGCCGCCAGCCAGTGGCTCAGCCACGAGCGGGAGAACGCGGGCGACCCGGCCGGGGCGCGGCAGGCGGGTGAGCAGGCGCTGGCGCTCGCCCGCGACGAGGACGGCCCCTGGCCGCGGGCGATGGCGCACAGCCTGCTGGCGCAGCTGGCTGTGAACTCCGGCGACTACGCGGTGGCGGTCGGGCACGCCCGGGCGGCGCTGCCGGTGATGCGGCGGCTGGGAGCCAGCGACGACGAGTTCCAGCTGCAGGCGGTGCTTGTGCTGTGCGCGATCGCGGACGGCCGGCTGGCCGACGCGCGCGCCGAGGCGGACCGGATGGACCGGCTCGACGCCCAGGAGGCGGTGTTCAGCGGCCTCATCTACCGCCGCCTGTGCCGGGCCGAGCTGCTGATCGCGTCGGGGGATGCCCCGGCCGGCCTGGAGCTGCACCGCGAGTCGAGCGTCCGGATGCGCGAGGTCGAGTGGCCTGGCCTGGCGCGGACCGGCCGGGAGCCGTGGGCCCTGTTCGGCGAGTCGATGGCACTGGCCGCGCACGCCTGCTACGCGGCCGACGGCGCCGACCAGGAGCACGGGCAGGCGCTGTTCTCGGTTGTCCGCGACGGCACGCTGAACGTGTTCAGCGTCGGGGAGCCGCATCTGGACTACCCGGCGGCCGGGCTGCTGCTGTTCGCCCTCGGCGCGTGGTGCCTGCTGCGCGGGACCGCCCCGGCGCAGGACGCGCTGCCGCTGCTAGCACTGGCCGACCGGTTCGCCTACAGCCAGGCCAGCCCGACGATGCGCTGGGCACGGATACTTCCGGTGGCCAGCCAGGCGGCCCCCGGCCTGCTGGCCAGCCTGCAGGCCCGCTACCGCGACTACCCGCTGCCATCCCTGCAGGCGGAGGCCTGGCAGGCGGCGCAGCGGCTGCCAGGCTGAGCTGTCAGCCGGCCGCCGCCGCGCGGTACGGCCTACATCCGCCGCCGGTAGCTGCGCACCGACAGCGGTGCGAAGACCGCGATCACCGCCAGCCCGGCCAGCAGCGTCCAGCCCACCTCGCTGCCGATGGTGCCCTGGTTGGCCAGCTCGCGCATGGCCGACACCATGTGCGAGATGGGGTTGACCTTGACGAAGGCCTGCAGCCAGCCGGGCAGCGTGCCCACTGGCACGAACGCGTTGGACAAGAAGGTCGCCGGGAACAGGATCAGCATCGACATGCCCTGCACGCTGCGGGCGCTCTTCGCGATCGTCCCGAACCAGGTGAAGATCCAGGCCAGCGCCCAGCCGGTGAAGATCGCCAGCACGATCGCGCCGAGCACGCCTAGCACGCCCCCGCTTGGCCGGTAGCCGATGATCACCCCCATGAGGAACGTGAGCCCGGCCGCGATCAGGTAGCGCAGCAGGTCGGCCACCATCGGGCCGGCCAGCGGGGCGATGCGGGCTATCGGCAGCGCCTTGAACCGGTCGAAGACGCCCTTCTCCATGTCCTCGCGCAGCTGCACGCCGGTGGCCATGCAGGTGGTCAGCACGGTCTGGGCGACGATGCCGGTAATCAGCGTCGGCAGGTAGCTGTGCACGCCGCCCGCGATCGCACCGCCGAAGATGTACGCGAACATCGCGGTGAACAACAGCGGCTGGAGCGTGACGTCGAAGAACTGCTCCGGGTTGCGGCGCATCTTCTTCAGCGCCCGCCAGGCCATGATCAGCGTCTGGCTGAGCGTCTCGGTGATGCCGTTGCGCGCGCGGGTGCGGGCGACCGCCGCGTCGGCGTCGACGACCCGCCGCGACGCGGCGTCGGCGGGCGCGGTCATGGTGCTCACTTGACCTCCGTAACGGGTGCGGTTTCCTGTTGTTGGCCAGCGCTTTCCTCCGGAGCGCCCTGCGCCCCGTGACCGGTGATCGCGAAGAAAACCTCGTCCAGCGTCGGCTGGGCGACGCTGACCGACGCGATCCCCACCCCGGCCTCGCGGAACCCGATGAGCACGTCGGCCGCGCGGTCGGCGGTGTCGAGCGGCACGTTCAGCCGCCCCGACTCGGGGGTGAGCACTGGCTCGGCGCCGGCTACCCGGCGGACGACCTGCCGCGCGGTCTCCTGGTCGGCGCCCGGTGCCAGCCGCAGTTGCAGGGTGGAGTTGCCGACCGACGCCTTCAGCTCCTCGGGCGTGCCCTCGGCCACCTTGCGGCCCCGGTCGATGACCGCGATCCGCCCCGCCAGCTGGTCCGCCTCATCCAGGTACTGGGTGGTGAGCAGCACCGTGCAGCCGTCGTTGACCAGCTCGCGGATGGTGTCCCACATCTGGCCGCGGGTCCGCGGGTCAAGGCCGGTGGTCGGCTCGTCAAGGAAGATCAGCGGCGGCCGGGTGATCAGGCTGGCGGCCAGGTCGAGGCGCCGCCGCATGCCGCCGGAGAACTGGGCGATCGGCTTGTCGGCGGCTTCCTCCAGGCCGAACTGCGCAAGCAGCCGCCTGGCGGCGGCGCGGGCGTCGGCCGAGCGCAGGCCCTGCAGCCGGCCGAACATCCACAGGTTCTCGGTGGCGGTGAGGTCCTCGTCGACCGAGGCGTACTGGCCGGTGATGCCGACCAGCTGGCGGATCCGGTGGGGCTCGCGGGCGACGTCCACCCCGAACACCCGGGCCTGCCCTGCGTCGATCGGCAGCAGGGTGGCCAGCATCCGCAGCGCGGTGGTCTTGCCGGCCCCGTTCGGTCCGAGCACGCCGAAGATCTCCCCCTGTCGTACTTGCAGGTCGATGCCGTCGACGGCGCGCAGCCGGCCGAAGTTCTTCACGAGGCCTACGGCGTCAACGGCGGCGGTGGCTGTCATCTGCATCGCCTTTCCTGGCAGCAATGGGGGACATGTGAGCACCGTAGGCGGCGGCGGCTTCACCGCGGCTACACGGCGGTATCACCGGCTGTGCCCGGGGAAACTGTGCCCCCGGAACTGTGCCCCCGGAACTGTGCCCCCGGAAACCACGGCCGGGGCGGCGGTAGGGAAAGCCCCGAGACCGAATGGGGGGTTTTCCTGATGGCACTGACACTTGTCACCAGCGGATGATGAGACGCGACACTACGCGAACGCGCTGGGCTGCGACATCGTAGGTCATCAGTCGCATTACCAGCCGGACCGAGATGAAGGGGACGACACGTGTCCGAGACGACGGGGACCTACGGTCGCCGCACGGCAGGGGCGCACGCCGCTCGAGACGACACCGGCCGGAACGGCAAGGCCCAGTACGGCACGGGAGGCGGCTTCTTCGCCGCGCTCGGCCGGATGGTGGTGCGCCACCCGTGGCGGGTGATCGCGCTGTGGCTGATCGCGGCCGTCGCGGTCATCGCCACCGCGCCGGCGCTGCCCACCACCAGCGACGAGTCCAGCTTCCTGCCCAGCAGCTATGAGTCGATCCAGGCGGCCAGCCTGCAGGACAAGGCGTTCCCGCAGACCGGGAACGTGACCGCGGACGCCGCCATCATCGTGTTCGCCCGGGCCGACGGCGGCAAGCTGACCAGCGCCGACTCGGCCAAGACGGCCTCGGTCGCGGCGCAGCTGAACGCCCGGCACATCCCGAGCATCCTGGCCGTCACGGCCGGGCCGCCGTCGTCGAACCGGCTGGTGCAGACGGCGCTGGTGTCGATGAAGAACAGCGTGCTCAACTCCAACGGCAACGACGCGGGCGACGCGATCAAGCTGCTGCGGGCTGATATCACCCCGCTGGTGCACGGCAGCGGGCTGACCGAGGGCGTCACCGGGACGGCGGCGCAGCAGCTGGACAGCCAGCAGTCCGGTAATAACGCGGAGAAGATCGTCACCTTCGCCACCCTGGGGCTTATCCTCATCCTGCTGCTGCTGATCTTCCGCAGCCCCATCGTCGCGCTGCTGCCGCTCATCGTGATCGCGATCGTCTCCCAGGTTGCGACCGGGCTGATCAGCGACGTGAACAGCGCGCTGCACCTGAACGCCGACAGCTCCGTCACCACCCTGCTGATCGTGGTGCTGTTCGGCATCGGGACCGACTACATCCTGTTCCTGATGTTCCGCTACCGCGAGCGGATGCGGGCAGGCGAGGACGCCAAGCAGGCGATGGTGTCCGCGGTGACCCGGGTCGGTGAGGTCATCGCCTCGGCGGCCGGCGTGGTCATCGTCGCCTTCCTCGCCCTGCTGCTGTCCACCCTGAGCCTGTTCCGCTCGCTCGGGCCGACGCTGGCGATCGCGGTCTTCGTCACCCTGGTGGCGGGCCTGACCCTGGTCCCGGCGATCGTCTCGCTGCTCGGCAAGCGGGTCTTCTGGCCGTCGAAGGCGTGGCAGCGCGAGCCCACCGGAACGCGCTTCGCCTCCATCGGCAACGCCGTGGGTCGGCGGCCGGCCCTGTTCGCGGCGGCTTCCGGGCTGGTCCTCATCGCCCTCACGATCGGCGCGCTCAACTTCAAGCCGACCTTCGACCTCGCCTCGGCCGGCATCCCGTCCACCGCCGAGTCGGTGACCGCCCTGAACACCCTGGAGCGGGGGCTGCCGCCGGGCGCGACCGACCCGACCGAGATCTACCTGCACGCGGACTCCGGCCCGCTGTCGGCGGCCGAGGTCACCGGCTACGGGACCAAGCTGAAGACGATGCCGGGAGTTGGCGCGGTGGGCCAGCCGACGGTGAGCAAGGACGGCGCCACCGCCGCCTATACCGTGACGCTGTCCTATAACCCGGACTCTACCCAAGCGGTCAACGTGCTCAAGAACGAGCTGCGGCCGGCTGCGCACGCGGCCGCCCCGGCGGGCAGCTACGCGCTGGTCGGCGGGACCACGGCGGTGTTCGCCGACATCCAGCGGGCGGTCAACCACGACTACGCGGTTGTGTTCCCCGTCGCCGCGGTGATCATCCTGCTCATCCTCGGCCTGCTGCTGCGCAGCGCGGTGGCGCCGTGGTACCTGATGCTCTCCGTCGGCCTGGGCTTCGGCGCCACCCTGGGCGCGACCGTGCTGGTCTTCCAGACCTTCGCGGGCCAGCCGGGCCTGGTGTTCCTGCTGCCGATCTACATGTACCTGTTCGTGGTGGCGCTTGGCACCGACTACAACATCCTGATGATCGCCCGGCTACGCGAGCAGGCCAGGGAGGGCATGAGCCCGCGCGAGGCGGCGGCCCACGCGATCGGCCAGTCGGGGCCGACCATCGGGGCGGCCGGGCTGATCCTGGCGGGCACCTTCGGGTCGCTCACCCTGGCCGGGAACAGCATCCTGTCCCAGGTCGGGTTCGCGGTCTCGGCCGGTATCGCGCTGGCGGCGTTCGTCATGTCGATGTTCTTCTCGCCCAGCCTGACCGCGCTCATCGGCAACCGCGCCTGGTGGCCCGGGCACTCTGACCGGCACTCCAGCCGGGAGCGCCCCCGTTTAGCAGGCAGCCGTCATGGTGAGACTGACCTGGGGGAACGGCAATGACGGCGGCCAACGGGGGAGCGTCCATGTGTACTCGCGTGCTCTGGAACGACAACAAGCTGGGCGTGCTGGCCGGCCGGACAATGGACTGGCCGGAGTCGACCGAGCCCAAGCTCATCGTGGCCCCCCGCGGCCACCAGCGGCACGGCGGCCGGGTCGGGCCGCTCACCGTCGTCAGCGACAACGCGCTGGACTGGGATAGCCGTTACGGCAGCCTGGTGGTCTCGGTCTACGGGATCGGCACGGTCGACGGGCTCAACGAGAAGGGGTTTTCCGCTAACGCGCTTTACCTGAAGTCGACCGAGCTCGGCCACGGCGGACGGGGCAAGGCGGGCTTGCAGATCGCGCTGTGGGCGCAGTACCTGCTCGACAACGCGGCCACCGTGGCCGAGGCGATCGAGCTGATGCGAAACGTCCAGCTGGTGATGGTGGAGGCGCACGGGCACCAGGCCACCGTCCACCTGGCGGTGCAGGATGCCGGCGGCGACTCCGCGATCATGGAGAACCTGGGCGGGGAGCTGGTGGTGCACCACGGCCCGCAGTACCGGCTGATGACCAATGACCCGAGCTACGACGAGCAGCTCCGGCTGCTCGACAAGCAGGACTTCAGCCAGCCCGGCTGCGACCTGCCGGTCCCCGGCAACGTCAACCCGGTCGACCGGTTCCAGCGGGCCGCTTACTTCAGCGCGCTGCTGCCCGAGCCGGGCGACGAGCGGGAAGCGGCCGCCAGCATCCTGTCGATCATGCGCAACGTGTCGGTGCCGTTCGGCGCGCCCTACGGCGAGTTCGGTATCTACAACACCGAGTACCGGACCGTGGCCGACCTGGCCAGCCGCCGCTACTTCTTCGAGCTGTCCACCGCGCCGAACCTGATCTGGGCCGAGCTTGACCAGTTCAGGTTCGCCCCGGGGGAGCCGGTACGGGTGCTCGACCCCTACGCCGACATCACCCTGTGCGGTGACGTGTCCGGCCGGTTCGCCCCGGCCGAGATCGCGTTCTAGCGCTGCCGGCGGCGGTTACCGCATGACGTTGTAGCGGTTGGGTCCGGGGGTGCTCGGCAGCACGTAGAAGATCAGGCTGATGATCCAGCCGACCAGCGGCACGAAGCCGATCCACCACCACCAGCCGGAGTGACTGGAGTCGTGCAGCCGCCGGACCGCCAGCGATATCCCGGCCAGCACTATCGGCACGCCGACGATGATGTCGAGGATGATGCCCGCGACGGTGGACCGGTTCGAGATGATGCCCACGACCGCGTAGGCGATGAACTCCAGCAGGGCGAACCACCAGAACGCCGACCGGGAGGCCCGTCCGCGGTAGGTGAAGATGTGGCCGAAGGCGCCGCGCACCGCGTCGGGGAAGCCGACCGGGGCGCCCTGCAGGTAGGAGGCCGGGGCAACGGTGCTGCCGCCGTAGCTGCCGGCGGGCCCGTAGCCGCCGCCCGCCTGGTAGCCGCCCCCTTGCTGGTAGCCCCCGCCCTGCTGGTAGCCCCCGCCCTGCTGGTAGCCCCCGCCCTGCGGGTAACCGTTGTAGGCCGGCTGCTGTCCGCCCCACTCCTCGCTGCGCGGGCGGTTGCCCCCCTGCCCTGGGATGTGCTCCTGCAATGGGTCCGGATACGGGCCGGAAACGGGCGGATTCGGCTCACCTTGGGGAGTGCTCATGTGGCACCTCCGATTCCCCGGGATCGGCGTGTCGCATGGAATATGCGCACATCGAGTTACTAACTATACACGAGGGGTAATTAGCGAGCTTTAGTGCGCACGTGCCCCCTGAGGTTCCAAAATGCTTCTGGGGTTTTGGGGCTCACGGGCGGGCAGCGACGAAGCGCTGCCGCAACTCCCCGATTCCGGTCACGTAGCCGACCAGCTCGTCGCCCGGGGCGAGCCAGACTTGGGGGCTGCGGCCCATGCCCACCCCCGCGGGCGTCCCGGTGAAGACGACGTCGCCGGGCAGCAGCGGCAGCCGCCGCGACAGCGCGGCCAGCAGGGCGGGCACCGAGAAGATGAGGTCGCGGGTCCGGCCGTGCTGCATCTCGCGGCCGTTGACGGTGCAGCCGAGCTCCAGGTCGTCGGGGTCGGCGAACTCGTCGGTGGTCACCAGCCACGGCCCGGTCGGCCCGAAGCCGGGCAGCGACTTCGCCAGGCTGAACTGCGGCGACGGGCCGGCCCCCTGCATGATCCGCTCGGAGATGTCCTGGCCGGCGGTCACCCCGGCCACGTGGTCCCACGCCTGCGCCGGGTCGATCCGGAACGCGCGCGGCCGATGACGGCGACCAGCTCGACCTCCCAGTCGGTGTGGCCGCCGGCCGGCAGCTCGACCTCGGTGACCGGGCCGGTCAGGCAGCTCGGCCACTTGGTGAACAGCACCGTCGGCTCCTCCGGCACCTCGAAGCCGGACTCGGCCGCGTGCTCGGCGTAGTTCAGCCCGATGGCCAGCACCTGCCGGGGCGCAGGGGCGGGCGCGCCCAGGTCGGCCGGGGCGAACGCGGTCGCCGCGGTCAGGTCGGCGCCCGCCGCCCAGGCGGTGAACTCCGCCCAGCGGTCGTAGACCGCTTGCGGGCCGGGGCCGAACCGGCCCTGGCTGGCCTGCTCGACGTCGAGGGCGGCGGTGCCGTCGGGGGTGCCGAGCACCAGTCGTCCGGCCAGGTTGGCGATGCGCACGGCGGTGGTTCCCTTCGGAGTGGCGAAAACCCAAGGCCATTATTCCGAACGGGTGCGCGGCTGTGCCCGGACGGCCTCGCCTGCTGCCCCGGCGGCCGGGGGTTCCTGCGCGCCTTCGATGTCCAGCCGGGGCAGCACCTTGCCCAGCCAGCCGGGCAGCCACCAGGAGGCGGTGCCGAGCAGGTACATGACCGCCGGTACCAGCAGCAGCCGGACGATGGTGGCGTCGATGAGGACGCTCACCGCCAGGCCGACCGATAGCTGCTTGATGACCACGTCGGTCGAGGTGACGAAGGAGATGAACACCGCGATCATGATGAGCGCGGCGCAGGTGATGACGCGGCCGGTGCTCTCCAGCCCGATGGCGACGGCCTGCTGGTGGTCGCGGCTGCGGTCCCAGGCCTCCTTGACCCGGGACAGCAGGAACACCTCGTAGTCCATGGACAGGCCGAAGACGATGGCGAACATGATCATTGGGACGTAGGCCTCGATCGGCACGTCCTGGCTGACGCCGAGCAGGCTGCCGCCCCAGCCCCACTGGAAGACGGCGACGATGACGCCGTAGGCGGCGGCGATGCTGAACAGGTTGAGTACCGCCGCCTTGAGGGCCAGCGTCACGCTGCGGAACGCCGTCATGATCAGCAGGAACGCGACCGCGATGACCACGCCGATGATGACCGGGAGCTGCCCGGTGACGATGTCGTCGAACTGGGTCTGCGACGCCTGCAGGCCGGTCACGTAGCCCGGGAAGCCGGTGCCCTGCAGCGCCTGCGGCAGGGTGGTGTTCACCAGCGTGTGGAACAGGCCGGTGGTGGCCTGGTCCTGCGGCCCGGTGGCGGGGATGACGGTCCCGGTCAGCAGCGCCCCGTCGGTGGTGGGGCTGAGCGGTGACGCCTTGGCCACCCCGGGTACCGCCGCCAGGTCGGACTGGAGTTTCGACGCCAGCGCGGCCTGCCCGGACGCGTCGTGGCCGACGTTGACCACGATGGTGAACGGCGCGTTGTAGCCGGGGCCGAAGCCCTCGGTGATCAGGTCGTAGGCCCGCTTGTCGGTGTAGCTGGCGGGGTCGGCCCCGTCGCCCACGTGGCCGGTCTGGATGGACAGCAGCGGGATCGCGATCACGCACAGCAGGGCCAGCCCGGCCACCAGGAACAGCCAGGGCTGGCGGCCGATCAGCGCCGCGTAGCGGTGCCAGCCGTCGCCGCCCGAGCCGGCCTCGGCGACCGGGGTGCGGCGCACCCGGAGCCGGTCGATGCGCCGGCCGGCCAGCCCGAGGAAGGCGGGCACCAGGGTGATCGCGCCGGCCGCGGAGGTGACTACGCCGAACACGGCGGCCAGGCCGAGCAGGCCGACGAAGGTGATCCCGGACGCGTAGAGCCCGAGCATGGCGACGGCGACGGTGCTGGCGGCGAACAGCACCGCCCGGCCGCTGGTGCTGGTGCAGAACCCGGCCGCCGGTGCTGGCTCCGCGCCGTCCATCATCTGCTGGCGGAACCGGGTGGTGAGGAAGACCGCGTAGTCGATGCCGACCCCGATGCCGATCATCGCGGCCAGGGTGGGCGAGGCGGTGCCGAAGGTGAGGCTGGCCGCGAAGATGCCGAGGATGCTGATCCCGGCGAGCACGCTGATCAGCGCGGTGACCAGGGGGAGCACGGCGCCGATGACGCTGCCGAAGATCGCCAGCAGCACGATCAGCGCGACCGCGAACCCGACCAGCTCCGACGCCAGGTCTTTAGCCTTGGGCCGGGTGAGCTGGTCGAGGCCGCCGCCGTACTCGACCTGGAGGCCGGCCGCGCGCATCGGCGCGACCGCCTGGTCGAGCTGTCCGACGTAGGACGGGCCGAGGTCGGCCGGCTGCACGTCGAACTGCATGGTCGAGTAGCCGATGGTGCCGCTGGCCGACAGGCTGCCATTGTTTTGCCCGGCGCTGCTGTTTTGGCTGGTACTGCCCTGGGCGAGCGGGTTGCTCGCGGACAGCACGTGCGGCAGCTTAGCCAGGCTGGCGACCGAGGAGTTCACCTGGTCGGCGTGGCTGGCCAGGGTCCCCGAGCCGGACTTCATGGCCACCTGGCCGGAGTACCCGCCGGCCGCCTGGTCGTGCGCCTGGAGCAGCGTGAAGCCGGTGTTCGCCTGCGTGCCCGACAGGTTCACGCTGTTGCTGTAGGTGGCGTCGAGCGCTCGTGCGGCGGCCAGCAGCCCCGCCAGCAGCACCAGCCAGACCGCGATGGCGCGCCACGGATGCCGGCCGCACGTCGCGCCGAGCCGGTACAGCAGCGGGCGCTCCCCCGATGGTGCGTTCATGGTGCAGGCTTGTCCATTTGGGCCCGTGACCCAAACGTCGGGCGGAAGCCACCATACCGGGACCACCTTCGCAATAACCTCGTCCCATGGACTCGTTGACCGCGGACGACCTGCGCACAGTGGGAGAGTTCCGGCTGCTCGCCCGGCTCGGCGCGGGCGGCATGGGGCAGGTGTTCCTCGCCTCGTCGCTGGCGGGCCGAATCGTCGCGGTCAAGGTCATCCATCCCGACCTGTGCCGGGACGCTGAGTTCATCCGGCGGTTCCGCAACGAGGCGGAGGCGGCGCAGAAGGTCAGCGGCTGGTACACCGCCCCGGTGGTGGCGGCGGGCCCGAACGACAACCCGCCCTGGCTGGCGACCGCGTTCGTGGCCGGGCCGTCCCTGGAGGACATGGTGTCCAGGCACGGGCCGCTGCCGCCGGCCGCGGTCTGGCGGCTGGCGGCCGGGCTGGCCGAGGCGCTGCGGGCGATCCACGCGGCTGGCCTGGTGCACCGCGACCTCAAGCCCGCCAACGTGCTGCTGGCGCTGGACGGGCCGCGGGTGATCGACTTCGGCATCGCCTGGGCGGCCACCGATACCCGGCTGACCGCCACCGGCGCGATCATCGGGACGCCCAGTTACATGGCGCCCGAGCAGGTGGAGGCGCTGCCGTCCGGCCCCGGGAGCGACGTGTTCTCGTTCGGCTCGGTGCTCGCGTTCGCCGCGTCCGGCGCGGTCCCGTTCGGCGGCCGCGGGATCTCCGCCGCCTCGGTCATGTACCGCATCGTGCACACCGAGCCCGAGCTGGGCGCGGTTCCAGCCGACATCAGGGGGCTGGTCGAAGCCTGCCTCGCCAAGGACCCGCGCCAGCGTCCCGACCTGGGCCAGGTGGCGGCCTACAGCACGTCGGCGGCCGAGCGCCACGGGCTGTCGCCCGCCGCGTTCTGGCCGCCGGAGGTGGCCGGGGTCATCCAGGCGCAGCAGGACGCGCTGACCGCGCAGATCGGGGCGCTCCAGCTCGCGCCGGCCACCCAGGTGCCTGGGGGCTGGTCGCGCGGGCCGGCCACCAGCCCGTCGCCCGGCGCGGCGCCCGGGACCACGGCGCCGCCCGGTTTCGGCGGGCCCTGGCCGCCTGGCCCGGGGGCGCCGCGGTCCGGCCTGGAGGTGCTGCCGCCAGGCCCGGAGGTGCTGCCGGGCGGGGTAGCCCGCCCGCCGAGCCGCCGCGGCCTGCTGATCGGCGCCGTGGCCGGCGGGGTGGCGCTCCTCGGCGGCGGCGTCGGCTGGGCGCTCAGCTCACGGCCGTCCGGCGGCACGCCGTCCGCCGGGGCCTCGTCGCCCGCGCTGGCTGGCAGTACCCTGGTGCCCACCAGCGGGTCGCTCCAGCAGTACTACGGCGCGGGCACCCGGGTGCCCGCCACCTGGCGGTACCGCACCGGCAACGCGGTCGACGCCAACCCGGGGGTGGCGGGCGGCTTGGTGTGCGCGGGCAGCACCGACAACAACGTGTACGCGGTGCACAGCGCGACCGGGCAGGCGGCCTGGTCCTACCCGGCCGGCTCGGTTTACTCGGCCCCGCAGGCGATCGGCGGGACGGTGTGCCTGGCTACTACCGCGGGGCACTTCTTCGCGCTGCGGGCTGCCAGCGGCGAGCACGCCTGGGACCTGGACACCGGGGTGCCCGCGGTCTACAAGCGGACCTGGGCGGCCGACGGCGGCAGCGTGATCGTCGCTACCGACACGACCGCCCTCCGGGCCTACCACGCGGACACCGGCGCGGCCGGGGTCACCTTCACCACCAGCGAGCCGTACGTGCAGGCGCTGGCCGCGGCGGGCGGCGTGCTCTACGCGCTTGACGCCCTCGGCAACCTGTACGCCTTCCGTACCGCGACCGGGGACGAGATCTGGCACCGCCAGCTGCTGTCGTCGGACGACCCGCCGGGTACCGGGCTGACCGTGGACGGCGGCAACCTCTACCTGGGCACCATCTCCGGGACGCTGTACGCGCTGGCGGCCGCGACCGGGCAGACCCGGTGGACCTACCACCCGGGCAGCGGCATCGACAGCGAGCTGGCGGCCGACGGCGGCCTGGTCTACCTGAAGGACAACAACGGCACGCTGCACGCCCTCAGCGCCGCCAGCGGCAGGCAGGCGTGGAGCCGGAGCGGGACGCAGACCGGACTGTACGGGGTGGCGGCGGCCGGCGGCCGGGTTTACTACAGCACGGTGCTAGCGGTGCAGGCGCTCGACGGCGCTACCGGCTCGCCGGTCTGGGCCTTCTCGCCCGGGGCGAGCGCCGAGTTCCTGTGCACCCCGGCGGTCGCCAACGGGCTGGTCTTCTTCGGCTGCCACGACGACAGCCTGTACGCGGTCAAGGCCTGACTGGCCGCGCGTCAGGCGGCCGCGCTACGGCTGGACGACCTCCGGCTCAGCCAGGCTGGACGGCGGCGCGTCGGGGCGGTGCCGTCCAGGGCGCTGCGCGCGGAACTGCTGCACCGGCAGGCCGGTCAGCACGGTGCGTCCGACGGCGCGGGCCGACGCGCTGCGGGGCAGGTTCAGCATCGGCCCGAGCTCGCCGAAGTAACCGTCCGGCCCGATGAAGGTCACGTGCTCCTCGGCACCGCCGCTGCTTTCGCGCAGGATCTCGATCTTGCCCGAGGTAACCAGGTACACCAGGTCGCTCGGGTCGCCCTGATGGAACAGGAAATCGCCGTCCGCCAGGGTCACCTCGGCCGGCTCCCGCTCGACGGCGGGGCGGTGCGGCGCCAGCTCGATGACCTCGTCCGCGAGCTGGGTGATGCGCTCGTCGTGGGTAGCCACGACCACCGTCCGGCCGGGTTGCGCCAGGTCCCTTAGTAGCCGCAGGATGCCCTCCACCTGGAGATAGTCCAGGTGGGCGGTGGGCTCGTCGGCCAGCACCAGCGGCGGGTCGTGCACCAGCGCCCGGGCGATCGCCACCCGCTGCTGCTGTCCGCCGGACAGCTGGCTGGGGCGGTGGTGCGCCCGCTCGCTCAGCCCGACGTGGTCGAGCAGCCCGGCCGCCCGGTCGCGAGCCTGCCTGAGCGGCACGCCGGCCAGCCGCAGCGGGACCATCACGTTGGACCGGGCGCTGAGGCTAGGGACGAGGTTGAAGGCCTGGAACACCACGCCGACGGTCTGGCGGCGGTAGGCCGCCAGCTCGCGGCCGCGCAGCGCGGTGACGTCGGCGCCGTTGAAGGTGACCGAGCCTGAGGCCGGCTTGAGCAGGCCGGCCAGGCAGGAAAGCAGTGTCGTCTTGCCGCAGCCGGACGGGCCGAGCAGCACCACTAGCTGCCCGTCGCCGCAGTCGCAGGAAAACTCGTTGAGCGGCCGGATCTTATAACCGCCGGAATTGAACTCGACGGTGAGGTTATTAACGGAAAGAGACATCTTCATCACCCGCTGAAAGCCATCGCCGGGTCGGCCGCGGTCGCCCGTCTCAACCCGGCCAGGCTCGCGATGAGTCCGACTCCGACCGCTATCGCGGGAAGTGTCGCGAACGCGCTGCCGGGAATGGCAACTGGTTGCTTGAACAATCCGACCATGAAATTGGATGCCACCATCGCGAATGCGGCCGACAGCAGCGAGACGACGACCGCCTGCAGGGCCAGGCTGCCGAATAGGGCAAGCGAGGAGGAGCCGAGCGCCTTGATGACGGCGAAGTCGCGTACCCGCTGCAGCGCCGACACGTAGAGCAGCGCGCCCACGATCACCGCGGCGACCAGCCACATGATGAACTTCGCGTTCTTGAGCGTGCCGGCCGCGCCCGCCAGGTTGTTCAGCTCGCTTGCCTCGATCGTCTGGTTGTCCTGCACCGCCAGGCCGGACGGGACGGTGGCGGGCACGCCGCGGGTGACCACGGCGGTGATCAGCGGCCGGCCGCCGAGCGCCAGTGCCTGCGCGTCGTGCAGGGTCATGTAGAGCACCGGGACGCCGGCCAGCATGGTCCGGTCGGCTACCTGCCCGACCACGCGGAACGACATCGCGCCGACGGTGACCCGGCTGCCGGGCGCCGCGCCGGCGCCGGCGTCGGCCACCAGCTCCCCGGGCCCGGACAACGGCTGGCCCGCGGTTACCGCCGGGTCGCCCAGGCTGCCCGGCTGGACACCGAACACCTCGACGTTCTTGCTCTGGCCGCCCGTCCGCAGGGTCTGCTGCAGCAAGATCACCAGGGGCGCGGCGCTGCTCACGCCGGCCGTGCGGGCGACGACGGCCGCGTCGGACTGCGGGAACACCTGCTCCCCGGCGATGCTGCCGTGCGCGTTGTCGGACAGCACCCAGGACTGGGCGCTGACTCCCCCTACCGTCCGGTCGATCTCGGCCGTGAACCCGCCGAGCAGTCCCGACATCAGCAGCGCCATCGCCAGGACCAGGCCGGCGCCGACCACGGCGATGAGAAACTGACGGTACCGGTAACGCAAGTCGGCAAAAGTAATCCCCCACACCGGCGCAAGTGTAACGACAGGGAAGGTGTCCGCCTAGTACGGCAGTCTCCAATCGCTAGCTGGCCAGGGCATACTCGCGCTGCAGGCGTGCATGTTTGTGGAACCAGCGGGATCGTGCCTGGTGACGGCGCCGCCATTCGAGCCAGCGG
>Ga0265338_10002544_pt1 | contig 27019 bp, 18 predicted proteins | sample 42126metaG_FD_193579 | JGI IMG/M metagenome (GOLD analysis project Ga0265338, IMG submission 193579) | Rhizosphere microbial communities from Carex aquatilis grown in University of Washington, Seatle, WA, United States - 4-21-26 metaG | ecosystem: Host-associated > Plants > Roots > Rhizosphere...
CGATCGCCGGCTTCAGCTTCTCGCCGGTCGCGCGCAAGAACGCGTCCTCGCCGCGGAACTCGAGCTCGCCGATGTCGTGATAGCGGCCCATCGAGTCCTCGTACGATCGCGCGAGCACCGTGCCCTGGTGGCGCAGCTTCTTGAACGGCTCGGGACCGCTGACCACGCCCATGTCGTACAGCACCTTGTGCCAGAAGCGCGCGTAGAGCAGGTGCAGCACGGCGTGCTCGGCGCCACCGACGTAGAGGTCGACCGGCATCCACTCCTTCTCCGCGGCCGGATCGAAGATGCGTTCAGGGTTCTTCGGGTCGAGATAGCGCAGGTAGTACCAGCACGAACCCGCCCACTGAGGCATGGTGTTGGTCTCGCGCTTCGCCGGCCCGCCGCAAGTCGGGCAGGTGGTGTTGACCCAGCTCTCGATCGCGGCCAGCGGTGATTCGCCGGTGCCGGTCGGCTCGTAGCGCTCGACGTCGGGCAGGGTCACCGGCAACTGCGAGTCGGGCACCGGGACCGCGCCGTGGGTCGGGCAGTGCACGAGCGGGATCGGCTCGCCCCAGTAACGCTGGCGCGCGAAGACCCAGTCGCGCAGGCGGTAGCTCACCGCGAGCTTGCCGGTGCCCGCCGCCTCCAGCGACGCCGTGATCTTCTTCTTCGCCGCGGCCGTCGCCAGCCCGTCGAGCTCGCCGGAGTTGACCGCGACACCGTCCTCGGTGAAAGGCGCCGCGGCTGCGCCCTGTGCCGCTGCGCCGCCGGCCGGCGCCACCACCGTCAGGATCGGCAGCGCGAACGCCTTTGCGAACGCGAAGTCGCGGTCGTCATGCGCCGGCACGGCCATGATCGCGCCGGTGCCGTAGCTCGAGAGCACGTAGTCGGCGATCCAGATCGGGATCTCGCGCCCGTTGACCGGGTTGCGCGCGCGCGCGCCGGTGAACACGCCGGTCTTGTCCTTCGCGAGGTCGGTGCGCTCGAGGTCGCTCTTGCGCCGCGCCTGCGCCTGGTACGCCAGCACCGCCTCGCGCTGCGCCGGCGTGGTCAGCTCCGCCACCAGCGGGTGCTCGGGCGCCAGCACCATGTAGGTCGCGCCGTAGAGCGTGTCCGGTCGCGTGGTGAAGACCCGGATCTCGCGCCCCGCGACCGGCTCCGTGCTGGTGAACGTGACCTCGGCGCCCTCGCTGCGGCCGATCCAGTGCCGCTGCATGGCCACCGTCGACTCGGGCCAGTCGACCAGCGCCAGGTCCTCGAGCAGGCGGTCGGCGTAGCGCGTGATGCGCAACATCCACTGCTTCATGTCCCTGCGCTCGACGACGCTGCCGCAGCGCTCGCAGCGCCCCTGGCTCACCTCTTCGTTGGCGAGGCCCGTCTTGCACGACGGGCACCAGTTGATCGCGGCAGAGCCCTGGTAGGCGAGATCGCGCTTGAAGAGCTGCAGGAAGATCCACTGCGTCCACTTCATGTACGCGGGATCGGTGGTGTTGATCTCACGATCCCAGTCGTAGGCGAACCCGACCGAATCGATCTGGCGGCGGAAGTTCGCGATCGCTTCGGCGGTGACGACGCGCGGGTGCACGCCGTGCTTGATGGCGTAGTTCTCCGCCGGCAGGCCGAATGCGTCCCAGCCCATCGGGTGCAGCACGTTCCAGCCCTGCATGCGCTTCCAGCGCGTGATGATGTCGGTGGCGGTGTAACCCTCGCAGTGGCCGACGTGCAGGCCGGCGCCCGAGGGATAGGGGAACATGTCGAGCGCGTAGTACTTGGGGCGGCCGGGGACGTCGGGCGTCTGGTGGAGGCGCGCGTCTTTCCAGCGGGCCTGCCACTTCGGTTCGACGGTGCGATGGTCGTAAGACATGAGCCGGATATTCTAACCGCGATCCGGCGGCACGACCGCTATTGCGCGGGCGGCGCGGCCTTGAAGACCGGGGGCGCGGGCGCGGCCGCCGCGCTGCCGGACGTCGCCGGCGCGGGGCGAGCGGGCGGGGCGGGCGCCGGCGTCGCCAGAGTCGGTGCCGATGCGGGTGCCGCGGCAGGCGGCGCAGGCGCTGCCCAAGCCGAGGCGGCGGGTGTCGTCATGGCGGCGGGCGTCGCTGGCGCCACCGCCGGTGCCGTCGCCGTCGCCATTCCCGCGTCGGGGCCGGCGGTCTTGGTCGAGTCGCCCAGGATCGGCCTGTACGGCAGCATGCGCCCGGCCATCAGGCGCCGCTGCTGGTAGAGCGGCGCTCCGAAGAGCAGCTCCGACAGGCAGACCTGATAGGGCAGGGCGAACGACTCGCGCCCGATGATCAGCTCCGCGTCGCCGTCGGTGACCACGCGGCGCACGCCGGCTTTCGCCGACCAGTGCACCTCGATGTCGACTCGCTCGGCCTTGGCCAGCGGCTCGGGCAGACTCCTCCAGTTCTCGTCGAGCACGCGCCGCAGGTTCTTGAGCTGGAACTCGGTCTCGAACGAGAAGCGGTTCTTGCCGCCCTGGATGCGCGTGTCGGACTGGTTCTCCATGTCGACGGCACTGACCAGCGGCGGCGGCTCGGCCAGCTTCGCCTCGATCGTGTCGAAGTAGTCCTGCAGTCCGCACATGTCATCGAAGCCGACCCGGCCAGGCGGGATCGTCGCGAGATCGCGGCGCAGGCCGATGCCGCAAGCGGCTCCGAGCGCGAGCCCGGCGACGCATACCGCGAAGGGCAGACGGTGACGGCGAGTGAGGAAAAGAGCAAAGGGGAGGCGCATGAAGCGGTCTCCGGAATTGAGACGCTGGGGTTGATGAGGCGAATTGCCGCCGCGCAACTTGCCACAGTCCGGGCCCTTCCGGCAAACACCTCATCCGCCGCCGCATCAATTCCGGTACAGCTTCGCGCGGTACAGCTTCGCGCGCCGCCGGGCCGCAGATAACGCGACCCGCCCAAGAAAGCGATTGAAGTTTCGCTCGCTTGCACAATTTTTGCGGGATTTTTGCAGTCGCCGGTCTCCCGGTTGCAATCCCCGGGGTGATGCCTACATTGGTCCCGTTTCTCGTCGGAAAGGATTCATGAAAACACTGCGTCACCCCCCGTCACGCGAGCTATGGAAGTTTTGCATGGAGCGGCTGCGTGAACTGCGCGGCCAGGACACACGGGAACGGGACCTGGCCAACATCTTGGGGTTCGAGCATTCGCGGGCGGTGCGGTGGAAGGAAGGACAGATGTACGTCGATCGGGCCGAGTACCTGGTGCGGCTGGCCGATGCGCTCGACGTCGAGACGATGATGCTGGTGGCGCTGGCGTCGGGCACGCTGACTCAGGAGCAGGCGCAAAAGCAGGTCAGCCGTTCGCGCGCGGACGAGGTCGGCAAGCGGCGCCGCACCGGAACGCCGGTCAAGGTCGAGGCGGCCGACCTCAACGCCGATGCCTCGCTGTTCGCGATCGACGCCAGCCGCCTGGAGGCGGCGTCGCGCGGTGTGGTCTTGCTGATCTCCAGCGACGGAGAAGGGCGGGTCGAGCTGTCGGATGTGCTGGCTCGCCACGCCGACACCGCGGGACTGGTCGCCAGCAGCCTGCCGATGGGGATGTGCCTGGCCGACCGCTACCGGCCGGAGATGGTGTTCCTTGATCTGGGACTGGCCAGCGTGCACGCGTTCGAGGCGTGCCGCGTGCTCTCGAGCCTGTCGAGCCGCGCGCAGCGCCGCTGCCGCGTCGTCGCTGGAACCGCCACGCTGACCGACGAGATTGAAAAGCCGGCGCTGATGGCGGGCGCCGCGAGCGTGACCTTGCTGCCGTTCACGCAGAGCCTGTTCCAGAGCGAGCTCGACCGCCTGGAAGAACGGCTGGGCCCGCGCCGCTCGGCGCGCAAATAGCGAGCGCTACGAGACCGGCTTACGGACCAGCACCAGGATCGACACGCCGAAAGGCGGGGCCAGGCGCGGCGACGTGATCACGTCGAACGCGAAGATGGCCGTGAGCACGCGGTTGGCGAGTGGGCCGGTGACGTCGCTCTCGCTCTGATACGAGTGCTTCCACACCTTCATCAATTGGCGCGCCGCCCAGATCGGCCCGAAGAGCAGGTAGTTGAAGTGAAACCGTTCGCCGGGCTCGAGGCCGGCTGCCTGGATGCGCTCCAGCAGCGGCTGCATGCGATAGCGCCGCTTGTGCAGCGAGACCTCGTCCTGAAAACCCCACAGCGAAGGGAACGCCGGCACGGTCACCAGCGCGTGCTGGCCCGGCCGCAGCACGCGCGCGATCTCACGCAGCGCTCCGACGTCGTCGTCGACGTGCTCGATGATGTCGGTGGCCAGCACGAGCGCGAACGATTCGTCAGGAAACGGCATCTGGTTGATGTCGCCCCGGCGCACGTCGCCGAGCCCCTTCGCCGCGCAGAAGCGGATCGCCTCCTCGCTGTAGTCGAGGCCGGTGACGTCGGCGAAGCCCAGCTCGCGCAGCATGCGCAGGTTGGTCCCCGCGCTCGTCCCCACGTCCAGAACCGGTTCTCCGCTGGGAAGCGCCAGCGTGCGGATCACGCGCGCGAACAGACGCCGCCGCCCGACATACCACCAGTGGTTCACCTCTCGTCGCGCGTCGACTTCGTAGACTGATTCGTTCATCGGTTGGCGGCGCCCGGCGGCGAGCTCAGCCGCGCGAAGCGAATCCACCCTAGTCGAGGCACGCCGGATCCACCAGCGAAAGACGCCGCAAAAAGCAGTGATCGCCGGCGCCGCAAGCTGAAAATCCCGGCCCGGTTCACTTGATTCCGCCCGCGAGTCTCCGTAGGGTGTCCGCGGAATGGAGCTCGATCGACGGGTGGCGCACGAGCCGCTGCTCAGCCGACACGCCGCCTGGCTGCTGGTCACGCTGGCGTACCTCTACGTCTTTCCGTACTTCGAGCGCATCAACAACCCGAACGAGAACGTGCGCGTCTGGGCGACGCGCGCGATCGTCGAATACCACGTCCTCAACATCGATCGGGTTTCTCGCGAGTGGGGCTACGTCAACGACAAGGCGACGACGGGCGCGCACCTCTATTCGTCGAAGGCGCCGGGGACCACGTTCCTGGGCGTGCCGGTGCTGTTCGCGGAGAAGACTCTTCACCGTCTGACCGGCCTGGCGCCGCCGACCAAGCGGCAGGTGACGTTGTGGTTGCGCGTCTTCTCCGTCGAGCTGCCCATGTCGCTGTTCTTCTTTTTCTTCGCGCGCTACGTCGAACGGGTGACGCGCTCACCGGTCGCGCGCGACGTGCTGGTCGTCGGCCTCGGGCTCGGCACGCTGCTCTACGCGTACGGCGTGATGTTCGTCGGGCACGCGCAGGCGGCGGCGCTGGCGTTCGGCGGCTACATGCTGCTCTCGGGCGGCTTCGCCGGCGCGGCGGACGAGCCGGCGCCGCCGGGCGAGCCGGTGACGGAGCGTGACGCATCGTCGCCGCAGCTGGTCTGGGCAGGCGTGCTGGTGGCGGCGGCGGTGGTCTTCGAATATCAGGCGGTGCTGGTGTGCGCGACGCTGACCGTCTACGCGCTCGTCCGCTATCGGCGCCGCGCGGTCTTCTTTCTCGCCGGCGCCGTGCCGGTGGCGTCTCTGCTCGGGCTCTATCACACGGTGCTCTTCGGCCGCCCGTGGCGCTTCGCCTACGCCTACATCGAGAACCCCGAGTTCCTGCGCACGGGCCACAGCGCGGGTTTCCACGGCCTGGCGTTGCCCAAGCTGTCGGCGATCGCCTCGTCGCTGTTCGCGCCCGACTACGGCCTGTTCGTGTTCTCGCCGATCCTGGCGCTCGGCGCGGTGTGCGCGTCGATCGCGGTGATGCGCGGGCCTCGGCGCGAGGGGATCCTGATCGTGGCGGTAGCGAGCGTGATGCTGATCTTCCTGGGTGGAATGAGCAACTGGCGCGCCGGCTGGTGCGTCGGCCCGCGCTACATCGCCACGATCGCGCCCTTTCTCGCCGCGGGTATCGCGCACGCCTGGCGTGTCGTGCGCAGGCGTTTTCTGCTCACGGTCGTGGCCGCCGGCCTGCTGATTGTCTCGGTGGTGCTGAACGCGGTTTCGGCGGCGGTCTACCCGCACTATCCGCCGGAGTTCAACAACCCCGTCTTCGATCTCGCGTTCCCGCTGCTGGGCAGCGGCTTCGTGCCGTACAGCCTGGGCCTGCTGCGATTCAGCGGCATCTGGTCGCTGGCCCCGCTCGCGCTGGTGCTGCTGCTCGCGATCTCGCTGTCGCTCGGGGGCGAGGATTGGAAGCCGCGGCGCTGGGCGGCCCACGCGGCGATCGCGGTGGCGATCGCCGCCGTCTGCCTGGTGCCACTCAGCCGCTACGGGCGCGGGCCGAGCCCCGCCGAGGCGCGCGCCGCCGCGTTCGTGCGCTCGACGTGGGAGCCGCCGCCGCGCCGGTAAAACGTCGGAAGACGGCGCACCCAGTGATCGAGGACCAGGAGGGCCCAGAGCGGCTTCGAGCGATCCTGCTGGTGCTGCTGGTGCTGGTGATTCCAGGCCGCGAACGCCGACTGGTTGAGCACGCCGAGTTGCCAGATCGGTGAATCCGTCATCAGCGCGTGCAGGCGCGGGCGCAGCGGCCCCGTGAGCCAGCGCGCGAGCGGGATCGCGAAACCCTTCTTCGGCCGGTTGATCACCTCATCGGGGACGCTGCCCCGCGCGGCGCGCTTGAGCAGGTATTTTCCGCGCTGGCCGCGCAGCTTGTAGCGCGACGACAGGCCGAACGCCCAGTCGACCACCTGGTTGTCGAGGAGCGGCGGCCGGACCTCCAGCCCGTGCGCCATCGACGCGCGGTCGACCTTGGTCAGCACCGAACCCGGCATGTACGTCGTGAAATCGAGCGCGAGGATCTGGTTGAGCCAGTCGCCGCCCGCGTCGGGCAGGTGCGCAGCCAGCGTCGCCGGCGCGAGCCCGTCGAGCTCGCCCGCGCCGTTGCCCGTGCGTCCGAGCGCCGTCGCCAGGTCGGGCAGGTCGAGCGCCGACATCCAGCGCAGGTGGCGCCGCACGCGATTGTCGTCGAAGCGCTGGGTGAACCGGCGCAGCTTCCACTCGAGGCTCTGGTAGCGGTGATCGACCGGCAGGCGATCGATCGCCTGCGACGCCAGCAGCGCGCGCAGCGGCGCAGGGACGTGGCCGTAGATCGCGGCGTAGCGGTGGGCGCGATAGGTCGGATAGCCGGCCCACAGCTCGTCGCCGCCGTCGCCGCCGACGACGACCTTCACGTGACGGGCCGCCAGGCGCGAGAGCAGGAACGTCGGCAGATATGACGGATCACCGAGCGGCTCGTCGAGCCGGTCGAGAGCCGGGTCGAGCACCTCGAGCAGCGTCTCCTCGCGCAGCGTCTCGACGATGTGCTCGACACCGAGCTGCCCCGCGACCAGGCGCGCGTAGTCGCTCTCGTCGAAGGTCTTGGTGTCGAAGCCGATCGAGAACGCCTTCATGCGCCCGGGCGCGCGCCGCGCCGCCAGCGCCGCCACGCACGATGAGTCGACGCCGCCGCTGAGGAAGATGCCGACCGGCACGTCGGAGACGAGCTGCGCCTCCACCGCCTCGCCCAGCCGCCGCCACAGCTCCTCGGCCAGCGCATCGTCGGCGCCGCGCGCGACCGCCGCGCCCGCCGTGAGCGGCACCTGCCAGAACGCGCGCGGCGCGCCCAGCCGCCCGCGCTCCCACACCACGGTGTGTCCGGGCGGCAGCTTCTTCACGCCGCGCACGATCGTGTGCGGCGGGTGGACGTAGTCGGAGAAAAAATACGACGCCAGCCCCTCGGGCGACAGCGTGCCGTCGGCGCCCCCGTGCGCGAGCACCGCGGCCAGCTCCGACGCGAAGGCGATGCCGCCGCCCGCGAGCTCCGCGTAGTAGAGCGGCTTGATGCCGACGCGATCGCGCGCCAGCGTGAGCCGCCCGGAGCGCGCGTCCCAGATCGCGAACGCGAACATGCCGCTCAGATCGCGCACGCCGTTGCCGCCGTGTTGCTCGAAGTGGTGGACGATCGTCTCGGTGTCGCTGCGCGTCTTGAAGCGGTGTCCCTGGCGCTCCAGCGCCGGGCGCAGCGCCGCGAAGTTGTAGATCTCGCCGTTGAAGGTGATGACGACCGAGCCGTCCTCGTTGTCCATCGGCTGCGCGCCGGTCGCGAGGTCGATGATCGCCAGCCGGCGGTGCCCGAGCGCGACCCGCCACGCGCCGCCGGGATCGTCGAGCGCGCCGCGCCACTCGCCCTGGCCGTCGGGCCCGCGGTGCGCGACCTGCGCCAGCATGCGCGCGAGCGCGTCGGGGTCGGCGTCGGCGTCCCCCGCGCGCGTGACGAAGCCGGCGATGCCGCACATCGGGCGGCGTTCCTAGTCCCGCGCGTCCGGCGGGAACCCCGCGCGCGAGGCGATCGAATAGGCGGTCTTGCCCTGCGATTCGAAGTAGGTGCGCACGATCAGCTCGGCCAGGATGCCGGTGCCGATCGACTGCATGCCCATGAGCGCGCAGGTGATCGCGATCAGGAACAGCGGATTGCGGTGCACCCAGGCGCCGTCCGCGAACTTCTCGTAGAGCACGACGCCCGAGATGACGAAGGCGCCGATGAACATGAGCACGCCGAGGCCGCCGAAGAGATAGATCGGCTTGGTCTGGTAGCGGCGCATGAACCAGATCGTCGTGAGATCCAGCAGCACCTTGAACGTGCGCATCAGGCCGTACTTCGAGTGGCCGGCGCGGCGCGCGCGGTGATTGACCTCGACCTCGCCGACGCGCGCGCCCTGGCCGTCGGCCAGCACCGAGATGAACCGGTGCATCTCGCCGTAGAGGCGCATCTCGTCGGTGACGTGCCGGCGGTAGACCTTGAGCGAACAGCCGAGATCGTGGATGCGCGTGCCGGTGAGCCGGCGGATCATGAAGTTGGCGATCGTCGACGGCAGCTTGCGCAGCACGGCGCCGTCCTTGCGGTTCTTGCGCCAGCCGGTGACCACGTCGAAGCCTTCGCCCTCCTCGAGCTTGGCGATCAGCGCCGGGATGTCGGCCGGATCGTTCTGCAGATCGGCGTCCATGGTGATCACCAGGTCGCCGGTCGCCGCGCGGAAGCCGGCGTCGAACGCCGCCGACTGCCCCGAGTTGCGGCGGAACGCGAGCACGCGCAAGTAAGCCCGCTGCGTCACCGCCTCGCGCAGCACGCGCGCGCTCCCGTCGCGGCTGCCGTCGTCGACGGCGATGACCTCGAACCGCTTGTTCATGCCGGTGAGGACTCGCTCGATCTCGTCGAGAAGCGGGAGCAGATTGTCGCGCTCGTTGTAGACCGGAAGGACGACGCTGATATCCATTGCGCGCGGTGACTTCCCCTTATCACGCTCGGCCGGACCTGTCATGCCGGCGACGGGATTGACGCTCATGGTCCGAGCTCGTGCGCATTGTCGCCCGCGCCGGGCGGCTCGGGCTCGGCCCCCGCGTTTTCGGGCGGTTCGGCGCCGGCCGGTTCGACGCCCGCGCGCGGGGTGGCGATCGACGCGTTGGCGTCGCCGCTGGCGGGCGCGCTGTAGTCGACGCCGGGTTTGCGCATGTAGCTGAGGATCGGCTTTTTCACCGCGCCCATGATGCGTCCCTCGCTGACGTCGACGGGCACGGGGTGCGCAAGCTCGTAGTAGTAGCCGCGCGTGTCGAGCTTGTACGCGTACTGCTTGTCGTCGACGCTGAACTTGCGCCGCACGCGCAGCGGCACGTCGCCGATGCGCCGGAAGGTGTGGTGGCGTAGCACGAAGTCGAACAGGCGCACCGCGCGGTTGTTCACCAGGCGGTGGCAGCCGTGCGAGAAGCGACGGGCGATCGACGTGTAGTCGACCGAGCCGTGGGTGCGGATCTGATTGTCGAAGCCGCCGCGCTTGGGATCGATGTGGATCGCCAGCACCAGCCCGTACGCCGACTGAAAGCCCGGGCCCATGACGTCGCTGTTGACCACGGTGACCGGCCCGACGTGGGGGTCGAGCACCTTGTGCGTCAGCAGGTCGCGCGCGGGCGTCCCATCGGGCGGGATCCAGACCGGGCCGGCGACGATGTTCTTCCAGACGCGCGCGCCGACGTCCGAGTTCTTGTACTTCATGTAGACGCGGCCGTCGGGGTGCACCTCGCTGCGCCACGAGCCGATCGTCGTGCGCCAGCGGCAAAGCGGGATCTTCTGGTCGTTCCAGTGCACGAACAGCGTCAGGTGAGGGTAGTGGTCACGGCGTTGCTCGATCGGCCGCCCGCGCCCGTCGTAAGGGAAGTCGTACCAGATGTCACCGCGGTCGATCTCGACGCTCAGGTCCAGCTCGCCGGCGGCCACGGTCGAGCTGGCGGCGGCGCCGCCCGCGTCGATGGCCGGCGCGGCGGCGCCGTAGTAGGGCGGCAGCGGCGGCGCGTGGAACGCGACATGGAGCACGTCGAGGCCGGCGGTCGCCGCGAGCGAGCGCAGGAACGCGACCATGTCCTCGGGCGTGGCCACGTGCAGGCTCGCGAGCAGCGCATCGACGTGCTGCTGGATGAGGTTCGGCACGGGCTGCGCCGTTCCCGCGGCGTCGCGATAGGTCGGTGGGTTCCTCGCGCGCGCCGTCGAGCCGTCCTCGACGATGCCCGCGGCGTCGGCGACCCGCTCGGCCAGGATGCGCTTGAACGTGTCGAAGTGCAGGTCGAGCGGCGGGCGCAACATGTTGGCCAGCGTCTCGCCGCCCAGGAAACCCCAGCCGAAGATGTCGTTCTTGCGCTCCCAGTCGGCCAGCGCCTCGTGCGTCGGCAGATCGAACATGCCGTCGGTGAAGCGCGTGCGCGCGTCGGTCGCGTGGACGGAGCTCGGCTCGCCGAGCGGAGTCCCTCGCGGGAGGGTTCGGGAACCCTCCGAGGGTTCCCGATTGAACGACAGGAGACGATCGCACGCCAGGTAAGCCTGCGCGGCGCGCACCGCGCGCAGGCGGGCCTGGCCGCGCAGGTAGCGGTCGACGCGGCCGCGCCGCTTGGGATCCTCTCGCAGCGCCTGGAGCAGCGCCCCGTCGATCGCGCCGCCGCCATTCGCGGGAGGTTCGGAACCCTTCGAGGGGTCCGAGGTCGATCTCTGCTTGCGGAGCCAGTCGCCGTCGCGCACCGCCTCCAGATAAGCGCGCTTGGCGCGCTCGCGGTCGAGGTAGCCGACCTCGCCGGTGAACCGCCGCAGCGGCTCCAGGTCCAGCCCGTCGAAGCAGGCGCGCCGTGCCGGTTTTAGATCTTCCTCGATACGCGCCGCCAACACTGACAGCGTGGGCGGGATGCCGAACACCTCGAGGTAGTTGTGGTCGCCCCGGCGCGGGTTCCGTCCTTCGGGATCGACGCGATCGTTGGCCAGCGCCACGAACGTCGCGCGGTAGGCGTTGGGCCTGGCGTCGTCGGCGTCCGCGCCGCTCGAGTCCTGGAAGATGAACGGCGCCCACCCGTCGGTCAGGTCGACGTCCAGCAGCCCCGCGGCGCGCGCCGCCTCGACCGTCTGCTTTTCGGCGACGTCGCCGCGATAGACGTAAGTTTCGCCAGCAACCAGGGTGGGCGCGGGCGGGCGGCGGGGAATCGGCGCATGGATGGGGCCCGTGGGCGCGGGCGGTGGCGCGGTCGCGTGCGGCGCCGTCTCAGAGGGCGGCTTCGCGCGCCGCCCGCAGCCCGCGGCCACGATCGCGCCCAGGCCGGTGCCCAGCGCCGCGAGCACGAGAGCGTGCGCGCACCAGACCGGCCGGATCGTGCGGGGGCGTCCCACGGCGGCGATGGTAGGCCAACCGCCCACTCAATCGCGAAAATTCACGAACTGGAGGTCGATCCCGAAATCGCCCTTGCGCATGAGCGCGATGGCTCCCTGCAGCGCGTCCCTGTCCTTGGCGGTCACGCGCAGCTGGTCGTCCTGGATCTGCGCCTGGACCTTGAGCTTGCTGTCCTTGATCGCGCGGCTGATCTTCTTCGCCGTCTCCTGCTCGATTCCCTGCTTGATGAGGATGAGCTGGCGCATGGTGCTTCCGCCGGCCGGTTCCGACGGCTTGGCGTCCAGGCAGCGCTGCGACACGTTGCGCTTGGCCATGCGCTCGCGCAGCACCGACACCGACGCCTCGATGTGCGGCTCGTCCGACGAGCGGATGGTGATTCCCTCGGGCCCACGCTCGATGGTCGTGTTGGTTCCGCGGAAGTCGTAGCGCTGCTGGATCTCCTTGCGCGCGGTATTGAGCGCGTTGTCGAGCTCCATCATGTCGACCTTGGAAACCACGTCGAACGACGGCATCGCGGATCTCTTGGCCTCAGAGCGGGCGCGTCTGGGCCGCGGTCTCGGCCGCGCGGGCCGCGTCCGCGACGAACAGCTCGCGCTCGTCCAGGTACAGCCACTCGGGGCGGAACGCCGCCACCAGCGCCTCGGCGCCGCGGAAGAACTGGATGCGGTTCAGCAACGGGTTCATCCAGCCCACGGTGATGCAGTAGTGGCGGTCATGCGGCTGCGCGTGATGAATGTTGTGGTGCTCCGGCGAGAGGATCAACCCCCAGCGCTGCAGCAACACCGCGACGCGCGGCGGTTGATCCGAGTGCGCCCACTTGTGGAACTGGTTGGTCGCCACGATGAACAGCGCCAGGAATCCCATCAGCGTCGACACGAAGAACCAGAAGGTGGTCTCGGTCGGCATCAGCAAGTAGGCAATCGCCAGGGGCAGCAGCACCACGATGCAGTTGTTGCCGTTGGTCTCGATGAAATCGTGCGTCGAGATCTCTTTCGGGTCCACGTGGTGCTGGCGGAACGGCATCACGAAGTTCTTGCCGATGATGGGCGTCGTCGTGTCGCCGAGCGTGTCCCCCACCCAGTGCACCACACCCGACAAGAAGTCGGCGGTGAGATAGCCCGTCAACGCCGTGAACCCGAGGTAGATCCAGTCGCCCGTCGACTCGATGGCCCTACCCACACGCATGGCCATGGTGACCAGTGTAGTCAGGACCAGGGTGATGCTGAGGATCTCCACCGTCCGGTGGGATCGAGAGTAGCCGGGACGAGTCTTCTCTGTGTTCACGATCGGGATCAATAGATGATAGATGTTCGAGGGCGGCCAATCAAGGACGGTGGGCGACGAGTTCGCGTCAAGGATCGGTCCGGCTGTTCCCGGACGGCGTAGCGGCGCCCCCGCGGCGTTTCTCCGCGATTTTAGAGGTGATCCGGGGTGAGCCAGGTCCCGGATCCGCGCCTATTTCATGCTCGCGGCGAGGCGCTTCGCCTGGCTCTTGTCGCATACCTTGGTGGACGCGTTGACGCTGACGAAGTAGCCCTTGCCCGGGAGCCAGAGGCCGGTCGAGTTGACCATCATCGGGGCCGCCTTGGGCGACTTTGCCTTCTCCGTCATGTAGACCTTACCGACCTTCTTCCACTGGAAGAACGGGTCGTTCGGGGAGCTCGGAACCTCTTTCTGCGCCGGCGCGTAGACCTGGACGAACGTGTCCTCTTCCTTCTGGCCTTCGACCTTGAAGACGTACTTACAGGTCTCTTTGGAGCCCTGCTCGCCCAGGAACGTCGCGTCCGATTCCCCGCAGGCCGAGTAGATCGCCTCTTTCGTCAGGTGCGCCGTCACCGCCGGATCGCAGCACTGTGGCTTGCCACCCCAGGTCTTGCACTTCGGCGCCTCGGCCGGCTTGCCCGCCGCAGCCGCCGGCGTCGTCTTTTCGGCGCGCGCCATCCGGTGGGGAAGATACGCGGCCACGACGCCCAGCATAGAGCTGAGCGCGAGCAGAGTGATGAGCCGGCGGGGCGACGTCGAGCGCGACAGGGACGTGGGCATGGTAGTGACCTCCGAGGGCCAGCACCCTAACACGGCGTCGATCGCCCCGTCGTTCAGGCCGTCGTTCGCGTCATCATTTTCTTGGGTCCCCCGACCGCGCTATCTGTTGACACCCCGAACCAGCCCAGGTAGATCCTCGCCCGTGTTGGGCGTTTCTCGCCCGTCACATGGGGTGGTAGTTAAGCTTGGTTATAACGCCGGCCTGTCACGCCGGAGGCCGCGGGTTCAAGTCCCGTCCACCCCGCAAGCTAACGTCCCGATTCGATTTGGAGTTTTCGGCAGTGTAAGTGGAGTGTAAGTGCGGCTCGCGTGAATTCGCGTACTTGGCGAGCGCGATCACGTTGGATTCCGCGGCCGGCGCGAGGTCGATCTTCAGGCGCGCAACCTCCTCGCAGAGCGTGTGCCAGGGCAGCGTCGTGTAGAGGTCGACGATGTCGCCCTCGGGCCCGTGGGTGATCCAGCGGAGGATGTCCTTCCGGCCACCATCCGCCAGCGCCAGCGAGATGAACGTGCGGCGGGCGTCGTGCTGGCGCCGCGTCCGCAGGCCGATCCGTTCCAGGTCCTGGTGGAACTTCTTGAGCATGTGGTTGACGCTCCGGTTCTTGCCTCGGCGTGAGGGGACGATCAGATCGTCCGGTCCGGGCGCGCGCCCCATCAGGTGGGGCCACCCGATCTCCCGCCATTCGGCCAGTCGTTCCGTGAGGGCGTCGTGGACCGGCACCCAGCGCGGCTGCTCGGTCTTCACCGCGCCTTCGCGCTTCTGCTTGGTGTTGTAGCTGTGCGCCACCACGAGCCTCCCAAGCGGTTTCAGCGCGGGGTCGTAGTGGCGCCAGCGGAGGGCGGCTGACTCACCGAAGCGGAGACCGGCCAGGAACAGGAGCGCGTAGCAGGCGCGCCGGTCGTCCGGGATCTTGGGCGCGGTGAGCACGGTGACGAGCTCGTCCTTGCTGAACACGGCGGTCGCTCGCCACTCGGGGTCCTTGTCGATCTTGGAGGGGAGGTCGTCGGTGTCGATCGAGCAAGGGTTGACGTCGATGACGCGGGGGACTGCCTTCCTGAACATCGCGTGCATGGTGAAGTAGATGTGGCGGACGGTCCGGGGCGCGAGCGCGCGCTGGGCGACCGCCGCCAGCACGGAGCCGATGTGCTCGGGCGTGACGTCCTCGATGCGGAGGTCGCCGATCACCGGCAGGATGTACCTCTTGAGCTGCGCATCGTAGTCGTCGGCCGTGACGATCCCTTTCACCTTGCGCGTTTCGATCCAGCTCTTCGCCCAGGCCCGGACCGTGAGCGGCCCGCCGGCATCGCCCACCACGGCGGCGCGGGCGACCAGTCCCTTCTTGACGAGCAGGCGGACCTTCTCCGCCTTGTCCTCCTCGTCGATGCGATAACCGGTCGACCGTTGCTTCGACGCGCCGTCGAGGTCGACGTACCCGACCCACCAGATCTGCTTCCGGATGTACTTGTAGGGCTCTCTCATTCGTCCCCTCGGGGATCATAGTCGCCGTCGAGGATGCGGCGGGCGACGTCGGCCTCGGTCTCACCGATCTCCGCGCGCGACGACGGTAGATCCGCCATGAGCTGTTCCAGCTCCGCGCGCTTCACGCGCTCACCTCGGAGGCCGTAGGGGTGCAGCCGACCCGCGCGAATCCAGCGGGTGATGGTCTTGGCGCTGTACCCGGTGAGCAGCGCGGCGCCCTCACGAGACAGATACTCCGGCTGCTCCGTTGAAGGAGCGTTCGCGGGGGAAGGCGTCTTTGGGAGCCACTCACGGAGCTTTTCGTCGAGGACCGTTCGCAGCCGTTGGTCCAGCCACGATGCCATGCATCTCTCGACGAGGGTGAGCGGATTCTGGGCCTCCGGGAGCAGGCGCAGCCGCGGTGGTTCAGTGGGAGTTTGGCCGCGAGACTTGATGGCCCACCGTTCCGAGGTTTCGGTAACACCGGCGCAAACGCGGCCTTTGGGCTCAAACGTGACAGTTGCGCCGGACGAATTCTGTCTCCCCCAGTGGGGACAAGTGTCGGGTTGCTGCTGCCGTTAGCTGGTCACGGACCCTGTCGCGAACTCGAACCGCCAGGAGACGATCTCGCCGCCGTGGACGTAGCCCTCCAGGTCGACCTGGAGTCGGCGGCTCGCCTGGTCGACCACGCGGACATCGAAGCGATAGAGGGGCGCGAAGAACTGACCATGCTTCTCGAGAAAAATCGATGCCACGGCCTTCACGAGCTTGAGGCGAACGTCGTACTCGTCAGGCAACCCGAAGAAGAGGCCGAGCGCCGAGCCGAAGATGCCGTTACCGGTCTTGAAGTTCTCGGGCAGCCGGAGAGCCGTCGCCGTTGCCGCGCGCAACCATTCCGCCGGGGACTCTGGCCGCGGGATTTCCAGCGCATTGAACGATGGGACAAGGAACTCAAGGTCGGGTACCGGGAGCGCAGGGTCGGCTGATGTTCGGCTGGGAGCTTCGGACGCCTGTTTCAAGCCGGGGTAGATGAACTCGAAAAGGATGCGCAGTGCCCGATCGACGGTGGGCTCGTCGAAAGGATGCGAGCGGCCTGGCTCCGTCACAAACAGCAGTGGAACACCATCGATGTCGTAGAGCTCAATTCGGTTCATCGCGATAACGTCGTTGTCGCGGACAACACTGAACCAGCCCCTGTCCAGAAGACCCGGACTGCCGTGAGGCCAGGGCAAGCGAAAGCCGTGTTTGCCTTCGAAAGCAAACAGGAGCTCGTCCCCTGACGATGTTTTCAACGACAGCTGGCGATAATTGAGCGTGCCGCGGGTTGCGGAACCGGACTCGTGCTCCTGATTCAAAAGGAATCTGTCGTTGACAACTGGTCCGGCATCTCGGTCAGGAACCAGCAGCCCGAAGGGCTCGGCCACCCGCCGGAGAAGATCAGTGGCGTTGCGGAAGCTGAGGTCGCGAAGCTCGCAAATCCTGCCGAACGTCGCGCGAGCGTCGTCTGTGCGCTTTTGGTAGGAAGCTGCGAGCTCAGCGAGAGAGGCCGAGGTTTCACCCGGTAGGAGCGGAAGCGACAGAAGATTGCGCAGTCCTGCCGCGATTTCGCCGGCCTCGGGACTCTCGTGATCCGAGGTCTCGATCCGGCGCCACATGATCACTAGCCTCGCTCGCTCTTCGGGTGAGATGCATGCTTCCATCACGGCTCGAAGACCGCCCAGATCGATGGTGCGTTCGGAGGAGCCCGTTGCCCGAGAACGGGAAGAGCCGAAGCTCTCGGCGTCCGGATCGATCAAGACCACGCGATCGTCGCTGGCCACCAGAATGTTGTATGCGTCAAGGTCCCCATGCGGGGCACCGAGTGCAGCGAGAGTCTCGGCCACTCCGGCTAGCACTTCCAGGCGCCTGCGAAGAGGCTTCCCGGCGTGCCATTCGACCAGCTGCGGGCCCGATACGACCTCCATTACGAGAAACGGAAAGTGAGGCTCTTCGGTCCGATGCTGCTCGTACCCGAGGACGGCCGGTAGGTGACGAGAATTGAGGCGGCACAGCTTCTTGTATTGTGCGAGCAGCGCGTCCGCCTTGTATGCCGACGTGTCGAGCGGAATTTTGCATGCCACCTCAATGCCAACCACGGGATCGTACGCGCGCACGACGTAGGCCATCGTGCCCGAGCCCAAGCGGTCGAGCACCCGATACCGGCCGTCCAGGATCGCGCCGGGCTCTACCTTGATGAGAGAGTCCATGACCAACTCCGTCTGCCTACGGAAAGACTGGCGCGCCGTCGCTCCACGCCATCTCGCCCTGGTCATCGATTGAAAGCTGCGGAAACTCAGCGAACACCCCGCCGCCAAGTCGACACGCGTCGGGCGTGAATGGGTTCTGAACGACGTGAACGGCGTGCTGAAGTGCGAAGCCTTGGCCCGCACGTACGAACTCCTCCTCGATCGCAATCACGGCGCTGATCCTCGTGAGATCGGAGCCGAAGCCGCCGTGTTTCTTGGGAAAGAGCTTTGCCAGTTTGCCGTTCTGACGAAAAATATTCGTCGGCTCGCCGTCGGGGCTGGGGTCGTCGAGGGCGATAGGGACGGACAGGGCATGGTCGCCGATGAGCGCACGCGCGAGCTGGTTGCGTTCAATGAATAGGGGCGTGCGCAACAGCGGCACGACTACTACCAGATTCACCATGCCCGCTTGGAACTGCTTCCCGGCTTTGGCGACGCACTCTCTGAGTGTTCCAGCATCGTCGCCACTCCAGCGGGTGCCGACGATCGGAACGTGAGGAGCCTTCACCTCGACGCGAAGGTTTACTTCCCCCTCGAAGTCCGGTCCCGGGCCGCTGACCACCCGGTGGCGTCGCAGATCGACGCCGAGCTTGTGTGCGAAGAACCAGCTCGTCAAACACTCGGCCATCGCGCCGCGAAAGTTGTCGTCGTCTGTGTCCGTGAGTCGTCCCTTGAGGTCTCTGTCGATGAGGTCGTGGGCGGCTGCATGCGCTAGGTACCGCCACCACGCTGCGCGCCGTAGCCGGAGGGACTCACGTATCAGCGTCTCGCCCGAGAAGATGAGGTGCCTTTTGCGAACTGGCTCGCCCGCATGGTCCAGCGCGGACACCACTCCTCGAGACAGCGAGCGCAACTGCGCCAAAACTTCGCGGGTGTAAAGGGTGCGGACGTATTCCGGAAGCGCCTGCGTCGCCAGGCTGCCCTCCGTAGTCGTCGGGCCCTCACCCAGCGCCGCCTGAAGGCCGAGAACTTGACCCATAGCTGAACATCGTATCAGTATGCATGAGGAGGTCAACCGCATGGCCGTCCTATCGCGCTTCGATGAACTGCACGACCGCTACGATCCGATCGGCACCGGCAAAGCTGGCTCCCGCTACGAGCGTCTCGCGGCCATCATGCTCAAAGCCCTTCGCGAGAGGGACACCGTCATCCATGATCTCGAGCTGAGGGGCACGAGCGAGGTCAAGCACCAGATTGACGTCACTGTCGAGACGCCAGGGGGACGAAGGCGCGTGCTCGTCGAGTGCAAGGACTTCGACGTGTCCGGCAAGCCTGTTGGGCTGTCCGTCGTGCGGAACTTCTTCGGCGTCGTCGAGGACGTGAGCCCGGACGACGCGATTGTGATCTCGTGTAACCGCTTCACGAAGCCGGCACGCACGTATGCGAAGGCGAAGAAGATCAGGCTGGCCATACTTCGTACTCCTGGCGAGAACGACTGGCGACGCGGGTCTCGGTCGTTCGAGGCGACGGTGAGTCTGCAAATCGTGGAGCTGGTGGCGGCGCACGTGGATCTTTCCGAGGACAGCCGAGCCAAGCTGGCAGCGGATCGTGCGGCGGCGGGTCTTCACCCGACGAATACCGAGCGCCACGATCCGGTCTTCTTGAACGGCCCTGAGGATGGCCGGATGCAGTTCAACGACTATGTGAGCAAGCAGATGAACGCCTGCGCGCCGCCGCTTGGTCAGGAGCACGAAGTGACGATCCCGCTGCGCGGGATGACTCTGGAGATCGAGCGGCGCGGTGGCCACGCGCTGGACTCCATGCGGTTGCGGATCCGTCATCGAGAGTCGCCCGAAACCACGACGATTCAAGCGTGTGCCGATACAATCGCCGTTCTGATTCTCGAACCTGATGGAGAGTCAGAAGCGGTCATCTGGGACCACGACCTCCGCCGCTTCAAGATCGGTGAAGATGGCGTAGTCCACGAATCGGGCCCGGGAGCAGGCGAGCGAGTCTGACTCAGCTGCGGTTTCCAGGAGATACAGCGGTGGGACCGCTTTTGTCATAGGTGGCGGTTAGTCTGACTTCACACGACACCGGTGAAGCCATGAAGAACACGGAACCGTCATGAAGGTCGAGACGCTCGAGGCGTACAACGTTCCTGCGGACATCCTGGCGGTCTGGCGGGCCCAGGTGGGAACCGCTCTGCTTCCAGTGCAGGAGCGCGCCGTGAAGGAGTTCGGTCTCTTCGCGGACGGCAACTTGATCGTGTTCTCGCCGACCTCGTCCGGCAAGACCTTCATCGGCGAGATGGCGGCGGCGAAGGCGGCACGCGGAAACACGAAGGTGATCTATCTGGTGCCGCAGAAGGCACTCGCCGCCGAGAAGTTCGAGGAGCTCAGCCGCCGCTACGAGCCGGTGGGCATCAAGGTCGTGGTGTCGTCCCGCGACCGGCGCGAGCACGACGATGAGATCGAGCGCGGCGATTTCCACATCGCGATCGTGGTGTTCGAGAAGCTGCAGGCGCTGCTGGTCGCCAAGCCGCAGCTAATGGCGGCGGTGGGGCTGGTGGTGGTCGATGAGTTGCAGATGATAACCGACAAGGACCGCGGGCCGACGCTGGAGCTGCTGCTCACGAAGCTGCGCATCTCCTCGTCGAAGCCGAGGATCATTGGATTGTCGGCGGTGCTGGGGCGTGCGCAGTCGCTCGCCGACTGGCTGGGGGCGCGGCTGTTGGTCGATGCGCGCCGGCCGGTGGACCTCCGAAAGGGCGTCATTTGCCGGGGCGAGTTCCGATACCAGGAGCACAACTCCGGCAAGCTCGGCGTCGAGACGTTCGCGGATTTTCGATCCCAGAAACGGGACGAGCTGTTGCTCGCCGCGGTCGAGGAGTTGGTTCGCCGCGGCGAGCAGGTGTTGGCCTTCGTGCCCGACCGAGCGACGACGGTTTTGTTCGCGCGCGTCCTTTCGCAGCGCCTGACACCAGGCTCGGCCACGACGGCGGCTCACGATTTGAGCCAGCAGGAGGAGACGCTCGCCCGTCAAGCCCTTCTGGATGTGGTTGGCAACGGCGTCGGTTTCCACAACTCCGATCTGTCCCCCGAGGAGCGCGAGATCGTCGAGCGATCGTTTCGCGCGGGAGGGATCCGGGCGCTCTTCTCGACGTCGACGCTGGCCGTGGGAATGAACCTGCCCGTCAAGAACGTCGTGCTCGACCACCAGCGCTGGGAGTACATGCGCCGGTATGGCCGCTGGGCGCTCCAGGACGTCTCGCGGTCGGAGTACGAGAACATGAGTGGCCGGGCAGGCCGTCTGTCCCTGATCAATGACTTCGGTCGATCGATCCTGGTCACCTACTCACCGTTCGAGGCGGACGTCTGGCTTCGGCACTACGCCGCCGGGGAGTTCGAAGAGATCCGACCGACGCTGGCCGATGCGCCTCTCGAGAACCACGTCCTCGATCTCATGGCATGCGGTCTGGCGTCGTCCCGCACCGAGCTGGAGGACATGCTCCTCTCGAGCTTCACGGGTTGGGCGCGCTGGACGCAGAAGGTCAGCCGGGATGAGTTCTCCCAAGCTCTTACCAAGGCTGTCGATTCCGGCCTGAGTGGGGGACTGCTGCGCGCGCTCGCGGGCGACCGACTGGAGGTCACGGCCGTCGGTCGTGCGTGCGCCGCCAAAGGAGTCGGCGTCGCGACCGGCGCCGCCCTGGCGAACTGGGTAAAGGAGGCCCAAGCCGCAACGGTCGATGATCTGGAGGCGCTCTTGACGGTGAGCGCTAGCCCAGCCGGCGGCGACATTTACGTGAACCTGCCTCGCGACCAGCGATGGGCAGCCGACTATCGGGGTCAGTTGCTCGCCCGTGCGGCGGCTGCCGGAGCGTCGTCGCGCCCGATCTTCGCCGACGTGGCGACGAATCTGCAGAGCCTGGAGTACGACTTCACCAAGGCGATCAAGAAGGCGCCGTTGATGGCCGACTGGATCGCCGAGGTTCCTACCCAGGATCTGGAGGGCCGCTACCAGACCTGGGCGGGCGCCATCCGCCGAATCGGCGAGGAGTATGGCTGGTTGATCGACGCGCTTGCAGGCGTCGCCCGGTCAAGCGGCTGGTCAGACGGCCGCAGCCGGGCGTTGGACGTCCTGGCCAGCCGGCTCGCGCATGGTGTCAAGCCGGATGCCTTGCCGCTGGCGAGACTGAGAGCTCCGGGCGTCGGTCGGGCGATGCTGCGGCGGCTGGCGGACGCCGGCTTCTCGAACCGGGAGGCTTTGCGTAGCGCCGGGCGTGAGGCGGTGGCCGGCGTTCTGAAACACAAGGCGGCGGCGATCTCGCTTTGGGCGGCGGTCACGACCGGCGTGAAGAACGCGACGGCGTCGATGCAGCCGCTTGGCGGTGCCAGTCACGCAGCCGACGCGGCTACGCCGGACTCCCTCACGGGGGAACCCCAACCCCCCGCGCTCGTCGTCGACTTGAGATCACGCCGGGTCACGTACCGTGGCCATCCCATTCCGACAAAACCACCCCACCACCTGCGCCGGGGATCCGTGCTCGCCCTCGCAGTGCTCGCGTCCCACGCGGGCGAAGTGGTTACGATGCCAGATCTTGCCGCGGGAATGCGCAAGCTCGGAAGGTCTGGCCAGCGCATTGTCACTCCCGAATCGCGAGAGATTCGATACCAAGTGATCAGGCCATTCCGCCGCGCGCTGGCTGGCCTCGTCGAGGATGGAGAGATTGAGTCCCTCGTCGAGAGCGTACCGGGAGTCGGCCTCCGGCTCTCGCCAACCGGGGGCGCTCAGGTTGTCGGCGCCGGCGGCAAACGAAGTGGTCAGGGCAGGAACTAACCGCGGCGTACCGCAAGAGTCAGACACCGCGACGCCAGGCGGATCTGATGCGACCGCGAATCCGAGCAGGTTGGCGGGACTCGGGGATTCGCGGCACGCTACAGGTAGCCTGACCTCAGCCTACGCCTGCCGTCAGTCAGAGCGACGGCGATTGCCCTCGGCGATGCGTGCCTTGGACGAAGCGAAATGGGTAAGACGTTGGAGATACAAGATCGCGCCAAAGCCGACGAGACCCGGCATCGGCGACCGCGATCGTTGGCATCCCGGCCCATCACGACTGATGGTGCAAAAGGGGGTGAAGGATTGATGCGCTACTCAGGTTCAAGGGCGGTGATTCGCCAGCCAGAGGTCGATCGCGCCGAGCTCGCGTTGGGTCGCGGGCGTCGCCGGAGCCGCTAGGTACTCGGCTCGCGCGAGGACAGTGAGATCGAGGGCCCGCGAACGTTCCCTGCCCGCGCCCCACAGGGCCCGCCCCAGCCCAAAGTGGACCTCGGCCAGCTTGGCGGTCAGCGTTTCCTTGGCGTCGCGAATCGACGCTGCTCGTTCGAGCAGGGGAACGGCCTCTACGAAGTGACCAGACCCGGCCAGGCTGCAGCCGAGAGCCGTCAACGGATAGGTCACGGTGAGACCCTCGGGATCTGTCTCGCGCTCGAAGACGGCGAGCGCTCGCTCCGCCGGCTCGCGGGCCTCCGCGAATCGTTCGAGCCGAACGAGAATGTCTGCGTAGCTGACCAATGCGGCCGCGGCTTTGGGGTGGTCGAGACCCAGCATTGCCTGGACGATCCTCATGCCCCGCTCCGCGTACTCCAGGGCGGCTTTCGTTTCGCCGAGCTCGTCAAGGTAGATGGCAGCGTTCACAATCGACAGGCCGACGTCCACATCCTGGGCGCCCAAGATCTTTTGCTTGGCAGCTATCGCCAGATCGGTCTCTCGGATCGCATCTCGCAGTCGGCCCTGGGTCGCGCGCATCGCCGCGCGGTTGTTGAACAGCCAGCCACGGATCAGATCGTGACCTCCCATGCGATCGAGCACGGCCTCGGCCAGGCGGCTCCAGATTTCTCCGGCGTCGAACCGGGACTGACGGTGCCCGACAACGAAAACCAGATTGGCGGCCGCCTCGGCCACTACTTCGTCGTGGCGACAGATCTCGGCGGTCCAGACGGCGTCCTCGAACGTCCGCGTGGCTGCCTCCAGGTCCGACACGTCGAAGTACAACGTGCCGCAAGTGAATAGCACCTCGGCCAGCAGCGGCGCGTAGGCGGTACGCCGTGCATCGGTTTCGAGCGCGACGCCGGCCCTGAGTCCATCGGCGACACGACCGACGCGGGCGAGCGCGCGCACCTCGGACAACCGAACCTGGAGGTGCTCAACCATGGCGCGTGTCGCGGTTGCATCAGGAGGCCGCACAATCGCGCGCAACAGCTTCACGTCAGAGCATCGTTCCAGCGTACCGAGCGCATTGGCAGCGTTCACAGCGTTCTCGATCAACTCGGGCGACGCCCGCCGAAACTCGCGGCAGAGCGCCCGCAGATCTTCTAGCGCCTCCCCCAGCGCTCCGATCCGAAGGTCCAAGACCTCGGTGGATTGCTCGCCGCGCACGTGGGTCGCCCCGCAAGCATCGATGTAGATCTCGGTCCAACGGCTGGTAAAGCGATCCAGAATTCGACGTACCATCTCGAACGTCACCATCGCGTAGGGCCTGCCGGTGCCCAGGAACGCTCGCCGAATCTCGGCTTTGGTGTCGGTCTCGATCGTTGACTCCCCCTCCGGTGCTTCCCAGACGCCCGCCAGTTTCGCGGCGGCGCCTGCAACGAACCGTCGCATCCCGGACGCGGTCTGTTCCTGTCCGAACTCCTGGAGCAGCGCGCTCATGGATGGGAAGCGCGCGCTGGGATCGGCACTGAGGCCCCGCAACAAAGCCCGCCGCATCGAGAGCGGGACACGGCTACCCGCAGGCTCCGGCCTGACCGTTCCGCTCATGACCTGGTTGCTCAACTCGAGAATGTTGTTCGCGAAGAAGGGGCGCTCGCTGTAAAGGGCTTCGTAGAGCGCGACGCAGAAGCTGAACTGGTCGCTGCGCGCGTCGGCCGGCTCGCCACGGAACTGCTCGGGCGACATGTACGCCGGCGTTCCCAAGATCGCCCCTTCCTCTGTGATGGTCAGGTCGGTTGCCGCGGAGCTCCGAGCCTCAGTATCGTTTGCGTCGCTCGGGTGGCCGATGACCGCGGTCGACAGGGCGTCGCGTTGATGATCGTGGACGGCGATCGCAAGAGGTTGGTGCGTGGCCCTCGGCGCGTGGGTCGCTTGCTCACGATTGATGGCCACGCGCGCCAGACCGAAATCCATGACGCGCACCTGGCCGTTGGCCGCCACCATCACGTTGTCGGGCTTGAAGTCGCGGTGTACTAGCCCCTTGTCGTGGGCTGCCTCCAATCCGCGCCCCGCCGCTCCGAACGCCTCCACAATCTGGGCGGTCGTGCGGGTTCTCGCCAGCAGCCAGTAGCCGAGGGTATGACCTTCTACGAACTCCATCGCGATGAATACACGCCCCTCGAAGGTGCCGACTTCGTAAACGACGATGACGTTGGGGTGCGAGACTTTTGCGATCGCCTGCGCTTCCCGGATCATGCGGGTGCGCGCGTCGGTGGAGTGTTTGCTCCCGTCTCCGGCCCGCAGGAGCTTGATCGCAACTTTGCGATCCAGCTCCGGATCGTGGGCGGCGTAGACTTCGCCCATCCCGCCCCTCCCGACGAGACCAAGCAAGAGGAATCGGGCAATCCGGGTCCCGCGCGCCAGCGGGTCGGAGATCGATGCCGCTCGGTCGCTGTTATTTGTAGAACGCACCGAAGCCCGTCTCAGTATCGGCGGCTCCGCGGCCAGCGTTGAGCGGCCGCGATCGCCGTCAAATCGGTCGGGGTCCCCTGGTGGTTACCGGGGAACGATGTTCCACTGCTGATTACTACCGCCGTCGTAGGACCACTGCACGATGTCGGAGGTCGCCGTCGAACCGGAGGGAGAGCCGATGCAGCCATTCGCATTGCTGCCGGGACCGAATCGATAGTAGCCATCACCCGTCGGCATGAAGGTCCACATCTGGTTAGGGCCACCGTTGTAGGGCCACTGCTGTGCCTTGGCGCCATTGCCGGTATAGCCGCCGCTGACATCCAGGACCTTGCCGCTGTTCCTGTTGACCACCTTGTACTTCCCGGGGCTGACCTGAATGATGCCCCAGAGCTGGCTGGCGGCACCCGAGGGGCTGTACTGCATGAGCGTCGCGCCGTCGGCGGTGCTGCCTCCGGTGAAGTCGAGGCACTTGCCCGAGTACCGATTGCAGATCTTGTAGTCGGAACCCGGGTCGAAGTTGCGCCACACGGTCACGACGTGAGTCCAGTTGCCGCACGATTTGTAGCCGTCGGCACTGTTCGGCGCGTCGGCCGCGGTGCAGTAGTCCCTGCAATAACTAGTGCCCGAGGCATAGGGGTTCTTGTAGATGGCGCCCGAAGTGTCGCCCAGTCGACCGGGGACCAAGCCCTTGTCGAAGTCCTTGCCGTTGCAATAGAGCGCTTGCGGAGGGCTGACGAAGACGTTCCCGAAAAACGAGCCTTCCTGATAGGGGTAGTCGGTGCTGCGACCCCAGCCGACCGCGGGATTGTCACTGTCCAACCAGAGAGCGATGTGTTGCCCCGAGGTGTTCAGGTGGGCGAGGAGGCACGCCGAGACGTACTGCTGACAATCAGCGTCGCAGGCGCCTGTTTCCCACTGAGGAGCCATGCCCAACTCGCCGGGAAAGGAGTAGGACACTCCATTTTGATCCTTCTTCACCAGGGTCCGGCCCTTCGGCAGCGCGCACCTGACGATGTAGGAAACGGTATTCCTACCGGCCGCCGTCGTCATGAAGCCTACCGTCGAGCTGAGACCATTCATCGACGTCAAGCCGTTCATCGACGTCAACCCGTTCATCGACGTCAACCCGTTCATCGACGTCAACCCGTTCATCGAGGTGAGACCGTTTGTAGTGCCGAGCTCGGCGGTCTGAGTGTCGTACACGACGCCGCTCTCCTGCGGGGAGCAAGCTGGAAGGAGCAATGGCGCCGTCGCCAGGGAGATGTTCAGCAGCACCAGACTGGATGGGTGAAAGGGTTGGGAGCGCATTCAACCTGCAGGTGATGCATCACGCGTGCCGAAATGGTCATTTATATTACCGAATATATTGGCTTCATTGGTCTGGGCAGGTCGCGCACGTGTTGCGGTAAGTGCAACTTCGTGTCGTCCGGAGGCAACAAGCGCTGGACGAATGTTCCCGCACGAAGTCCCGTCGTGAGGAAAGGCGGCGAGGACTTGCGAGTCGGGCGCGGCCGGCAGCAATTCGAGCGCGAGGTGTAAGACTAAAGGCCTCTGATCCCTGGGCGCCTGAGCCACAGGGGGCATTGGCAAGCTACGCCGCCAGCCAGAAAAGAATCTCATCAATGATCGATCCCGCGATGTCCAACTCATGTATCACGCCCCCACTACTCTTCGGATTCGACGAGCATCAGCAAGCCCACGAGCTGGCGCCGCAGCGCGACCCGGTCATGCGAACTCGCCCAGCCGCTCAGCGCCACCTGGAGAGCTGCGCCGACGGGGTCGGCGGCGGCCGAAGCTACAATGCTACAGGCCGGCTGCGCACTGGCCTTCTGTGGCAACTCGACAGCCGGCACGACCAGGCGCAAGTGCCCGGAAACCGCGCCAGACTGCTCTCCGACTTCACCTGGCTGCACCTGCTCCCGCCGCTCTGAAAGTGATCCA